>Ga0208849_1000058_pt1 | contig 107067 bp, 88 predicted proteins | sample NGESurdeep072012_10_FD_184470 | JGI IMG/M metagenome (GOLD analysis project Ga0208849, IMG submission 184470) | Arctic peat soil microbial communities from Barrow, Alaska - NGEE Surface sample 53-3 deep-072012 (SPAdes) | ecosystem: Environmental > Terrestrial > Soil > Wetlands > Peat ...
GCGCCCGCGCCGCGCGTCGCGGCGAGCCGGCAGCCGCGCCCGTCGCCGGCTGACGCTCCCCTCACAAGCGCGCGAGCACCAGCCCGACGGCGAGCAGCACGACCCCGAGCGCCCACGCGCCAAGGGCGCCCTCCAAGGGGGCGGCCAGGCGCGCGGCGTCGAGCTGCACGACCGAGCCGTCCGCGAGGCGCTGCTCGCCGCTCACAGAGACGGTGCGACGACGCAGCTCACGCACCGGGGTGCTCAGGCGCCGCTGGGCGATCGTCAGCATGAAGCAGGCGATCGCCGCGAGCAGCGCCGCTGCGCGCAGCTGCAGCGCGTTTACCCAGTAGCCGGTCAAGGCGGGAAAGGCGCCCCACGCGGCGGCGAGCCAGAAGGCGGTGTGAAAGCGCCCGCCGAACCACTCGAGGTTGTAGGCGAGCACGATAAACGTGCCCGCGAGCACGAACGGGATCAACGTGAGCGAGATCGTCACCGCGCCGATGACCCCGAGCGCGACCGCGCCCGCGAGCGATACGCCCGCCATCGCCCACAGCGTGCGGCTGGAGAGGTGGGTGCCAAGCGGCCTGCCGTTCAGCTCGTCCAGCGCGTGCGCGCAGACACCCACCCCGAGCAGGAACGCGGCCAGCGTGGCCAGGAGCCGGCCGACGTACAGATGCGGTGCGACCGCCGCCCCGATCGCCACATTGGCGAGGTTCCAGGCCGTGTAGGGCGGGTGCAAGACCGTCACCAGGTCCCGCCAGCCGCCGGGGCGCAGGGCGTAAAATGCCGGACGATCGAGCGGATTGGGGGCGCCCCCGGATCGATCCATAACGGAGAGGGAGGGATTCGAACCCTCGGACGAGGTTTCCCCCGTCACACGATTTCCAGTCGTGCCCGTTCAACCGCTCCGGCACCTCTCCTTGCGCTTCGCCGATCTCTGATCGACAGACGACTGCCCGAAGGCTACGACACCGGCGCGCCGTCCGCTCGCCGCGGGCACGACACCGGCGCTCCGCTCGTTGCTAGGCTCCCACCCATGCTCCTCGCCACCAGCGAAGCGGTCGTCAAGGACATCGGCCTGATCGCCACGTTCGGCGGTATCGGCCTGGTCGTCAACGCGATCCTCATCTACGTCGCGATCCAGATCCGCGGCGAGCGTCGGCAGAACAAGGAATACCTCTCCGCGCGCAGATCCACGCGCGTCTGAGCTCGCTCAGACAGCCGTCGGACAGCCCGCCCAGACAGCCATCGGACAGCCGTAGCCGCAGCTCGTCTGAGCTCGCTCAGACAGCCGTAGCCGCAGCTCGTCTGAGCTCGCTCAGACAGCCGTAGCCGCCGCTCAGATGATGTAGACCGGGGTGCCGACCGGCGATTTGCTGTACAGCGCGATCACATCCGGTATCCGCATCCTTACGCAGCCGTGCGAGGCGTCGTGGCCGATCGAGGAGTACTCGCTCGGGTCGATCCCGTGGATGCCCGCGCCGCCGTCGAAGGACATGAAGCGCGCCTTCAGCGGGTCCGCCGGTCCCGGTGGGACGACCGTGCCCGCGAGCGCGCCGGCCCACGCTTTTTTCGGCACATACCACGGGGGATCCACCTGCTCCCATTCGATCTTGTGCAGGCCGGCCGGCGTTTCCAGACCTTCCATGCCGACCGCGATTTCGTAGGTTTTCGCGAGTTTCAGGTGTTCGTAGAAGCGCAGCCTGAAGGCTCCCCGGTCGACGACGATGTACGCCGGATACCTCGCCGCCAGCTGGGCGCTCGTCACCGCCGGCTGCACGGTCTTCACCGGCACCACAACCGTATGGCTGTGCGCCGCGCCGGTCAGCGCCCGATCGATCCGCGCGCCAAGCTGCGTACTGTCAACCATCGTCCCCGTCTGGCCTTCGGTCTCCGTCAGCCCACTCGCGCTCGGTTGCACCGTCGCGTCGCGCGGAGCCCGCTGCACCGCCGCCCGCACCTGCGCGGTCACCCCGCGCACAGCCGCGTGGGAGTAGCCGATCACCAGCGGCACATCCCTGTTGACGTGTCCGCCGCTCAGCCCCCTGATCGTGCGCGTCACGATCGAGCCTTCGCGGCTTGCCTGCACAGCCTGGGCGACCATGTTCGCCGTGTCCACCGTCAAGCGGGCCTCGCGCGGGTCCAATGTCCACGTCCGCGCGCCCGCCCGCACAGTCACCGGCCGGTTCAAGCTCGCGACCACCTCGCGCTGGATCTTCGCCCGCGCCGCCGCGGCCTGCAGCCCGCCGACGTCCACCCCGTCGATCCGCACACCGTTTGCGATCGTCTCGCGCCGGCTGTGGTCATACAGGTACATCGCGCCCCCCGCCACCAACACGACCGCCACAACCAGCGCGGCGAAAATCGGCAGGCCACGGCGCGCGCGCCCGGGAGCGGCGCTCATCGCTTACTCCAACTCGCTTCCGTCGCGCTTCTCATCCACGGCTCCCATCACCTCAATCTACCTTTCGGCGAAGGCTTCGGATCACCTTGCAAGCCGGCGGGCACCGGGCCCTGGCGGGCATCCCCGGCGGACCCGTCCTTACGCGCCACGGACCCGTTCTTGCGCGCCGGCCCGTCCTTGCGCGCCGACATCACCACGCCGCCGCCAAGGCTCATCCGCCGCACCTGCACGTCTGACAGCCCGGCTTGCAGCCAGTAGCCGACGATCCGCTCCAGCGGATGGCGCTCGTAGAAGCCCCTGATGCTCGGCCCGAGGAAGCGCCCCACCGCGGCCCACTCGCGCGATGCGATCCGCCCGAGCGTCGGCAGCCCGATCGCCGTGTAAAGACGCCAAGCCTCGCGCGGCACCCGGCGCGGAGGCACGCCGAACTCCAGCGAGGCCACCCTCCCTCCCGGGCGGACCACCCTGGCGAGCTCGCGCAGCGTCGCCGGCGGGTCCTCGACGTAGCGCAGCAGATATGTGAACGTCAGCGCGTCAAAGCTCGCATCCGCAAAGGGCAGCTGCTCGGCCTGTCCTTCGACCAACTCCACGCGCGCGCCGTCACCGGCAAAGCGCGCCCGCGCGCCGGCGAGCATCGCGGGGCTCTGATCGAGGCCCACAACCGAGCAGTCGGCGCGCCTGCGCAGCTCGGCGGCGACCATCCCCGTGCCGGTCGCCACGTCGAGCACCCGCTCGCCCGCGCGCGGCGCCAGCGCGTCCACCAGCGCACGCCGCCAGCGAGGGTCCTGCCAGAAGCTCAATGCCGCGCTCAACTGGTCATAGCGACGCGGTAGACCTTCAAACAGCTCGAGCGCCTCCCGCTTCCTTAGCGAGTCCATGGCCCCAACCGTACCGGGCGCGAGACGGGGAGGAGACAGGCAGAGAGAAAAAAAGAAAGAAAGAAAATATGAGTAAGGATGCGGTAGCGGGGGGAGAGCAGGGCGCCAGGACGGATATGTAGGGTGTGGCAGATGATCGCGTTGATCACCGGGGCCTCCAGCGGGATCGGCGAGGCGGCGGCCCAGCGGCTCGCGCGCGAGCCGGGAACCTCGCTCGTGCTCGTCGCACGCCGCGAGGAGCGGCTGCGCGCGTTGGCTTCGTCGCTGGGCGAGGAGCGCGTCAGCTGGGTGGCCGCAGACCTCGTCGACGACGACGCGCCGGCGCGCATCCGCGCGCACGTAGAGGAGCGTCACGGCCGTCTCGACCTGCTCGTCAACAACGCCGGCTCCGGCTGGCGTGCGCGCTTCGCCGACGGGGGCTACGAGAACGTGCGCCGCACGATGGCGATCAACTTCGACGCGCCGGTCCGCCTCACCGAGGCGCTGCTGCCCCTCCTGCGGGCCTCCGCGCCGAGCGCGATCGTCAACGTCGCCTCCACCGCCGGGCGGGTCGCGCGCGCGGGAACCGGCGCCTACAGCGCGTCGAAGTTCGCGCTCGCCGGCTGGTCTGACTCGCTCTGGGCGGAGGAGCGCGCGCACGGCGTGCACGTCGGGCTGGTCCTCCCTGGCTTCATCGCCACCGAGGGCTTCCCCCAGACCGAGCTGACCGAGAAAGCGATCACGCGCTGGGCGGTCTCCACGCCCGAGCAGGGGGCCGAGGCGATCTTCCAGGCCGGCGTTGGCCGCCGTCCCGAACGCTACGTGCCACGCCCCTATGCGATCGCGGCGGCGCTGCGGGTCCTCGCACCCGGACTGGTCCGCCGCGTGATGGGCGGCGGCGCCGCGGCAGTCATGACCACGACCACCAACCGCGACGAGTAGCCGCCGACCGACCGGCCTCCCATCCAGTGCGTTGCCTATCGTGCTCTTTTCGTGTCCCCGTCCAGCTTCCATGCCTCGCTCGCCGACGGCGAGGCCGTGCTCCATTTCCCCTACGACGAGCGCCTGCGTCAACTGCTGCGCGCGCTGCCCGGTCGCCGCTGGGACCCGGTCGAGCGAGCGTGGTGCGTCCCGCTCGATCCCGAGCGCGCGGAGGCGCTCGCGCGCCTGTTTGCGGGTCTTCCAGCTGAGCCCGACGTAACCGACGCGCTCGCCCGCGCGATCGAGCGCCGTCGCGCCAGACGCCGCCGCGACGAGCTCGTGCTCGACCTCGCCCGGCCGGATGAGAACTGGTGGCTCAGCTTCGCCACCGATACCGCGCCCGAGCTCGCCGAGGCGCTGCTCGAGCACCCCGACGGCTACCGCCTGCCCGCGATCGGCCGGGCGCTGATCCCGCTCGACAGCCAGGCCGCGCGTCTGGTCGAGGAGCTGCCCGCGGCCAGCGCGCGCCTGCGCCTGAGCGACGACGCCGCGCACGCGCTCACCGAGATCAAACAGGGCACATCTCCCACGCGGGAGGGGGACTCGCTCAGCCATGACGTGGAACTGCGCCGCGACCGCCGCGGGGAGCACTGGATCATGATCGCCGCCGCCCACGCGCCGCTCGCCCGCGTGCTCGCCGGCCGCGCCGGCCTGCGCGCGCTCGACGGTCCGGCCGCGACGTTCGCGCTGTCCGCGGTCGAGCACGACGCCGAATCGATCGCTGAGCTGATCGCCGAGCTCGAGGCCAAGCGGATCGACCCGCGCGTGCAGAGCTGGCTGGCGCGCGCGACCACCTGGACGGGCACGATCGAGGTCGATGGTTCGCACGAGCAGCCCCTGTTCCTGCTGCTCGGCGCAACCTCCCGCCTGCCGCGCGAGCTGCGCGAGCAGGCGGTTGGCGCCCCCGGCGGCGCGACCGTGCCGCTGACGCTCGAGTCGTGGCGGCTGATGGACGGACGGCTGCGCGGCTGGATCAGCCCCGGGGCCAAGCGCTGCATCGCGGCTTTGCGCGAGGGCCGGCCCGCGCCACCCGCGGTGCTGGAGATATCCGCCCTGCACGATGACCCCACCTTCGTGCTCGCCCCCGGCCACGACCCCGTGCAGCTCGAGGCCTTCACGGCGCTCGCGGGCGCCGCGCCGGGGAAGACCGGCCAAGCCGGCAGAGGCCACGCGATGGGGGGTGCGGGCGAGCACGCGTGGATGCCCTCGATCCGCGCCGATCCGTTCTGCGTCCCCGAACTCGACGGTTTTCTCGCCGCCCACGAAACGTGGATCGCGCCCGAGGCGCTCACACTGCTGCAGGAGGTCCGTGAGGAGCACGCCCACGCCGCCGGTCTGGTGGCGCTCTCGGCCGCGACCGACGCGCCGCTGGATGATTTGATCCCACCCACCCTCGGCGGTGAGCTGAAGCCGTTCCAGCGCGCGGGTGTGCGCTATCTGCTGGCGCAGCGACGCGCGTTCCTCGCCGACGAGCAAGGGCTGGGCAAGACGATCGAGGCGCTCGCGACGCTCGAGGCCGACGGGGCCTACCCGGCGATCGTCGTATGCCCGGCGAGCCTCAAGCTCAACTGGCTGCGCGAGCTGGAGCTCTGGCTGCCCGGCCGCAGCGCCCAGGCGCTCACCGGCACACGCGCGAGCGCCCCGATCGAGCAGGCCGACGTGACCGTCGTCAACTACGACATCGTCGCCGGGCGCCTGGCGGCACTGCAGGCGCTCGCCCCCCGCGCGCTCGTGCTCGACGAGTCCCACTACTGCAAGAACGCCGCCGCCAAGCGCACCCAGGCCGTCCAGCGGCTGTCCGCGTCGGTGCCGCGCGAGGGCCTCGTGCTCGCGCTCACGGGCACGCCCGTGATGAACCGCCCGCCGGAGCTGATCTCCCAGCTGCGGATCCTCGGGCGGCTGGCCGACTTCGGCTCGGGCGCGCAGTTCGGCAAGCGCTTCCGCGGCCCCGACGCCCACCTGCGCCTGCACTGGCATCTGCGCGCGCGCTGCTTCGCCCGCCGCCTGAAGGCCGACGTCCTGCCCCAGCTGCCGGCCAAGACCCGCGGCATCGTGCCGGTCGAACTCGACAACGAGCCCGAGTACCGCCTCGCCGAGCGCGACCTCGTCGCCTGGCTGCAGAGCCAGCCGCTAAACCTGCGCGAGCTCGACGCGAAGGTCGCGGCGGCGCTGCGCGCCGAACGCCTCGTGCGGCTGAACGCGCTCAAGCTGCTCGCCGCGCGCGGCAAGCTCCACGCCGCTCTGGCCTGGATTCACGACTTCTGCTCCTCGGGCGAGCGGCTCGTCGTCTTCGCCCACCATCGCGAGATCCAGCGCGCCGTGCTCGAGCGCTTCCCCGCGGCGCTGCACATCCTCGGCGAAGACAGCCACGCCGCGCGGGACGCCTCGCTGCGCGCATTCCAGGAGCCCGACGGCGCGGAGAACCAGCTGATCGTCTGCTCGATCGAGGTCGCCGGCCATGGCATCACGCTCACGCGCTCCTCAAACGTCGCCTTCCTCGAGCTCGACTGGACGCCCGCCAAGCACGACCAGGCCGAGGACCGCTGTCACCGCCTCGGCCAGCTCGACACGGTCAACGCCACCTACCTGCTCGCCGCCGGCACCGTCGATGAGACGATCGGCACCCTGCTGGAGCGCAAGCGCGCGGTGATCGGCGCCGTCACCGATGGTCGCGCCGAGGACGAGGAGGGCGTCGTCGACGCGCTCGTGCGCGAGCTGCGCGGCGCGCCCTACCGGCGGTTGCGCGCGGTCGCCTGAGCGACTCAGGTCGCGGCGACAGGCGGCGGTCTCGCAGCCTGGACTGCGGTGGGCAGGTTCCGAGTCGAGAAGAACGCCGCGCAGACAAGCAGGCCCGCGACCAGCAGCCCGGTCTTCAGTGCCGTCAGCTGAGCGTCGGCATAGCCTTCTGTGATCGCGTCCGCCGTCTGCTTGTCAAGGCCGGCCTGATCCGCGGCGGCTTGCACCTGAGCGATCGAGACGAAGCTGACGTTGCCCTCCAGCTTGATGCCCACCTGCTGTTTGACCTCACTGGAGATACGTGGGTCTTGGCTGACCGTGCCCGCGAACCCGGCGACCAGCCCGCTGATCACAACCGCGCCGATCAGCGCCGTCCCCATCGCCGCGCCGAGCTGCTGCGCGGTGTACTGCAGGCCACCGGCCTCGCTACGGTCCTGCTCACCGACGGCGGACTGCACGACGTTGCCGAGCTGGGAGACGATCAGCCCCATGCCGATGCCCAGCACCGCCATCGCGATCGCAAACGGCACCGTCTCGATCTCTGGCTTGATCGTCGCGAGCAGCAGCACGCAGGCCACGAGCAACAGCGCCAAGCCGCTGCGCACGATCGCGCGCGCGGGATACCGCCTCGCCAGGCGCGAGCCGATCAGCGCCGTTGCGAACAACGTCACCGACACCGGCAGCATCCGCACGCCCGTCTGGAAGGCGTCGAAGCCCTGCACGACCTGCAGGTACAGGGGAATCGCGAAGAAGACCCCCATCAGGATCAGGTTCTGGAACAGGAACGTGATCAGGCCGCTGCGCATGACCGGGATATCCAGCAGCCGGAAGTGCACGAGCGGCTGCTGCTTCAGGCGCTCGCGCCGTCGCTCCCAGGCGCGGAAGGCGCCCACTACCGCCAGGCCGGCCGCGATCACAAACGGCGTCAGCGAGAACCCAAACGGCGTGATCGGCGAGTTGCGTGGCTGCAGCCAGCCCCAGGTGCTGGCCTGCAGCACGCCGAAGACGATCAGCGCGAGGCCGAGCGCGCACAGCACGGCGCCGACGCGATCGAGCTCCGCCCCCTCCTGGCCGCGATCCTTGGGCAGCAGGCGCACCGCGAGCAGGATCAGGATCACGACCACCACCTCGCCCACGAACACGATCCGCCACGTCAGGTTGGTCGTCACCCAGCCGCCCAGGATCGGCCCGACCGCGATCCCCGCGCCCGAGACGCCACCGAGCACGCCGTAGGCGAGCGCGCGCGCCTGCCCCTCGAAGCTGCGCGCCGTCAGCGCCACCAGCGCCGGCAGCACGAGCGCCGCGCCGATGCCCTCCAGCAAGGACCAGCCGACCAGCAGCGCCGGCACGCTCCATGCCAGCGCCGTCAGCAGCGAGCCGGTGCCGTAGATCGAAAGCCCGATCGCGAACGCCCGCCGACGGCCCCAGATGTCGCCCATCTTCCCACCGGCGATCATCAAAGCCGCCATCACCAGCGAGTACATGGCGATCACCGCCTGGATCGTCGTCACGTCGGTGTGAAAGTCCGCGACCAGCTGCGAGATCGACACGTTCATCACGGCCTGGTCGAGGACCATCAGAAACTGGGCGGTCCCCAGCACGGCCAGGATCCGCCGGCTGCTGGAGCTCATCGGTGGTGACCTCGATGCATATTCAAACGGAGAGGGAGAGATTCGAACTCTCGGTACGCCAATAAGACGCACAACGGTTTTCGAGACCGCCGCATTCAACCGCTCTGCCACCTCTCCAGCGGGTCACCCGCAAGGCTAGATCATCGCGCGCCGCGCCGCGAGGCGAAGAACTCGCTCAACAGCTCCCCGCACTCGCGGCCCAGCAAGCCGCCCTCGACCTCCGGACGGTGGTTCAAGCGGGGCTCGCCCAGCACATCCAGCACGCTGCCCGCCGCGCCCGCCTTCGGATCGCTAGCGCCGTACACGACCCGTGGCACGCGCGCCAGCACGATCGCCCCCGCGCACATCGCGCAGGGCTCGAGCGTCACGTACAGCGTCGCCTCCAGCACCCGCCAGCTGCCCACCGCCCTCGCCGCCTCGCGCAGGGCGAGGATCTCGGCGTGCGCGGTCGGATCCTCGCGTAGCTCGCGCTCGTTTCGCCCCACCGCGATCACCTCGCCCGCGCGCGCGACCACGGCGCCGATCGGCACGTCCCCCTCGTCCCCAGCACGCGCGGCCTCGCCCAGGGCCAGCCGCATGAAGTACTCGTCGTCTTTTGCGAACCGCTCACTCACAACAGCACCTCTGCGCTCGCCCCCGGGTTTAGGGATTGTCGATATCTGATCGTGTCCACTCCGCGCTCTGCGACAGTGCACAGCGCTCCGCATCCTCCCGCGCATCATCATTACTCAAAGCCCATGCTCCCCCACGCCGACCACCGCCCCCTCGCCACCCTCGCCCGCCGACCGCTCACGATCGCCGGGCTATGCGCCGCGCTCGCGCTCGGCCTGGTCGCGGCGCCGCCGGTTCTTGACACGGCCCATGCCTCAACCAGCCCGAACGCCCATCCATATTCAAAAAAAATCGCCCTCCCCCACACCTCGCCCGCCAAAAACGCGCTCGCAGCTGGAGGCGCCACCCCCAACACCGCCTCTGGCTCCTACGCCCCCGAGGAGGTCCTCGTCAGGTACGCCACCCCCACCCCATCCCCTTCCCACGCCGCGAGCGCACATGCCGCTCGCGCGGTCGGGGTCGGTGGATCTCCCGTCACTCGCGCTCCGCACACGCGGCTCCTGCGCCTCGCCGACGGTGTCAGCGTCTGGACCGCCCTGCGCCGCCTGCGCCGTCGACACGACGTGGTGTGGGCGGTGCCCGACTACCGCGCCCATGCGACCGGCGCGTTCGTCCCCAACGATCCCGGGCTCGGCGGTGCGCCCACCGACTGGGAGCAGCTGCAGTGGAACTTCGTCGGCGCGTTCGGCGTGAACGCCCCGGAAGCCTGGGCCAACGTCGCCGCCGACGGCGCCCCCGGCGGGCGCGGCGTGATCGTCGCGGTGCTCGACACCGGCGTCGCCTACGCCAATCGCGGGCACTTTCGCCGCTCGCCCGACTTCAGCCGCTACGAGTTCGTCCGCGGCTATGACTTCGTCGACCACAACCCCTTCCCCAACGACCGCAACGGCCACGGCACGTTCGTCGCCGGGACGATCGCCGAGGCCACCAACAACCACTACGGCCTCACCGGCCTCGCCTACGGCGCGCGCCTGATGCCCGTGCGCGTGCTCAACAGCCAGGGCGAAGGGGACGCCTCGACGATCGCCGAAGGCGTGCGCTTCGCCGTCAGCCACGGCGCCCAGGTGATCAACCTCAGCCTCGAGTTCTCAAGCGAAGTCACCGCCTCCGACATCCCCGAGCTGATCGAAGCGCTGCGCTTCGCCCGCCGGCGTGGAGTCGTCGTCGTCGCCGCCGCCGGCAACGAGGGCCACGCCGCGATCGCCTACCCGGCGCGCGCGCCCGACGTGATCGCCGTCGGCGCCACCACCGAACACGGCTGTCTGGCCAACTACTCAAACGACGGCTCCGGCCTCACGCTCGTCGCCCCCGGCGGCGGCGCCGACGCCGACCTCCCCGGCGACCCCAACTGCCACCCCGAACTGCCCTCCGGCCAGGACGTCTACCAGATGACCTTCACCGGGGCCTCCCCCCGCCGCTTCGGGTTCCCCTCCGGCTACGAAGGCACCTCGATGGCCTCGCCCCACGTCGCCGCGACCGCCGCTTTGATCATCGCAAGCGGTGTGCTCGGGCGCCATCCGTCTGCCCTGCAGGTCGCCGCGCGGCTACGCGCCACCGCGCGACCGCTCGGCGACCCCGCGGACTCGCGCCTGTATGGCGCGGGGCTGGTCAACGCGGCGGCCGCCACCGCGCCCGGGGGGCCGGGGGCGGTCGGGTAAGGAGAGCCTCGGACGAGGCCTCGCACGCAGACGCCGCAGACGCGAAATCCAACGCGCGCGCGTCGCGCGCGAGTGACCCAGGCATGCGGATGCTGCGGCATGCGCATGCTGCGGCATGCGGACGCTGCGGCATGCGGACGCTGAAGACTCGAGGGCCAACGCGCAAGGGCGTACTCCCCGATGAGTATGTCATACTACTGCCATGAGTAAACGACTGCAGGTTGTCATCGCGGATGCGGATTTCGAGCGCTATCGGAGCACGGCCCAGGCGCAGGGGGTCAATATCTCCGAATGGGTGCGCCAGGCGTTGCGGGTTGCCGATCGTGAACGCTCAAGCGGCAACGTGGAGGCCAAGCTCGCGGCTATACGCAAGGCGGCCAGCTACAACTTTCCCGTAGAGCCGGATATCGACACGTTGCTGGCCGAGATGGAGGCGAGCCGTCTGGCCGAGATCGAGGCGGGAATGCCGGGCGCTGACGAGGTTTGATCTTCGTCGACTCGAACATCCCGATGTACCTGACCGGGAGCGACGAGCGCCTCAAAATTGATGCGCAGCGGGCACTCGAGCGGTTGACCGGCGATCGCCGCCCGCTGGTGACCAGCAGTGAGGTTCTGCAAGAGCTGCTGCATCGTTACGTCTCCAGCGGACGCCGCGAGGCGATCGAGCCTGTATTCGACACTTTGCGAGCAATCGTTGACCAGGTATTCCCCGTCGAAGAGGCCGACATCCTCGCTGCCAAGGACCTCGTCCATGCGCACCCCGAGCTCTCTTCACGCGACGCCGTACACGTCGCGGTAATGCGCCACCACCAGATCACGAAGATCCTCAGCTTCGACCGCGGGTTCGACACCGTGACGGGAATCATGCGACTGCCGGCGCCGGATCGGGGAGACTGATCGCGCTCTTCGGCTCGAACACCGCGTCGATGTCCTTCGTGACCCGCCGCGTCGAGTAGGCGAGCGCCATCGCCGCGACGCCGACGATGAAGATCTGACCGCGCACGCCCTCGCCCACGCCCGCGGCGACCCACCCCTACTACTCAGCTAAACGCAAGCTGCCCAAATCCCCGCCGGGCGCGCTACGTCCTGTACCCAAGCAGGGCGAAGCTCTCGAGCGCCGCGTTGATGCTCGTCTCGGCTTCGTAGACCTGTCTTCGTGCGACCGCGAAGCGGGAGGGGCTTTCGGCAGTGGCCGCAGCGGCCAGCGCGGTGTATGCGTCGCGCGCACGCAGGATCGACCGGGAGAGCGCGGCCTGGGCCTGAGCTGTGGCAAACAAGGATGGTTCGAGCAGCGAAAGCGATGCAGCCGCGTTGGCAAAGCCGGCGGCGAGACGAGCAGCGCCCCTCTGCACCGTGAAAAGCGACGCTCCTTGGCGCATCTCACGCCTCAACGCATCACGTTGGGCGTCCAACGCTCCGATCGAGGCGCTGAGCCTGCGGGCGTAACCGGGTTCCGGCGCCAGGTCATAGCTGGGCTGCTGTCCCACCAGTGTGAGCGTGGCCACGATCTGTTCGCATGTCCGCATGTATGCCGACAACGCCACCGAGGCGTAGCAGGCCAGGATCGTCGGGTTGCCCCCGGGGTTTGGGATCGCATAGATGCTGAGCATCTGATCGAACCCCTGGATACTCAGCCGCGCATACCTGTACGCCTGGGTTTCTGGGAGATCCACCACCTCGGCGTCCGGTGGCTTGCGCACGCGTGTCATAAACCGCTCGGGGAGCGGGCTCGGTTCGCCCCCAGCGAGTTGTCCGGTGATGAGTCCCGCGTTAGCGGCATCACCACCTGGGGCCAGCACCACCGGATGGGCAATCGAGAGGCCGGGGATTCCTGAAGCTGAGGCAACCGGTTCCCAGTCCGAGGGGTACTCAAGCAGGACGCTCCCGCCTAAGATCCTGCGGCTCTTTTCTCCAGACGCCGCGTGCGAGCGATCATGCCCGGCCACGAAGCCGAGGATCGCTACCACCGCGAGGACGGGCATCATCGCGGTGGCGGTGGGTAACCTGTGGTCGAAGGCGTGCATTTCGCCTTCAGCCCGAGCTATCGAACGAGCCACCACCGCTTGCGGAATGCGTTGAATGGCCACCTCCGCTCCCTGAGGATCCGCTGGGAGACGGTGGGGACACCCTCACAGGGGATGGTGGTGCTATTTCAGGCGGGGGTGAGACTGGTTGCTCCGACTGGGAGGAGTGCAGAGGAACTCGAGGAACTTCATGCGAAAACACCGGCGCGGGCACCGAAGCAGCCGGGATTGAGATTGGCCTGCTCCTCCCGCTCGCGTGATCCTGCGCGCTCGCCGCCGAGGAGATCTCGATCGGGGGAGCGCTACTAAGGCGAGTCGGGATTGCGGCGCTCTGGGGTGCAGTCGGAAGACTCGACGGCGCTTCGGCTCGAGAAGCATTTCCCGCACCGGTCGCGCGCCCGATCGCGAAGAAGCAGGCGAACACCATGAGCATGGCGGCCACGAGCATGGGCAAGCGAGGGTCGATGCGAGCGGTTGCTCTGCGTGCGCGGATCGCGCGCATCTCAAAGCGCATCGTGTTCATGACGCCGGGCACGGGATCGGCTTGGGATTGGTCGGGCCGATGCACGCATCGACACGCACGGGCGGCTTGTTACGACGAATCGTAAAGCTCGTGTACTTGCCGATCTCTCCCAGGCTGGATACTCGGATCGACAGGATCACCCCGGCCCGTAGCGAGCGCTCGAACCGGCGAAATACGACCAGGACCGTCCCCGCCTTGTTCTTACTCGACCTCGCCAGCCGGCTTTCAGACTTGACCGGACAACCGCGGCCCCGACACTGCGCCGTCACTCGAGCCCCCAGTGGCGCCTGCACCGTCAGCAGGCTGAGCTTCACGCCAGAGGATGAATCGGAGCCCGCGATTCGCACGATCGGGAAGGGCTGCATCAGCGTCAGAGGTGGCGGGATCACCACGACCGTCTCGGCGACAATGCTCGAAAGACCGTTTGCGTCGGTCACACGCAGCCGCACCACATGGCTCCCGGGAGTCGAGAACGAAGTGCTGATCACCGGTTTTCCCGCTTGGAAGGTGCCGTTGCCCGCCGTGTCCCACGCGAAAGACGTGATTGGGCTGGAGACATCCGTCGAGCTCGACACCAGCGACACAGGTTCGCCGGTGTGTGGAGCGGTCGGAAACCACGCGAACGACGCCACCGGAGGAGACGGCGCCCTTGGGGTGATCGTCGGCGCTAGCTCGGGCGCGGGCGCGGGCGCGGAGACCGTCAACGTCGCGACCAGAGTCGTCGCAGTCTTCACCGTATTCGTGAACACCGCACGATACTCTTGACCGCTCTCAGCCAGAGTTGTATTCGCGACCGTCAACGTATCCGCGGTTGCCCCCGGCATCGCGATCCATGCTGCGCCACCGTTTGTCGATTCCTGCCACTGCAAGGTCGGCGTCGGCGTACCCGAAGCCGCCGCCGTGAACGTCGCCGTTTCGCCTGCCACCACGCTCTCGCTGACCGGATTGATCACGATTACCGGAGCCACGTCAACCGTCAAGCTCGCCGGCGCGGTCGTCACCGGAGGGCCGGCCGCGTTTGTGAACACCGCCCGGTACTCATAGCCACTCTCAGCAGCTAGAGCACCAGCGACCGTCAACGTATCCGTGGCATTCCCCGTATCCGTCGTGTCTATCCACGTCGAGCCAAAATCTGTCGATACCTGCCACTGCACCGTTGGCGTCGGAACACCCGACGCAGCCGCCGTAAAGACGGCATCTTTGCCCGCCACGACGCTTTTACTGACCGGGTTGGTCGTAACCACCGGGGCTACTGTTTTTTTTGCGACCGTCAACGTCGCCGGCGCGCTCGTCGCCGTCCGCGTCAGGGTCCCGAACACCACGTTCGTGAACACCGCGCGGTATTCATAGCCATTCTCCCCAATCGCGGCGCTTGCGACCGTCAACGTATCCGTCGTATTACCCGCATCCGTCGTGTCATTGCTAAATGTCGAACCACCGTTCTTTGAGACCTGCCACTGCACTGTCGGCGTCGGAGCACCCGACGCCGCGACTACGAACGTCGCACCTTCACCCGCCACCACGCTCTTGCTGGTCGGGTCGATCGTAACCACCGGAGCCGCATCGACCGTCAACGTCGCCGGCGCGCTCGTCACTGGGGAGCCAACCCCGTTTCTGAACACCGCGCGGTACTCATAGCCACTCTCCCCAACCACAGCGCTCGCGACCGTCAACGTACCCGTCGTATTACCCACATCCGTCGTGTCATCAATCCATGTCGAACCAAAACTTGTCGATACCTGCCACTGCACCGTCGGCGTCGGCGCACCCGAGGCTGACGCCGTAAACATCGCACCTTCACCCACCAAGACGCCTTTGCTTGCCGGGTTAGTGGTAACCACCGGAGCAGCCTCGACCGTCAGCATCGCCGGCGCGCTTGTCACTGGGGAGCCAACCCCGTTCGTGAACACCGCGCGGTACTCATAGCCACTCTCCCCAATCACGGCGCTGGCGACGGTCAACGTGTCCGTCGTATTGCCCGCATCCGTCGTATCATTGCTAAATGTCGAACCACCGTTCTTCGAGACCTGCCACTGCACCGTCGGTGCCGGAGCACCCGAGGCCGCTGCCGTGAAGACCGCATCTTCACCCGCCAGTATCGTCTGCCCAACCGGATTAGCCGTAACCACCGGAGCGGCATGGACAGTCAATGTTGCCGGCGCGCTCGTCGCTGGAAGGCCAACCCCGTTCGTGAATATCGCCCGGTACTCATAGCCATTTTCCCCAACCACAGCGCCCGCGACCGTCAACGTACCCGTCGTGTTCCCAGCATCCGTCGTGTCATCTATCCACGTCGAACCGCCGTTCGTCGAAAGCTGCCACTGCACCGTCGGTGTCGGCGCACCCGACGCCGCCGCCGTGAAGACCGCATCTTCACCAGCCAGCACCGTCTGCCCAGCCGGATCAGTCGTAACCACCGGAGCCGCATCGACGGTCAATGTCGCCGGCGCGCTCGTCGCTTGGGGACCAGCAGTGTTCGTGAACACCGCGCGATACTCCTGGCCACTTTCGGCAACCGACGCGCTCGCGACTGTCAACGTCCCCGTCATATTCCCCGTATCCGTTGTGTCATCGCTAAACGTCAAACCACCGTCCGTCGAAACCTGCCACTGCACTTCCGGCGTCGGAACACCCGACGCCACCGCCACAAACGTCGCACCTTCACCCGCCAGCACTGTCTGCCCAGTCGGGTTAGTCGTAATCACCGGGGCCGCTTCGACCGTGAACGTCACCGGCGGTTCGCTGAAGCCTGTTTCTGCAACAAGGGTTTGCGTGGCGACGGCGGTGTACGTCCCGCCGGCGAGGGGCGAGGTCGGGGTCAGACTCCATTTGCCTTCCAACAGGGGAGGCAGCGCAACCAGCGCAACCGGCGTGCCTCCGACGACTTCTCCCGCGTAGATGTCGAGCGTGACCTGATCGAAGATGTCGCTCGTGGTTCCGCTGAACGAGGGCATCGGGTTGTTGGTCGAGCTCCCTGGGAGCGGACTTTCAATCGTGACGGTGGGCGGTTCTGCCATGGCGATACCCACCGACCCGACGGCGACCGCGACGAGCGTTGTGAGCACGACAAGGACCGCACTCACGAGCGCTCTCTGCACCGTACTCATTGGGCACTGCTCGCAGCCATGCTGTCCTCCATGCCGTGCTTTTACCGTGCCGACACCCATATTTTGGTTCGCGTCGCGGTTCCGCCGCCACACATGATAAGCAGGTTTGTGCAGATCTGTTACGAGACACTTGCTTCTGCACCGGTTTGAAGCCGCTCCCGGTCGGCAGAAGATCTGGCCATCTCCCGCAGGGGCTACACTCGTTGGCGCCACCTCTCGTCGTCGTGCGACTTTGCGATCGTCGGGCGCGGGATCGTGGGGTTGGCGGTGGCGCGCGAGCTGATCAGCCGTCATCCACGGGCATCTGTCTGCCTGCTCGAGCGCGAGGCCTCGGTGGGAACCCATCAGACCGGTCACAACTCGGACGTGATTCGAGCCGGGCGTCTACTACACGCCCGGCTCGCTCAAGGCGCGCCTGTGCGTGGAGGGCGCGCGCGAGCTGTACGACTATTGCAGTTATGCAACGAGTCCGAGTTCTTCGAGGACTTTGAGCAGCGCCGCCACAGTCGCTTCGGGTTTTGCAGGCTGTTTGACAGCCGCGTGCCCAAAGAATCCTTCTTCTCCATTTGTCGGCCCGCGACGAATCGGCTTGGTGGTTGTGCCGCCACAGCAAAGTAGATTGAGATCCAATCCTTCCGGTATCGACCTCGGTAGTTTGATAGCCGCTTCCGCAGGAGCGTGATTGACAAGTCCCGAGAATCGGCAGTTTTTACCGCATACTCAAGGTTAAGCGACACGACTTTACCAGCTTTATAGGATGACCGAAACCCCTCCATCACAACCTGTTCTGGAGTTTCACCGCTATGTCCAACAGCGATCAACGCCACTTTCGGTTCTTTACCTGGCTATAGATAAAGCCCCGATCCATTGAACATGGCCTCCGTTGATATATAGCGAGCCTTCTATACCTTCTTCCGCCGCGCAGTCGACCAAGTGCTCGGTGCCCCGTATTTCCCACGCCCACTTCTGGAAACCCCAACCCCTGCAATTCGTCCAGTAACTAGTAGACGCGTCCGCAAATCTTGCGGACTATCGGGAGGGATGGAGCGGGGAGCGGCGAAATGATGTGTCGTGCCGCGGACCAGTCAGTACGTGATAGAGCTTTCCGGGGAGGAACGTGCCGAACTGGACGGCCCTTCAAAGACAAATCCGCTGTTCGTGTTGAAGTAGCACGTTACGCCGCGTACGACGGACTCATACGATCCTTCAGTTTTTTCTGTGGCGGTGCTTCTTCTGAACTGAGCCCGGGACTTCAAACGACATATTGTTGGCATATGCAGGCCCTGAAGACGACTGTCGACTCGGGACAATGTCTCGGACCCATCAGAGAGCTTAGTCCAAGAACACATCACGATGAAGGCATCGATCCGAAGAGCTCATCGTCGCCGAGCGCCTGCAGCGCGGCGACGAGCGCCGCGGCGCATCCTGGGGCGGGCGAGCATCTCGATGTCGTGCTCACATGCGCCAAGCAGACATCCCAGCGTCACGAGGATGAGGCCGAGCGGGCTTTGGACTGTCTGCACGAGCGCACTGACTTGTGCCTCATTTTCAATCTCGCTCAGGTAGCCTTCAACGTTCAATGTCTTCGATACTGTTGCCGCGATCGGCGAGTGCGGTGAGTCGGGGGAGGTCTGCAGTTCGGTCTGGTCGCCGGCTACAGTGGCTACTCGGCTTGATCGCCGTGGCGATATTCATCCTGGCGGGTGCCGGCTCGGCGTTCGCCGAAGTGACGGGTGCCGCGGACAATCTGCGCACGGGCTGGTACCCCGACGAGCCGGGTCTAACGCAGTCGCTACTCAAAGGCGGCACCTTCAAAGAAGTCTTCAAGACCCAGCTTCAGGGGCAGATCTACGCCCAGCCCTTGACCGCGAACGGAATGCTGTTGGTGGCGACCGAGGAAAACTGGGTCTACGGCCTCGACCCGAACACCGGGGAAGTGCGCTGGAAAAAGCAGTTCGGCACGTCAGTTACAGCGGGGGAAAAAAACCCCAAAGAAGAACCTACGATCCAATGCACCGATCTCCAGCCGCGCGTCGGAATCACTGGCACGCCGGTGATCGACACCGAACGCGGCATCGCCTACTTCGTCGCCAATCAGTACGTCTCCGGGAGCTCCGGCTCGATCGCCTGGTTCATGCATGCGGTCTCGCTCGCCACCGGCAACGAGGTCGCGGGTTTCCCGGTCGAAATCAAAGGCAAAGGGCAGAACCTCCCAAACGAGACGTTCGAACCGGTCCAGCAGCTCCAGCGTCCGGCGCTCTTAATGATGAACGGCGTCGTCTACGCCGGGTTCGGAAGTCACTGCGACAACTTTCCCTACGAGGGCTGGCTGGTGGGGGTGACTACCTCGGGGCAGCTCCAGACGATGTGGGCGACTTCGAACGAGGGTGGATCGATCTGGCAGGCGGGAGGCGGGCTGATCTCAGACGCTCCGGGCCAGATCCTCTTCAGCACCGGCAACGGCAACAGTGGCATTGCCGAAGACGATCCTCCAGCCGGCGCCGGGGGCGCGAGCACACCGGCCTCGGGCCTCGGGCAGTCGGTGGTTCGGGTCGAAGTGAAATCGGGAGGCGTCGTGAAGCCCACCGACTTCTTCTCTCCGTTCGAAAACCTCGCCGAAGACAAAGAAGACCTCGACCTGGGCGCCTCGGCACCGATCGCGCTCCCCTCGCCGTACTTCGGCACGGAAAAAATCCCCCACCTGCTCGTCCAGTCGGGCAAGAGGGGCTACGTATACCTCTTGAACCGCGACAACCTCGGGGGCATGGGCCAGGGAGAAGGAGGCCATGACAAGATCCTCCAGAGGCTCGGCCCCTACGGCGGCGTGTGGGACGGCTCGGCGGTGTGGCCGGGCGACGGAGGCTATGTCTACATACCTTCGGTCGAACTTCTCGAAGACAACCTGCGCTACTTCAAGTACGAAGTCAACGGAGCACGGGAACCCGCTCTGTCGCTCGCGGCGACTAGCTCGGACAACTTCGCGTTCGGGTCGGGCGCGCCGATCGTCACATCCAATGGCGCCACCAGCGGCACGGGGATCCTGTGGATTCCATGGTGCTCCAATCAGTTCAGCAACTGCAAAGAAGCCAAACTGCGTGCCTACAACCCGGTGCCGGTCGGAGGCGTGCCACAGGTGCTGTGGGAAGCGCCGATCGGCCAGGCATCCAAGTTCTCCCGGCCCGACGCGAGCAACGGCCACATCTATGTCGGCAACCGCGAAGGCGACATATATGGGTTCGCCCATCCGGAATCCGAAGAAGAACGCAAAGCTCGGGAAAAAGCGGAACAAGAAGCGAAAGAAAAAACAGAACGTGAAGCAAGAGAAAAAGCCGAACAAGAAGCAAAAGAAAAAGCTGAACAAGAAGCCAAAGAAAAGGCTGAACGCGAAGCCAAAGGAAAATCTGAATCTCCGGGGACCGGTGGGATCGTGACCACCGCCAGCCTCGTCACTCCACCTGCCGGCCCCGTGACGGTAACAACCGAATCACCGCCGACTCTCACGAAACTAAAGCTACGCACCGCAGCATCCATGCTCAGTTCACGTCGACGCAAGGTCGTTGTCAGCTACACACTCTCGGCGGCGGCCAAGGTCGACATCGTGATCTACCGTCGCGTCGTCAGCCATCGCTGCCAGCGCGGCGCCAACACGTGTGTTCGCTGGGTGCCCACAAAGATCAAGCTCAGGGTGACGGGACACGCTGGGGTCAACGTGCTCACGCTCAACCTCGGGCATCTCTCCGCAGGCGACTATCGTCTGGCCGCCACGCCGATCACACCGTCAGGCACCTCCGGGATCAAGCAGTACGTCCGTTTCAAGGCGTTTGGCTAGCCCTCCCCGAGCTGCCTCGGCGCGCTGAGCGTCGGGGACTGACCGGCCAGCAGTTGCGCTCGTGAACCCGCCCGGTCGATGACAGCCGCCATCTCCGCACGGAAGCGACCCTGACCGAACCGCTTGGCGTTCTCGCGTACCTGATCGTCGCTCAGCTGCAGCTGCTCGAAGCGCTCAATCGCCGCCGCCAGCCCAGCGGCGCTCTGCTCCTCAAACAGCACCCCCGTACGTCCATCGAGCACAGACTCGACCACGCCCCCCCTACCGTAGGCGATCACCGGGACTCCGGCGGCCTGGGCCTCGACCGGCACGATCCCAAAGTCCTCCTCCCCGGGAAACAAGAGCGCTCGCGCACCACTGAGCAGCCGGTCCCGCTCGGTGTCCGTCACGCGGCCGAGCAGCTCGATCTGATCGTGCCCTTTCGCCTCCATGTGGACGGCCTGCATCGCACGCCCGTCACCCGCGACCTTGATTCGGCGCCCCAGCCGGGCACATGCGGCCACCGCCAGGTCGACTCGCTTGTACGGAACGACCCGTCCGAAGGCAAGGTAGAAGTCCTCCATCTCATGCGGCAGCGCCAGGAAGTGATCTACATCCACCGGCGGGTGGACGACCACGGCCGAGCGCCCATAGTAGCGCTCGATCCGATTCGCCACGTGGCGCGAGTTGGCCACAAATACGTCCGGGCCGGCAGATCCCGCCAGGTCCTGACGCCGCAGCCTTCGCAGTAAGACGGGCAACAGCATCCGCGTCGCGCGCCCGACTTCCTCACCATCCAGGAAGCCCTCCTCCCACGCGTAGCGCATCGGCGTGTGGCAGTAGCAAACATGGAGAGCCCCGGGCGGGGTGCGCACGTTCTTTGCACAGGCGTGATTACTGGAGAGCACCAGGTCGAAGCCCGAAAGATCGAAAGACCGGAATGCTCGGTTCATCAAGGGCAGCAGCTTCGGATAGTGGCGTCTCGCGCCCGGAATGCGGTTGAGGAAGGAGACGTGAACGGGCCGCTCGGTAAGGGACTGGGGCCATGGCGAAGGGTCGTAGATGGAGGTGAACAACTCCGCCTGCGGAAACATCTCGAGTAACTCCAGCACCACCTGCTCCGAGCCACCGGGAATCGTGAGCCACTCGTGGACCACCGCCACGCGCGGGAATCGCTCGCGCAGCCGCTCAAGGACAGTCATCGCGCTACCTCACTTACCACCGATGCCGAAGGCGTGCCCCGGCCAAGCTCAACCGCCGCAAGGAAGTCCTCCCATTGGCTCGCATACGGTGCGATGAGGCGAGCCAGACGCTCCAGGTCGCCCCAGCCGGCGTCGGCCTCCCAACCCCAGTGCAGGACGATCGGCATCCACAGTCCGCCCGTCCGCTCAATCGCCCTTGGCAGCGCCCTCAGTATCTCGGCAGCACGGCCGTAGAAGGGTGCATAGGAGGGCAGATACACGGCTTCCTCGCGCCACTGGGGCGTGCGTTGAAATCCCATCAGCCCGATCGACTCGGGGCCTCCACAGACGACCGCAAAACGCTCTGCGAGCCACCCGAATTGTCGAGCATCAAAGCGATTAAACGGCGGTACGAAGACGTTGGGCTTGATGCCGTACGGCACCAGATCGGCAAGCGCTTCGTCGATTAGACTCTCGGTCTGGGCGCGATCGAGGCCGCACAGCTCGGAATGACGCCGGGGAGACGCGAAGCGGGTGCGATGGTCGTGACCGTGCAACGCAAGGCACACACGTTCGCCGGCAAGCCGCCGCAGTACCGCAACCTCCTTGCCGTCGAGTGGTCTAGAGTCGGTGCCTGTTGGCGATAGCGGCTCGCGACTGACCCGCGGCGGTACCGCAAGCAGATAGGGCACACTCGCGCCGGTCATGATCTCGTGGAAGCGCTCAAAGCGCGAGACCCCAAAACGATCGGGCTTGTCCCACGCCTGATAGTGGGGAAACTCGTCCACTCGGACGAGTATGCGCGGCGCAGTCGTGTCGGCATCGCCGCCGACGACCCAACCGGCTAGCTGCCGGTCCGCCAACGTCCGCTCGCAGTAGCGACGGCCGAACTTGTAGATCAACTGCTCGCCCACGCGCACCGGAGGCGGTGGAACGGCTCTCATGACTGAACGCACAGCGCGAGGGTAGCGGTAGGTCCGGGCCGGTCGGCTGTTGCACCCGCCTGACGCCAACCTCTGCGGACAACTGCTCTCCAGCGGCGCAGCAAGCCGTTCATACCCCGCCAACCTGGGATCATGCGCCTATGTCCGACCCTCCCCGCCTGCACGGGCGCGACATCGTATGTGTGGGATTTGCCGACTGGGACACCGAGCTTTGGACTAACCAGCACCACCTGATGTCGCGGCTGGCACGCGATAACAGGGTGCTGTTCGTCGAGTCGCTCGGCCTGCGCCGACCCCAACTCGCCGGGCGCGACATCAAGCGAATCGTGCGGCGCCTGCGCCGTGGACTTGCCCCTCCGCGCCCCGTCGACGGATTGCACGTGCTCTCACCGCTGGTCCTACCCTTCCACCGCTATCGGATCGTGCGCGACCTCAACCGCCGCCTGCTGCCCGTGCTCGTACGCCGCGCGACGCGGCGACTCGGCTTTGAGCGACCGATCCTGTGGGCCTATGTACCCCAGGCCGAGGTCCTGATCGACGCGCTCGACCCCGAGCTGGTCGTCTACCACTGCGTCGACGACATCGCCGCCCAAGAGCGAATCGACACCGCGAGCTTCCGCGCGGCCGAGGATCGCTTCGCCGCGTGGGCCGACCTCGTGCTGGCAAGCGCACCGGCGCTCGGGGAGCGTCTAAGGACGATCTCGAGCAATGTGATGGATGCGCCAAACGTCGCCGACACCGAGTTGTTCTCCACCGCGCTCGAGCTCGGGCCGCTGGATCCCGAGATGGCCGCGCTGCCCACGCCGCGGATTGTGTTCACCGGTGCAATCGTGGCCATGAAGATTGACCTCCCTCTGCTAGTCGAGCTAGCGCGTCTGCGGCGGACGTGGTCGTTCGCACTGGTCGGCCCAATCGGTCCGGGCGAACCAAACACCGACGTAGCGGCGTTGATCGCCGAGCCGAACATCCATCTTCTCGGACCACGCTCCTACAGTGAGCTTCCGGAGGTTCTGCGGGCAGCCGACGCGGGGCTGATTCCTTACGCGCGCAACACGCTGACCGAGAGCATCTTCCCAATGAAGGTCTACGAGTATTTGGCTACCGGCCTGCCGGTGATCGCGACGCCGCTTCCAGCGCTCGCTGACGTCGCCGAAGTCGCCACCGCGCCCGATGCACAGGGCATCGCGGCGTTGCTCGAGGAGGCCCTGGCAGCGGACAATCCCGAGCGCCGCGCCGAGCGCTCGCGCGCCGCCGCCTCCCATTCGTGGGACCGACGCCTGGAGGAGATCGCCGTCGCGATCGAAGATCTGTGAAGGACCTGCTCGTCACCGTTCACACCCCGGTGCTGCGCTCCGGTCACGTCATGCGCACGTATGGCATCGCCCGCGCGCTTGCCGCACAGGACGGCCTGACGCTGCTCTACGTCAACTTCGACGCACCGGAACCCGACAGCGCCTTCCAGGCGATCCCCGGGATAGAGCTGCATGGTGTCACGCCCTCACGCGGAGCCAGGCGCCTGCTCTCCTACGCAGGCGCACGACTCGCCGGTGCACCCCACGCGCTCGCGCGCGGGGTTTCCAGCGAGCTGGCGAACGCAGCCTTGCGACTGGCTGAAAGACCAGGATGCGGGCGCGTTATCGCCGACGGACCGGTTGCCGCCGCCACGCTCACGCGGGTGATGGGCCACCGTCCGATCGTCTATAACGCCCACAACCTCGAGTCCGGCTTCCGTCATCAGCTCGACCGACGCCCGCTCGGCCGCCTGCAGGGTTTGCGCAGATTCGAGCGGAGGCTGCTTGCGCGCGTATCCGAGTCGTGGATGGTCAGCGAGGCCGATATCGCCGGCGCACGCGAACTGTGCCCCACCGCGCGCTTGCGCTACGTGCCCAACGTGGTGGATCTGGCGAGGATCATTCCCGTCTCCCTGCCGCAGCGAGAGCAGCGCGTGATCTTCGTCGCGAGCTTCTTCTACACGCCCAACCGCAACGGTCTGCGCTTCCTGCTCGATGAGGTTTTCCCAAGAGTCTGGGCCGAGTTGCCCGACGCGCGACTGACGCTCGTCGGCGCCGGCCTTCCGGAGCTGGGCGACGCGAACCCGCGCGTCGAGGCATTGGGCTTCGTCGAGGATCTCGGCGCGGCCTACGCGAGCGCCTCTTGCGCCGTCGTCCCTCTACTTCAAGGAGGAGGCACTCCGCTGAAGTTCATCGAGGCGCTCGCCTACGGCCTGCCCGTCGTCGCCACCCCACGCGCCGCCGCCGGGCTCGCGGTGAGCGATGGGCGGGACTGCCTGATAGCCGAGCACGGTGAGCAGTTCGCGCAGGCGCTCATCCGCATCCTGCGGGACGGCGCAGAGGACCTTGGCCGTTGCGGTCGCGCGCTCGTCGCCGAGCGCTACTCGATCGAGGCGCTCAGCGAGCTGCTCGCGGTACGCGAGTAGCGGACGACCCACAGGCCCCGAGCAAGGGCCACGGCCCGCATCAACTCGTCGGCTCGGGGGACGCGACCGAACGATGAGCTCCTGAAGCCGAGCGAGAGGGTGGCGATATCCGTGTGGGGGACTATCGCGACCGATGTACATCTGTCCAGGACCTTCCTGGACACTCACACACGCCGGGACTCGGTCCGACAGATCCGTGCAGATATCAAGAGCGAGGAAGCGATAGCGCCGATCTGCAGCTCAGGTCGCGTTCTCGTCGCATCCCGATAAAGGCACCCCCGCCGCGAGGCGGGCTCGCAAAGCCAGGGGTCTCCAGCAGGCCGCCCAGCCACCGAAGGAGATGAGAAGCATGTTGACCTACCCCTCTTGCCCGCCCCGGGCGCGGCGTTCGCTCGCAGTAGCGTGTCTAGCCCTGCTGGTAACCGCCTTGGGGGCGGCACAGCCCCTCACCGCCAACGCGAACACCGGCTCCTCCCACCACACCGCTACAGCGGCCGGAGCCATACCGCGCTCTCTGCGCCTCGCTGCCAGCGGCAGCACCAAGGCAGACCGGACCCTTGTCGCCAAGGCCAAGACGTTGAAGCAGTGCCTGAGCCAGCATCCCAAGCACCCCAATACATGCCAGGCCGAGCGCCGCGCCCTCCAGCAGGCCGGCAGCAAACTTGCACTCGCGGAGCAGCGACTCGCCAAGGCCGCTCGTTCGACCGGCAGGAGACGCGGCTCTAGGGACAGGGCACACGGCTCCAGGCGCGCCTCCGCGCTGCACGCTCCTCAGCTCACCGTCTCCGATCAGACGCTTACCTGGACGCGGATCGCTCATGTCCGCAGCTATGCGCTCGAACGCAAAGTGCCCGGTCAGGCAGTTCAGTACTCGGTGATCAACGGCACCTCCGTGACGCCGCCGCCCGTGCCCGGCGCAACCGTCGGCTACAGCGTTCGCACGGCCGTCAACGGGTCGACCTGGTCCGCGGAAAGGTCGATTGCATACCCGCCGCCGACTGAAACGGTCGACGATCAGGCCGCACCGGCTCTCACGGTCTCCGGTCAGACTCTCACCTGGAACCAGGTGGGTGGTGTGAGCACCTACGTGCTTATGCAGCGGGCACCGGGCCAAGCCGATCAGTACTCGGCCGTCGGCGGGGCCTCGTTCACGCCTACGCCAGTGCCCGGCGCAACCGTCTACTACAGCATCCGGACCGCTGTCGACGGCAGCGCCTGGGCGCCTGAAGTGTCGATCACCTTCCCAACGGCCACGCCGACACCGCCCACCAGCTCGCCGCCCGTATCCGAAAGCCCCACTAGCTCGCCACCCGTATCGAAAAACCCGACCAACCCGCCGCCCGTATCCGAAAACCCCGCCACCCCACCGGTGTCGACAAGCTCGACCGGTCCGTTCGAAATGGCTCTTGTGCCCGGATCGTTGGCGCGCACCGAGCCAGGCATAATCAGTCAGCTCGGCGCCCACTCGGTGCGGATGGAATTCGAAGTTGGCGCCTCGCCGTCGACGCTCGCACCGATCGTCGAAGAATACGCAAAAGTCGGCATCCGGATCATGCCATTGGCCGGCTTCGAAGGAACCCTGCCGACGAGCGCCCAGGCGAAGAACCTGGCGAGCTGGGCAGCCGAGTTCGGACCCGGCGGCACCTTCTGGCAGGGTAAGTCGTTCCCCGCCGGAACCGCCATGACGAACGTCGAGTTCGGCAACGAGACCAGCTACACTTATCAGTTCAGCGATAACTCAAAAGAAGCGGTCGCCAATCGCGCGCAGACCTACGCGCTGCGCTTCAAGGAAGCCGAGGAAGGGATCCACGCGGCCAATCCCGACGTGGGGCTGCTGGCACAGGGTGACAGCGGCGAGAACAACGGCTCGACCTGGGTTGACAACATGTTCAAGGCGGTCCCCAACCTGGCCCAGCTGGTGGCTGGCTGGACCGTCCATCCATATGGAACCGAATCGCTGCGCAGGATCGACGAAGTCGTCACCCAGACACAGGCCGACGGCGCACCCAGCACAATCCCGATCTATGTCACCGAGTGGGGCCTGTCCACCGCCAACGGACGCTGCCTCAGCGATAACTACGGCTGGAACCCCTGCATGACCTATGAAGAAGCCGGCGCCGACCTCGCCTCGACCGTCGCGGCGATGCGCGAACGCTTCGGCAGCCGCCTGCGCGCCCTCTACCTCTACCAGGCCCAGGACCTGGCGTCGTCGGGCACCTCGACCGATCGCGAGGAACACTTCGGAGTGCTTCAGTACAACGGAGCGCGCAAGGGCGCCTACACCACCGAGGTCGAATCGCTGCTGACGGCCAATCCGTAGCGGGAGGGGCCCGGTTAGTCGGCTGCGGCGCTCATAAGGCAGGCGCAGCCACGCATTCGACTCGCCGAGCCAACATCAAGCCCGATAGCCACTGGCGGTCAGGCGGGCACGCCGGCACGAGCCGGAGGCACACCGTCGAGCAAAGCAAGCAGCCCGATCTGAGCGCAGAGCAGAACCGTGAAGCGCGGATCGACCCCGGTAAAAGTGGCTGTCGTCTCAATCACGACCAGCCCCGCAAGCCCGCACAGCGAAGCCAGCCCGAATGCCCGCAGCAGGCGCTCTGCGCTGCGTCGCCAAGCCCGCCAGGCGAGCACAGCGGCGCCCGCCAGGATCGCGAAGTAGGCGACCAGGCCCAGGACGCCGAGCTTCAGCCAGAACCACAATGCCGCGAAATGCACGTATTCGCGCCCGTTTTCGTGTTCAGCCGACAGCGGCTGCACGGTTGCCTGCCAGGGTACGCTCATCCCCAGGCCAGTGATAGGGTCCCTGCGAATCTCGCCGAGCACATTGGCGCGCTCGTCGAGGCGATAACGGTCTTCGACATTCGTCGCTAACTTCGAAGGAGCGAGCGATTCAACACGCTTGACCGCGGGAATCTGGTTCTGGAAGTGGATTGAACCAAGCAGCACGATCGCCAAGGCAAGCATCAGACCCGTTGGTAGGAGCATACGGCGGCCGACCGGCGAGGTGCCGAGCAGAAGCACGAGCAGCAGTCCGAGCACGGCTGCGATCCAGAACGAGCGCCGGTAAGAGAGCGCCAGCGAGGCGATCAGCAGCGGGCTCGCGAGCAGCGCCCACCGCGGCGGGCGCGCACGAGCCAGAATGGTTGCGAATGCCCAGAGCAACGCGATCATGATCAGCCAGTTGGCTGTAGGTTCGTAGTAGGTCAACGTGCTCATGCCTTCGAATCTGTCCCCGTAATGGCCGAGGACCTCGACCAGGCCCAGAGTCGCCTTGAGGATCGCCAGCGCCATGGCGCCGCCAAGCAGGATCGTCACCTGGCGACGATCGACGTTCAGGTTCGCAAGCACGACAGGAAGCAGCAGGACGTAGACGAGCACGTTCTCCGAGAGCACCACCGTACGCAGGCTTACGCCTGCGGCGTGGCCGGTGATGATGCCCACAAGCATCGCAAGCAGGAGCATCACAACACCCGGGATCAGCGCCCGCGGCACCCTCACCGGGCGACGGCGCCGAATCGCATCGATGCCGACAGCGAGCACCACCAGAACCACGAGGATGTCGAGCGGGGTGAGACCCTTATAGATCTGGATGTACAGCTTCGACGTGAAGTGCAGAAAACCGAATGTCGGGCCCTCACACAGAATCGTCAGCCCAACCACCATGACGGCAAGCGCGAGCGGCCGGTACAGCAGGATGAGTACGGTCGCGAGGGCCAGCGGCACGAGCAGGCCAGCCATTCCATCCTTGTAGACAGCCAGCAGCGCGACCAGCGCCGTGGCGCAGCTCGCCACGGCGGCGACACGCAGCTCGCCTATATCGAGCCCACGGAGACGAAGGCGTCGCGCGGACATATAGCTGCGACCGTCTCAGCCCGCCTGATGCCGAGGCGCGGAACTGCGTTGCGGGCGCAAAGGCGTCTCGAGATGATTCTCAAGCGCGACGGAACCGCTCGCCTCATACGCCTTATAGCCGTAGCGCCCCGCGTCTCGCAGGCCCGTGACGACAAGTCCCACCGGCTCGACCACATGCCGATCGAGAATAGCCCGCGCGCGGCGAACCTCCTCGCGCGTCGTGTGATCGACGCGGGCAACCACGAGAGCGGCGTGGATCGCCGGATTGTTGAGTAGGATCTGAGCATCTGCAACCGGGTTGAGCGGCGGAGCGTCGATGACTACCAGCCCCCCCCCGCCGGTGAGGCTGCCGAGGATCTCGGCCATTCTCGTCGAACCAAGCAGCTCGGAAGGATTCGGTGGCAGACGCCCGGCCGGCAGCACGGCCAGACCCGGAAGCTCGTCGAACGGATACACAAGCAGATCGACCACACTCACACCTCGGACTATCGCCGAGGTCAGGCCGTCGCGAGAACTCAAGCCGAAGTGCGATGCAAACGTCGGGCGGCGCAGGTCGAGCTCGATCACCACGGTGCTGCGGCCCGCCAGCGCAACGGCGTGCGCGAGGTCGACCGCGACCGTCGTCTTGCCCTCGCTGGGTACAGCGCTGGTCACGAGCAGCGTGTCGAGCTGTCTGGCGACCGCCACGAAGTCGAGCGCGCTGCGCAGGATGCGATAGGGCTCGAGTGACCCCTCCCGTCCTCGCGCGCTGGTCGAGCCAAAGGCCGCTTGGGGAACGCCGGTGAGCGCGGGAATACCATAAGCGTGCTCGAACTCCTCGATCGTCTTGATCCGTCTATCCAGCGACTCCAGCAGGAAGATCACCGAGAATGCCACCGCGAGGCCGATCAGCAGACCGATCACAGCCGTCGTTTTCAGGCTGGTCCCGGCCGGCGCCGTTGGCACAGTCGCCAGTCCGATTATGTTCGCCGATCCCCCGGCGGCCGCCCTGAGACCGCCAATGCGCTGCTGGGATTGTTCCAGCCCTGCGCGTGCAGGCGATCCGGCAGGCAGAGCTGCTATCTGCCGCTGAAGTTGCCGCTGAGCCGCTTCGATGCTGGCGATCTGGGAGGCCGCCTTGAAGGCGATGTACTGGTTGGCGAACGCGTTCGCCAACCGCGCTGAATAGCCTGGAACTCCAGTCGTGGCCGTAAAGCGTAGGACATCGGCGTTCGGTGCGGCTTCAACGCTCACCTGATTCAACAGCTCGTTGGATTCGACAGAGATCGGGAGCTGCTTGCGCACGCCCTGCGCGACTTCAGAGGAGTGCGCGATCAACACCTGGGTCGCCGCTTCGCGCAGTGGTTCGCCGCTGCTGGGAGCGTTCACCTGTAGAGCGGAGTCTGGCAGCGTGCTGCTCTGAAAGGCGACGCTGGCTGTGGCCTCATAAGACTTGCCCGCCCGCTCGTGGCTTACCACCGCTACTAGGATGCACACGGTCACGATTCCCACGATGAGCAGCCAACGACGCCTCGCGATGCTTATCGTGCTCACGAGTCCCTCGTTTTCACGGACGCGCTCGGAGGCGCTCATACAGTCCGCCTCCAAGCCGTGAGCCTGACGCTTATGGCAGTAAGAATCCTCACCATTGGCCTCTCATCGTCGGGCACGCAGCCATGCTTTACTATTGCGACAGATCCGTTGAGCCGCTCTAAGCGCCACGGAATGATCTATGCTCGATCGCACCTTTGCTAGTTCGAGGCCAACCCGTACTCTCCTCGCGACAGGCCGCTGGCTGGCCCGAACACGCTGCTCATGCGCCAGTGTAGCATCCGGCGAGAATGAGTTTGCATCTTCGAGCAGGCACTAGCGCGCTCAGGCGCCGCACCCGTTCCGCGATCATGCGCCTGGGCAAGGAGGAGCAAACCCGTGAGATCCTGGGGCACTTCCGGGAGGCGCGCTCGGCCTTCAACCCCATGTGGCGCAGGGAGTTGCGCGACGAGTATGCAATGCGGGTTGCGTTGATCGCGATACTGCGAGCAGACTCAAACGCCATCGACGTGGGCGCGAACTACGGGGCGGTACTCGAGTCGATCGTGCGCTTGGCGCCTGGCGGCACCCACATGGCGTTCGAGCCGATCCCCTACATGCAGGAACGCCTTGCCAAGCGATTTCCAACGGTTGAAGTTCGTCGCGCCGCGCTGTCGGACGAGGCCGGAGAGAGAGAGTTCTCCCACGTGCTCGACGCGCCGGCTTATAGCGGGCTGCGCCGGCGAGGAGATCTGCCTGCCGATGCCACGGAGGTCGAGCGCATCGAAGTCAAAACCGAGCGCCTGGACGACGTGCTCGCCGATCGCGAGCACGTGCCTTCGCTCATCAAGATCGACGTGGAGGGCGCGGAGCTTCAGGTCCTCCAAGGTGCCCACGACACCCTCGAGCGTCATCGTCCATTCGTCCTGTTCGAGCACGGCACCGGCGGAGCCGACCTTTATGACACCGGCCCAAACGACGTCTTCGACTTGCTCGATGGCATCGGATTGCGGATATTCGATCTTGAGGGTAGTGGCCCGTACTCGCGAGAGCGCTTCGAGGCGACTTTTACAGAGCCGATCTGGAACTTCCTGGCCGCACCGAAGTAGGAGGCTACTGGGTCCGCGCGGCGGCCCGTTCCAACTCGTCCACCATCAGCTGATCGTGTCGAGCCGCGCCGTGCTCGGCGGCTGTCCGAAATCCGCCCTCGCGCAAGCTCGCCCGGAGATCTTGGGACTCGGCCAACCTGCGGACCGCGCCGGCAAGGGCCCGGGGATCGTCGGCTGGTATGACCAGCGCGTTCTCGCCATCGCGTAGGTATGTGGCGGCCCCGCCTCGGGCGGTGGCTATGACCGGGCGCCCCACCGCCATGGCCTCGAGTGGCACCAGGCCCCACGGCTCATCCCAGCGCACGGCGAAGACGACTGCATCGGCGCTCGCAAAGACCCCCGGCATCGCATTGCTGGGCGCCGGCCCTGAGAACTCGACCCGATCCTGGACACCGAGAGCGTGGGCCTGGCGATGAAGTTGATCCTCGTAGGCCTCCTTGCCGGCGCCGACGATCTGCAGCGTGGTGTCGTTTGGAAGCTCTGCGAGCGCCGCCACCACCACATCGATTGCCTTGTCTGGGTCGAGCCTTCCCGCGCATAGGAGGCGTCCCTCCCATCGTGAACGGGGCTCGGCCGCCTGGTAGCGGGCGTGGATACCCGCTGTGATCACGATGTAATCGGTTGGCTCGATGCCGGCAGCGAGAGCCCGCTCGAGCGTGTAGCGCGAGTTGAACACGCATCGCCCCGCCTCCGTCACTTTGAATGCGACCGGAATCCCGGACAGCGGCTCAAGTAGCGGCGCGAGGGGGCGCAGTCGAAACCGCCGGACCATCCGCGACCAGGCGTCTACCTGCGGACCGTAGGAGAGCCAGTGGTCGTGAACCGCCAGCACGGACGGTATTCTGGCGCGCCGCACCCTCTCTATCAGGGATAGCGACATGCCCCCCATGCCCCACCAGCTCACCACGTCGGGGGCGAACTCACGCAGGTGTCGTTCGAGGATCGCGGCATTGTGACGCTCGATCCTCAAACTGCCGAGCGGACCAACCCGGACGACGCGCTGCGCCGTGTCGTCCAGATACGAGCGCAGACTGCGCTCGACCTCGAATGGGGCTGTCTCGCTGGCGCCACCGGCACGGTAGTCGGAGACCAGCACCCGAATCTCGTGGCCGCGCGCCTCGGCCTCGCGCATCACCCCCTCGCACATCAGCTCGTAGCCGCCAAGGTACTGTGGCGGGTAGAGCAGTCCAATCGTCAAGACCCTCATGTAGTTAGTTCCTATAGGAGCGAGCGGTGGTTCTCATGCGCTCGTATAGATCGAGCACGGGGCCGGCAGCCGCCATCGGGGTGTGGTGCTCGACGAACGTTTGACGAGCCTGTTCCCCTGCGTGACGTCGCGCCTGCATGTCGTCGTGCAGCCGCACCGCCGCGGCTGCGAGCAGCCGGTCCTCGGTCTCGACATCCACCCCGCCGAGGGCACCGAGACCCTCAGCCCCCTCGGGCGTGCTCACCACCGGCAATCCCAGGGCAAGCGCCTCCAGCACCTTCACCTTAGCGCCGCTGCCGGCGGTGAGGGGGTATAGAAGAAAGCCGAGCTCGCGTAGGAAGTCCGCTGCTGCCGGCACGCGACCGTGCCACTCGATACCGGGACTATCGGGCAGATGAGCGAATGTGGCCCGCTCCATGTCGGTACCCGCCAGCAGCAGCCTGGCCTCCGGTCGCTGCTCGCTCACCAGCGGCCACACGCCGGTGAGCAGGCGCTCCACGGCTTTCCTCGTCGGCGGCCAGTTGGCATTCCCGATCAGACCGGCGGCCGAGTTTTGTAGCGAGGCCGCCGGCCGATAATTGGCCAGGTCGAGCGCCAGGGGCGCCACCGCCACGTGTGCATGTGGCCAGGAGACCGCCAGCGGTCGCTGCACCTCCGGCGAGTTCGCCAGCAGCCAGCGCGCGCTTTTGCAGGCCCGCCGCTCGCTGCGCAGCAGCTCGATCGTGATTCTGCCCTCCTCATGCCACGGCGCTTCGAGCTTTCTGTCGCGAAGCGTCACACAGTCGAGCTGCACCACGGCGGGACGATCGATCTGCCCAGCCACACCAGCTGTTCGAGAGTCCACGAGATGCACCACATCCGCCTCGGCCGCCAGCTGCTTCACCCGCTCGGCGAAGGGACCGCGGGAGAGCAGACTGTTGGGACTCAGCACCCTTTCCGCTCGCGCCTGCCCCCGCGAGGGCCATTGGATGCCCATTACCTCCACCGGTAAATCGCTCGGAGGGGCTTCCGGAGAGGCGGAGCCCATGTCGGCCGCTAGCACGCGAAAGCTCGTCCCGCGAGCCTCGAGCCCGCGCAGCAGTCCCAGAGCGCACCTGCTTGCGGCGCCACCCTCGGGCACGGGTGGAAAGGGCAACACGACCAAGACACGCAAGACTGCAAGAGTATGGCGCATGTCGACCAAAGTGATGTCTCTGAGACGCCGTTTGTTCCACGGTGGGGCGGCCGGCGATGCTGGCTTGGCCGGCGGACGTCACATTGCCTCCAACGTCGCAATTCAACTCACCGCACGCCTCATCACGATGGCGATCGGCGTGGTCACCGTATCGCTTACGGCTCGCACGCTCAGTCCGGACGGATATGGGGTGTGGAGCGGAGTTTCCAGCTATGTCGGCCTGTTCGGCGTGCTGACCGACCTCGGCTTCACCACCGCCGCGATGCAGAGAATGGCAGCTCACCCCGAGCGTGAGGCGGAGTGGCTCGGGGCGCTGGCCGGCGCGCGCGCCGCGATGTCCCTGGTGGTGATGGTGGTGTGCGCAGCGTCCGTACCGATCCTGTTGAGCAGCACAGGCGACCGCCAGACGGTGGGCCTAATCCTGACAACCACGATCTTCTGGGGTGGAGCAAGCGCGTTGACCACGGTGTTCCAGTCACGGCTGCGGGCGGGGATGATGCTGACATTCACCGTGCTGCAGGCCGTTCTCTGGCTTGGCGCGGTGATCGTCCTGGCAAGCAGCAAAGCCTCGGTGGCGGCATTTGCGATCGCCAACGCCACGGTGATCGGACTCATGGCGCTCCTCCAGATCCAGGCGACCCGCAAACTCGCTCACGTGGCCTGGCGCGCCGGGCTGAGCTTGTGGAGACCGTTGGCACGGGTCGCGATCCCACTTGGAATCGCAAACGTATTCATTATCGTCTACTACCAGGTGGACTCCGTTCTGCTACTGCAGATCGCGGGAGAACGAGAAGCCGGTATCTACGGTGCGGCCTACGGATTCCTCGGGCCGCTCATATTCCTGCCGGCCGCCGTGATGTCCTCCTTCTTTCCGGTGCTCTCCGCGGTCCAACGGAGCGATCCCGCACGGGTGCGTCGGCTGGTCCAGATATGCCTCGACACGATGGGAGTGATCGGCTTTCCGATACTCGCTGGGACGATCGCCCTGTCGAGCCAGATCATTCATCTCCTGTACGGCACGAAGTTCGCGGGCTCGAGCAGCGTGCTGGAGATACTGATGATCGCGTTTGTGTCGATCTGCTTTGGAATGGTCGCCGGGCTGTTGGCGCCCGTCCTGAACCTGCAATGGCGGCTCGCCGTGTACTCGGGAATCGGCGCCGCCGCAAACGTCGTGCTGAACCTGCTCTTGATTCCCTCCTTCGGAGCACACGGCTCGGCGTGGGCTACGGTCGTCACCGAGATCCTGACGATGGTGCTTATGCTGAGTACCTGTCTATACAAGCTGAAACTGCGACCGTCCGCCTGGAAGCTGCTGGGCGCCCTCAGCATGGCAGTTGCCATGACCGGCGTGATGGTGCTGGCAAGACCGCTCGGCTTGGTCCCGGCCGGGGTGATCGGCGTTCTGTTCTACGCCGCCGGCCTGCTCGTCACCCGAACCGTCGACATCCGGGAGTTGCGTGCGCTGAGGGCACAGCGAGGCTGAGCTCGGCTTGCGGTAAGAGCCGGTGCGAGCTGACATCTGGTAGACCCGTTTAGCTCAACTTGCAGAGTGGCCGTGGATGTACCAGAAGATCGTGGCGGAGCGCAATAGTCCCTCCAGGTGAGCCTGTCGCTGGTCGGGACCGCCATCCAACAGCGCCTGAATTCGATCTCGTGCCACGAACTCCCACAGGGGCGAGTCGTCGTGCGCGAACAACTCACGCATCAACTCGAGATTTTGCTCGACCCACCTGAACATGAAGGCGCCCCTGCCGTTGGTCACGGGCGCCGGCGCCCGCCCGACTTTGGCTCTTGCGGTGACGATGTCAGCGAGGTCTCGTACCGCACGCAGTCCCGCGCGGCGAGCCTTTGCGCTTGGCATGGGATTCTTGAAGGGGTAGTTGAACAGCTCAGGCGAGATCCGCGAGAGCAGCTGTTGATATGGGAGCTCGACGTAGCGCTGAGCCGGTGACATGGCCAGGCAGTATTCGGCGTAGCCCCGGCTGCAATAGGGGCTGAACAGATCGTCGGCGACGGCCGCGCGGCGTGGCGCCGTCGAACCGTGGCCACCCACGCGTTCGAAGGCGAAGAACAACTCGGCGACCTCGTTCACGTGCCAGCCCTCGGCGAGCCGATCATCGAAGAAGCCGCGCGTGTGACGATCGACCATCTCCTGAGCCTCTCTCGTCATGACCGCCCTCTGGGAGTTGGCCTTCATCGTCAGCACCCGTCGCTGGAGGGGTGCCAGATGTCCGATCAGCGGCACGTTGGCGGCGGCGATCGTGTTATCGCCGATACCGCGCCCGAGCTCCCCACCGATACCGGAGAGCTTCAGGCCGAGGCGCTGCGATCGATGGGGCTGTAGAAGGTCGACCATCTGCCCGAGGTCGGACAGGCCGTCGGTTTGAGCGATCAGTCGCGAGGCGATACCCACCCAGTCGCGGCTGAGGTTTTCGTCGGGCACCACGACCTGATGGGCAAGGTCGAAGCTCTGCGCCAGCTTCTGCCCCCAGATGACATCGACATGACTCGGACGACCGATCGTGTAGAACTCGGCGACGATATCGCGGGCGCGCACCATTGCGAGCACGAGCCGGCTGTCGCGCCCGGCGGTCACCGCGCAGCGCACCGGCGAGATGCCGCGGACGGCGCTCGCGGTCATCGTGGTCATGTAGGTGGCGAGCTCCTCTAGGCTCCTGCTGGCGCCCGAGGCGCGATCGAACACCTCGGGGCCGAAGTGAGCCCGACTCGCCACACGACCTTCTTGTATCTGGTGGCGGGCCCCTCCACTCAATGCCGTGACGTCTCGCAGGAGCGTATGGCGGCGGGAGGCCCAGCCAAGGCCCAGCATAGTGCTCACACCCAGCGGATCGGGGGCGCTCGAACTCAGCAGCGATCGGATCACGCCGACGCTGTTGCTGGCCAGGACCCCTTGCTCGTGGTGAGCAACGTACACAGGCATGAGTCCGAAGTTGTCGAGCAGCACCTCGACGCGCGCGCTCTCCAGGTCGATCCTCGCGGCGCAGAACTGACCCTCGAGATCCTGCGACCAACTGTCCCAGCCTCGCGCGAGGTCGTTGGCGTCGTAGGCCGCATGGCGTCCATGCGGGTCCACCGGCAGCCCGTCGAACAGCGTGATCCGCATGCCCTCGCGCGCTAGATAGCGACGCGGAGCGGCAGCCTCGCCGTGGTGCATCCCAGCCGCGGCGACTACCGTGTTGCTCGAGCTGGCCTGCCATGCGCTGTGTGGATCGAGCTCGAACTGGCGTCCCGCTTTTGCAACCGCGACCGCCAGTCGATCGGCCGGGAGGCTGGGTATATCCACGGCTATCGCGAAGAGATGCAAGGAGCGCCTTTCAAGCCAGGGGCATGCCAGAGGCCGACCGGAGCGACTGCTGGTGCCAAATTCGAGTCAACTGTACAACGCGCCATGGATGGCCGGTGACGAGGGGAGCGGGCCCGCTGCTAGGGTCGCCCACGATGAACCAGGCGGATGGTGTGACTCTCCAAATCAATGTAGCCCCAACCGACTTTCTCCACGCCAGGGAGACCCTCCCCCACCAACTGCGCCAGTGGGCAGGACAGGTGCAGGAGGTCATCTTCAGCTTCGACCTGCACCGGACCGAGCGTGGCGGACGCTTTGCCGAGGGCTGGGAGGAGCGCAGGGGACCGATGCAGGAACTCCTGGACGAACTCTGCGGGCAGTATCCCAACGCGCGAGTGGTGCCTGTGGACTACGGGGAGATGACCGCTCGTGAGATAGCGCTCGTATTCACCGGCGGCTCGCCGGTACCCGCCAAGGACACGAAGGGCGCCCCGATCTACCCGTATTTCCACGGCCTCTGGGCGGCGAGCCACGATCTGGTGCTTCATCTCGACTCCGACCTCATGTTCGGTGGCTCGAGCCAGACATGGGTGGTTGAGGGCAGCGAGCTGCTTGCCGAGCATCCCGATGTGCTCGCCGTGAGCCCGCTCCCGGGGCCGCCGCGCGCCGACGGTCGGCTGAGCTCGCAGAGCGCCACGCCCTTTCAGGATCGCTCATTGGCATTTCGCTTCCCCACGCTCAGCACACGCCTGTTCATGATCGACCGTCAGCGCCTGCGCGAGAGGATCCTTCCCCTACAACTGGCCGGCCCGGCGCGGCTGATCAGCCGCGTGAAGGCACGGCTACACGGCAATCCGCCTTATGCAGCTGTCGAGATCGCGGTCAGTGAGGCGATGGCGGCGGCGGGTCTGTCGCGTGTAGACTTCCTCGGCGCGTCTCCCGGGATGTGGTCGCTGCACCCGCCGCTGCGCTCTGAGGCGTTCCACCGAGCGCTACCGGGCTTGATCGAGCGAATAGAGGCCGGAGACATTCCCAACGCCCAACGCGGGGACTACGAACTCAACGACAGCATGTTCGACTGGTCACGTGCACGACGCCGTGCGCGCATCCGCAGGCTGTGGGCATAGGCATCAGAACTCTGGCACCGAGCCCAGGCGTCAATTGTGGCTGGGGCGGCGCGCACCCCGTCGAGGCAGGCAACGGTCGCTCGACGCCGTGGTAGGCGCGAGCTCGATCGGACGAAGCGGAGCCGCCGGGGCAAGCAGCTCGCGTCGCGAGGACACGCCGAGCTTGCGATAGATGTTGCGGGCATGGGTGCGAACCGTCTCGACCGAGACGAATAGCGCGGCCGCTATCTGCGCGTTTGGAAGAGCCTCGCGCAGCATCACGAGCACCTCTGCCTCACGTCGTGTGAGCAACTCCGATTCCCACGTCCGCGGCTGAGCTTGCTCCCTGCCGCCGTCGGCGTGGGGAACAACCTGTAGGCCCCGCGACGCAAGGTGGACGGCATTGACGATATCGCGCGCTTGAGTGTCCTTGCCCAAGCAGGCGTTGGCGCCGAATGCCAGCATCTGCACACACTCGGCGTTCGAGGGATGGTTGGCCAGCAGTACCAGGCGCGTCTCCGGATGGCGAAGACGCAGCTCGCGCACCTCAGCGGGACTCCTGAGCGAGCCGAAGTTGAGGATCGCCACCTGTGGTCTGTTGGCCCGCAGAGCCGCCCCAAGTCTTTTGTGCTCAATGTCACAACCCACGAGCTGAACGCCTGGGTCGCCCTCGATCACGGCACGCAGGCCGCGTCCCACGAGATCCTCAAAACGGGCGATGGCCACATTGATGGGTGTTGGCTCGGGCACGGATTGACCTACGGGGGGGGTCTCGGGTTGTTCTGTCTATCAACACGTTAGACGATATGGATTAGACGAGCCTCCCCCCTAGATCCCCCCTGTCCTCACCCGAAGATCACCTCTCGAGGGCTCGACAGATCGCCTCGGCTAGGCGAGAATCTAGTTGCAGCGGCCACAACGACTATTACAACGGCGTGAGCAAGGACCCATGACGGGCGATAGCTCGCGAAGCCAAGATCCGACCAAGGAGGGTGCATTCCATGAGCAGGCCGATGACAAAGCGATTGACCGTATCCATAGGTGTAGTGAGTGCCCTGGCACTCACTACCGGAGCATTTGCGTACTTCACGACAGCCGGCTCGGGGACGGGGACGGCGACCGTCGGGAGCAGCGCCTCGACCATCGTGATCAAAGGATCCACCAGCGGAGCGCTATTCCCCAGCGCCAGCTCACCTGTGGAAATCATGGTCAAGAACACGGGTACCCAATCGGCGCACGTCGGATCGGTGAGCCTCACAGGGGTTGCGGCTGATTCAGGACACAGCTCATGCGAAACAAGCCACAGCTCTGAACCCGTGTTTACGATGACGGCCGTATCGATTGAAAAGACGCTCAAAAGTGGCGAAGAAGTCAAAGCGAGCGGGTCTCTTCAGATGAAGGACACCGGGGTGTCGCAGGACGGCTGCCAGGGAGCGACGTTGACGCTGAACTTCACGAGCAACTAGCGGGCGCGCCTTGGAGTAGCGCAATGCGCACGAGTCCTCCGATCTCGGCCATCCGGCTCCGGTCACGACGCCCGAATCATCAGGGCGTCAAATGAGCAGCGGGCGCAACAGGTTCAGGGCACTCGGCGGGGTCACGAGACTCGTGACCCCGCTCGGCGTGCTTGCCCTCGCTGGAGTGTTCATCGCGGGGGCTCTGGCGGTGAGTAGGCTCGTGACCCCGAGAACCCCGGCACGGGCTCGCACAAGCCAAAGGATCGCGGGCGCGACGATACGCTCGCATGGTCGCTCGACGGGCAAGGGGCGTGCGGTGACAAACAAGTCCAGCAACCTGAGGGTGAGGGGCGATGTCGGCTCGAGCCTCTACCCAGGGGATGCGCCCGCGGGCATCGACGTGTCGCTGAGCAACCCGCACAAATATCGTCTCGCCATAAGCAGCCTGACGGTGGGACTGCGGTCGGTGAGCGCCCCACACGCGACGCCATTCCTGCCTTGCACCAAGGCGGATTTCGCCGTACGCGGCTACCGCGGGCGCGGCTTCACCGCGCCCGCGGGACTGAGCAACCTCGCCCACGACCATGTTCTGCGCAGCCGCTGGCCGACGGTGTCGATGCTCGATCGACCGGTAAACCAGAACGGCTGCATGGGCGCGATACTCAAGTTCGACTACCACACCACCGCGACACGACATCGGGCCGCTCGATGATTTCAAACTCCCGCCGCCGCGGCCTGATCGTCCTGCTCGCGATGCTCACGTTCGGCATGCTCGCGAGCAACGCGACCGCCTACTTCTCCTCGCGAGGGACTGGCTCGTTCACCGGCAACGTGATCAGCCTGACCGTACCGGCCAGCCCTCTCGCCAGCGCCGGCGCGAGCACCGTCACAGTGACTTGGGCCGCCTCGACGATCAGTGGGAGCGTGGCCGCGAACAGCTACACCGTCGAGCGTTACACGGCGGGCGGCACCGATCTGGGGTCGGCGTCCTGCGGCCCGGTTCCCTCCAGCGCCGGAACCCCGAACGCCTTCGGGAGCTTCTCCTGCACGGACTCACCGCCCGCGGGGAGGTATACTTACAAGATCGTCGCCCATTACAGGACGTGGACGGCCGGCACAGGATTTACACCGAGCGTGTCGCTCGGCAGCTCGAGCACCACAGTCAGTTCCTCCACAAATCCCTCGATTGCCGAAGGGCAGGTCACCTACAGCGCGACGGTGAGCGTCGAACCGGCAGGCACGCCAACCGGCGATGTTGAGTTCCTCGATGGCGAAAGCCCGATCGCGAACTGCACCGAACAATCGCTCTCGGGCGCCAGCCCATTCCGTGCGAGCTGCTCGGTGACCTACGGCGTGCCTGGCAGTCATTCGATTACCGCCCGCTATCTGGGTGACAGCGCGTACCCGGGCTCGACCTCTTCGGTCCTGACGCAGACTGTAAACGTGAGTGGCGTGCTCACCGCGCTCTCGCCGCCCTCCGTCGAATCCGCCCCAGGCGCATCACACATTCTCGTCACGCCCGACGGCAAGAACGTATATGCCACAGACCGGCGTGCGACGATTATCTCTCAGTACTCGCGTAACCTGCAAACGGGCAAGCTCCAGCCGCTCTCGCCGGCGACCGTGGCGGCGCAGGAATCGCCGGAGAGCATCGTCATCAGTCCAGATGGAAAATACGTATATGTAGCAAACGGACATTCCGATGACATCTCGCAATATGAACGGAACCCAAGCACGGGCGCGCTGGCGCCGCTCTCGCCAGAGACGGTACCGGCGGGTGACGATCCCATCGGTCTGGCCATCAGCCCCGACGGCAGCAACGTGTACTCAGGAGATGCGGACGGCGAAGCGGTGTTTGAGTTCTCGCGTAACGCGAACACCGGGCAGCTCAGCGCGCTGCCCACCGCGTCGATCCCGGCGGGCAATAACACCCACGGGGTCATCGTGAGCCCCGACGGCAACGACGTGTATGTCACGAACTACGGCTCGGGAACGGTCTCACAGTATTCGCGCGCAAGCGGAGGTGAGCTTGCCGATCTGAGTCCCGCCACGGTAAAAGCCGGCGTCAACCCACACGATCTCGCCATAAATCCCGACGGCACAAGCGTATATGTGGCGGATAGCGCCCAATCGGGGGGCATCTCACAGCTGAGCCGTAGCACGAGCACAGGGGCGCTCGTCGCGATGCGCAAAGCTACCGTGGCGGCCGGCGAATACACCGAATGCGTGGCCGTGAGCCCCGACGGCGCGAGCGTATACGCCACGAATTTTCAGTCGAAGAGCATCTCGCAGTATTCGCGCAACAGCTCGACTGGCGAACTCACCACGCTGGTCCCGAATCCGACCGTGGCGGCGGAAACCGAACCGGAAGGGATCACGGTGAGCCCTGACGGCATGAGTGTCTATGCCACGAACTTCGGCTCTGGCACCGTCTCGCAGTACTCACGAGCACCATAGGAGTAGCTACTACAGAGAACGCCGGGCGTGCACCGACGTCATCGCGCCATAGAGCTTCAGAGAGCTGCCTGGAGCAAGCTTTCGACGGCTCGTAGGGTCTTGTCGGTGTCGTAGCTCTCGAGGATCGACTCATGGCCCATCGCACCCTCGCGTTGCCGGCGCAGCGGATCGTCGCGGTAGGCGCGAAGGACGTCTGCGAGGGCACGTGCGTCGTGGTGGGGCGCGACGACCGTTCCCCCACCGGATGTTCGCACGGCCTCGGCGCCCTCCGGATGGGTTGCCACGATGGGGAGACCGATCAGCTGAGCCATCACGATCACACGCGGCCGGTCGGCCTCGGTGGGACTGGGAGCAAACGCAAGCAGGTCGCATGCCGAGAGGAACTCCTCGACGTGGCCGCGCACGTTGGGAACGAAGCGGACGCGCTCGCGGTAGGGCGCGGCCCGTGCGCGTAGCGCCTGCTCCTCCTCGCCCTCTCCCGCCAGGACCAGGAGCACATCTCCGTCCAGATGGGCCATCGCGTCGATCAACACGTCGCTTCGCTTGCGCTTCTGAAAGCGCGCGATACAGCCGATAACCAGCGTGCGCTCATCGACTTTCCAAGCTCGCCGAGTCTCCACGCGACCGACGGCGTAGAACTGGACCCTGTGAAGGTTCACGAGGTCGGGCATCACAACCACCTTCTCGCTTGGTACCCCCGTCTCCCGCACCGTGCGCCCGGTGCCCTCCGATACGGCGAGAATCAGGCTCGCCCGCCTCGCCGCCAACGCATAGATCACACGGGCCGGACCGCGGCGCATCTGCGCCGGCACGGGCCCCCACTCGATCCAGACGATCACCGGGGCCAGCCTCCGGGGCAGCAGCGAGCACAACAGCTGCTCCTTCTTGAAGTGCACCAGCACGACCCCGACGGGACGCTCGGCACGCAGCGCGCGGGCCAATCGCAAGAGGATCGAGGGCGCCTGCAACACCATTCTCAGCGCCGTGCGCCGCGAGAGCTTGGTACCTAGATCCAACTCGCGCACACGGACGCTCGTGCCGACGGCGAGATCGGCGGCGTTCGTCGCGAGCACCACGTCGTGGCCCCGCGCCACGAGCGCGTTCAGGAGATCGACGTGGGCGTACTCCGCACCACCACGCTCAGAGGTGGTCTGTATCGAGACGATGCGACCGAGCTGCGCGCGATCGAGCTCTTGTGAGTCCTGCTCGGGCATGTGCAGTTCAGAGTTTCGGAGGCCCGGAGGGGGCACCCAGCTCGAAGCGCTCGCGCAACACCCATCGGTTCCCCCGCCTGGTCATCAGCCACACCTCCTGGGCACGGGCGGTGATGGGCAGGTGCTCCACGACCCCGCTCGGTGTGCTCTCGCCATATGCCACCGTGACATGAGGAACGATCTCATCGAATGCTCCGTCGTAGGGCTGCTGGTCGGGCCAGTGCCTCAATACGGCGTGGGTAAGCGCCACGAAGGGCTCCGGTGGATCGGGGGCCAGATAGACGACATTTGGAAACCTTCGGATCTCGCTCAACGTGAAGTCGAACGCGGGGATCTCACCGAGCGCCGCGCCGAGCATCTCCTTGGCGTGACGGTCGACTTCGCGAGCCCTGACGAAGCGATAGAGAACCGTCACGTGGGCCGGCATCCCTGCTTCCAAAGCGTTGGCATGGCGCAGATCGTCGATCTGGTTGACGGGCACGATCAATACCGTCGAGGATCCCCGGATCAGACGACGCATGATCCGTCGCGCAATGGGAGGGGCGTCGATGGCCGAATCGGATGCTTGCACGACACGCTCACTCACCACGATAGCTTCGCCGTGGTGGCCCGAGCTTGCATCCGCCGGCTCCGATTCGGCCGATCGCTCGGCGGTCAACGACTCAAGGAGCGCGACGTCGTGACGATCGCAGCGACGCATACGGTAGTCCGAGTGGAGCGCAAGTTGGGATTCGACAGCCAGGCATGGCACGGTGTGCCCGTCGATGACGCCGGTCGCGAAGCGCACGTGATCCGAGGAGACATCGAACGGCTGCAGGTCCACTGCTCTACCGGCAAGCTCGTGATCGCGCATGACCACGCGCGAGAACAGGGGCGTATCCGAGTCCACTCGGTACCACTCGCGAAAGCCAAGCTTCTCCAAAGCCTCGGCAGCGTGATCGGTCATTTGAGAGTCCACCACGAGATCGAGATCGTGATGTGCGCGAGTTTGGCGTCCCACCAGAGCGTCTGTGCCCCATCCACCGCGAATCCAACACGACACTCCTGCGTCACCCAGAGTCTCGAGGACTCTCATCACGAGCTCTCCCGGAATTGGGGGGTTGCGATAAACGGTCGTGCTCAATCGCGCGATGATTCTTCGCGGTAGAGGCAGTCGCCAGATCACCACATTCAACGCGCCGGTGATCCGGTAGCGCAAGGGGGGTTTGAAGCTCATAGGCGACGTCCCCGATCGTCTGAGACTCGGCCGAGACGCCGTTTGACAGTGACTGGCTGGAGCATGCGGAGGAAGATCGTACTACCGGCCATTCAGCCGCGGCGGCATACCGCCGGCGAAGGCGCTCCCAAGCGATGGAGTGCACCGACAGGCGGCGCCCCGCAGCCGGCGCAGGCCAAACTCATCCTCCACGAGAGCCAGCAATGAGTAGTGATCGGCTGGGGTGGTGATCCGATAGCCGGCGTGTACCGAGGGACCCACGAGGAGCAAGGGAACGCGGCCGCCGGCCGCCTGGCCGCAGCAGCCGCTGTTGCTGGAGCCCTCGTCCCAGACGAGGGCGAGCACACCGTGGGGACCGAGGCCGGCAACCAGGTCGGGTACCAGATGCGCCAGGAAGCGATCGGTGAATTCCTCACCGCAATCGTGACCGTCGTCGCAGAGGTTGGGGCTGATCCAGGTAAATGCGGGCAATCGTTTCCCACGCAGATCACCAGCCAGCTGGGTGTAGGGCACGACTTTTTGGCAACGAGATGGATTGCCGACGATTTGGTGGAAATACATAAATGGATCGTGCTTCTTTGCATAGCCCCCGGAAGAAGAAGCCCCCGTGTAGCAGGGCTGCGGCATTCCCTCCATATAGGCGCGCCAGCCTTGGTGTGCCGCTTCGAGCTGTTCGGGCAGGGCTGCGCCGATTACCTGGCATTCGGTGCAGTCTGAGGTGATCCCCAGCGGATCGCCTGCCAGCAGAGAGATGTAGTTCGGCAGCGATGGATGCGCGATAGCGTGGTAGTCAGTGGCGAGCGCGCCCTTTCGAGCGAGGGAGTTGATGTAGGGCGCGGAGGAGCTACCGATGACTTCCCCAAGCTCGCGATTCTCCAGGACGATCACCACGAAGTGCGACTGCCGCGAACGCGAGACCTGCGCGGGAGAGCTCGGCAACGCAAGCGGAGCTCCCGGGCTCACGGCCGAACCGCAGGCGGCGAGGGCCAAGCAGGCAAGCCAGGCAACCGCTGATGTCGTGCGACGCATCGCGGATAGGATGCCATGAGTGACGTGCGGGTGCGCAGCCTAGTATCCAGCGATGCCCACCGATCGCGTCACGGCCTGCCTGATCGTACAGAACGAGCGGGAGCGTCTTCCCAAGGCGCTAGCCAGTGTTGCGTTCTGCGACGAGATCGTGGTGGTGGACGGAGGTTCGACCGACGATACGGTCGAAATCGCGCGTGCGGCGGGTGCAAAGGTGATCGAGAACCCGTGGCCCGGGTTCTCGGCCCAGCGCAACGTCGCACTCGACGCGGCGACCAGCGAGTGGGTGCTCGAGATCGACGCCGACGAGCGAGTGTCTCCCCGGTTGCGGGGGAGCATCCAGCATCTGCTGACCGGTGAGCGCCCCGATGCGAATATCGCTGTATGCCCGCTGCGCAACGGCTTCCTTGGCGGGGTGCTCGGACCCTCGGCCAAGTATCCGGCATACCGCTCACGCCTGTTCAGACGCGAAAGCTACCGTCACGACGAAGGCCGGGCCGTCCACGAGGGCATCGAGCCTCGTGAGCGCCCGCTTGTGCTCGAGGGCGACCTCGAGCACAAGCTTGCCTCCACTACGCGTGAAGCCCTGGTCGACGCGTGGCGCTACGCACGGCTGGAGAGCGAGCACCTCCCGCTTTCCCGGGATGCCCGTCCCTACCTAATGGGCATCCTCCTGCGGCCGGTCGCGAAGGTGGCATACCGGGGGATCGTCGACGGCGGCTGGCGCGACGGCTGGCGGGGCTGGTTCAAGATCCTGCTCGACGCGAGCTCCGATGCGCTCGTGTGGACATTCGTGCTCCTCCGTTTACTGCGCGGCGGGGAAGCCCCTGGCGCTCAATCCGGATCCGCCCCGAGCGGCAAGCATTTTGGGCGCAGACCGGCCGGACCCCCGAAGGTGCTCGCCCTCGCCGCCCGCGGCCATGCCGCGGAGGCGGCCGCTCGCTGGCTGGAGAAGCTGCGTGCGGGCGGAATCGAGGTTGTGCTCATATCCGACGGCGGCCACTCACATGGGGCCGTCGTCAATGAGCGCCCAGGAGTTCCGACGCAGAACGTGAGCCACCTGCGAGCGTTCCAGACGATGCGGGCACTGGACATCGAGATGCAGATCAGGACCATCCATGCCGTAGTTGCCTTCGGGGGGCGTGCCAGGCTCGTTCGCCGTCTGCTGCCGGGAGTGCTGCGACCCGAGGTCCCCGGTCTCGACGCTCGGACGGATCCCGAGCTTGCCGCCGAGCTGGCAAAGGCCGAGGTCGCACGTCACTGACGCGAGGCGAACTCCCAGCGCAAAGGGCGCTCAGGTCGTGCGAATGATCAGTACCGAGCAGGGCGCGTGATGTGAAACCTTGTTGGGCACCGAGCCCAGCAGAAAGCGCTTGGCACCCGTCATCCCCTTGTTGCCCACGACAACCAGATCGGCCTCCTGCTCCTCCGCGACATCGAGGATCGCATCGGCGGGATCGCCCTGACGCGGGTACACGTTGACGGCAACCCCCGCTTCGCGGGCCACCGCGGCGGCGGCCTCCAGCGTCACGTCGACATCCTCCCGCGGATTGATTGCCCACTGCAGATCCTCCGGGGCATCGCGCCGTTCCCCCTGCAGTCGCTGCGCCGGCACCGGCTCATAGGCGCTCACCAGCTCGAGCTTCGCTCCCACGGCGCGCGCTAGGTCAACCGCCTGGCGCACGGCCTGGGTGGCCGTGTCGGAGCCATCCGTCCCCACCACGATCGATTTAAACATGATCCTCCCTTATCTGTGTCGAGACCAAACGCCCTAGCCAAGCAGGAGCGATCATACCTGCGCCCACGAGCGCCGTCGCTAGGCTTCAGTAACCACGGCGACCTGACATACAGTCGCGACGAGGTTGGCTCACATGAGCTTCGTGATCGCTATGACCATGCCAATCGCCACGACCACGACGATCGCAACCTGCGTCCAGATCCAGGTCGGTGACATGAGCATGACAGCTTACATTCCATCTATCATCAGCTGAGCATGGATGCTCGCTTTCGCAAGCGCGTCGATTTGGTGGCCGCCTTACTGACGCTCTGTCTGGTCGGACTCGTCTGGTTCGCGCCGGCCGGTGGAGCGGCGCGCGCCATAACCGCGCAAGTGCCCTCCTCCCACCCGCTGGGCGGCCTGAATATCGGGGGTCTCACATACGAATCCACTCCAGCTCAAGCCGATCAGTCGATGGCCGAGGCACGAGCTCTGCATGCCCAGGTGGTGCGGGTAGAGGTGCCCTGGGCGGTACTGGAGCCGCATGGAGCAAATCTGATCGCCCCGGGTGCGCTGGCCTTCACGGACCGGCTGGCTGGCGACGCAACAGCCGATGGCATCCGGGTGATCATGACGGTGGATCGTACGCCGTGCTGGGCGTCCTCGTCGCCGACGTCGCTGTTGCGTGCCTGCATACCAGGGACGTCTAGCAAGGCCAACGCCTGGCCCCCGAGCAATCCGGCCGACTACGCGGCGATCGCGAGCTACCTTGCCGGTCGCTATGGCACGCATCTGGCGGCAATCGAAGTCTGGAACGAGCCGGACCAAGCCAACCAGCTCTACTTCGCAGGACCGAACAAGCCCCAGCGTTACGCCGCCCTCCTAAGAGCCGCCTACCCCGCGATCAAGCAAGCCAACCCAAACGTGCCCGTGCTCGCCGGCTCGCTCGTCGGCTCAAACGGGGTCTTCCTACGTGCCCTCTATGCCGCCGGCATCAAGGGCTACTACGACGGCCTCGCCGTGCACTTCTACACCTTGACGCTCGCCTCGCTGCGCTCGATCCACGAAGTGCAGCTTGCCAACGGCGACACAAAGCCTCTGTGGCTGGACGAGTTTGGCTGGAGCAGTTGCTACCCGCGGTACAGGACTCAACAGGAACAGGCGTGCGTCACCGCACAGACTCAGGCAACCGACCTTGCCGACACGTTCCGCTCCGTTGCCCACACCACCTACATCGCCGCCGTGCTCGCCTACAAGCTGCAGAGCTCTCCGCAGGAAGAATTCGGCGTCCTGTCCCCCAACGGTGCGCTTAAGCCGGCGTTTGCGGCGCTTGCCCGAGTGCTCTCCTCACCTTCAGGCCCCGTCAGCTCGGTGACCCTGACCCTGAGCCGACGCGGTGGCAGGCTGGTCGCGAGCGGGTCGGGACCTGTCGGGGACTACATGGAGCTGGAAGCCTTCCAAGGGAGCGTCTTGCGCTACCGAGCGCTGTTCACGCTCAACCGCTTCAACCGCTATTCGATCGTGCTGCCAGCGGTGCTCGGCACCCGCGGCCTGCGGGTGCGCGTCTATCAGTACTGGGCGGGCCTGGGGAGGGCCGCCCAGAAGAGCGTCTGATCATTCGGCCTTGCGGAGCAACGCGATGAAGGTGAGGGCAAGGATCTTCAGGTCGAGGCCGAGCGACCAGTGGGCGATGTAGTAGTTGTCCCACTCGACCCGCTCGGCGAGCGAGGTCTGACCGCGCAGCCCGTGCACCTGCGCCCAGCCGGTGATCCCCGACTTGACCCGGTGGCGATCGTCGTAGCGGTTGATGTCCTGGTTGAACAGCTCCACGAACTCGGGGCGCTCGGGGCGGGGGCCGATCAGGCTCATCTCGCCCCGCAGGACGTTCAGCAGCTGGGGCAGCTCGTCCAAGGAGAAGCGTCGCAGGAAGCGCCCGATCGGGGTGCGGCGATCGTCGCCCTCGATTCCCCCCGGTGCGGTATCGCCACCGAGCAGCGACTCCAGCATGTTCGCCTCGTTGCCGCCCTGCGGAGAATCCAGGCGCATAGAGCGAAACTTGTAAAGATCGAAGACCGTCCCGTCGCGGCCGATGCGACGCTGGCGGAACAGCACAGGCCCAGACGAGCCCAGGCGCACGGCAAGTCCTGTGCACAGGATTACTGGCGATAAAACCACGAGCAGCGCCAGCGCGAAGACACGGTCAAACCCGTGCTTGAGGGCGAACTGCAGCCCCCTCGGATTGACTGTCGTGAACGACATCAGCGGCAGCCCGCCGACGGTGTCATAGCCCACGCGGTTGTTGATCGTGTCGAACATCCTCGGCACGACCGAGACCTCGATGCCGAGCTCCTGACAGCGCTGGATCAGGCGGCTGACGCGCGCGTCGGCGACCGACGAGAACGCCACGATCAAGTTCTTCACGCCCGTCTGCTCGACGGTCTCATCGAGATCCTCGACCGTCCCCAGCACCGGCATCTCGCGGCCACCGACCTCCGTGATCGAGCGCGGGTCGTCGTCCAGAAAACCAACCGGCACCAGCCCGTACTCGGGGTGATTCTCCAGCCGGCGGGCCACCTGCGCGCCTACTATGCCCGCGCCCATGATCAGCACCGGCTTGCCGACCAGGCGCCGGCTCCTCGCCACGCGCTGAGCAAAGGACAGAGCCATGCGTCCCGCGCCGATCGCCAGCAGCGCCAACAGCCATGAGCCCACCAGCCTCGGAGCGTGGCCGTTAACGAACAGGCCGAGCATCGCGACCGTCATCGCGGCGACTGACACGGCACTCACAATCGGGACCACCCCATCGAGCAGCAGCGCACGCAAGCGCGTGCGGTAGAGCCCGCGCAGATAGAGCAAGAGCATGACCAGCGGTGGCATGGCCAGCAGTGGTGCACGAACAGCGGAAACATCCAACACGCCATTCACGCCACCCAGGGCGAGCATCACCGCCAGGCACAGCAGCACGAAGTCGACCGCCGGGCGCAGCACGCTCCAGCCGGGACCGTCGAGCAGCCACTGCAAAGGCCCGCTGAAGGCGCCGCTCTGCAGTGCATGCGGCTGTGGCGCATCCCGCGTCGCGGGATGCGCACCGCTAAGCGGAAGCGTGGTCGATGTCTGCTGGGTGACGCGCGTTTGGTCCATTGGTCTTGAGGGCTTCGCTATCCCTTACTCAGTTATTCGGGTCCTGCATCGCATTCCTTGAGCTATTCGCGCCTTCCACCCGGCTCGACGACGCCCGTGCCAGCCGCCTCGTGAGCACACCGATGAAAACCAGCGCCCCAAGCGCCAGGAGGGCATATCCGAGATCCCCATCGGACAGGCCCAGCGTCTCCGTCGGTCCAGTAGTCGGCTGCGCCTCCCCAGACACGACGGGATACGCGCGAACGGCGCCGTCGGCTGCCTCTCCCTTACCGCCCCGCGAGCCGGCTGCCCCACCGGCAGCCCGTCCAGCTCCTCCACCAGGCGTGGAACCCCGTCCGCTCGAACCGCCGGGCGCGACGTTCCCCCGGCCGGCCCGCGTCCCGACATTCCCCGTGCCGGGGGCCGCAGACCCTGCCGACCCCGAGGCGCCGCTCGAGGAGCCGCCATCACCACCTCCGCCCACCAGCGCGGAGCCGAGAATCATCTGGTTGCCCTCACCAGGACCGCCATAGCCGCTGAGCAGCGAGCTGGCTTGTGCGGAAGACGGACCGCCGGTCATCAGGACCGCCAAGAGCGTTAGTGTCAATGAAATCGTGCGATGGCTTGTCATACGTCCCTACCTTGGGGTTCCTTCCTGGCCCGAGCAACACCGTGTCCACTCTCCGTGCCTTGTGCCGTCATCGCCCTCCTCCTGCTTCTGACACCCGCTCTCACAGGGGTCAAGGTCAGCGAATCGACCTGGATCCCCTATAAGTTACCGAAGGTCTGCCGCCCTGTCGAGTAGAAATCGTCATTCGGCCAAGTAGCACGGCGGTTTCATGCGAATTGCTGAGCTTTGAGGAGGATTGAGCGGTTCAGTTCCTCGACATTCACGCGCCTGCCTTCCCGTGCGAGCCGCAGAGCCTGCTTGGTCAGCGGATCCCGAGGATTTAACCGCGCGGCGCTTTCGAGCAACGCGAGCGCGCCGCGGCGGTCGTTCTCGCTCGAGGCGATCGCACCGCGCTCCAGCGTGGCATAGGCGTCGCCGGGCGTGCGCCCGAGCGCCAGCGCGAACTCGTGGTCCGCGCGCGCCAGGTCACCGAAGCGCAGCGCGATGCTCCCGGCCACGAGATACGCCTCGTCGCTCAGGGGATTCAAACGCGCCGCGTCGTTCAGGCGGGCGTACGCCGTCTGCGGCGCTTTTGTCCACACGCGCGCCGCGCTCTGGACCTGCAGCTGGCTCAGCCACGTCGCCGCCAGTGACAGCACCGCCGCCACTGCCAACAAGACGCCCAGGCCGATACCCAGTCCGCGAAAAGCCGCCGCCCGGCGCCGCCCGGACACCTCACCGGATGTGGGCGACGCTCCTGTAGGGGCCGACATCTCCCTAACAGGTTGAGCAACGTGCGTGGATCGGGCCGGCGCTGCGGGCGCTCGCGGTGTAAGCGCGCAGGCCAGGCCCAGCAGCGCAAACGCCGGCGCCCCCAGCCCGGCGAACTCCCAGAACCAGTCGAACGAGCCATGCACCGCCCAGTAGGCGAAACCCCCCAACGCCGCCGCGACCACCGCGCGCGCGAGCGGGTCACCCCCACGGAGACCGCGCGCGGCCGCCACCAGAGCGGCCACCAGGCCCACCAGCGCCAACAACGCCCCGATCACGCCGGTCTGTGAGAGCGTACGCAGCTCGACGCTGTGGGGGTAGTGGGGCGTCTCTTCGCTGCGCCCGTGGGCGAGATACTGCTGCTGGAAGTTGTCCGCGCCGATCCCGACCAGTGGATGATGGAGAAATTCATCGAGCGCCACGCGGTAGAAGTCGTAGCGCTGGCTTCCCAGGCCACTCGTGAGACGGTTGCCACCGCCGTTGGCCGCGTACCCGCTCCCGCTCTTGAAAGTGTCCCAGCCGTGCCTCACGCGGGCGACCGGGTTCCCAGCCACAGCCCAGCCACCCACAAGCAAAGCCACGAGCGTGACGATCGCGACTATCCCGACGCTCCTGCGTACTCGCCCTGCCGAGATCTCCGAGAACGTGCGCCTGCTCTCGATCGCCGCTCCCAGGGCGACCACCAGCCCCACCGCCAGCGCCGCGAGCAACGTCGCCGTGATCGCCGCATGCACGGCTGCCGTGGCGTCTTGGCCATGTTCGAGGCGTTCCCCCACGCGCAGCACCGATGGCGTGAAGGCGGCGATACCGGCCGCGACCGGCACGAGCAGCACGAACGTGCGCACGCGCCCTGGCAGCAGCGCGAACACGAGCACGAGCATCACCGGGGTCGCGTACAGCGAGCCGCGGCTCACGCTCAGCAGCGCGACCCCGGCCAGCAGCACCGCGCCGCCCGCGAGCAGCCCGCGCGCGCTCCAGTGCAGTCGCGCCTCGCGCGCCAGCAGCAGCGCCGGCCAGAACGCCATCAGCCACTGGGCCGCGTTCGCGTTGGCGTAGCCCGACGGGTAGACCAGACGCCCGCCGGGGAGCAGGATCGCCAGACGGGCGGGACTGTGAGCGGCGGCGTTCACGTGCAGCGCGACGAAGGCCGCCAGGCCGATCATCGCCAGCACCCATGCCCCCAGCAGTAGCGCCGCGCTGCGCCCCCGCTGGGGCCACAGCGCAAACAGCGCGAACACGAGCAGGTACAGCAGCGTCCGGTTCGCCCCTTCCCAAGCGTCCCCCGGCACCGCCGCCCACAGGATCGATGCAAAGCTGAGCGCCGTGTACCCGGCCAGGCACCCCAGCGCGATCTTCACCGGCGTCGGCACGTCCTGCGCCCGCAGGCCCACGACGCCCAGCGTCAGCCCGAGCAGCGCCAGCACGATCAATCCGCCCGGCGCCCAGTGGGTGAGCGGATAGCCCGCCTGGTCGGTGGCCCATACGACGAACAACACCAATGCCGCCAGCGCCGGGACCGTCGCGGGGGCCTCGCGCAGCGATGCGGTGAGCTTCGTCGTCATCGCGACCACAATAATCCTCGATGTGGAGGATCCCGCCGAGCTCGTCCGCTTCTACGACGACGCCTACTCCCAGACCCCCGACCGGGCGAGCCTGTACGCGCGCTGGCGCGCGCTCGGCGCCGTCGGCAAGGCCGACCACGTACTCGCGCTCTGCTCGCGCGCCGGCCTGTGGGCGGGCGGGCATCCCATCAATACGCTCGAGGTCGGTTGTGGCGACGGCGCGCTGCTCTGCGAGCTTCACCGCCGCGGCTTCGGCGGGCGCCTTGCGGGAGTGGAGATCACCGCGGCGGCCGTCGCGATCGCCGGCGCGCGGAGCGAGCTCGATTCGGTCGAGCTCTACGACGGCCTGCACCTGCCCGCTCCCGACGGCGCCTATGACCTCGGCATCCTCTCCCACGTGCTCGAGCACGTCCCCGACCCGCCGGCCCTGCTTGCCGAGGTCGCGCGTGCCTGCCGGGCCGTCTTGGTCGAGGTACCGCTCGAGGAGAACATCTCGGCCAGGCGCGCCTCCAAGCGCGAGCACGCCGAGGAGGTCGGCCACCTCCAGCGGCTCTCCCGCGACGGCGCCCGCCTGGTCGTCGCGCGCGCCGGCTTGCGCATCGTCCGCGAGCTGGAGGACCCCCTGCCGCTTGCCGCCCACCGCTTCTTCGCCGCCGGCTCCTCCGCGCAGGCCGCGGCCGGCGCCAAGTGGGCCCTCCGCAGCGGTCTTCACCGCCTCGCGCCGTCTGTGGCCCGGCGCCTGTTCACCGTGCACTACGCCTGTCTTTGCGTCGTGGCCGAGTAGACCCGGGAATTCGATAGCGTACGTCCTGGCTACCTGGCCAAAGTCGACCGCATATAGAGGAGCTACCGATGGCGAGCGCTACAACACTTCCCTCTGGCTCGGCGCCAGACCCGTCCCTGTCCGCGGACGCCCACCTGCCGACCGACTCGATCACCTACGAGGATCTCTATGCGCGCTGGGAGCGCGGCAACTGGAGCGCGATGGAGCTCGACTTCGCCGAGGACGCACGCCAGTGGCGCGAGGAGTTCACCGAGTTCGAGCGCAAGGCCGCGCTCTGGAACTACTGCCTGTTCTTCTGGGGCGAGGATGCCGTAGCCGACAACCTCTCCCCCTACATCGACGCCGCGCCGCTGGAGGAGCAGAAGTACTTCCTCACTACCCAGCAGGTCGACGAGGCGCGCCACGCGGTCTTCTTCAAGCGCTTCATGCGGGAGGTCTGCGGCATCGGCGACGGCTCGATGGCAAGTGGCCTGCAGGCGATCAAGCCGCAGCTCACCCCCGGCTTTCGCAAGATCTTCGAGCGCCTCGACACGATGGCCGACGAGCTGCGCGCCGATCGCTCAAAGCCCCAGCTCGCCGCCGCGATCGCGCTCTACCACGTCGTGATCGAGGCGGCGCTCGCCCAGCCCGGCCAGCACTTCATCTGCAGCTATCTCGAAGAGCGCAACGTGCTGCCCGCGTTCCGGCAGGGGATGCAGAACATCGCCGCCGATGAGCAGCGCCACATCGGCTTCGGCGTCAAGCTCCTCTCCGACCTCAAGCGCGAAGACCCCGTCGGCGTCCCCAAGGCCGTCGCCCGGATCCTGCGCGAGGTCACCCGCTACACCGCCCAGGTGCTGATGCCTCCGGGCTGGGACGAAAACTACATAACGGTCTTCGGCGCCAGCTACGACCAGGTCGGGGTCGAGGGATTGACCTCGATGACGACCAAGCTGCGCTCCGCCGGGCTCGCCGCGGACACACTGCCCGGACCGGCGCTGCTGCCGCCCGGGCTCTCGCCCCTGGAGATCACTCAGCGTGGGCGCGCCATGGCCCAGGCCGGCATCATCGGCGTGCGCGAGGGGCCCAGCAGCCGTGATCCCGAGACGCTGGCCATGCTCTTCGACAGCGTCCGCCGCCAGGTCAACCCCAACCACGGCCTGCCCCGCCCGACGACCTTCCAGTGGGAGTTCACCGACCCCGACGTCCCCACCTGGCATCTGATCGTCGACAACGGCTCCAGCGTGGTCGCGCAGGGCGAGGCGCTCAGCCCCGACCTGCGCCTGCGCCTCGCCTACCAGGACTGGGTCGACATCATCGGCCAGCGACTCGACCCGTTGCGCGCGATCGCCACCGGGCGCCTGCGCCCGCGTGGCAACCCGCTGGCGCTGAGGCTGATGAGCAAGGTGTTTCCGCGGGGTTGAGGCCTCTCGCTACCCGATCCCGAACTCCCGCTGGGCGGCGCCCCCACCGGCGCTCGTGCCACCTCCGGAGGAGTGCGTAGCCGATTCTCCACGCGAAGCCGACGCGACGGTGGATGTGAACTCCCCCGATCCGGCCGCGGTGGACCCCTGAGCGCTCGATCCACCGCTGGAGTTCGAATCACCGGCGGAGGCCGCCCTTGCGTTGAGCGCTCTCCGCGCAGAAGAAGAAGAAGAAGAAGTTGATGAGGTTCCCGCGAAGGCGCGCTCGGGACCGAACTCGCGGCTGGCCCGGGCAGCCGCGGTCACCGCATCCGTCGATGTCGCCGCGGATGCCACCGCGGACCGGCCCGACGCGCGATCTGAGCGCACAACCCCCGCGACCCCTCCCGTGAGCAGGTAACCAGGCGTCAGCGAGCCCGTCGCCCCGGCGACAGGCGCACTGCCCGTTGCGCCGGCGCGGCCGGAGTGGCGCCGATGAACCGGCGCGTGGCCGTCCAGCGCGTGCTCAGGGTTGACATTGAGCGCTACGCAGCTCGCCCCGACCCCAAGCGCGATCAGGCAGCCGACGGCGAGCTTCGCCCCCAAGGGACCGCCCGCCAGCAGCCAGCCGCCGCCCGCGCCGCCGGCCGCCGCCCCTGCGGTGCCCGACGCGGACAGCGCCCCGATCCCGGAGGAGACCTGCGCGCCAGCGCCTGTTCCCGCGCCGGCGCCCGCCCCCACACCACCCGCACCCGCGCCGGCCCCAGCACCCGCTCCGACACCGGCGCCCGCCCCCGCGAGCGCCCCGGCGCCGAGCACCCCGGGCAGGAACATCGGCACCGGCAGCACCGCGGCGAGACCGCGCAGCGAGAGGACGTAGGCGCGGCAAGCCGGGCACGCGCGCCGGTGCGCCAAAGCCAGCCGGTAGCGCTCCCCCTGCGGGTCGAGGACGCCAAAGGCAAAGCCGCGCATCAGCGAGCCCTGCTCCTCGCACCAGCCCCCGGCGCGAATCGTCTCGACCAGCTCGCCCACCTTGCCCGCCACCCCTGGCCGGCCCGCCCCGGGGCCCTCCATCAGCTTGCGCATGCGCGCCTCTGAGATCCCCATCCGCGCGGCCGCTTCGGAGCGCGATAGCCCCTGCAGATAGCAGAGCGCCGCCGCCTGCTGCTCGCGTGCGCTCAGCCGGCCGCGCAATCCCTCGAACACCTGGCGCAGCCTGATCTGGTCGTCCAGCTCGCCCGCGAAATCGGGCTCCAGCGCCCCGCCCAGGACGTCCGCCCCGCGCCTGGAGCGAAGCTCCTCCGATGAGGACTCGCCCACGCCGCGAGTTGGGTAGGCGCGACCGCGCGCGCGGTACTCCTCGATCGCCCGGCGAAAGGTGACGAGCGTCAGCCAGCCAGTCGGGTTGGCGATCTCCTCACCCGCCAGCATCGCCGTATAGAGGCCCTGCCATGCCTGGGCATAACAGGCCTCCAGATCGCTCGCGTCGAGGCTCGCGCCGCTCGCCCGCAGTCGTCCTCGCACCCTTCCCATCACCCTGCCACGCAGCCCCTCGAACTCCTTGCGCAGCAGACGCTCGGCACGATAGCGACGCACGGTCAGTGGGCTCACCCTGCGGAAGGCTACGAGCCAAACGAATTATTGCTCAGCCGAATGTCGCTATTTGCTCAAGACTTTTGCCTTCACGCCCCTTGCCCTGGCGCGCCTTTACCTACGCGCCGGCGAACCGCTCGATCCGAACCGCTCGATCTGCTCCAGGCTCACCCGCCGCATGTCCTCGCCGCGACGCTCGGCCTCGTGCCACTCGACGATCCGCTCCAGCGCCTCTGCCAGATCCCATTCGGCGCGCCATCCCAGACGCCGCTCGGCCTTGCTCGAGTCCAGCGCCAGGTGGCCCGCCTCGGGCGGGTTCTCACCCTCGTCCAGCTCCCACGCGAACGCTCCTCCCCACCGTGTCTGGAGGCGCTCGACGATCCAGCGCACCGTGCGCGCGTCTCCCGCGCGTGGTCCGAAGTTCCAGGCCTCGGCCGCCGCCGGCGAGCGCCACAGCTCCTCGGCCAGCCGCAGGTATCCGCTCAGCGGGTTCAGCACGTGCTGGAAGGGGCGCACCGCCTCGGGGTTGCGCAGCTTGATCGGCTCGTCCGCCTGCACCCCCCGCACGATGTCGCCGATCAGCCTGTCCTCACCCCAGTCCCCGCCGCCGATCACGTTGCCCGCGCGCGCGCTCGCGATTTGAGGTCCGGGCGGGCTCGAGTCCGCGGCGGAGAAGAACGACCTGCGGTAAGCCGCTGTCACCAGCTCCGCACACGCCTTCGAGCTCGAGTATGGATCGCTTCCCCCCAGCGGATCGTCCTCGACGAACCGTCGCGGTCGATCATCGAGGTTCTCGTAGCACTTGTCCGAGGTCACCACGATCACCGCGCGAATCTCGCCCGCCTCCAGGCGCACGGCCTCGAGCACGTTCACCGTGCCGATCACGTTCACCGCATAGGTCATCGCCGGATCGCGCAGCGAGCGCCTGACCATAGGCTGGGCCGCCAGGTGCAGCACGATCTCGGGGCGCTCCTCGCGCAGCGCCTTGCGCATCCCCTCCAGGTCGCGCACGTCGACCGCGCGCTCCGTCATCCGCGCGCCCACGTCGGCGAGCTCGTACAGCGATGGCTGCGTCGGCGGCGCCGGCGCCAGGCCGGTGACGCGCGCGCCGAGCGTCTGCAGCCAGAGGGACAGCCACGCGCCCTTGAAGCCCGTGTGGCCGGTAAGCAGCACGCGCCGTCCAGCCCAGAAGTCAGGGTCAATCGGCACGGGCACGTAGCGTATCTCCTGACTGCCCACGGGTATCTTGATTGGATCTCGATCCCTCTTACACCTACCCCCAAAGCTCCCGCGCCGCCGCCGCGCGCGGAGATCCTCGGCATTCCGCTGGCGATCTCCGACTACGCCGAGGTGATGGACTGGATGGACGCCTTGATCGCCGCCGACGGGCGCGGGTACATGACGGCGGCCGCCGTCAACCTCGTGATGTCCGCGCACGAGGACGCCGCCGCGCACGCGGCGGTGCTCGGCGCGACGCTCGCCGTGCCCGACGGCCAGCCGCTCGTGTGGGCGCTGCGCGCGCTCGGGCACGCCGGCGCCACACGCGTGTACGGCCCCGACCTGATGGCCCTCTACTGCGCGCGCGCCGCCGCGGCGGGGGCGGGCGGGGCCTCGATCTACCTTTACGGTGGCCGCGACCAGGGCGCGCTGGAGCTGCTCGAACGGCGTCTGCGCGAGCGCTTCCCCGGCCTGCGCATCGTCGGCGGCTATTCCCCGCCCTTCCGGCCGTTGACGCCCGCCGAGGAGGAGCAGGTGATCGCCGACATCGACGGCTCGGGCGCCGACGTCGTGTGGGTCGGCACCGGACAGCCCAAGCAGGAGATCTGGATGCACGCGATGCGGCCCCGTCTTCGCGCGCCGCTGCTCGTCGGCGTCGGCGCCGCCTTTGACTTCCATGCCGGCCTCGTCCCCCAGGCTCCGCCCTGGATGCAGCGGGGTGGCCTGGAGTGGACCTACCGGCTCGCGCGCGAGCCGCGGCGCCTATGGCGACGCTACGCCCGCTACAACCCCCGTTTCGTGGCCGGCTTCGCGCGTCAGTACCTGCGCGAGCGCCGCTCATAGGGCGAGGCCGTCGCCGGCTTCGCGCGTCAGTACCTGCGCGAGCGCCGTTCATAGGGCGAGGCCGTCGCTAACCTCTTGACCTCGATGCCCGCCCTGGAAACGACCGCCGACGTCTCCGTGATCGGCCTCGGCCGCGTCGGCCTGCCCCTGGCGCTGTCGTTTGCCGACCGCGGCCTGAGGGTGGTCGGGGTCGACAACGACCCCGCTCGCCTGGCGGCCGTGCGCGACGGGAGGATGCCCTTTCAGGAGGCCGGCGCGCAGGATCTGCTCGACCGGGTGACGGCCGGCGCGGACGGGACTCCCCGGGCGGACGGGACCTCCCCGGGGGACGGGATCGGCTCGCTGGAGCTCTCCGAGCGCGTCGCCGACGCCGCCCGCGCGCGCCAGATCGTGATCACGCTGGGGACGCCGTCGTTCTCGCACATCGAGATCGACATGCGCGACATCCGCTCGGCGCTCGATGACCTGCTGGGGGTGCTCGCGCCGGGGCACTCGCTGATCCTGCGCTCGACCGTCGCACCGGGAACGACCGCGTTCGTGGCCGGCTATCTGGCCAAGCACCGCGGCTTTCAGATTGGCGAAGACGTGTTCGTGGCGCACGTGCCCGAGCGGATCGCCGCCGGGCGCTTTCTCGAGGAGATCGACACGCTGCCGTGCATCGTCGGCGGCGTCGGCGCGCGCTCGGGCGAGGTCGCCGCGGAGCTGTTCGCGACCTTCGGCGCCCCGATCGTGCAGACCACCCCCGTGCAGGCCGAGCTGGCGAAGATCTGGGCGAACATCCTGCGCTACACCAACTTCGCGCTGCCGAACCTGCTGATGATGGACTGCGAGCGCCACGAGGCGAACGTGTTCGACGTGATCGACCTGATCAACCGCGACTACCCGCGCGGCGGGATCGCCCAGCCCGGGCTGACCGCGGGGACGTGCCTGCGCAAGGACTTCGCCTTCTCCGAGGAGCGCTCGCACGCGCCCGGGATGCTGCTGGCGGTCTCGCGCGTGAACGAGTCGGTGCCGCTGTTCCTGGTCGAGGGGATCGAGCGCCGACTGGGCTCGCTCTCGGGCCGCAAGGTGGCCGTGCTCGGGCTGGCGTTCAAGGCCGACACCGACGACGAGCGCGACTCGCTCGCGCACAAGCTCGTCCGCTTGCTCGAGCGCGAGCTGGCCGACGTGGTCGTGCACGACCCGCACGTGCCAACGCCGACGGCCTCTTTGGAGGAGGCGATCGACGGCGCCGACGCGGTCGTCGTGGCCGCCGACCATTCCGAGTTCCGCGATCGGGGAACGCTCGCGGCGATCGCCGAACGGGCGGGCGGGGACTGCCTGGTGGTGGACCCCTGGGACTGCTGGGGCGCAGGCCAGGTATTCGCCTACGCCTCCGAGCTGGCCACCCTTAGCGCGACGAACGCATGAGCCGGGTACTTGTCACGGTCGGCGCCGCGCGCTCGGAGGCGAGTCAGGAGGACCGAAGCCGGGAGACGCACGCCTCCGGCGAGCATCCCCGTTTCGGCCAGCCCCCGCGGCCGACGGACCGGACAGACCCGCGCGGACGATCCCAAAGCAACACCCCCCAACTGCCATGAGCCGTGTCTTGGTCACCGGCGGCGCGGGCACGATCGGCGCGGCGGTCGTCAGGCGCCTGCTGGCCGATCCGGCATATGAGGTGCGGGTCTCCGACCAGCGCTCGGCGCCGCAGTGGATGCGGGAGGGCTGCGAGGTCCACACCGGCGACCTGCGCGTCCTGAGCGAGGCCAAGACGGCGATCGACGGCTGCACGCACGTGATCCATCTGGCGGCGATCGTCGGCGGCATCGCGAACTTCCACCGCCTGCCGCACACGCTGACCGAGGTCAACAACGCGCTCTACAACGCGGTGATCAGGGCCGCCTTGGACGAGCAGGTGGAGCGCTTCACCTATGTCTCCTCCTCGATGGTGTTCGAGCGGGCAACCGAGTTTCCGACGACCGAGGCGCACATGCCGGACTGCCCGACGCCGGAGTCCGCCTACGGCTTCTCGAAGCTGACGGGCGAGGTCTACTGCCGCGCCGCGCACGACGAGCACGGCCTGCGGTACACGATCTGCCGACCGTTCAACGCCTACGGCCCGGGCGAGGCGCCCGATCCCGAACCCGGGATCGCCCATGCCGTGCCGGACCTGATCGCAAAGGTCCTCGCCGGGCAGCGCCCGCTGCAGATCTTCGGCTCGGGCGAGCAGACGAGAACGCTGACACACGTGGACGACATCGCCGACGGGGTGGTCACCGCGATGAGCTCGCCCGCGGGCCTGAACGAGGACTTCAACATCTCCGCCGCGCGCGAGCTGACCGTCGCCGAGATCGCGCGGATCGTGTGGGTGGCCTGCGGCGAGGACCCCGCGGACTTCGCGCTGGAGCATCTGCCGAGCTTCGCCGTCGACGTCCCCCGCCGCTGGCCATCGGTTGAGAAGGCGCGCGCGCTGCTCGGCTGGCAGGCGCGGATCGAGGTCGAGGACGGGATCGCCGCGACTGTGGAGTGGATCCGGGAACGCGGCTCGATAGGGTCCGCGGCATGACAAAGAACGCGGCTCGATAGGGTCCCCGGCATGACAAACCCTCCTTCCGCGCTCGTCACCGGGATCACCGGCCAGGACGGCTCCTACCTGGCTGAGCTGCTGCTCGAGAAGGGGTATCAGGTGCACGGTATGGTGCGCCGCGCCTCGACCGAGAAGTTCGACCGGATCGAGCACCTGCGCGATCGAATCACCCTGCACCAGGGCGACCTGCTCGACCAGCGCTCGCTCGTCGACACGCTGCGCGCCGCCAAGCCGGCCGAGATCTACAACCTCGCCGCGATGTCGTTCGTGGCGGTCTCCTGGCTGCAGCCGACGCTCACCGCCGAGTTCACCGGCGTCGGCGTTACACGCATGCTCGAGGCGATGCGCGAAGTCTGCCCCGAGGCGCGCTTCTACCAGGCCTCCTCCTCGGAGATGTTCGGCAAGGTGCTCGAGGTCCCCCAGACCGAGACGACCCCCTTCTACCCGCGCTCGCCTTACGGCGTGGCCAAGGCGTATGGGCATTTTATTACCGTTAATTATCGCGAGTCATACGACCTGCACGCGACAAGTGGAATCCTCTTCAACCACGAGAGCCCCCGTCGTGGCCTGGAGTTCGTCACGCGCAAGATCACCTGGCACGCCGCCGCGATCAAGCACGGGCTGACCAAGGAGCTGCGCCTCGGCAACCTCGACGCCGAACGCGACTGGGGCTACGCGAAGGACTACGTCGAAGCGATGTGGCTGATGCTCCAGCGGGATACACCCGAGGACTACGTGATCGCCACGGGCAAGGCCAACTCGGTGCGCGAGTGCTGCGAGGTGGCGTTTGACGAGGCCGGCCTGGGCGACTTCGAACAGTACGTGACGATCGACCCCGCGTTCGTGCGCCCGGCCGAGGTCGACCACCTGATCGGCAACCCCGCGAAGGCCGAGCGCGACCTCGGCTGGAAGCCGCGGACCTCCTTCGAGGAGCTGATCCGGCTGATGACCCGCTCGGATCTACAGCTGCTCAAGCCGAATTGATCGCAAGGGATTTTTTATGGGATGCGAGGAAGGAAATAGCTTCGTCGGACCCTGTAGAAACCGGCCTCGATTGCCTGTGTCGTCTGATTTTTGCGTGACCGCTTGATACCACTGTTCGACACCTCCACGGCGCTGGCTCCGCTGCGCGAGGAGCTGCGCGCGGCGGTCGCAGGGGTGCTCGACTCCGAGCGCTACATCCTCGGGCCCGAGGTCGAGGCGTTCGAGCACGAGTTCGCCGCCTATTGCGGCGCCGAGCACGCCGTCGCGGTGGCCAACGGCACCGAGGCGATCACGATCGCATTGCGCGCGCTCGGCGTCGGCCCCGGCGACGAGGTCGTGGTGCCCTCGTTCACGTTTTACGCCTCCGCCGAGGCGATCCCCCCGACCGGGGCGACGCCGGTGTTCTGCGACATCGACCCGGATACGTACTGCGTGACCGCCGAGACGGTCCGCGCGGCGCTCACCCCGCGCACGAAGGCCGTGATCGCCGTGCACCTGTTCGGCAACGTCGCTCAGGTCGCCGCGATCGAAGCGCTCGGCGTCCCCGTGCTCGAGGATGCCGCCCAGGCCGCCGGCTCGCGCTCGACCGCCGGGCGCCCCGGCGCGCTGGGGGCAGCAGCGACCTTCTCGTTCTTCCCCTCGAAGAACCTCGGGTGCTTCGGCGACGGGGGCATGATCACGACCTCCGATCAAGCGGTCGCCGAGCGCGCGCGCACCTTGCGATTTCACGGCTCCCACGACAAGGTCACCTACGAGCTCCTCGGCTACAACTCGCGCCTGGACGAGCTGCAGGCGGCGATTCTGCGCGTGCAGCTGCCCCACCTCGACGGCTGGGCCGACGGCCGCCGGGCGGCCGGGCGGCACTACGAGGAGGCCGGCCTCGGCGAGCTCGTCAAGCTGCCGCGCCCCGTCGACGGAGCCTCGCCCGCCTGGCATCTGTACGTCGTCAGCCACCCCGAGGTGCAACGGCTGGAAAGCGCGCTGAGCGCCGCCGAGGTCGGCCACAAGGCCTATTACCGCACGCCCGTCCACCGCCAGGCCGCGATGCGCGAGTGGGGCGCCGGGGTCGAGCTGCCGGCCACCGAGCAGGCCGCCCGCACGCATCTGGCGATCCCGCTGAGCCCGGTGCTGACGCGCAAGCAGGTGGACGAGGTCGTGGCGGCGAGCACCTTATCTATGTAAAGCGTTTGCTACGCCAGCTTGGCGGTGAATGACACCTTGCCGGAGCACTTGAGTGGTTCGGACTGGGTCGAGAGTAATGGGTACGTTAGGCTCTCTTCGAAATAACCGCTGGCGGTGCCATTCTTCTTGAAGGCGATCGAGAACACCGACTGTCCAGTTACATTGAGCGGTGACTGGCCGGAGGCTCCTAGGTCAGCTTGAGCCAGTAGCATTTCCGCAAGTGAACCCTTCGTCGACATCTCGTTTACTGGCCGCTTTGCTCTGCTCGCTCGCTTTGGTGGGGTTGGCGCTCGCAGGCCCGGCCGAGTCGCGCGCTCCGAGGGCGCACGTCGCGGAGGCCAGCCATGCCGGCTGGCCTGCGATCACGGGTATGACTCTGATGAACAAGCGCGACCAGAACCGGCCGCTCGACGGCCGTCCGGGCCACGACCCCTTCGACGGGGCCGACCCGAGCTACTCCTGCGACGGTCTGCACAGCTACACACGCTGCGGCGGCGGCACGTTCTTCATGGGCAACGGGCCGGATGTGCCCACCCGCTGCCATGAAGTGATCCCAGGAGCCTCGCCCTGCCCGTACGAATACACGCCGGGGAACCTCGTGCCCGAAGGCATCGGGCACAGCCTACTGCTCGGCGACAACGGCAACGACACGATCCACGCCGGCCCAGCGGGCGATGTGATCTGGGGCGACTACAAGCCCTCTGGACAGCCAGAAAGCCAAATCGACCACCTCTACGGTGGGCCGGGTAATGACTGGATCTACTCAAGCCACGGCCCCAACTACATCTGGACGGGGGCGGGCGAGGACCATGTCCTGCTGGTCTACGGCCACGGGGTCGTACACTGCAACGGGCCCGGGCACAAGACGATCGTCCTGCCCAAGCTGCCCCAAAACCGTCACTACCAGCTGATCGGCTGCAGCGACGCGACGATCATCCCCTACGCCGTGTAGCGATCCGGCCGCGAACATGTATAGGGGGCAGGATGCGAAAGAGACAACACGGAGGCTGGCCATGAGGATATGCGCTGCCGTCGCCGCGGCCTTCGCGGTGGCATCGCTCACCTTCGCCTGCGGAGCGTCGGCGACGGAGACCGACTGGAGCGCCGGACACTTGCCCCCGGTCGCTCGGTATGCGGCGACGTCCCTCGAAGACAGCGCCGGGCTCGGCGGCTTCCAGCCGCTCACCCCGTGGCGCAAACCGCCCGTCGAACTTCCGTCTCCGCGTCTGCTCGACTACGGGCAGCTCACCAAAGCCGGGGTGGGGCAGGCTGCGCGTTGGCGACACGGCGGCTGGTATTGCGAATACCTCGGCTGCACCCATGGACCGTATCCGCTCATTACCATCTGGGGCGAGGTGCCGATGTTTGAGGCTGTCGACGCGCTCGCTATAGCCTTACCCTCATCGGCGCACCGGGCGCTCGTAGAGCGCTTCGCGCGTGCCAACGAGCGCTACTGGGACAGCGCGGTTGGCGGCTACGCCCCCTACCCGGGAGACCGTGCGGGAAATGTTCAGACATTCTTTGATGACAACGGCTGGGAGGGGCTCGCATTCCTCAATGCCTACAAAGCCACCCATGAGGGCCGCTGGCTCTACGACGCCCAGCGCGCGTTTCACTTCATCGCCGCCCGTGGCTGGGACAAGGACGGCGGGGGAATGTGGTGGAATACCAGCCACCCCTACCACTCGGGGCCCGCTCTCGCCTCCGACAGTCTCTTGGGCGTTCTGCTCTACGGCGAAGACCACGAACGTTGGCAGCTCGAAGACGTGAAGATGTATGTCGACTGGGCAAACGCCAACGACAACGGCGACGAACGCCAACTCTACCTCGAGAAGCCCAACCAGCCGGAATCGGTGAACGACTACGTGCAGGCGCCCCTGATCTACGCACAGTACCTGCTGTGCCAGGATGGGGAGGGAGAAAGCTACTGCGTTCAGGCCGGACGGGTGGCGGCCACGCTCGCCGAGCAGCACGTCGACGATTATGGCTACAAATACAACTACGGGCCGGAGTACGACGCGATCTTCATGCAGTGGATGATGGCCTACGGGCAGGCGACCGGCGAGCAATACTGGCTGACACTGGCCGAGGTCAACGCGGCGGCAGCGGCGACGAACGCCAGCAGCGGACACGGACTGTGGCTCTCGAGCTGGTGGGGTGGAGCGATCCCCGATCCGGAAACAAACCCGAATATGTTTCGCACCATGGCCGCTACCACCAGCCTCTTCGCCTGGCTCGCGCTTTACGCCGCCCGGTGATCGCTGTTGAAATCCGTTACCCGCGCGACTGGCGCAGCTACGCTCACGGCGCCTTGGCCAGGTAGCTGTGCCCAGCCGTTGGCCCTGCACCTGTGCCCCGGGAAGCGCGAAGAGCGACCGCCGGAAGATTTCCCTGCTGTCATTAACGCCAGCGCTCGAGCAGGTCCTCGTCCGGGACCTCGCGCACGACGCGGGCCGGCACCCCGACGACCACCGCTCGGGGAGCGACGTCGCGGGTGACCACCGCGCCGGCGGCGACGAACGCCTCCTCGCCGATCTCCACGCCGGGGGTCAGCACGACGCCCCCGCCGACGCGGCACGCGCGCCGCAGCGTGGCGCCATGTAACGAACCCCGCCCACCCTCGGGGCCGTGACGGCCCATCGTGTCGTCGTTCGTGGTGGTCACGCCGGGACCGACGAACACGTCGTCCTCGACCACGGTTCCGGCGGTCAGATACACGTTCGTCTGCACGCGCACACCGGCGCCCACCCAGACGTCGTTGTCGAGAACGCTCCCCCGCCCGATCACCGAGCCCGGGCCGATCCGCGTGCGCTCGCGCACGAAGCTCTGATCGCCGAGGATCGCCCCCTGCTCGACCCGGGCGCCGGCGAAGACCACCGCTCCGGCGCAGACCTTGACCTCCTCGGCCAGCTCCAGCCGGCTGACCTCGCCCGCCGCCGAGGAGCCGGGAGCAAGCCGCGGGCGCTTGCCCAGCACCGCGTGGTCCTCGATCACGCACCCGTCGCCGATTCTCGTGCCGTCGTGCACGACCACGTGCGCGCCGAACGACACGCCGGCCCCGATCTGGACATCCTCCCCGAGCATCAACCCGGGCGCGCGTGGATCGGCGCTCGGCGCGCTCACAGGCGGATCACGTTCCCGGCCGACGTGCCGTGTGTGATCGGCGCGCTCACAGGCGGATCACGTTCCCGGCCGACGTGCCGTGTGTGGCCGGCGCGCTCAGGTGCCGTGTGTGACCGGCGCTCATAGGCGGATCACGTTCTCGGCCGAGGTGCCGCGTGTGACGCCGCGCAGATCGAGCACCAGACGGGCATGCCGGGCGATCGAGTCGTGGTCGACGCTGGGATGGGCGGTGACGATCAGGGCGAGGTCGGCGTCCTCGAGGGCCTGCTCGAGCGGCTGGCTCGAGAGATCGAACTCGGGCAGCGAGGGCACGTGCGGGTCGTGGTAGCGCAACTCGGCGCCGAGCGCCGCGAGCAGCGTGAGGATCTTCAGCGCGGGCGACTCGCGCACGTCGCCGACGCCTGGCTTGTAGCCGACGCCGAGCACCGCGATTCGGGCGCCCTTGACCGGCAGGCCGGCGTCGTTCAAAGCGCGCTCGACCTTGGCGACGCAGTGGTAGGGCATCTGCTGGTTGACCTTCCCCGCGAGCTCGATGAACTCCGTCGTCATGTCGAACTCGCGCGCGCGCCAGCTCAGATAGAACGGGTCGACCGGCAGACAATGGCCGCCCATCCCCGGCCCGGGCTCGAAGCGCATGAACCCATACGGCTTGCTCGCGGCGGCCTCGACGACCTCCCAGATATCGATCCCCATCCGGTCGGTCAGCATCGCGAGCTCGTTCACGAGCGCGATGTTCACCGAACGGAAGATGTTCTCCAAGAGCTTGCACAACTCCGCCGCCTCCGGGCTGGAGACACGCACCAGCTGATCGCACACCAGCCCATAGATCTCCTCGGCGCGCTCCGCGCACCGCTCCGTCAACCCACCGACAACCTTCGGGGTGTTACGCAACGTGAAGTCCGTTCGGCCCGGATCGACACGCTCCGGGCTGAACGCCAGATGGAAATCCCGGCCGGCGACGAGCCCCGACGCTTCGAGCAGCGGCGCCACCTGCTCCCTGGTCGTGCCCGGGTAGGTCGTCGACTCGAGCACCACCAGCTGTCCCGCCTGTAAGACCTCCGCCAAAGCGCGCGTGGAGTCGATCAAAGGCCCCAGATCGGGCTCGCGGTTGCGCGTCAGTGGCGTCGGCACACAGATCAGGACCGCATCGGCCTTCGCTAACTGTGCGTATTGGGAGGTGGCATGGATATGACCGGCAACCTCCCGCAGCAGCTCGCAGGAGACATCCTCGATATAGGACTCCCCCGCCTCGATCGCCTCGATCTTGCGCGCATCGAGATCGACCGCCACCACATCACAGCCCTCCCCGGCGAACGCCACCGCCAGCGGCAGACCCACATAGCCCAGCCCGATCACACCAACGGTCGTCAAGGAACCGGGCAGTCTATGGCTTATTGGGCCCGATCTCCGCTTCCAGCGAGCGCAGGTCGGTCCGGACCATCCGCTCGACCAGCTCGGGGAGGGAAAGCAGCGGCTCCCACCCCAGGCGCTCGCGCGCCTTGCTCGGGTCGCCCACGTTAGCCGTGCGCTCCGGGGGCCGTACCAGTGCGGAATCGACGCGCAGGTAGCGCTCGGCGTCAAGGTCCAGGCATGCGAATGCCGCCTGTGCAAACTCCGCGACCGTATGCGGCACGCCGCTCGCCAGGACGTAGTCATCAGGATGCTTCTGCTGGAGCATCAGCCAGGCGCCGCGCATAAAGTCCCCGGCGAACGACCAGTCGCGTACCGCCCCCAGATCGCCGAGCGTCAGATCCTCGCGCAGCCCAAGCGCGATCGCAGCTACGCCGCGGGTGATCCTGCGCGTCACAAACCGCTCGGGACGGCGCTCGGACTCGTGGTTGAAGAGGATCCCCGAGCTCACATGCAGACCGTCGTGCGCGCGCAGCGCGCCCACCAGCTGGTGGGCGGCGAGCTTGGCGATCGCGTAGGGCGTCGTCGGCCGACACGGCGTGTCCTCGCGCTGCGGGCTCTCAGGCGCCTCACCGAAGATCGAGCCGGAGGCGGCCACGAACACGCGCGCGTCCGGGCCGAGCTCGCGCACCGCCTCCAAGATCGCGGCGGCGGAGCCGACGATCGCGCGCATCGTCTCGTGCGGTCGTTCCCAGGAGGCGGGCACGAAAGAGGGCGCGGCCAGGTGATAGATCTCGCTCGGCCGGGTCTGCTCGATCGCGTCGCGCAGACCCGCGGGATCGAGCAGGTCGCGCTCCACGAGCTCCAGCCGTCGGCGCAAGTGCTCGGAGCAGCCCAGGGGTCGCTCTGACAGCATCTGCCCCGACGCGGCGGGGCGCACCATGCCGGTCACGCGATACCCCTGCTCCAGCAGCAGCTCCGCCAGAAATGATCCGTCCTGGCCGGTGATACCGGTGATCAGGGCGTGACGGTTCGGTGTGTCCACGCCCGCAGCTTATGTTTCACGAACATCCAGAAGCGCGTTGACCGTAATCAAACGGTTTAAGATCTGCTCATGAAGGTGAGTTTGAGCCTGCCTGAGAGGGATATCGCGTTTCTCGATCAGTACGCCGCCACACACGCATCCCGATCGCGCTCGGCCGTCATCCGCGAGGCGATCGACGCACTGCGCCTCAGCGGTCTCGAGGACGCCTACCGTGACGCCTGGGATGAGTGGACTGAGAGTGGCGAAGCCGATGTCTGGAGATCTGTATAGCTCACCCGGCGGCCTCATAGATTCTCGCCAGCCTTCCCGCGACGGCCTCCGGTGCGCACAGGGCGCGAACTCGCTCCAATCCCCGAGCCCCCGCAGCCTGATCTCCAGCCAGGCGGCCGATCGTCCGAGCCAGCGCGCCCGCATCTCCGGCCGGGACAAGACCGTGCTCGTCGACCAGCTCTCCGAGCGCGCCAACGCGGCTAGCGGCCACCGGCAGGCCCGCCGCCATCGCCTCGGCCGCCGCCAAGCCGAAGGTCTCGGCCGAGCGCGAGGGCACAAGCGCAATCGCCGCACCGGCGCGCAATGCGGCCAGCTCGGCGTCGTCCACGTGACCGACGAACCGCACGTCTGAGTCGCCGGCTTGTGCTTGTAGAGCCTCTCGCTCGGGGCCCTCGCCGGCAATCACCAACTCGATGCCTGCCTCCCGGCATGCATCGATCGCGACGTCGACCCCCTTCTCCGGCGCCAAGCGCGAGACTACCAAAGCGTAAGACTTCGACGCGGCAGGCGACACGCTTGAAGGCTCACGCACCGGCGGGGGCAATACGTGCACACGCTCCCAGGGCAATGGCGCGCCGAGCGCGCGCAACCGCTCGCGCGCGAACACGCTCGGTACAATCACCGCGTCAGCCTGCTCGGCCAGACGGCGCTGCCAGAGCGCCAGCGAAGCGCCATAGGTCGCCGCCTCTCCCAGGCTGCCACGGCAGTTCAGGCGCACGCCCGGCAGCGTGTTGCGCCCGTGACAGCGCGTGCACTCCACCCCGCGCGTGAAGCACACGCCGATCGCACACACGATCCGGTACTGGTGCAGATGCAGCACGACACGCGCTCCAGCCTCGCGCGCGGCCGCCAGGGCACGCCAGCCGAACGTCGGATTGAGATTGTGCGCATGGACCACACGGGCACCGGTAAGCTGCACCGCGCGGCCTACGTCCTCCGGTTTCAATCCCCCGCGCAGCAGCCCCGCCGCCGCGCCGCTGCGGCCCACGGTCGCCGAGTCCCGATCCAGCAGCTCCGCCTGCTCTCCCAGCTGCTCGCGCACCAGCGCCAACAGCTCCTCGACTACGCGCTCCTCCCCGCCGGTGGTGCGGTAGCGGTTATGCAGGAACAGGACCATCTCGTGGGCGGGAGCCTATTCCGATCGAGACGCGCCGGCCGATCTTTGCGAGAGCGCTACCGATCTTCGCGAGACGTGCCGGCCGATCTTCGACCGTTGGGTCCGCCCGTGCACCCAACCTAGACTGTTCCGGCCATGACTCCATCCGCATCGATCGTGATCCCCACCCGCGCGCGTCACGCCTACCTGGAGGTTGCGCTCGCTTCGATCGTGCCACAAGCCGATCGCGCCGGAGTCGAGGTGCTGGTGATCGACGACGCCGGGCCCTCGCAAACGACGCGTGCGCTGGTGGAGCGCCTCGGCGCCCGCTATGAGCCCCACTCCGGGCCACTCGGCCTGAACGTCGCGCGCAACACGGGCGTGGAGCGCTCGACCGGTGAGCTGGTGGTATTCGTCGATGACGACGTGCGGGTGCGACCGGGGTGGCTCCGAGCGCTGCTCGACGCGGCCCGGGAGCATCCCCAGGTAGACGTCTTCACCGGGCCGATCGAACCCCGCCTGGAAGGTCGGGGCGGGTGGGCTCGAATCCGCACCTGCGGGCGCGAGGGACCGCCGATCACCTCGCTGAACCTGGGCGCGGTGGATACCGATGCGCGCTACGCCTGGGGCGCCAACATGACGATCCGCCGCGCCGCGCTCGAGCGGGTGGGCCCGTTCGAGGTCGCGCTCGAGCACGGCGGCGACGAGCAGGAGTGGCAGGATCGCCTGCGCGCCGGCACGCCAGACGCCCGCGTTCTGTACGTCGCGGCCGCGGCGCTCGAGCATCGTCGCGCCGGCGCGGACGCGCACCTACGTTCGCTCGCCCGTGCCGCCTATGCGCGTGGGCGCGCCAGTCGCCGCTTCGACGACTTCCGTGGCGAGGCGCCATCGCGCAAATCTGAGCTGCTCACGCTCGCCGGCTGTCTCGGGCATGTGCTCCGTCGCCGCTGCCCCGCCGGGCTGGTGATGGTCGCGCACAGCGCCGGTCGCCTGCGGGAGAGCCCGCGGGGGCAGACCGCGCAAGCGAACGTGGACGATGATTTCCTCTCCGGCGCGAGCGGCACCGTCGGAGGTCTCGATGGGGTCCGCCGCAGCGTGCAGGACGAGGCGGTGGACGCTTTCGAGCTGGCCAGCGGGCGGCGGCTGCGCCTGAAGATCGCCGCGCGCCGCGATCCACCCGCGCGGAAGGTGCTCGTGCTTGGCATCGAGCGCCCTGAGCACCGCGCGCTCGCGCGAGGGATGCGCACCGAGTTGCTGCGCTCACGCCACGAGGTCGAGCTGTACATGAGCCCGCCCGGGGAACTCGGCAAGTTTGAGAACCTCAACCGGCTGCTGACCGCTCGGGTGGATGATGGGGTGAGTGGGTCTTCGATACAAGACCACGACTGGCTGCTGCTCGTCGACGACGACGTGCTGTTGCCACGCGGCTTTCTCGACCGCTTCCTGTTCCTCGCTGAGCGCTTCTCGCTCGATCTCGCCCAACCGGCGCACCGCCTGAACTCCCACGCGGCCTGGCCGCTGACACGTCGCCGCACGTTCAGCGTCGTACGCGAGACCCCCTTCGTCGAGATCGGGCCGATCACCGCCTTCGCCGCCGCCACCTTCCCTACCCTGCTGCCGTTTCCAGAGCTGCGGATGGGCTGGGGACTGGACGCCCACTGGGCGGCCCTCGCCCACGAACACGGCTGGCGTTGCGGTGTGATCGACGCGGTCGCGATCCGTCACCGCGCGGCGCCCGCGGCCGCGGCCTACTCGCGCGAGGCGGCAATCGCCGAGGCGCGCACCTTTCTCGCCGAGCGGCCGTACCTGAGCGCGCGTGAGACCCAGCGCACCCTGACCACCCACCGCCACTGGTGAAGGGTTCGCACCAATCCAGCGCGACCCCAAAGGTCGTTGTCGTAGCCGAGTTCTACCCGCGCCAGGGCGACTCGGTGCTGGGTGTCTGGGCGCACCGTCAGGCGCTCGCCGCGCGCGACGCCGGCGCGGAGGTGCGCGTCCTGGTCCTGCACCGCCTGATCCCCCCACGCGCCTCGTTCGCCGCCGGACCGGGCGGCGCCGTGAGGGCGCTTGCGGGGCTCGTGCGCGAGCCCCGCAAGCAGACCCGTGACGGCCTCGAGATCTCCTATGTCTCCTATATCTCGCCGCCTCGCTCGGGCTCGTACGCGAACTGGGGAGCATGGGCCGCGCCGGCACTCGGGCTGGCGTTGCGCAGGCTGCATCGCTCGTTCAAGTTCGAGCTCGTCCATGCCCACAACGCGGTGCCGGCCGGCGACGCCGCGCGGCGCGCGCTGGCCAGTCTGCGATCGGTGGACGTGCCGCTGGTGGTCTCCGTGCACGGCGGTGACGTGCTGTACACGGCCGCCCCACCGCCGACCGGCAGCGCCGCGGGGGCCGCAGCGGTGGCACGCGGGCTGGGCGCCGCGCGGCTGGTGCTCGCCAACAGCCGGGGCATCGCCGAGCTGGCCCGCGCCCATGGCGCCGGCGAGACGCGTGTGGTGCACCTCGGCACCGATCTGCCCGCGGCGGCGCATCCGTCGCGACGCGCGGGAATCGCAGCGGGAGCTGGGATCTCGGGGGGAGCCGGAATCGCAGGGGTTGCCGGGATCGCAGCGGGAGCAGGAATCGGAGTGGGTTCTGGGATCGCGGGGGGACCGGTGATCGGAGCAGGGCCGGGGACCGGAGGAGGACCGGGAGCGGGGAGGCTGGGGGGCCGGGCCATCCGAATCGGAGGCCCGCCCGGCCCATCGATCGTGACAGTCGCGCATCTGGTCGCACGCAAGCGCCACGCCGACGTCCTGCGCGCCCTGGCGGTGCTTTCCCAACGCCATCCGACGCTGCGCTACGAGATCGTCGGCGAAGGTCCCGAGCGAGTCGCGCTCGAAGGGCTCGCCGTCCGTCTGGGCGTCGCCGAGCGAGTCCAGTTCCACGGGCAGCTGGCGCCCGCGGAGGCGATCGAGCAGGCGCGGCGCTGCACGCTGTTCGTGATGCCCTCGACCGAGGAGGCGTTCGGGGTTGCCTACATCGAGGCGATGGCCGGCGGGCTGCCCGCGATCGGCTGCCGCGGCGAGCCCGGGCCGGAGGAGATCGCCGCCGCCGGCGACGGCTTCATGCTCGTGCCTCCCGGCGACATCGAGCGGCTGACCCAGCGGATCGACGAGCTGCTGTCCGACACCCACCGGCTGCGCGAGGCATCTCAGCGCGCGCGCGCGACCGTCGCCGCCAACTTCACCTGGGAGCGCTGCGGTGAGCAGACACTCGCCGCCTACGAGCACGCGCTGCGATGAGACGCTCAGCCGTCGCTGCCGGCGACCCACTGCGATGACACCCTCGCCCCCTCGATGACGCCCACACCCCCTACATCCACACCCCCTATATCCAGATGAAGCCCGTCCTGTTCGTCACCGGACATGCCCCGCCGGATCGCGTCGGCGCCTTTGCACGCCTGCACGAGGTCGAGAACGTCGAGTTTGCACTGTTCGGGGGTCCCGCCAAGCATGGCGGGGTCGAGCTCGGCCGCCACGACCTGGCTTTCCCGCACCGATACGTCCGCCAGCACGAGCCGGCGGCGCTCGCCGCGAGCGGACGCTATCGCGCGGTCGTCTGCTCCAGCGGCGGGCGCATCGCGCTTGGCGCGACCTGGGCGGGCACGCGTCGCGCGCGCCTGCCGCTGATCCTGTGGACCTCGCTCTGGGCACATCCGCGCAGCGCGGCACACGCGCTCAGCTTCCTCGCGCTGCGGCGTCTGTACCGTTCCGCGAACGCGGTTGTGACCTATGGACCGCACGTCAGCGCCTATGTCAGCGCGCGCGGAGCGCGCAACGTGCACGTCGCCCCCCAGGCCGTCGACAACGACTTCTGGAGCTCACTCGAGATCGCCGCGCCGCGCGCTCGAGCGTGGCCTGGGCAAGCAGCGACGAAGTTCCTGTTTGTAGGTCGCCCAGCCCGGGAAAAGGGTGTGAGGGTGCTGATCGAGGCCTGGCACGCAACGGGCCTTATGGCCCCAACCGCCGCGCTCGTCCTCGCCGGCGTGGGATCCAGCCCCCCTTGGGCCCAGGCCGGCGGTGCGGCGGGCAAGGGAGCCGACACGGCGGGCAAGGGAGCGGACGGTGTGCTCTGCCTGGATCCCGTTCCCGCGGTTGAGCTGCGCAATATCTACGCGGCCTGCGATGTCCTGGTGCTGCCCTCGATCGCGACGCGCACGTTTCGCGAGCCCTGGGGCCTGGTGATCAATGAGGCGATGAGCCGGGGGCTGGCGGTGATCGCCAGCGACGCCGTCGGGGCCGCCGCCGGAGGCCTGGTGCGCGATCGGCGCAACGGCCTGGTGGTGCCGGCCGGCGACCGCGACGCGCTCGCGTCGGCGATCAGTGCGCTGGCCGCCGATCCCCACCTGCGGGCACGCCTGGGCGAGGCCGGCGCGGAGGACGTGCGCGCCTTCACATACGACGCCTGGGCCGAGGGCTTCTCGCGTGCGCTCGCAAGCCTCGACCTGTCACAGAGACGTTAAGGTTCTCTGTACGGGCCCGGGCAGTCGGGTTAAGGCTCTCCGGGCAGTCGGCCGCAACGACCGGCCACCCTGTGCCTACCGGCGGCCCCTTCCGGGGGCGTTGGTAGCGTTATTCCGCTCAACCATGAGAATCGCCATCCCAACGCGAGCATTTGCCCTACCGATCGCGCTGCTGGCAGTGCTGCTGACAATCGCCGCCGCGCCCGCCCGGGCCGACATCGGCGAAAAGATCATCATCAGGTGCACGCACGCGGAATCGCTGAGCGGCTTCACCCAGAAGGACTATGAAAAGGCCCTGAAGGAGCTGGAAACGAGCAGCGAAGAGTACACCGGCTGCGCCAACCTGATCCACCAGGCCGAGCTGGCAGCCGCCGGCTCGCGCGGAGGATCGGCGGGCGGCGGCCCCGGGTCAACCGTCGGGGCCGGCGCGACGGCCACCGCACCCGCCACGCCGGCTGAGCGCAAAGCTCTGAACCGCGCGGCGAGCAGCGGGTCCGCCCCGCTGCTCCTCGGCAACCAGGTCATCCGTCCCGGCGTCGTGCACGCCAACATCGCCTCGGCCTTCAGCTCGCTGCCCAACTCTTTGCTGGCGATCCTGGCATTCCTGTTCGCATGCGCCCTGGCGCTCGCGGGTGGCGTGCTCCGAAACCGTGTCCGCGACCGTCACCACGGCTGATCCCGCCGCACCGGTGGGCCTCGCGCCCGCGCCAGGTGACGAGCCCGAGGGGCGGGGACGACGACCCGGTCCCCACCCGCGGTGGTCTTGGCGCCTGCCGACCGGAGATCGAGCGTCCCTGTGGGGGCTGACGCTGCTGACGGCAGCGATCCTCTGCTTCATCACCTTCTTCGCCGGCGGCGGCCTGCCGCCCGTCCAGCAGATGACCACGATGGAGATCGCGCTCACGCTCGGCTGTGGCCTGGTCGTGGCCGGCGCGGTGATCCTGACGCCCCGGGGAAGAGCTGTGTACGGGCTGTGGCCGGTGGGGCTGCTGCTCGCGTTCACAGCGCTGAGCGCGCTGTCGGTGGTGTGGTCGGTACAGCCCGACGCGAGCTGGCAGGACGCCGGGCGCATGTTCGCCTACAGCGCCGTCTTCGGCGCCGCGGTCGTGCTCGCCCGCGCGGGCCCCGCGCGCTGGCCCGCGGTGCTCGGCGGGGTGACGCTGGCGGCCGTGGTGGTGTGCGGCTACGCGCTGCTCACGAAGGTCTTCCCCGCGGGGCTCGATACCCACGACATCTACGCGCGCCTGCAGGCGCCGTACGGCTACTGGAACGCGACCGGCCTGACGGCCGCGATGGGCGTGATCGGCTGCATGTGGCTGGGAGCGCGGCGCGCCGGGCACGCGCTGCTGAGCGCGCTGGCCTATCCGGCGATCGGGCTGCTGCTGCTGACGCTGATGCTGGCCTATTCGCGCGGCGCGCTGATCGCGCTGGCGGTGGGTCTGGCGCTCTGGTTCTGCATCGTGCCACTGCGCCTGCGCGGCGCCACCGTGCTGCTGACCGGCGCCGTCGGCGCCGGGCTGGTGGTGGCGTGGGACTTCTCCAGGCACGCGCTCAGCGCCGACAGCGTCGCGCTGCACGCGCGCGTCCTCGCCGGGCGCCAGCTCGGCGCGCTGCTGGTCGCGATGCTCGTCGTGCTCGCGCTCGCCGGTGTGGCGATCGGCTTCTTCACCGGCCGGCGGCCGCCTTCGAGCTTGACGCGTCGCAACGCCGGCGCGCTGTTGCTGAGCATCCTGGCGCTTGGCGTGGTCGCCTTCGCGGGGGCGCTCGCCGCCAGCCACCGCGGCTTTAGCGGCTCCATCTCCCACGGCTTTCATTCGCTCACCAACCCCCACGCCGCCGTCCCCCCCAACACGCCTGGTCGCCTGACCGCGATCGGCAGCGTGCGCGCGCGCTACTGGAACGAGGCGCTGAAGATATTCCAGGCTCATCCCGCCCTCGGCACCGGCGCGCGGACCTACGGAACGGCCCGTCTGCGCTATCGCACGGAGGACCTCGAAGCGAAGGACGCCCACGGCTTCGTCGTCCAGACGCTCGCCGACCTGGGTCTCGTGGGGCTTGCGCTCGCGCTTGCCCTGCTCGCGAGTTGGATGGCCGCGGCGGGGCGCGCCACGCACCCCTTCAACCGGCGCTGGACGAGCTGGCGCGAGCTGCAACGCACGGGCTGGCAAGGCATCGGCTGGCGCCCTCTTGGAGATCGACCGGAGCTCGGCGAACAGCGTGCCTACAGCCCCGAGCGCATCGGGATGCTCAGCATGCTCTGCCTCGTGGTCGTGTTCGGCGTCCACTCCACGGTCGACTGGACCTGGTTCGTGCCCGGCGACGCCTGTGTGGCCCTGCTCTGCGCAGGCTGGCTGGCCGGCCACGGGCCGCTGCGCGCAGGGCTTGCGGATGCTCAACCGGCGGATCAAGCGGCGGAGCTCCGTCTGTTCTCTCTGCGCGAGACGGGCCCGCTGCGCGTGGGGATCGCCGCGGCCGCGGTGATCGCCGCGCTGCTCGCCGCCTGGGCGCAGTGGCAGCCGCAGCGCTCCGCGGACGCCTCGCAGGAAGCGCTGGCGTTGAGCGCGCGCGATCCCGGCGGCGCGCGCTCGGCCGCACAGGCCGCGATCGACTACGACCCGCTCTCGGCGGAAGCCCTGTTCACCCTCTCCACGATCCAGCAGCACGCCGGCCAGAGCGCGCTCGCGCGGGCCACGCTCGTGCGAGCCGTGCACCTGCAGCCGTCCAACCCGCAGACGTGGCAGGCGCTCGGCGAATATGACCTGCGGACTGGCGACTCGACGGCCGCGCTGAACGAGCTTCGTGCCGCCGTCTACCTGAACCCCGAGGCGGTCGCGCCGCTCACGACGATCGAACACGATCCTGGCCTGCTTGCGATCCAGAACGCCTACCTCCAGGCGTTGCGCGCCGCCGCAGCGGCGCCCGTCAAAAAGGTGGCGGTGGTGCGCTCGCCCGCGGGCGTCAAAGGCCTGGTGCGCTCACCGGCTGCGATCAAAAGCGTGACCGTCGTGCGCTCGCCAGCAGCGCTCGCCGCGCACCGGGCAGCCCTCCGGCGCGCCGCACTGCGACGTCTTGAAAGCCGAAGTCCGCGAGCAGCTCACTGAGAGCGCGACGCGTGTAGAAGCGCAGATGATCGGCGCGGGGGTCGAAGCGGGCCTCGAAGGCACGCGACGCGAGCGCCCAGCGCAGCATCTCCAAGCGCCCGTGATCTGGCGTGCTCAGCAGCAGAGTCCCACCGGAGCGCAGCACGCGGCGCGCCTCCGACAGCCAGCCGGCGGTGTCGGCGACGTGCTCGATCACCTCGCCCGCCCACACGACATCGAAGCTCGCGTCCTGCAGTGGCCAGGCCGCTGCCGCGCGCACCTGTCGCAGATCGAGCTCGGGATGGCGTGCACGCGCGCGCCGCAGCGGCTCCGCGGCGACATCGATCCCCACCGGCTCGGCCCCCATACGCGCGAGCTCGGCGGCGAAGCGCCCCTCGCCGCAGCCGACGTCGAGCACCCTCACGCCCTTGCGGACGTGACTCAGCAGGAAGCCGCGGCGCCGCGCGAAGTCGACCGGCTCAAGACCCTCGGGCACGCCCTCCCACAGAGCCTCGTGGTAGTTCTCGCTCGCGGGCATACTGCGCGCAAGGTTAGTGTCCCGAATCGGCCCAGCCCGCGTAAAATGCGATCTTCCGGCCGTCAAAAAGTGCAGTCCGGCTGTCATCTCGACACATGCCTCCCCGAACCGTCTATCTTGCTCTGCGTGCGTTCCCCGGGGACAAATTGACCCATAGCGCCGAGTCGAGGAGCCGCTCGTGAGGGTCGCCTTCGACAGCCGTCCCGCCGCCGATCCGCGCGGAGTCGGGCGCTACTCCCGCTGCCTGCTCGACGCGCTGCGCGACACGGGCCCCACGCGCGGAGAGATCGTCGAGACGCATCGCCCCCGCAAGGCATACGACGTATTTCACGCGCCCTGGATGCAGGGCGCGATGCTGCACAGCCCGTGCCCGATGGTCGTGACCATCCACGAGCTCGGCCAGCTCACCCGCCTCAGTGAGCGATTGCGCGGTGGCGGTATCCACCTGCGCCTGCGCCATCTCGCGGTGCAGCGCGCGACCCACGTAATCGTTCCCACCGAGGCGCTCGCCGACGAAGCCGTCGCCGCGCTTGGATTCGAGCGCGTGCATGTGGTCGTGATCCCGGAGGCGCCGGATCCTGCGGCCGACACGGCTTCTCAGCCGTCGCCGGCTCCGCCCGCATGGACCTGGCAGGACGTCGGACGCGCGACTTGGCGTGTCTACGAAAGCGCCCTCGCGCGGCCGGAGCGCCCGTGCGTGGGCAGGCTCAGTAAGCGCCGCGCTAATAAACGGGAGGGGGACAGGTCCCCCGGCGGGCGGGCACCCGTTCGCCACAGGCGAATAGATCAATAAGCGCCGCGTTGCATCAAGATCGCCGGGAAGGTCTTCAGGATGATTGTGAGATCGAGCGCCAGCGACCAGCGCTCGAGGTAGATGAAGTCGAGGTGGACGAGGTCGTCGAAGTCGAGCTCGGAGCGGCCTGAAACCTGCCACAGGCCGGTGATCCCGGGCAGGACGAGATAGCGCTTGCGGTGCCAGTCCTCGAGCATCTCGTAGTCGCGCTCGGGCAGCGGACGCGGGCCGACGAGCGACATCTCGCCGCGTAGCACGTTCACCAGCTGCGGCAGCTCGTCCAGCGAGTAGCGCCGCAGCACCCGCCCCAGCCTCGTCATGCGCGGGTCATCGCGGATCTTGAACAGCGCCCCCGATGCCTCGTTGAACTCTTCCAGATCTGCCTGGCGCTGCTCGGCGTCGGTGTGCATCGTGCGGAACTTCAGGCAGGCGAACGGTCGCTGACCGATCCCGCGGCGGGTCGAGCGGAACACGATCGGCCCACGTGAGGAGAAACGTACGGCGAGCACGATCAGCGCCAGCAACGGGCTGAGAAGGATCAGCAGCAGCGTCGCGCCCACCAGGTCGAAGGCTCGCTTCAGCGCGAAGTCGACCCCCTCGAACACGGGCGAGCTCAGCTCGAACAGCGGTACCGACTGCCCCGGGACGAACTCCGCGCGGTGGATCAGGATCTCCATCGTCGACGGCGCCAGACGCACGCGCACCCCATGCCGGTGACACTGGTCGACCAGCTCCACCGCTTCGACCTGCGGGAAGTCAGGGTCGGCGATGATCACCTCGTCGACCCGCTCGCTGCCGAGCACGTCCTCCAGGTTCGCGAGCGATCCCAGGGAGCGCAGGCCGTTGGCGGGCAGCGTCTTCGGCGAGAGGAACCCGACGACCTCGATCGGCGAGTGCGGCGCGTCCGCGAGCGCGTGGGCGAGATCGCGAATGTGCTTGCCCGTTCCCACGAGCACCGCGCGGCGCCGGTAGCCGGCGGCGCGCAGGAGCACGCCGGTCAGCCACTCGTAAGCGCCGCGCAGCGACGATACGTACAGCAGCGCGAAGCCCAGCGAGCCCCAGAAGATGTAGAAGCTCGAGAAGTGTTCGCCGCTGACGACCGCGAACAGCAGCGCGATGAAAGCCACCTGGAACAGCGCCCCGACGATCCGCGAGAGCCCCGGACGTTGCGCGCGCTCGGCGTACAGCCCCGAGCGCGCGAACAAGAGCGCGGTCACGAGGTAGGCGAAGGCGAGAATCCGTCTGGTTTCTTCGAACGCCGAGCTCGTCTCCACATGACCCAGCACCGCGGCCTTCAGCACCAGCGCCGTGAAGATCGCCAGCGCGACGCCGACGAAGTCGAGCGCCAGCAGCGAGAGCACGCGCGCCAGGCGCCGAGCCGTGGCCAGGCGCAGCAGGAACGACATCGCCGGCGGACGCTTGCTGCGCATGTCGCGGTCGGAGGGCTCCCTGCGGGCCGTTGCCTCCGACAGCACCTCCCGCTCGCGCGGGGGCGAAGACGTGCGGGGGGCGGATGGAGCGGACGTTCCCGAAGAACGTTGCATCTCGCTACTCACAACGCCTCAGACTCGCAGATGTAGCGGTCGAGTGGCGATTCAGCCGACGAGAACCTCGATGCCGGAGGCCTCGATCGTGCGCTTCAGGCCCTCGCGCAGCGAGATCTCCGGCGACCACTCGAGCAGCTCCCGCGCGAGCGTGATGTCGGGCTTGCGCTGCTTCGGATCGTCGATGGGAAGCGCCTCGTAGATGATCTCCGAGGTCGAGCCCGTGAGCTCCTTGATCGTCTCGGCGAGCTGTAGCAGCGTGAACTCGTCGGGGTTGCCGATGTTCACCGGCTCGTGGTGGCCGGACTCCGCCAGCGCGATGATTCCCCGGATCAGATCGCTCACGTAACAGAACGAGCGCGTCTGGGAGCCGTCGCCGAACACCGTCAGGGGACGGTTGGCCAGCGCCTGGCGCAGGAACGTCGGGATCGCGCGACCGTCGTGCGGACGCATCCGGTTGCCATAGGTATTGAAGATCCTCACGATCGCCGTGTCCACGCCCTGCTGGCGGTGGTAGGCCATCGTCAGCGCCTCCGCGTAGCGCTTGGCCTCGTCGTACACGCCGCGCGGGCCGATCGGGTTCACGTGCCCCCAGTAGGTCTCGGGCTGCGGGTGCACCTGCGGGTCGCCATACACCTCGCTCGTGGATGCGAGCAAGAACCTGGCGCGCTTGGCCTTCGCCAGCCCGAGCGTGTGATGCGTGCCGTAGGAGCCGACCTTGAGCGTGTGCAGGGGCAAGCGCAGATAGTCGATCGGCGAGGCCGGCGAGGCGAGGTGATAGACGAAGTCGACCGGCTCGTCAACGAAGTACGGCTCGATGATGTCCGTCCCGAGGTGCACGAACCGCTCCGGCTCGCGAATGTGCTCGATGTTCGCCAGCGAGCCCGTCTCCAGGTTATCCACGCAGATCACCCGATGGCCGCGCGCGAGCAGCTCGTCGCACAGATGCGAACCCAGGAACCCGGCGCCGCCGGTGATTAGGCAGGTAGACACTTGCGCCAGGATACCCGTGGCCGTGGCCGGAGGGGATGGGCCTGTGACGAAAGCGCTCGTTTCGCCGCCCAGCCCTGGCCGGGCTTACGCCTTTCCTCGCTCACCGCCTGGCGCTCGTCACCAAAAACAGCCCGATCGAGCGTTCCGTCCCATGTAGATCCTTATCATTCCCCTCGTGTCCGCCACCGAAGAGCATCTGACGGTCGCCCCGATCGTCGGGCCGGATGATGAGCGTCGCTTTACCGACTCGGGAATCGAGATCGCCGAGCTGTACACCGAGGCGGACCTGCCGGAGCAACTCGAACTGGGCGAGCCCGGCGAGTTTCCTTATACGCGCGGCGTACACCGCGAGATGTACCGCAAGCAGACCTGGACGATGCGCCAGTACGCGGGCTATGCCTCCGCGAAGGAGTCAAACGAGCGCTACCGCTATCTGCTCTCCAAGGGCTCGACCGGCCTGTCGATGGCGTTCGACCTGCCCACCCAGCTCGGACTCGACTCCGACAACCCGCGCTGCCTCGGCGAGGTCGGCCGCACCGGCGTGGCGATCGACACGATCGACGACATGCGCACCGCCTTCGACGGGATTCCTTTGGATCAGGTGTCCACCTCGATGACGATCAACGCGCCCGCCGCCTGCCTGCTGCTGCTCTACGAGCTCGTCGGCGAGGAGCAGGGCGTGCCGTCAGAGCAGCTCCGCGGGACCACCCAGAACGACGTGCTCAAGGAGTACATCGCGCGCGGCAACTACATCTACCCGCCCGTGCCGACGATGCGCCTGACGACCGACCTTTTCCAGTACTGCCACGAGAACGTCCCCAAATGGAACACGATCTCGATCTCCGGCTATCACTTTCGCGAGAAGGGCTGCTCGGCCGTGCAGGAGGTCGCCTTCACGCTCTCCTCGGGCATCGCCTACGTCCAGGCCGCGATCGACGCGGGTCTGTCGGTCGACGAGTTCGCGCCGCGGCTGGCCTTCTTCTTCAACGGCCACAACAACGTCTTCCAGGAGGTCGCCAAGTTCCGCGCCGCCCGACGCATGTGGGCGCACATCATGCGCGAGCGCTTCGGCGCCACCAACCCAAAGGCGACGATGCTGCGCTTTCACACCCAGACCGGCGGCGTCACGCTGACGGCCCAGCAGCCGGAGAACAACATCGTCCGCGTCGCGCTGCAGGGCTTCGCCGCCGTCTGCGGCGGCACCCAGTCGCTGCACACCAACGGCTTCGACGAGGCGCTCGCGCTGCCCACCGAGCGCGCCGCGAAAATCGCCCTGCGCACGCAGCAGGTCCTCGCGCACGAGTCGGGCGCCACCGACACCGTCGACCCGTTCGCCGGCTCCTACTTCGTCGAGTCGCTGACCGATGAGATCGAACTGCGCGCGAACGAGCTGATCGCGAAGGTCGACGCGCTCGGCGGATCGGTCAACGCGATCCAGTTCATCACCGGCGAGATCGACGAGTCCGCCTGGGGCTACCAGGAGCGCTACCGGATCGGCCAGGACATCGTCGTGGGGGTCAACAAGTACGAGGAAGAGGGCATCGAGGTCCCCGACCTCCTGCGCGTAGACCCCGAGTCCGAGCGCGAACAGGTCGACCGCCTGACGCGGTTCAAGGCCGACCGCGACCAGGCGCTGGCCGAGCAACGCCTGGAGGAGCTGCGCGGCGTCGCCCGCGGCAGCGAGAACCTGCTGCCGGCGATCCGCCAGGCGTTGAAGGACCGCTGCTCGCTGGGCGAGGTCTGCGGCGCGATGCAGGACGTCTTCGGCAAGTACGCGCCGACGTTCTAATACCCTGAGAACCCTATGAGCAGCGGTTATCGAGTCGCCGTCGTCGGCGCCACCGGGCAGGTGGGCACGCTGATGCTGCAGCTTTTGCGCGAGCGCGACTTCCCCGCGCGCGAGATCGTGCCGTTCGCCTCCGAGCGCTCGGTTGGACGCGAGCTCGAGGGCGGCCTGATTGTGCGGGGCCTCAGCGAGGAGGCGATCGCGGGCTTTGACCTGGCGCTGTTCTCGGCCGGCGGCTCGACCTCGGGCGAGTGGGCGCCGCGGTTCGCCGCCGCGGGCGCGGTGGTGATCGACAACTCCTCGCGCTGGCGCATGCAGGAGGACGTGCCGCTGGTCGTCAGCGAGGTCAACCCCGAGGCGCTCGCTTCTCACCACGGGATCGTGGCGAACCCGAACTGCTCGACCATGCAGATGGTCGTGGCGCTCAAGCCGCTGCACGACGCCGCCGGGATCGAGCGGCTGGTGATCTCCACCTACCAGGCGGTCTCCGGCACCGGCAAGCAGGCGGTGGACGAGCTGCTCGACCAGTCCCACGCGCTGCTCCACGAGCGCGAGATCTCCCCGCCCGCGTCCTACGCGCATCAGATCGCCTTCAACGCGCTGCCCCACGCCGGCTCGTTCGCCGCCGGCGAGGACCACACCGACGAGGAGCGCAAGCTGATCAACGAGACGCGCAAGATCCTCGGCGATCCGTCGATCCGCGTGAGCGCGACCTGCGTGCGCGTGCCGGTGCTCACCGGGCACTCCGAGGCCGTCAACGTGCAGACGCGCGAGCCGCTTTCCCCCGAGCAGGCACGGGAGCTGCTCACGGCTGCGCCCGGCGTGACCGTGCTCGACGACCCCGCCGCGGCGCTGTATCCGCTCGCGATCGACGCCGCCGGCCAGGACGACGTGTTCGTCGGGCGCATCCGCCGCGATCCCGGGCACGAGCGCGCGCTCGACCTGTGGATCGTCGCCGACAACCTGCGCAAGGGCGCCGCTCTAAACGCGGTCCAGTTGGCGGAGTTGCTCTTGCGCCCGAATGCCGGCGCCTCGCGGCGTCCTCGGTCGCTCATGTGCTGAAGCACACTTCGCTTCCTGCGTCCTTGCGAGGCTTGGCCTTCGAACGCAAGAGGAGGGCTCTCCAGAACACGCGGAAGGAGTCGCGCGAGATCGCTCGAAATGTGGAGCGATGATCTCCTCGGAGGTGCAGCGCACTTTGGTCAAGTCCCCGCCCGAGCTGTGGACGGAGCTGAGCGACCCCGACACGCTGGCCCGCCATCTGGGCGAGCTGGGCGAGATCCGCATCACCCGCGTCGAGCCGGAGAAGACGGTCGAATGGGAGGCCGCCGACACGACCGGCAAGGTGTTGCTCAAGCCCTCCGGCTGGGGCACCAAAGTCACGCTCAGCGCCGCGCGCGAGCTCCCCGCGCCCGCGCCCGCTGCGTCCCCCGAGCCTGTAGTCATCGACGAGCCCGTCTTGGAGCCAGAGCCCGATCCGGAGCCAGAGCCGGAGCCGCGCATCGGCTTCTTTGCCCGCATCTTCCGTCGCCGTCCCGCAGCGCAGCCGCAGCCCGAGCCGGAGCCGGAGCCGGCGCCCGAGGTCGAGGTCGAGGAGGCAATCGACATCGCGGCCGAGCTGGCGGCGGCTGAGGAGGTAGCGACAGAGCAGGTGACCGCCGTGCTCACCGCGGCGCTTGACCGGCTGGGCGCCGCGCACCACCGGCCGTTCTCGCGCGCCTGAGAATCGCCCCGGCGCGAGCCCGCGGATAAGATCCGCGCCGATGGCCGCGAGCTCCCACGATCGACAGAACGACGCCGCGCTGCTGGCGGCCTCCCGCAGCGGCCACCGACGGCCGCCGCGCCAGAAGGCGCCGGAGACCTATGAGGAAAAGCTCGCTCAGCTGCAGGAGCTGCGCGAGGCGGCGATCCACTCCTCACCCGAGGCGGAGGAGAAGCAGCACGCGCGCGGCAAGTACACGGCGCGCGAGCGCGTGGAGAAGCTGCTCGACGAGGGCTCCTTTCAGGAGCTCGACACGTTCGTGCGCCACCGCACGTATGACTTCGATATGCAGAAGAACCGGCCCTGGGGCGACGCGGTGGTCACCGGCCACGGCACGATCGACGGCCGCACGGTGTGCGTGTTCAGCCAGGACTTCACCGTGTTCGGTGGCTCGCTCGGCGAGGTGATGGGCGAGAAGATGTGCAAGGTCATGGACCTGGCGGCCAGGATCGGGTGCCCGGTGATCGGCATCAACGACTCCGGCGGGGCGCGCATCCAGGAGGGCGTGGTCTCGCTCGGGTCCTATGGCGACGTGTTCCTGCGCAATGTGCGCTGCTCGGGCGTGATCCCGCAGATCAGCCTCGTGATGGGCCCGTGCGCCGGCGGGGCGGTTTACTCGCCGGCGATCACCGACTTCATCTTCATGGTCAAGGAGACCTCCCACATGTTCATCACCGGCCCCGACGTGATCAAGACGGTCACGGGCGAGGAGGTCGGCTTCGAGGAGCTGGGCGGGGCGATGTCGCACAACACGAAGTCCGGCGTCGCCCAGTTCGCCTCCGAGGACGAGGACGCCTGCTTGGAGGACTGCCGCTATCTGCTGAGCTTCCTGCCTCAGAACAACCTGCAGAGCACGCCCCGCGTAGCGCCCACCGACGATCCGCAGCGGATGGACGCGGAGCTCGATCACGTCGTCCCGGAGAACCCGAACAAGCCGTATGACATGCGCGAGGTCGTGCGCTTGATCGTCGACGATCAAGATTTTTTCGAGGTGCATGAGCACTACGCGAAGAACATCATCTGCGGCTTCTCCCGCCTGGACGGCCACGCGGTGGGCGTGGTCGGCAACCAGCCGGCGCAGCTCGCCGGGGTGCTCGACATCGACGCCTCCGCCAAGGCCGCGCGCTTCGTGCGCACATGCGACGCGTTCAACATTCCGCTGATCACGTTCTGCGACGTGCCGGGGTTCCTGCCGGGCACCGCCCAGGAGTGGGGCGGGATCATCAGGCACGGGGCGAAGCTGCTGTATGCGTTTGCCGAGGCGACGGTGCCGAAGATCACGATCATCACGCGCAAGGCCTACGGCGGCGCCTACGACGTGATGTCCTCCAAGCACCTGGGGGCCGACTTCAACTTCGCCTGGCCCACCTCCGAGGTGGCCGTGATGGGCCCGGAGGGCGCGGTCAACATCATCTACCGGCGCGACCTCGCCGCCAGCCCCACGCCCGACGAGCGCCGCCAGAAGCTGATGGACGACTACAAGGCGCGCTTCGCCAACCCTTACACGGCGGCGGAGCGCGGGTACATCGACGACGTGATCGTCCCGCACGAGACGCGCCCGAAGCTGATCACCGCTCTGCACACCCTGCTGACCAAGCGCGAACCGGGCCCGAAGCGCAAGCACGGCAACATCCCCCTGTGAAGAGCGCCTCGCCCGAGCAGGCCGCGGCGATCGTGGCCGCGCTCGAGCGGTTCATGCGCGATACGGCGCCGCGCCCGAGCGCGAGCGATCAAAGCCCCGATCCATGGGTGCGCGCGGCTATCCTCGAAGGGGTCAGGCGCGAAGAGCCGGAGCTCGTGTTTCCGGTGCTGGAGTAAGCAGCCCCGTCGCCCGCCTGGATAAATACCCGAAAGCCGCTAGCCTTTAGGGCAATCCCTTGACCACCCGCCTTATCGCACGTCAACTCGCCCCGGGATAGCCCCCGGTTCAGGAGGTTTCGCCACATGGAGCCAGTTTCAGCCCCCGCCCCGCGCGGCACACTCTCGGACCCCGAGGTCCTCCAGAACGTGCCCGGGCACGTGATCCCGATCCTGCGGCGGGAGTACGACGACTTCAAGACGGAGTCGACGAAATTCCTGGTCGGGGAGACGCCCGAAGACGAGTTCATCAAGTTCCGCCTCAAGCAGGGCGTCTACGGCCAGCGCCAGGCCGACGTGCAGATGATCCGCGTGAAGCTGCCGTTCGGCGGGGTGACGCCGGAGCAGATGGAGGCGTTCGCGGACGTGGTCGAGAAGTACGTGCCGCTGAACAAGGGCCACATCACGACGCGGCAGAACATCCAGATGCACCACGTGCCGCTGATGGACTCCGAGAAGCTGATCCGCGAGATCGGCGAGACGGGGCTGTCGAGCCGCGAGGGCTGTGGCAACACGATGCGCAACGTGACTGGCGACCCATGGGCGGGCGTGGCGCAGGACGAGCTGTTCGACCTCACGCCATACGCGGGCGCGTACGTGCGCTACTTCGTTCGCCACCCGACCACCCAGGCGATGCCGCGCAAGGTCAAGACGTCGTTCGACGGCGGCCCGCGAGATCGCGCGATCAGCGGCATCCACGACGTCGCCTTCCGCGCTCGCGTACGCGAGTCAACCGATCCCGCCCGCCCCGGCGAGGTGCGCGGCGTGGAGATGCTCGTCGGCGGCGGCACGTCGATCATGCCGCGCAAGGCACAGGTGTTGTACGAGTTCCTCGAGGTCGACAACGGCGAATACCTGAAGGTCACCGAGGCGGTCATGCGGATCTTCGACCGCCAGGAGTGGCTGCGCGTGAACCGCGCCCGCGCGCGGATCAAGGTGTTCGTCGACAAGTACGGCATCGAGGAGCTGCGCAAGCAGGCCGAGGAGGAGATGCAGGGCGAGTGGGTAGCCGAACGTGACTTCTCGATCGAGGATCGCCTGTTCTCCGACGACGAGCGCGAGAGCGCGCCGGCGGCGCCACAGAGCCACGGCAGCCCGAACGGCGACGTCTCGGAGTTCGAGCGCTTCCGCGTGGCCAACGTGCGCGAGCAGAAGCAGGACGGCTTCGTGACCGTCGAGGTGAAGGTCACGCGCGGCGACCTGACGCCCGAGCAGTTCAGGGGCCTGGCGGCGATCATGCGCGCATACGCCGGCGGCTATGCGCGCACGACGGTGCAGCAGAACTTCGTCCTGCGCTGGGTGCGCGAGGAGTGCGTGTATGACCTGTGGCGGGCGCTGTCGGAGCTCGGCCTGGGCGATCCGGGCTCGCGCGAGATAAACGACGTCGTGTCGTGCCCGGGGACGGACTCGTGCAAGCTCGGAATCACCAGCTCGATGGGTCTCAACGAGGCCGTGCAGGAGCGCATCGAAGCGATGAACATCACCGACGAGCTGACGCGCAAGCTGAACATCAAGATCAGCGGCTGCCCGAACGGCTGCGGCCAGCATCACGTCGCCAGCATCGGCTTCACCGGCGCGTCGATCAAAGTCGGCGAGCACACGATTCCGGCCTACATCCCGATCATCGGCGGCGTGTTCGAAGGCGGCGACATCGAGTTCGGTACCCGCCTGAAGCTGCGCTTGCCCTCCAAGCGCGTCCCCGACGCGATCGAGCGCTGGATCAAGCAGTACGAGGCCGACCGCGCGGACGGCGAGGAGTGGAACGAGTACCTGGCGCGCGTCGGCGCGGCCGAGCTCGAGGCGCAGGTCAAGGACCTGTCGATGCCCGTGGACTTCGGGCTGGAGACGATGAACACGTTCATCGACTGGAACCGTCAGGTTCCCTTCGAAGTGATTCGCGGCGAGGGCGAGTGCGCGGTATAGCTCAAGCAAGCAAGGAAACGAGACGACCAGATCACATGCATCCACGCGACAGCGACATAACCGCGGCCCCCTCTGAGCTCGACCCGGCGCTCAGCCTGACCCACACCCTGCGCGAGGCGGCGCGCCACGGCGAGCGGGCTGTCCTGCTGTGCTCCTTCCAGAAGGAGGAGTCGGTGCTGCTCGACGAGCTGCTGCGCCTGAATGAAGAGATGACCCCCACCGCCCCCGGCGAGGCGGTGCGGATCGTGACGATCGACACCGGCGTGCTGTTCGGAGAGACTTTGCAGACCTGGCGCGCGTTCGAGCAGCGCTTCGGCGTGAAGATCGAGGTGCAGGACGCGAGCAATCCTGACCAGCCGTGGAGTGGGCCGGAGCACTGCTGCTCGGTCGCGAAGGTCGCCGCGCTCGAGAGCTCGCTCGCCGGCGCCGAGGGTTGGATCACGGGCATCCGCCGCGAGCAGGGCCCCACGCGCGCAAAGACGGAGCTGATCGAACGCGACGAGGGACGCGGCCTGTGGAAGTACAACCCGCTCGCCCACTGGAGTGACAAGGACCTGTGGCGGCGAATCAGCGAGCGCGACCTGCCGTACAACCCGCTGCACGACCAGGGCTACGAGTCGATCGGCTGCGCCCCGTGCACCCAGCCGGGCAGCGGACGCGAGGGCCGTTGGGCAGGAACAACAAAGACCGAGTGCGGAATCCATGAACACGCATAGCGGCGCTGGATCGGCGTCCTTACCGATTGTCGACCAGATGCGATCGACTAATCGGCCAGCTCGCGTGCGCAGCACGCCACGCTCACTGCGTCCTTGCCCAGCTTGCTCTGCGTGCCCTGGATTACTTTATTTCCGCCCGATAGAGCATTAACCAGATGAGCGTCGCGGCCCGCCCACAGCTCAGTCACCTGCGCGCGCTGGAGTCGGAGGCGATCCACGTGATGCGCGAGGTGGCGGCCGAACTGGAGAAACCGGTGCTGCTGTTCAGCGGCGGCAAGGACTCGATCGTGCTGCTGCGCCTGGCCGAGAAGGCGTTCCGCCCGGCGCCGTTCCCGTTCCCGCTGATGCACGTCGACACGGGCCACAACTTCCCCGAGGTGATCGAGTTCCGCGACCGCCGCGTGGCGGAGCTGGGTGAGCGATTGATCGTGGCCAGCGTGCAGGAGTCGATCGACAGCGGCCGCGCGGTCGAGGAGACGGGACCCAGGGCGTCGCGCAACCGGCTGCAGACGGTGACGCTGCTCGACGCGCTCGCCGAGCACGGCTTCGACGCGGCCTTTGGCGGCGCGCGGCGCGACGAGGAGCGCGCGCGCGCGAAGGAGCGGATCTTCTCCTTCCGCGACGACTTCGGGCAGTGGGACCCCAAGCGCCAGCGCCCGGAGCTGTGGAACCTGTACAACGGGCGCATCAAGCAGGGCGAGAACGTGCGGGTCTTCCCGATCTCCAACTGGACGGAGCTCGACGTTTGGGAGTACATCGACCAGGAGGGCCTGGAGGTGCCGTCGATCTACTTCGCGCACGAGCGCGAGGTGTTCGGGCGCGACGGCATGCTCTACGCGTGGCGCGAGGGCGTCGAGCTGATCGACGGCGAGCAGGTGATGAGTGAGACGGTCCGCTACCGGACGGTCGGCGACATGACCTGCACCGGGGGCGTGCGCTCGCGGGCGACGACGCTGGAGGAGGTCGTGAGCGAGATCGCGGCGACGCGGATCACCGAGCGCGGCGAGACGCGCGCGGATGACCGGGTGACGGAGGCCGCGATGGAGGACCGCAAGAAGGCCGGCTACTTCTAGTGACCCTCGACCTGCTGCGCTTTACCACCGCGGGCTCTGTCGATGACGGCAAGAGCACGCTGATCGGCCGGCTGCTGTACGACACCAAGCAGGTGTTCGAGGACCAGCTGGAGCACGTCGCACAGGCGAGCGAGCGGCGCGGCGGCGAGGGCGCGCTCGATCTGGCGCTGCTGACCGACGGGCTGCGGGCCGAGCGTGAGCAGGGGATCACGATCGACGTGGCCTACCGCTACTTCGCCACGCCCAAGCGGCGCTTCATCATCGCCGACTGCCCCGGTCACCGGCAGTACACGCGCAACATGGTCACCGGCGCCTCGACCGCCGATGTCGCCGTGATCCTGCTCGACGCGCGCAAAGGGGTGCTGGAGCAGTCAAAGCGCCATGCGTTCATCAGCGCGCTGCTCGGTATCCCCAAGCTCGTCGTTGCGGTCAACAAGATGGACCTCGTCGGGTACTCCCAGGAGCGCTTCGAAGAAGTCGTGGCGGAGTTCGAGGGCTTTGCCCCCAACCTGCGCGAGGGCGGGCGAAGGGCGGGCGATCAGTACGAGATCATCTACATGCCGATCTCGGCGCTCAACGGCGACAACGTCGTCGAGCGCTCGCAGGCGATGGCGTGGTTTGACGATCCCGCCCACCCCCCGACGCTACTAGAGCTGCTGGAGCAGGTCGAGGTTGCCTACGACCATCCATACGACAGGCCCGCGCGATTCCCCGTGCAATGGGTGATCCGCCCCGGCGGATCCGCGGCGGCCACGGCGGCGGAAGCGATCAACGGCGGCAGCGCGACGACCGCGAACGACTACCGCGGCTACGCCGGCCAGCTGGCAAGCGGTGCGCTGCGCAGGGGCGACGAGGTGACGGTGCTGCCGAGCGGCCGCACGACGCGGATCGCCGCGATCGACACCTACGACGGCGAGCTGGAGGAGGCGATGGCGCCGATGTCGCTGACGCTGCGCCTGGAGGACGAGCTCGACGTCTCGCGCGGCGAGACGATCTGCCGCCCCGACGAGGCGCCGACGGTCGCGCGCGAGCTGGAGGCCGACGTCTGCTGGATGGCCGAGCGCCCGCTGCGCCCCGGCGGCCGCTACGTGATCAAGCAGACCACGCGCAGCGCGACGGTGATCGTCGACGCGATCGCAGACCACGTCGACGTGGATACCTTGGAGCGCGCCGCACCGCCAGCGGAGCTGGGCCTGAACGACATCGGCCGCGTGCGGTTGAGGACGAGCGCGCCGCTCGTGTTCGACCCTTACGCGAGCAACCGCCGCACGGGCAGCTTCATCCTGATCGACGAGGCCTCGAACGAGACGGTCGGCGCCGGGATGATCGCCTAAGCTACCGGCCGAATGTTCTCGAAGGTATTGGTCGCCAACCGCGGTGAGATCGCGGTCCGCATTGTGCGCGCGCTCGATGAGCTCGGCGTGGCGAGCGTCGCCGTGTACTCCGAGCTCGACCGCGACGCCCTGCACGTGGCGCGCGCCGGCGAGGCGTACAACCTCGGCGAGGGCCCGGCCGCGGAGAACTATTTGAGCATCGAGAAGATCCTCGACGTGGTCAAGCGCTCGGGCGCGGAGGCGATCCACCCGGGCTATGGCTTCCTGGCCGAGAACGCCCCCTTCGCCCAGGCCTGCGCGGAGGCGGGCGTCGTGTTCATCGGCCCGCCGGCGAGCGCGATCGAGGCGATGGGCTCAAAGACGAAGGCGCGCGAGCTGATGCAAGCTGCCGGCGTGCCGATCGTGCCGGGCACGACCGAGCCGGTGGCCACGGTCAAGGACGCCCTGAAGATCGCCAAGCGCGAGATCGGCTTCCCCGTCGCCGTCAAGGCCGCCGGCGGCGGCGGCGGCAAGGGCTTCAGGGTGGCGCTGAGCGAGGACGAGCTCGAGGGCGCGTTCGAGGGATCCAGCCGCGAAGGCGAGAAGTTCTTCTCCGACCCGACCGTCTACCTGGAGCGCTACCTGCACGACCCCCGTCATGTCGAGGTCCAGATCCTGGCCGACCGCCACGGCAACGTGATCCACCTGGGCGAGCGCGACTGCTCGATCCAGCGCCGCCACCAGAAGGTAATCGAGGAGTCCCCGGCGCCAGAGTGGGTGGTCGATGAGGCGATGCGTGCGCGTATCGGCCAGATCGGCGTGGAGGCGGCAAAGGCGGTCAATTACGTGGGCGCGGGCACGATCGAGGGCCTGTTCTCGGCGGGCGACGGTGCGGAGCCCGAGTATTTCTTCTTGGAGATGAACACGCGCGTGCAGGTCGAGCACTGCGTGACCGAGATGACGACGGGCGTGGACATCGTCAAGGAGGGCATCAAAGCGGCTGCGGGCGAGGAGCTGGCCTACCGTCAGGAGGACATCCAGCTGCGCGGTCACGCGATCGAGTGCCGGATCAACGCCGAGGACGCCTCCAAGAGCTTCGCCCCGGCGCCGGGGAAGATCGGCGCCTACAAAGAGCCGAGCGGACCGGGCGTGCGCGTCGACTCGGGCGTTGGCGCGGGCGGAGAGGTCTCGCCGATGTACGACCCGATGGTGGCGAAGCTGATCGTCTGGGACGCCGACCGCGAGCAGGCCACGCGACGGATGCTGCGCGCACTGGAGGAATACGAGATCGAGGGGTTGAAGACGCTGATCCCCTTCCACAAAGCGCTGCTGGCCACCGAGCAGTGGGCGAAGGGCGAGACCTGCCGCGACCTGCTCGAGGACAAGAGCTGGCTGAAGACGCTCGCCTTCCCCCCACCACAGATCCCCGGCGACGCCGGCGGCGAGGAGGAGGAGCAGGTCGAGCAGACCTACGCCGTGGAGGTCTCGGGGCAACGCTTCGACGTCAGGGTGCTCGGCCCCCCGTTCGCCGGCGGTGGCGCCACCGCGACAAACGGCTCGACGGCGGGCGCTCGCCAGGCGCCCAAGCGGGCCAAGCGCGAGTCCTCGAGCGCCGGCGGGGTGGGTGGGGGAACGGATCTCCTGCCCTCGCCGCTACAGGGAAACATGTGGAAGGTGCTCGTCAAGCAGGGCGACACGGTGGCGGAGGGCCAGCTGCTGTGCATTATCGAGGCGATGAAGATGGAGAACGAGATCACCGCGCACAAGGCGGGCACGATCACCGAGCTGCCGATCGAGGAGGGCGCCCCGATCCAGGCCGGCGCGCCGATCGCGACTATCAAGTCGCCTGAGGCCGCTTAACCGGGCACGCTCACCCGCCGGGCGCCGCCACACGCCTCCCTGTCAAGAAGTCAGCGCGGCGACGTTCTCCTCCAAGACCCCGAGCGCGCGCTCGGGGTCCAGCACGGGCCCGTGGCCGGGCACGACGTGATCCGCTGAGGCGATAAGCGGGCGCAGACGCGCGAGCGTGGCGAGATAGGCGTCGCGATCTCCCCCATCGTTCAGCGTCGGCGGCTCGACCGTCGAGAGGTAGTCGCCGACGACGAGCACGCGCGCCCAGGGAATCACGATGGCCATGCCGTCCGGGGTGTGTCCCTCGGCCGGATGCAGCTCCAGCTCGTAGTCGCCGACGGCGCAGCGGCCAGGGACGGGCAGCGCCTGGACCGACCCGAGCGCGAGCGGCCGGGGCCGTTCGATCAGCAGGTCCTTGTCGAACGCGCGCAGCTCGCGCTGGGCTTCACCCGGCGAGGCTCGCAGGCGCTCGACGGTGCTCTGCGCACAGCCGAGCGCGAGGCCGGGGAAGGCGAGCCGCCCGAGCAGGTGGTCCCAGTCGCCGTGTGTTGCGAGCAGCCCGCTGGGAGCTGGGAAGCGGGCCTGCTCGAGCAGCGCGGGCAGCGTGGCGAGCTCGTCGGGGAGGACGGGCGAGTCGAGCACGAAGACCTCGGCGGTCTTCTGAGCACCGATGCCCTCTCCAGGGTCCACGGCTTGCTCCGCGCTGCCGGCCGTCTCGATGTTCCTCTCCCCTTTTTCCTCCACAGCGATCGTGCCGCGGACGATCACACAGTTGACCTGGAGAACGGCGCTGGTCGCGACGAGCACATCGGCGTGCAGGGCGATCGCCCGCACGGGTCAGGTGATGCCGAGTAGCTTGGCGGCCTCTTTGAGGTTGGGCACTTCGGCCGTCGGTTTTTTCTGGGAGGAGTCGAGCGTCTCCTTGTTGCGGTTGACCCAGATCACGGGCACCCGCTGTTTGACGCACGGCGCGACGTCGTGGTAGTGGCTCGCGGCGACGTGCACCCAGCCGCGCTTGCCGCCCATGCGTCGGGCGCACTCGGTGAAGTGGGCGAGTTCGGGCTTGTAGGAGCGCACCTGCTGAGCGGTCACGACCAGGTCGAAGTCGGTGGGGATGTGGCGGCGGGTCTGGCCGAGCAGCTTGTCGTCGATGTTCGACAGCAGGCCGAGCTTGTGCTTCTTGGCGAGCTTGGCCAGCTGGATGTTGGTTTCCTTGAAGGGCTTCCAACGCTGGACCGAGTCGGGCAGGAAGCCCGAGCGCGAGGGCTCGAGCGACCACTCCAGGCGTTTGGCGATCTCGATCGCCGTGCGGCGAAGCACCTCCGCGTAGAGCTCGTAGGAGCCGCCCTCGATCTCGCGTGAGATCTCGTGGAAGAGCTGCATCAGCACGGCGCGGTCGATCTCAAAGCCATCGCGCTGGGCCTCTTTGGCGAAGGCTTCGTAGATCCCCGTCTCCCAGTCGATCAGCGTGCCATAGACATCGAATGTGACGAAGGTGATGTTCTTCGGGATCGGCATGGGCTGGGCATTATGCCCTGTGCGGGCGGCGCCTGCCTTGCGCCGCGCAATCAACAGTCGACGAACGGGTTCTCCACTCGCACCCCTGCGTAATCTTGGCCGTCGTTGAGGTCCTCGGAGAGCACGACCTCGCAGCCCAGCGCCCGGGCTGCCTCGAGGATCGCCGCATCCCAGTAGGAGATCCCGCATTGCTGCCGCGTGGACATGGCAGCGAGCATCACGCCGATTGTCGTCTCTTGCAGAGGGAAGCGCCGGAAGGAGTCGATGAGCGCAGCGGCCTGCTCGTGGGTCAGACGGTCTGCTCGACTGTCGCGGACTGCCTGGACGTAGAACTCCTGGAGCACCTGGACTGACAGCCCCACGTCTCTGGAGGAGAGGAGCTCGTTGGCTCGTGTCGCCTTCTTTTGCTCCTCGGGGTCGCCAGAGATCGCGTAGAGCAGGACATTGGTGTCAACGAACCGCACGTGTGTGCAGCTCCTCGCGATCGAGACGGTCGCGAGCGCTGAAGCAAACGATCTGCTCTTGGATGCGTCTCTGCTGAGCCTCGAGCCTCGCGAACTCGGCCTTCCGCTCAGACAGCGAGCGCAGGTACTCGGCGACGAGTGCGCTTACGGAGCTGCCCTGCTCGGCCGCACGGATTCGTGCGGCGCGGTAGACGTCGTCGGGAACGGAGACAGTGATATTCGTCACTGTGCTTCACAGTATCACAGATGCACAGCCGAGCGGCTACCTGGCGGCGCTACGCTTTTCTCACCCGATGAGCGTCATCAGTCAGCCGAGGACGGGGAGTGCGGAGCGATCGCGAGGCGCCACGAGCTTGGCTACGGTCGTGGGCTTGTGTTCATTGGTGCTTGCGCTGTCGCTTGGTGCGACTCCGGCGGGGGCCGTCATTGCGAAGATCGGCGGCCGTGCCTATGGCGTGACGCCGATCAGGGGCGTGAACGCGGCGCGCCTTCCCGCGGTAAAGCGAGCCCTTGGCGCGTTGAAGCTCTCGGCGACTGCCCCGGTTCCGTACGACCAAGCCGGTCAGCTGGTCAGCAACGGCGGCCCTGTAATGCACAGTGTCACCACACACGTCATCTACTGGGATCCGAGCAAAGAATTCACGAGCACGACGAAGGGGATCGTGAACAAGTTCTTCACCGACGTGGCCCATGACAGCGGGCTCCCGAGCAACGTGTTCGCGGTCGCCGGCCAGTACACCGACAGCAGCGGCCATGCGCTGTACAGCTCGACCTTTGAAACGGAAGCGACTGACGGCAACTCTTACGGTGCGAACACGTGCACGATCCCCAACGAAGGGGACAAATCGGCCTTCTATACGAACTGCGTAACGGACGAAAAGCTCCAGACCGAGCTCTCCGCCTATATCACGAAAGAAGGTCTGCCGACCGGCCCGACGCAGCAATACGTCGTGCTGTTTCCACACAAAGTGGTGACATGTCTGCCTGAAGAAGAAGTAGAAGTAGAACCCGGGGTGTTCGTGAAAATCCATCCCTGCTCAAACAACTTCTACTGCGCCTACCACAGCAGCATCAACGGCGGCACCGCGAGCGAGATCATCTACTCCGATATTCCGTTCTCGCTTCTCGACAGCGGCTTTGCCAAGGACTGCCAGTCCGACGGGAACGCTGAAATCCAGCACCCCAACGGCGACACCACCGGAACCGACGAAAGCACGCGATACGCCGACGTGGCCCTCAAGTACACGAGTCACGAGTACATCGAGGCCGCCACCGACCCGCTTGGGAATGCGTGGTTCGACGGTACGGGCCAGGAGATCGGCGACAAGTGCAACTTTACCGGCAGTGGACCCGAACCCGGCGAAGACCCCAATGCTTTCCTTCCGACGCTCGGCGGCAGTGCCTCCAGCGGGACGCTCTTCAACCAAGCGATCAACACCGATTCCTACTACCTCCAGAGCGAGTGGGACAATGCCGCCAACGCATGTCGGATGAAGCCGCTGGAACTCGAAGCCGCCGCGTTTACGCCCTCATCCACGTCGCAGTTCGTGGGCTCCCCGGTAAGTTTCAGCGGCGCGGCTGTGGACCCGTACGGCGGCGAACTCAGCTTCGCCTGGGACTTCGGTGACGGCGAAACGGGTACTGGTCCCTCGCCGAGTCACGCTTATGCGGCGCCGGGCAAATACACGGTCACGATGACGCCCACGGACGAACTCACAGGCTCGACGGCCGCGCCCGTCGAACACACGGTCACGTTGCTCAAGCGCTCGCAGACCACAGCCTTCACCTCGACGCCCCCAAGCTCAGCGGCCGCCGGCGGTCCGGCCTACACCGCCGCGGCATCGGCTTCCTCGGGACTGCCCGTGTCCTTCTCCTCTGGGACGCCTTCGGTGTGCTCTCTCTCGGGCTCGACCGTGAGCTTCATCGGATCAGGAACATGCACGATAGACACCAACCAGGCCGGCGACGAAGAATATGGACCGGCGCCTCAGGCGCAGCAGTCCTTTGCGGTTGCGAGCGAACCTGTCGTCACGTCTCTCCCGATATCAAGACTGCCGTCCGAACTCACGTCCGGCAGCGGACAGATCCCGATCGTGATGACTACGCCCAACAGCAACTTCAGCGTGGGCGACGCGAAGGTGAACCCCACGACCGGCGCGATCACGTTCACCGTGTCGGTGAGCGATCCGGGCGCGTTCAGTTGGGTGCTCACGTTTCAGAACGGGAAGTTCGGCATCTTTGCCTCAGCTGCCTCAACGAAGCCAAAGTGCAAAGCGGGGTTCATCAGGCTGAAGGGCAAGTGCCGTCCGGCCATGGTCCTCTACGCCAAAGGCGAGCAGAGCTTCGCTGCTGCCGGCGCGGTGAAGTTCACGATCAAGCCGAGCGCGTCCGCGAAAAAGGCGCTCGAGAACGCGCTCAACAAGCACACCGGCCTATCCGTCTCGGCACTGCTCACTTTCCAGTCCTCGAGCGGCGGCAGCCCCGTCTCACACACGCGGCCGATCGTCGTCAAGCTGAGCAAGACAGGTAAGCAGGGCAACGGGTAGGAGCCGCTGCGCGGGTGGGGCTGGCGCCTGGGTGCGCAGGTCGGCGAGGCGTGCTGCCCTTTTAGCGGTCGCCGCGAATCTCATCCAGTGCCCGGCTGAGCGCAAGCGGGTCGCTCGGCGGCTCCCCGGCCCACGCTCTTGCCCACGCCGCGCGCAGGCCCCGAGCAGCCGGGCGAACGTCCGGGCCCTGCGCTGTTAGAGTCCCGCGCCGCTATGGACCTACTCGAGTACCAAGGCAAGCAGCTGTTCGCCCGCCACGGGCTGAGGGTGTCCGACGGTAAGGCCGTCACGACCGTCGAGGACGCCATCGCCGCGGCGAACGAGATCGGCTACCCGGTGGTCGTCAAGGCCCAGGTGCTGATCGGCGGCCGCGGCAAGGCCGGCGGCGTGAAGCTCGCCGCCGACGAGGCCGAGGCGCGCGAGCACGCGACGAACATCCTCGGGATGGATATCCACGGACACACGGTGCGCACGCTGTGGATCGAGCACGCGAGCGATATCGCCACCGAGTACTACGCCTCGGTGCTGCTCGATCGCTCGGCCAAGCAACCGCTGATCATGTTCAGCGTCGAGGGCGGCGTGGACATCGAAGAGGTCGCCGAGAACACGCCCGAGAAGCTGATCCGCCATCGCGTCGACGCGCTCGCGGGGCTCTCGCGCGCGGAGGCCGTGCAGATCGCCACCGACGGCAAGGCCGACGCCGACGTGGTGGCGGGCGTCGCCGACGCGCTCGTGGCGCTGTATGAGGTGTGGCTCCAGGAGGACGCGACGCTGGCGGAGATCAACCCGCTGATCGTGACGCCGGAGCGCGAGGTCAAGGCGCTGGACGCGAAGGTCTCGCTCGACGAGGCCGCGCTGTACCGCCACCCCGAGAACCAGGCGCTGTCCGACAGCGAGAACGAAGACCCGATCGAGCGCCGCGCGAAGGAGCAGGGCGTGCAGTACGTAAAGCTCGACGGCGACATCGGCATCCTCGGCAACGGCGCCGGGCTGGTGATGAGCACGCTCGACGTCGTCGCCCAGGCAGGCGGCAAGCCGGCGAACTTCCTCGACGCGGGCGGCGGCTCGGACGCCGCGAAGATCAAGCAGGCGGTCGAGCTGATCCTCGCCAACGACGCCGTGAAGGCCGTGCTGTTCAACATCTTCGGCGGGATCACCCGCTGCGACGAGGTCGCCAAGGGCCTGATCGCGGCGTTCGATGAGATTAAACCGTCAGTCCCGTTCGTCGTCAGGTTGGACGGCACGAACGACGTGGCCGGACGCGAGCTGCTGCAGGAGGCCGCGCTGCCCAACGTGCACGCCGCCAGGACGATGAACGAGGCGGCCGAGAAGGTCGTCGCGCTGGCAGCCAGCGTAGGAGCAGCGAGCTGATGTCTGTGCTGGTCGGCGAGGACACGCGTCTGGCGGTCGCCGGGATCACCGGCCGCGAGGGCTCGTTCCACACGCTGAACAACCGCAGCTACGGCACGAACGTCGTCGGCGGGGTGACGCCGGGTAAGGGCGGGCAGAACGTCGAGGGCATCCCCGTGTTCAACTCGTGGGCGGAGGCCGCCGATAGCGTGCAGCCGAACACCGCGATGATCTTTGTGCCCCCGCGGTTCGCGGCCGATTCGATCCTCGAGGCCGCCGCGGTCGGGGTCGAGCTGGTGATCGCGATCACCGAGGGGATCCCCGCGCACGACGAGCTGCGCGTGTACAACACGCTCAAGCGCGACTTTCCGGGCACCCGCCTGATCGGGCCGAACTGCCCCGGCATCCTCTCCCCCGGCAAGGCCAACGTGGGCATCATCCCGGCCTCGTTCTTCAAGCAGGGCAACGTCGGCGTGGTTTCGCGCTCGGGCACGCTGACCTATCAGATCGGCAACGAGATCGCCCAGGCCGGGTTCGGCTGCAGCTCGATCGTGGGGATCGGCGGCGACCCGGTGCCGGGAAGCTCGTTCGTGGACGTGATCGAGCTGTTCGAGGCGGACGAGCAGACCGAGCTGATCGTGCTCTCCGGGGAGATCGGCGGGTCGGCCGAGGAGGAGGCCGCCGAGTACATCGCCGCGCACGTGAAGAAGCCCGTGGTGGCCTACATCGCCGGCTTCACCGCCCCGGCGGGCAAGCAGATGGGTCACGCCGGCGCGATCGTGTCGGGCTCCGCCGGCACGGCCGCCGCGAAGGCGCAGGCGCTGGAGGCGAAGGGCGTGCGCGTCGGTCGCACCCCGACCGAGGTGGCGGAGATAGCCGTAACGCAGCTACGCTAGGTCCGTGGATCAGGAGGTCTCGAAGACGCTGGGCGAGCTGGAGCGCAAGCTGCAGGAGCTCGAGCGCACCCTGACCTCGATCGACCGCGGCGAGCAGCCGGGCGAGCAGAGCCCCGCCACCGGTGTTCCACCGCAGACACTTGGCCCACCCCATTTGATCGACGAAGCGGTTAAGCCGACCCCGCCAATCAGGCCGAAACAATCCCCCCAGGGGCCGAAACAATCCCTCCAGGTCAATACGCCGAGGACCGAGGACCTGCTGCGCTTCCGCGATCGCTTGGAGCGCACCTCCCGCGAGTTGACCCACGAATATGACGAGCTGCTTGGACGCCTAGACTACGCCGCCGTGGCGAGCCAACCCGTAGGCCCAACGATCTCATTCGCGCGCGGCGCGCCCTCGCTCGACATCGTCGATGTGGAGGGCCTGCGCGACGCGGCGACCCGCGCGTTCGAGAGCGACCCGGCGGGCACGACCGCCTACGGCACCTCGGTCGGCTACCCCCGTCTGCGCGCGTGGATCGCCGACCGGCACGGCGTCGAGCCCGAGCGCGTGCTCGTGACGAACGGGTCGATGCAGGCCGATGCGTTCCTGTTCGAGCAGCTCGTGGCGGCCGGCGACGAGGTGATCGTGGAGCGCCCGACGTACGATCGCACGCTGCTGTCGCTGCGCGAGCGCGGCGCGCGCCTGCACGCGGTCGAGCTGCAGCCCGACGGGATCGACACCGACGCGCTCGCCGCCCTGCTGCGCGGAGATTCGAGCTCGCCCACCCCGGTGCGCCCGAAGCTCGCTCACATCATCCCCAACTTCCAGAACCCCGCCGGATACACGCTCTCCCCGGCCAAGCGCCAGGCGCTGCTCGCGCTGGCGGGCGAGCACAACTTCTGGGTGTTCGAGGACGACCCGTACATCGACCTGCGCTTCAGCGGCGAGACGCTGCCGACGATGCTGTCGATGGACCCCGAGCACGTGGTGTATGCCTCGTCGTTCTCGAAGACCGTGTGCCCGGGCATCCGCGTCGGCTATCTGGTCGGCCCGGCAGACCTGATCGCGGCGGTGGCGAAGCTCGCGACGAACACGTACATCTCGCCGGGCATGGTCGCGCAGTCGATCGTGTACGAGTTCTGCGCCTCGGGCGCGATCGACAGCTCGATCGAGACGGTCAGGACCGCGCTGGCAAAGCGCGTGCTGACGCTGGATATGGCGCTGCGACGCGAGCTGCCGGAGGCCGAGTTCGTGACCCCCGAAGGCGGCTACTTCATGTGGGTGACGCTGCCCCCGGGCACCGATGTCAATGCCCTGCACAAGGCCGCCGCCGAGCGCGGGGTGTCGTTTGTGAGGGGCACCGACTTTTTGATGGAGGGCGGCGAGAACACCCTGCGGCTGGCCTACTCGGGTGTGACGCCCGAGCAGATCGACGAGGGCGTTGAGCGGCTGGCAGCCGCCTACCGTTCCCTCTGACGTCTTTTTGGGAGACCAGGACGCGCAGCGACCGCAGGACGGCCGCGGTGACCGGTCACAAAAGTAATTTGCCGAGCCTGGGCTAACGGCCGTAGCGCTGGCCGAGGACGAGCTGCTCTGGGAGCGCCGTGCGCGCGGGCGGCGAGGGGTCGGCAATCACGGAGACGGTCTCGGCGACGCTCGGGGTCACCGTGCAGCGGCGGTCGTCAGCCGTCTGCAGCACAACCTGCTCGTCGTCGCGCAGGGCGAGGGTGCCCTCCAGGCCCGGCTCCAGGCCGGAGGCCTTGAGGTAGTGGAGTAGGTCCTCGGCCTCGTTCTCGAAGCGCAGGACGCGGACGGAGGCGCCGACGGCGACATCGGCCAAGGGCACGCCCGAGAGGCGCGCGCCGGCGACGATCGGGTGGCCGTGGGGGCAGGTCTTCGCGTCGCCGATCGCCGCGCGCATGCGCTGCTCGAGCACCGGCGACATCGCGTGCTCGAGGCGCTCGGCCTCCTCGTGGACCTCGTCCCAGGGGACGCCGAGGACATCGGTGAGAAAGCGCTCGATCAGGCGGTGGCGGCGGACGATCCCCTCAGCGTGGGCGGAGCCCTCGGCGGTGAAGGCGATCGTGCGGTCCTTGGCGCGGGTGATGTAGCCGTCGCGCTCGAGGCGACCGACCATCTCGTGGACGGTCGGCGGCGAGAGCTGCATCGCGCGCGCGACGTTCGCGCCGGTCATCGGCAGGCCGGCCTCCTGCAACCAGAAGAGGATCTGCAGGTACTCCTCCTCGGCGACGGTCGCCGTCGTGGTGCCCTCGTCGCTCACGCCGGTGATATTGCCGCGGTAGTGCGCTCGTCGCTCATGCCGGTGATGCTAGAGGACGCTCAGCCGGCGAGCTGGTCGAACGTGCACTCGCGCGGCGGCTTGTCATCGCGCCAGCGGCGCAGCTTGGCCCCGTGGCGGATGCGCCCGGCGGAGACGTGGTCGAAGTCGATCTCGATCACGAGCTCGGGGCGCAGGCCGACCCACTCGAGGTCCTTGCCGGCGCTCCAGCGGCTGGGGTCGGCCGAGCCGCGCTTGCCCGACTCGTACGGCGCGAGGAAGCCGACCAGGCGGCGCTTCTCCGCGGTGGTCAGCCCCGAGCAGTGCCCGACGACGCGCAGCGCCTCGCCGTCATAGAGCCCGAGGATCAGCGCGCCGACGGTGTCGGGCTCCTTGCCGGGTCGCCAGCCGACGAGCACGACGTCGATCGTGCGCACGCGCTTGACCTTGACCATCCCCTTGCGCTCGCCGGGACGGTAGGGCGCCGAGAGCTCCTTGGCGATCGCCCCCTCGGCATGCTCGAGCCAGCGCTGGGCCTCCTCGACGGTGGCGACGGTCTCCATCAGCTCCACCGGCGCGTCCGCGAACCGATCGTCCGCGAGCAGCTGCTCGAGCGCGGCGCGGCGCTCGATGAAGGGCCGCGCCAACAGCGATTCGTCCTCGCGGGCGAGCAGGTCGAAGGCAACGTACACGGCGGGCGTCTCGACCGCCAGGCGCTCGATGCGGGAGACGGCGGGGTGGATGCGCTGGCCGAGCGCGTCGAAGTCCTCGTGGCCGTCGGCGCCGCGGAGCACGATCTCGCCATCGAGGACGTAGCGTCCGGCGGGAAGGACGAACTCGGGGAAGTAGCGCCCGAGCGGCTTGGCCGAGCGCGACTGCAGGAACACCTCGCCGCCGTCGACGAACGCGAGGCAGCGAAACCCGTCGAGCTTGATCTCATAGCTGTAGTCCTCGCCGCTCGGCAGCTCCTTGCGCGAGAGCGCGAGCGCGGGCTTGACCGGAGGCTGCAGGGGCAGGCTCATCGCGATTCGCTCTGCGCCGAAACGATCTGGCACGCGTGCGCGGCCGATAGCAGACCCGCCGTCATCCTCAGGCCTCCTTCCCCGCGCGCCGCGCGCGGCTGGGCTGCACCCGCCGGGGCTCGTTCTTCTGCTTGCGGAAGTGCGGCGGCCAGGGCGCGTCGCCGAGACCCTCCCGCTCGTCGCGCGCGGCGAGCTCGAGCAGCGACGCGAGCGTGCCCGGGTGCTCGTCGATGTCCGCCGCGGGGTCGCCGCGCTCGCGCAGACGCGCGGGCACCGTGTCGAGGCGCAGCTCCGCGGGGTCGACAGCGGCGACCTCGTCCCACTCAAGCGGACAGGACACGCGCGCGTCGGCGACGGCGCGAACCGAGTAGGCGGAGGCGACGGTGCGGTCGCGCGCGTTCTGGTTGTAGTCGATGAACACGCCCTCGCGCTCCTCCTTCCACCAGCGGCTGGTCGCGCGGCCGGGCATGTTCCGCTCGACCGCCCGCGCGAGGGCGAGGGCGGCGCGGCGCACCTCGGTGAAGCCGTGCTCGGGCTCGATCCGCACGTAGATGTGCATGCCGCGCGAGCCGGAGGTCTTGGGATAGCCGCGCAGACCGTGCTGCTCGAGCACCTCGCGCACGCCGAGCGCCACCTCGCGCACCTCGGCGAACGGCACCTCGGGTCCGGGGTCGAGATCGACGCGCAGCTCGTCGGGATGGTCGAGGTCCGCCCGGCGCACCGGCCAGGGGTTCCAGTCGATCACCCCGAGGTTCACGCCCCAGACGAGGTGCGCGGCGTCGTTGGGCAGGAGCTCACGGGCGGAGCGGCCGCTGGGAAAGGTGACGGTCGCGGTCTCGATCCACTCCGGCGCCGAGTCGGGCACGCGCTTCTGGAAGAACGGCTCGCCCTGGACCCCGTCGACCCAGCGCTTCATCACCGTCGGGCGCTCGCGCAGGTGGCGGACGACCGCCTGCTCGCACTCCACGTAGTAGTTGACAAGGTCCAGCTTCGTCAGCCCCGGCTCGGGGAAGAACAACTTGCTCGGGCTGCTCACCCGCAGCTCCCGACCGCAGACCTCAATCGTCGCGTACTCCTTCTTCGCCTTGGCAGACCCAGGCTCCTCGGCGGGTACGTTTGCCTTGGCGGATCCAGGCTCCTCTGCGGGTACGCGCTCCTCGTCGGCGACCATGGCCTGAAAGGATGCCCGATCGTGCTCTCGCAAACAGTGCTCGTCGTCGCAAGCCCGTTCGGAGATGCGCTGAGCGCTGAGGAAGTGGCGCAGGCGATCGGACGGGGCTTGGTCGCCGGCGGCCTGCCAACGCCGGACCTTTGCCCGATCGACGGTGACTCCTCGGGCGAGCACCTGGACGATGTCCGGGCGCGCCTCGACGCGCTCGATTTCGACGCGCGCATGCACCGCGCCCGTGCGGTGGTGCTCGCAGAATGGCGCCTGGAGGAGAGCACGCTGCGTGGCAGCGCGACGTTTGAGATCTCCACACGCGCGCGTCAAGGAGGCGTGCCGGCCTACGCGGTGACCGGCGAGAACGCGCTCGCGCCGTTCGACGCGCGTATCCTCGACCTGCAGGTCATCCTCGAGGCGAGCAGCGCGCGAACGCTGGCAAGCGCCGGCAGGAAGCTCGCCGGCCTGCTCTAGATCGTTAGGCTCGCGCGTGATGACCGAGCCCGAGCCTACTCTGAGCCCTGGCCCGTCGGGCGCCGTCACACCCGCTGGCCCTGCCCCAACCGCGCGCGGTCCGCGGGGGCGCTCACTGCCCACCCCGGGCGCCAGGCGTGCCACGGTGATCGGTGCCGGGTCCTTCGGGACGGCACTTGCCGTGCTGCTGACGAGGGGTGGGCTGCGCACGACACTGCAGGCGCGCACCGCCGAGCAGGCGGCGCGCCTGGAGGGGGAGCACGAGAACAAGGTGTACCTGCCCGGCGTGGAGCTGCCCGCCCAGCTGCGCATCGAGCCCACCTCCGCCGGGGTGGCACGCGCCGACTACGTGTTCCTGGCCGTGCCCTCGAGCGGACTGGGCGAGGTGATCGCGATGCTCGACGAGGCCGGCCTGGACAAGCGCGCGGCGGTGGTGTCGGTGGCCAAGGGCCTCGTCCCACCGGAGGGGCTGCCGCCCACGATCGTCCTCAGCGCGCGGTTCGGTCCCCACCGGGTCGCGTGCCTCGGCGGCCCGGCGCACGCCCAGGAGATGGTCAACGAGGGCGCGGGGCTGGTGGCGGCCTCCAGCGACGAGGAGCTCACGCGTGCGCTCGCGCAGGTGTTCACGCGCGCGGGGGTCGTCTGCGAGCAGTCCAACGACCCGCTCGGCGTCGAGCTGGCGGGCGCCGCGAAGAACGCCGCGGCGCTGGCGGCTGGAGCCACGGAGGCACAGGGATTGAACGCCGCGGGTGCGGCCGCCGGGCACATCTTCGCCGAGGTCTGGCGCTACGCCGAGGGCCTCGGCGCGCGGCCGGAGTCGATGATCGGGCTGGCCGGCGCGGGCGACCTGGTCGCCACGGCCCTGGCACGCGACAGCCGCAACCGCCGCGCGGGCGAGCTGTT
>Ga0208849_1000059_pt1 | contig 106976 bp, 109 predicted proteins | sample NGESurdeep072012_10_FD_184470 | JGI IMG/M metagenome (GOLD analysis project Ga0208849, IMG submission 184470) | Arctic peat soil microbial communities from Barrow, Alaska - NGEE Surface sample 53-3 deep-072012 (SPAdes) | ecosystem: Environmental > Terrestrial > Soil > Wetlands > Peat ...
CATCGCGCGCAGCAGCGTCGATTTGCCCACACCGGACTCGCCGACGAGGGCGACGCGCACGCCGGGTTCGACGCTGAGCGTGGCGCCGCGCACGAGCACTCGACCGTCTTCCGCGAGCGTCACGTCGTCCAGACGGACGGTGCTCTCATCGGGCCAGGGGAGCGAACCGAGTACTGCGTCACCTTCGAGCGCCTCCAGTCGTTCGCCGCCGCCGCTCACGTCGACCGCCGCCTGCAGTGACGATCGGACGCTCACGAGTGCCTCGTAGGTAGCGAGCGCGATCGCCGCGGCGACGACGAGCCAGACGCTGGACGTTCGTGGATGCGACGTGACGGCGACCAGGGCAAGCAGACCCCCAGCGATGACGAGTGCACTCGAGGCGCGCCGTTGTCGACGGAGCGCTCGTTCCGCCCTCTCGACGCGCGCGACGGCGACGTTCGATCGACGAGTCGCGAACTCGTCACGTCCGAGCAGCACCAATTCCGGCGTCGAGGAACTCAACTCCACGAGCTGCGCGCGGTACTCCCCGCGAGCGGCGCGAAGCTCTCGGTCCTTCGTGAGCTCACCTCTCGCGAAGTAGGTAAGTCCGACGACGGCGAGGAACTGAATCGCGATGAGTATCGAGGCGAGCGCCCACCACTGTCCGTGCGGGGCCAAAAAAGCCACGACGACGTCGCCCACTACCATCACGGCCACGGTGTCGACGAAGGGCACGACGAAGCGAAGCCAGAGGTCTTGCAGTTCGTCCGTGTCACGAAGGGCCCGCTCGAGGAGATCACCGGACGCGTAGCGGCGCCACTGTGAGAAGTCGAGTTGGCCAACCGTTTCGACGAGCCACCGTCGCCAGTGCGTGACGGCCGCGTAGCCCAGGCGGTGCGCGGCGAGACGCTCACGAAAGCGAAGGGGAGAACGCAGGAAGGCGAAGAGTTCGGTGACGACGAGGACGACCGCGACGGCGCGAAGTCCCGGTCGCGTGGCACTTTCGACCAAGAGCGCGACGGCGCCTACCAAGAGCGCGACGTTGGTCGCCGTCGCGACGAAACCGGCGACCAGCGCTCGCGCCAGCGCGGCGCGCGGCGGCTGGGCACGATGAAGCCAGCGGCGAAGTCGGGTCACGTCGTCGTTCACGCTCGAAGCTCGAGACGTTTCGTCGTGTCGCTGAGGAGTGGCGTGTCCACCGTGGCTTCGAGGACGGCGAGTTCGGGCAGTGCGTCGAGTGCGCGGCGAACGAGGTCACGCGCGTCAGTGTCGAGAACTCCGGCAACGTCGTCCAGCACGAGGAGCGACACGTCGCCGAGCAAGGCGCGCGCCAACACGAGTCGGACGCGCTCGCCGGAACTGAGACCCCGTCCGTCACTCAGTAGTTCCGTGTCGAGATCGGCGAATCGTTCTCCCACGAGTCCGAGCGACCCCAGACGCTCGCTGACGTCGTCGTCATGAAGAACGACACCCAGCGTCAAGTTGTCGCGAAGAGATCCAGAGAGCAATGTGGTCTCGACGCTGACGTAACCAATCGGTGCGTTCGTGACGGCGACCGCTCCCGTAACGGGAAGACGCCACCCGAGCACGGTGTGCAGGAGTGTGGTCTTGCCCACGCCCGACGGACCGGTGATGACCACACGGTCGCCGCGACGCATGACGAGGTCGATGACACCGGCGTTGGCTTCGGTGACGAGACCCTTCGCCGCGAGGAGTTCCTCGTTCGACGTGGTTGAGCTCAACGGTCCCGACGCGCTCAGTGTCGCGAGGGCGCGTTGAGCGTCGTCGCGGCGATGGAACTCGACGCCAAAACGTCGTACTTGGACGAAGAGTTCACTCGTTACGAGGACCGCCGCCAGGGCGCGCACGAGACTGAGCCGACCGTCGAGGAGTCCGAAACCGACGACCATCGCGACGAGGCCGACGCTCACGCCACTCAAGAACTCGGTCACCAACGACGACTCGAGCGCGACACGAATGGCGCGCAGGGCCAACGTGTGTTCACTGTCCGAGATGGCGGCGATCTCGTTCGCGCCGTAACTGACGGCACCAAGGGCTCGTAGTTCGGTGGCGTGCTGGAGCACCTCGAGCTGGCGAGCTTCGAGTAACGCCCGACGCTCTTGGTACTGAGCGGCCATCACTTCGCTGCGACGACCCGCACGCTGGTAGAAGGGCGCGGCCACGCCGAGGAGAACGACAGTGATCAACAACGGCAGCCACCCGGCGACCTCAAAGATGATCACGAGGCCGAGAAGCGACGTACCGGCGCTGACCTTCAGTCGCTCCAGCGCCGGTGACGTCGAGGCCTGGTCGACGGCGAGGGCGAGATCGCCTCGTGCTCGCTCACCCTCTCGACGTGGCAACGCGAAATGTTGGACGAGGACGGCTCGCCACGTGGAGCGAAGTCGCGCGGAGGCAGTGTCGCCCCATTCGTCGAGGGCGACCGCGAGGGCCCAACGAAGGGCGACGACGCCAACGAGCAGCCAGACGCCCGTCACGGCGTCCCCGTGGGCGAGGTTGTTAAGGGCTACGGCGCTGAGCGCGGCGAGCGCGAAGACGAGGAGCGTTGAGAGAACGCCGAGGACGCGCGCGCTACGAAGATACGTGGCGCTCATCGGCGGTACGGACGATGTGAGGGCCACCGTTCAATGCTAATGAAAGCCCTGTTCGCTACAGAGGGTCGTCGCGGTGGGCGAGCAAGCGCGCCGGACCGTTCAACCAGTCCCTGAGAGCCTTCGTCGCGCGACAGTCATCTTCGTTGTACTCGAGGAGCCGCGTACGAAAGGCGAGTGCCTCGTCGGACTCGGGACCCGTCGCCTTCTCGTACCAATGAATGGAGGCCTCGCCGCTCGGATTGGGGTCGCGCCACGTAAAGCCCGCGCCGACCGCCAGCAACTTCAATCCCAAGGGACCCTCAGTCTGGATCTGGCGCTTCGCGACGTCGTGGAGGTCGATCCACTGGGCGGGAACACTGCGGCGAAACGCCACGAGGTCATCTGACGTCGGGCCGCCGTCCAGCGGAGGAGTGACGGCCCGATTCATCGCGCCGTCCTCGGCTTGCGCCCAGAAGCAGTACGCCGCGAACGTGCGCCCTTGGTCACGACAGGCGTCGCGCACTGCTTCGAGCCACGTCCAGAACTCCTTGAAGTTGAGGGACTCGGCCTCGCGGGTTAGTGGCCCCCATTCGACGAAGGCCCGGTAGCCCCTCGACACGCCCGAGGTCGGTTGGTTGAGCGTGACGTGCGCGCCCCAGAGGTACGTCGCGTCCTCGTAACTCTCCATGTCGACGTCGACTTCGACGTCCGCCGTCACGCAGCCCATGCGCTCCGCGTCGATCACGCGGAGCGACGAACCGCTCTCGTGCGCGCGCGCTCGGTAGATCAGGTCATCGAGTTTGTCGATGGTACGACCCAAGAGCTCCTCGGTCGCGTGAGGTTCGAGTGGGTTGATCACCTTGTTGCGCGTTCGTCGCGCGAGGTCGGGACTCAGTCGCGCGAGACGCGCTCGAGTGTCGACACCCTGTTCTCGAAGGAGCAGTTGTTGATCGAATGACGTGAACCGCACCAGCGACACGTCGTCGCGTGCCTCGAGTTGCTCTTCGCAGTGTTCGCTGTAGGGGCACTCGGGACAGTCACGGTGCCAGTAGGGCGCCGTCGGAAACGGACCCTTCAACCGTGCCCACTCGTCGTGCGCCGCGAGGACGCTCAGGCGCTCGTCGTAGAGGTGGTCGTACGTCGACAGGTTGAAACGCGGATAGTTGGTGCCGTCGAGTTCGAGCCACCACAGACGTCGTTGGCGGTCGACGATTCCGGCGCGCGCGTTGGGATCGGCGTGCCCGAGCGCGGCCAGGACGCGCGTCGCCTGCGCGAGGGAGAGACCGCTTCGGGTCATGGGCAGCGCGCCGCGCGTCCCCACACCGTCGTGATAGTTCGCCTCGCTCGGTCGTAGGTGTTCGAGCGTGCCTTCGAGCGTTCGCCGCGTCGTCGCGACCTCGACGACCTCGTGGTTCTTGATCAACATCGGCGCGTAGGTGAAGCGCTCGTCTACTCGTCCCACGCGAACGAGCGCGTGCACGGAAGCACTTCGACGGCCGACCTCGTCGTTCGCCAGGCGCGGAACCAGGATGAGCTCACAGCCTGCGGCGAGCAGCTCGGTCGTTTCGTTCTGTCCCGACGGGGTCGTCGCCTCCGGGTGGAGATGGCGGAGGAGTTCGAGCGTCGAGTGGCGATGGTCGCGTGCGCTTCGACGTCGACGATCCATCTCGGGCGTGATCGGCGGCGCGACGAAGTCGAAAGGGGCACCGCGGGCGAGGGCCACGCGGTGCACGCACGAGAGTATCTCGTCACTGCGTAGGTACTCCGCCACGAACGAATCCTACGAGGCGGCTGGCTTCTCATTACGCCAGCTGCTCCATAGCGCGGCGTACTCACCGTCCAACGCCACGAGTTCGTCGTGCGTGCCGAGCTCGGCGACGACACCGTCGATGACGACGCATACGCGGTCGGCGTCGTGTGCCGTGTGCAATCGATGCGCGATGGCGATCACGGTGCGTCCGTGCAGCACCGCGCTGAGGGAGCGTTCGAGGTGGCGCGCGGCTCTCGGGTCGAGGAGCGCCGTCGCCTCGTCGAGGACGAGCGTGTGGGGATTGCTCAGGACCAGTCGAGCGAGCGCGAGCTGCTGGGCCTGGGCAGGCGTGATCTGATAGCCGGTCGTACCGAGTTCGGTGTCGAGACCCTGGGGGAGGAGTTGGACCCATTCGAGCGCGTCGACGGCGTCGAGGGCGTCTTCGATCTCTTTGACGCTCGCTTCGGGGTGGGCGAGCGCCAAGTTGTCGTGCACGGAACCAATGAAGATGTGATGCTCTTGGGTCACGAGTGCGACGTGCTTGCGCAGCGTGGAGAGTGGCATCTGGGCCAGTTCCACCTCACCCACACGCACCGACCCACTGCGCGGCGCGTCGATACCGGCGAGGAGTCGTCCGATAGTCGACTTGCCGGCGCCCGAGGGACCGACGATGGCCAGTCGCTCGCCGGGCTGGACCGTCAGCGTGACGCCGTTCAAGACGTCGTAGCCCTCACGGTACGCGTAGCGCACGTCGTTCATGGTGATCGTTTCGTCGCTGGGCTCGGGCCCACTCTTCGGTCGGTCATCCTTCACCACCGAGACGCCCACGAGGCGAGCGAGCGCGGTCTGGCCGATCTGGAGCTCGTCGAGCCACGCGACGATGCGGTCGAGAGGATCGTTGATCTGCACCACGTAGAGGGTGACGGTGGTGGCGGCGCCCAGCGCGAGGTGCCCGTTGATGACGAGCCAGCCGCTCCATGCCAACGTCGCCGCGACGGCGACCGCGAAGGCTCCTTCGACGGTGGGGAACCACACCATGCGCAGCAAGAGGGTGTACATCTCGGAGTAGAAGGACTCGCGAACGTTGTCCTCTATCCGCGTCGACTGACGTTGACCCAGTTGGTGGGCGTCGACGGTGCGAGCACCCTCGGCCGTTTCGGCGACCGAACCCGACATCGTCGCGTAACTGATGCGCTCGCGTCGATAGCCGGGCGTCGCGTAGCGCAGGTAGCGGCGAGTGGAGAAGAAGAGCACAGGAAGTGACACCAAGCTCGCCAGGGTCGCCAGTGGACTCACGAGCAGCATGGCGATCAACGTGAGTACGGCTTGGAGGATGGCTACGAGCCACTCGGGCACCGCGAAACGCACGGTTCGAGAGAGCGACTCCATGTCGTTGGTGGTGCGGCTCAAGAGGTCGCCCGTGCCCGCGCGCTCCACTTCGATGAGGGGAAGTGCGAGCACGCTTTCGAGAAACTCCTCACGCAGTTGGGCGAAGACCGTCTCGCCGAGCACGTAACTGCGTCGGCGCGCGAAGAACGTGAGGACGGCGTACGCCAGGGACGACACGAAGAGCGTCCCCACGTAGAGCGTGATCTTGGACGTCGTGAGTTGACGCGCGGAGGCGAAGTCCGTGATCTGACCAATGGCCCACGCGGGGATGAGCGCCATGACGGCCGCGAGCGCGTACAGGGCGAGCATGCGAGTCAAAGGACGCCGGTGCTGGCGCATAAGCACCTTCGCGTAGGCGAGCACGACTTGGGAGTTGGCGACAGGGAGTTGCACTAGCTCTCCTCTCGCAGCACGATCTGGCGGTACGTTGACGATCGCTCGACGAGTTCGCGGTGCGTAGCGTGCTCGGTCACTTGCCCGTCGAGTACGACGAACACGACGTCCATCTTTTCGAGCAGCAGTGGGCTTGACGTGGCGACCAGGGTCGTGCGATCGCCACGGACCTCGCGCAGTCGCGCGGCGATGCGTCCCTCGGTGTGGGTGTCGACCGCCGACGTGGGGTCGACGAGGATGAGCACCTCGGCGTTGGTGAGGATGGCGCGCGCGAGACTGAGCCGTTGGCGCTGTCCACCCGAGAAGCCGCGGCCGCGCTCCTCGACGGTGGTGGAGAGTCCGTCCTCGAGCGCGTCGAGGACGTCGAGGGAACTCGTCGCCCGGAGTACGTGCAAGATCCGCTCGTCGTCGACGAGGCCGTGGGGCATGAGCTCGTAGCGCAGCTCACCGGAAAAGAGGCGTGGTTCGATCTCGCTGACGATGACGTGCGAGCGGACGTCACTGAGGGCGTAGGAAGAGATGGCGACACCATTGACGAGGACGTCGTCGGTATCGGGGGCGAAACGACCCAGTCGATCGACGATCACGGCGGCGTGGTCGGGCGTGTCGGTGACGAGGGCGATGAGTTGACCGCGCTCGACGACGACGCCACTGCGCAGGTCCTCGAGACGTGACACTTCAGCGGGCCACGCGACGGGATTCTCCGGATCGGTCACCGTCGGCACGATCCTCAAGATGCGCAGCACTTTGCTCGCGCCCACGTAGGCCCTCGTCGACATGATCACGTAGTCGATCGCCGTGCGCAGCGGCGTCGTCAGGAACGACGCGTACCCGAAGAAGGCGACGAGCTGACCGGGCTGCAGTGACCCGTTCATGACGTCGCGCGCGCCGAGGAAGGTCACGGCGCCGGTCAAGATCGCCGGCAAGAACACCTGACCTGATTCCAACCCCGCTTGGGGCGCGGCAATCCGCGTACCGGCGACGCGCACCTTTTGGCTCTGGGCGCGGTAGTTGTTCAAGAAGACCTCTTCGCCACCGACGCCGCGAAGGATCCGCAGTCCCGCGACCGTGTCCGAGCCCAGGGCCGCGAGACGTCCGGCCGCTTCGCGCTGGGCGGCCTGGGTCGCGTGCAGTGGTCGCATCAAGGGCACCGTCAGCGAACCGAGGATGGGCACGCCGAGCAGCACGATGAGCCCGAGTTGCACGGACGTGGAGAGCAGGATGAAGGACACGACGATCCACGCCACGATGGCCCCGGAGAACCGGGCGAAGCTGTCGTAGGCCCCGCCCACGCGCATGGCGTCGGCGGCGACGGTGTTGACGACGTCACCGGCGGGTATCTCGTCGGTGAGAGCCGGACCGGTCGTGGCGACGTGACGACCGATGAGTTGGATCGTGCGGTACGAGGCGCTCATCCAGTTGGTGACGGCGAGCTGGTGGCGCAATGCGCCACAGCCCGCTTGGATGAGTCCGAGGGCGACGACGACCGCGACCCACTTGAAGAGCTCGGCGTCACTGTGTCGTTGGATGCCGTGGTCGATGGCGGCACCGACCGCGGCCCAGACGAGGGCCTGTGAGACCATCCACCCGATGCCGAAGAGGGCGTTCAACGACAAGAGCCACTTCTGGTGTCGCGCCAACCACGCCAAATAGCGAAGTGGTGAACCGGTGTCGGGCGTGCCCGGATCGCCCACGGGCAGTTCGCGGTAGGGCAGGTGCAGCACGGTTCATCCTTTCAAGTAGTTGGTTCGTGGGACAGAGGGATGGTGAGTCGACCTGTAAGCGGGGTTCTGTCCACCTTCGTGACGAAGGGTGGGCGGCCATCCATCTCAGCGATCTACCTCGGGAGTGCCTCTTTTACAAGGCGTGCGGGCTGCCTCCCATGTTTGATCTTGCTCCGGGTGGGGTTTACCGAGCCACCTTGATTACTCAAGATGCTGGTGCGCTCTTACCGCACCGTTTCACCCTTACCTGTGCTTGGTTGCCCAAGCCATCGGCGGTCTGTTCTCTGTGGCACTGTCCTGCACGTCGCCGCGACTCACGTTTCGTGAGCACCCTGCCCTGTGGAGCCCCGACTTTCCTCACCGCTTGTTGCCAAGCGGCGCGGCCACCCAGTCGACTCACCATCCGCCTCTAGTCTGACACAACTTTTGAAATCCATCAAGCCTTGAGGTCTTGTGACGCCCGGGCGGTAGCCTCACCACGTGCTGTCTGACATGTCGAGCGACGAGCCGGTTCTCGAGGTAGGCGAGTTCTACCAACTCCTCACCGCGCACCTCGAGTCGAGTTTCGGTCGTCGCCGACCGCACTGGGTCCGCGGCGAGATCGCCAAGGTCTACGAAAAGGGACACGTCTACGTCGACCTCGTCGACGCGGGATCGGCCTCGTCGGACACGAAGCGACCGGTGCTGAACGCTCACTGCTGGGCGACGCCCTGGGCTCCGTTGAAGCGGCGGCTCGCGGACGAGGGGATCTCGCTCAAAGTCGGGATGGTCGTCAGTTTTTACGGCTACGTCGACGTCTACGCGCCCCAGGGAAAGATCGGCTTCTCGATCACCGAGATCGACGTGGAAGGTCTCTTAGGTGACGTCGCGCGCCGTCGCCAGGAGCTCATCGCTCGATTGCGCGCCGAAGGTCTCCTCGAACGCAACAAGCGCACGGTCTTGGCGCCCGTGCCGCTTCGCGTGGGTCTCGTGGCGAGCCCCGGCACCGAGGGTTACCAGGACTTCACGGGACAGCTCTTGAACTCGCGGTTTAGCTTCGAGGTCGTGCTCGTGAAGACCCTCGTCCAAGGCGAAGCGGCGCCCGCGCAAATCGTGGGCGCCTTGCAAGCATTGGACGCCGCGGACGTCGACGTCATCTGCGTCGTGCGCGGCGGTGGCTCCAAGGGCGACCTCGCGTGTTTCGATGACGAACGTGTCGCTCGCGCCATCGCCGCGTCGTCGACGCCCGTCTTCACGGGCATTGGCCACACGGGCGACGAGTCAGTGGCGGACCTCGTTGCGCACACTCGCGCGATCACGCCCACGAAGCTCGGCGAGGAGATCGTCGAGTTGGTGGCGCAGTGGTACGACCTCAACGTGCAGCGACCTGCGCAGCGCGTCCTTGACGCCGCGACCGACGTGCTCGACGAGGCGACGTTCTATCTTGCGGAGCGCCGTCGCACCGTGGTCTTCGCGGTGCGCGACCGTCTTCGCGCGGAAGAGCGTCATCTGCTCGGTACCCGCGAGCGCCTCGTGATCCAGGGTCGCCATCTCGTCGAGTCGGCGACGCGGATGCTCGCGAGTAACCGTCAACTCCTCGCGGCGTACGATCCCACGCGCCGCCTCGCCCAGGGTTGGTCTATCGTGACCGACGCGAAGGGCGTCATCGTCAAGTCCCTCGAGGACGTCAGCGTCGGCGACGAGGTGCGCGTCCTCGTGAGCGACGGTTCGTTCACGTCGAACGTCACTCAAACGAAAGGAACAGCCACATGAGCGAGGTCACTGATTGGAATGAGGCGTCGGGTGAACTCAACGCCATCGTCGCGTCTTTTGACGAAGGCGAGGTGTCGGTCGACGACCTGTTCGTGAAACTCGAGCGGGCCACGACGATCATCGAAGCCCTCGAAGCGCGCCTGGCACTCACGAAAGCCAAGGTCGAAGAACTCACGCCGAGAATCGCCAAGGTCGCCGAGAGCGAATGAGTGAGAGTCTCTACTTTCGTCAACTCCTCGCCGGACGCGACTTTGCGGTGGGCGACGCGCTCGCCACGTCCATGCGGAACTTCACCTACGTCGTCGGTGATCGCCAGACCGGTGAGGTCGTCCTTGTCGATCCGGCGTATCGCCCCTCTGAGCTCCTCGACCTCGTCACGGCGGACGATCTTCGCCTGATGGGCGTCATAGCGACGCACTATCACCCCGATCACGTCGGCGGCAAGCTCATGGGCGAGCAGTACGTCGCGGGCGTCTCCGAACTCCTGCGTCTCGTCACGGTGCCGGTGCACGTGCAGTCGCCAGAGGCCGAGTGGGTGACGGCACGCGCGGGCGTCGCTGACGAGGCGCTCGTGCTCCACGACGACGGCGATCAACTGAACGTGGGTGGCGTCGTGCTCACGTTGCTGCGTACGCCCGGGCACACGCCAGGAAGCCAGTGCGTGCTCGTCGAAGACCGGTTGCTGAGCGGTGACACGCTCTTCATCGACGGTTGTGGTCGCACCGACTTTCCCGGTGGTGACGCCGCCGAGATGTACCAGTCCTTGAGTCAACGATTGAGTCACGTGAGCGACGAGACCATTCTCTACCCGGGGCACTTGTACGCGCCGGAGTCGTCGATGGCGATGGGCGACGTACGAGCGCGCAACTTCGTGCTGGCGCCGAAGAGCGAAGCCGAGTGGCTCGCCATGTTCGCCTCGTGAGCCACCTGCAATCGGGTGACCACGTCGTCGTCGTGGGCGCGGGCGTGGCGGGATGGCGATTCGTGGAGTCGTTGCGTCGTGAGGGGTACGCGGGCGAGTTGACCCTCGTCGGTGACGAGCGCCACGTTCCCTACGACCGACCTCCCCTGTCGAAGCAGATCCTTTCGGGCAAGTGGGATTTCGAGAAGGCCACGTTGGCTACGAAGGAAAAACTGGACGCGTCACGGGTCAACCTTCGCCTCGGCGTTCGCGCGACGCGCCTCGACGTGGAGAACACGACGGTCTACCTAGCGGACGGTTCACTACTGAAGGCGAGCCACGTCTTGCTCGCCACGGGATCGGTGGCCCGACCGCTGTCCTACCCATCGTCGGGCGCTCTCGCGACGCTTCGAAACTACGACGACGTCACGCGCCTCATCGAGACACTGTCCTCGCTGGCGCCGGAGAGCGTCGTCGTGATCATCGGCGGGGGCTTCATCGGCGCTGAAGCAGCGACGTCGATCAAGGCACGAGGACTCACCCCGATCGTGCTCGAGGTCGCCCCCCGACCCTTGATCGGCGTGCTCGGCGACGAGGTATCGCTGTGGCTCGCCTCGATCGCCGAGGACTTTGGCGTCGAGGTTCGAACGAATCAACGCTTGCGCGACGTTGCGTCCCACGGGGACGAGTTCGTCATCACCTTCGAGGACGGCTCGACACTCGCGGCCAGCGCGGTCCTCGCCGCCGTCGGGTCCGCGCTCGACCTCCAGTGGCTCGAAGGATCCGGCCTCTCCCTCGACCACGGCGTCGTCGTCGACCACGACCTTCAAGCGGCGACCAACGTCGCGGTGATCGGTGACCTCGCGTGCTTCATCGTGACGTCGGCCCTCGGTGAAGAGGCCGCTCGAATCGAACACTGGGAGGTCGCCACCGAGCACGCCGCGGAGTTGGCCCGTTACTGGATGAGCGGCGAGCGTTCGAGCGCCGTCACCATTCCCTATTTCTGGTCCGATCAGTACGCTAAGAAAATCCAAATGTTGGGTCATCCCCGTCCGGACGACGACGTCGTCATGGTCGAGGGGAGTCGCGAACTGGGTAAGTGGCTCGCGCTCTACTCGCGCGAAGGGTACGTGACGGGGGCCGTGTCGCTCAGTCAACCCCGAGGTCTCGCGCTCAGCAAGAAACTGCTCGAAGAGCTCTCAACACTCAAGTTTGCGCTCGAGAGCGCTCCGTGGTCGGCCTAGAACGCGACGGCTGAGAGCTCGGGAATGGTGGCTCGCGCGCGCTCGACGACGCTGCGCCACGCGTCGCGCGTCGCTTCGCGTTCGTCCTCACTGAGTAACGGCGTCGCGACGTAGCTCGGCGACCAGAGAGCTTCCACGCCGTTGAGGGAGAGATGACCCGCGGCGACGAGTGCCATGAGGCCCGCGCCGCGTGTCGTGGCTTCGCGCTCGGACGAGACCGCGACGTCGTGGCCGGAGAAGTCGGCGAGACGCTGCACGAAGAAGCGATTCGCGCTCATGCCCCCGTCGACGCGAATCTCACCGAGTCCCTCGCCGATCTCCTCGTGCGCCGCGTCGAGCAGGTCGGCGCCGCGATGGGCAACGCCCTCTAACACCGCGCGCACGAGATGCGCCGACGACGAGCCTCGCGTGAGTCCAAAGAACGCTCCTCGCGCACCGAAGTCCCACTTCGGCGTGCCGAGTCCCGAAAACGCCGGAACGAACGAGACGCCGTCGCTCGAGGAAAGTGAACTCGCGAGCTCGTCACTGTCACGAACATCGCTGATAAGTCCGAGGTCCCGTAGCCACTCGACGCACGAACCCGCACTCAAGATGATGCCTTCGACGCCCCAGGTCGCTGAGCCTTTGTCACATCGAACGACCGTGGGGTAGCACCCCGAGTCGTAGCGATTGAGCGCCGCGGGCGCCTTGTCACCGTGAACCACGTCGAGCATCGCGCCAGTGCCGAACGTGATCTTCGCGCCGTGCGTCACGCATGACTGTCCAAAGAGCGAGGCCGGCTGATCACCGATCATGGTGGTGATGGGAGGAGAGCCCGCGAGTGCGCTCGCGAGGCCGAGCGAACCCATCGTGTCCGTGATCGCGGGCAGCATCACCTCGTCGAGCCCTAAGAGCGACAGGACGTTCTCATCCCAGTGCGTGACGGTTCGATCGACGAGCCCCGTGATGCCGGCGTTGGAGCGGTCCGTGGCGAAGGTGGATCCCTCGCTGAGGTGCCACGCGATCCACGTCTCGATGGTGGCGAAGCCAAGCGTCGACTGGTCGCGACCGTACTGGTCCACGAGCCACTTGATCTTGGTCGCGGACTGGTTCGGGGCGAGCCGAAGGCCCTTGGCCTGCAGTCCGAGACAGTCCAGCACGGTGCGCAGGTCCTGCCAACTGAGTGCGGGACCCACGGGTTCGCCGGTCGCGTAATCGAAGACGATGGTCGTGGCGCGTTGATTCGTGATGCCGACGGCGTCACAAGGTCCGCCGTCTTCCAGGGTGCGCGCGGCGAGCTCGAGGGAGAGTCGCGCGATCTCCGTGGCGTCGAGTTCGACCTCGCCGGGACTGGGCGAACGAACCGTCAAGGGACATTGGTTCGTCGCAAGGACCTGACCGGCCTCGTCGACGAGTGACGTCCGCACGGACGACGAACCGACGTCAATGGCGAGGGCCTTCACCACGGCGGACCTCCGAGACCGAGGACGCCAGGATTCAAGAGATTGTGGGGATCGAGTTGCGCCTTCACGTCTTCGAGGATGCTGAACGCCGGACCCAGCGCGTCGGCAGCGAAGCGCGCTCGCGCACGACCAACGCCGTGATGGTGACTTATCGCGCCACCGACGCGAAGAACTTCGCTCATCGCGTCGTCCCAGGCGCGGCGGTAGAAAGCCGTAGGGTCGGCGACGGGCTGGCCAGCGAACGTGAAGTAGAGGCAGGCGCCGTCGAGGTAGGCGTGGGACTGGTGCACCGAGACGTTGAGCATGCCGTCGATCGAGGTGAGGGATCCACTGACGCGTTCTCGAAGGGATTCGAGTATCGCCCAGGGCCCCGAGACCTCAATGGTGTCGACGACGTAGCCCCGTTCCCAGAGCGGCGCCAACGCACTGACGTCGTTGCGTCGAGCGAGCCAGTGTTCGATGTACGAGGAGTCGAGGGTCGTCGCCCCGGCACACTCCTCGCGCACCACCTGCATGGTCGCCTCGACGAAGAGCGCGTCACCCTCGTCGAGCACGATGAGGACGCAACCGTCGACACCGAAGTTTCGCTGGGACTCGACGTCGTCGTAGAGGCGAAAGACCGCGGGGCGCGCGTCTCGCTGGACGACGCGTCGACAGGCTTGCATGCCGTCCTCGAAGGAGCCGAACGTGTAGGCGCCACGCTGTTCGCTCGGGGCGAGCGCGTGCACGAGCAACGTCGCCTCCGTAATGATCCCCAGTGTTCCCTCCGAACCAATGAAGAGTTGCAAGAGATCGGGTCCTACAGCCTGACGAGGTCCGTGTCCACCCAAGGTGACGACGTCGCCGCTCGCGAGCACGACGGTCAGGGCCCTGACCATGTCTTCGATTTTTCCGTAGCGATTCGAGTACTGACCGGCGCCGCGACACGCGATCCAGCCACCGACGGTCGCCAGGTCGAAGGACTGGGGAAAGTGGCCGACCGTGTAACCGAGGTCGTGGACGAAGTGCTCGAGGTCGGGTCCGAAGACACCGGCCTGGACGCGTACGGTGCTCGACACGGTGTCGAGCGCGATCACTTCGTTGAGTCCGGTGAGGTCGAGGGCGATCGAGCCGGGTCCGGGGACGGCGCCACCCACGACGCCTGAGCGGCCACCTTGCGCGGTGACCGCGACGCGGTGTTCTTGCGCGAGGCGTACTGTCGCGCTGACGTCGCTCGTCGAGTGCGCGCGCACGACGACGCCGGGCCAGTTCTCGACGTGACCGCGCGCCACGTCGGGTAGCAGGCGGGGCCACCAGTCGCGCGCGTGCTCTGCTCGTTCACTCGTACCAACGTCGAACGACACGCCGGCCTTCGTCAGCTCGGTGAGTAACGCGTCCGGCGCGGCGTCGGGGGCTACGAGGACGCCCGGTGGATAGTGGTTCGGCATTGTTGGTTCACTCACGTTGACGCCTAGAGCGCGAGTCCGGCCGCGGAGAACTCGTGTTCCACGAGCGCGCGGTACGACCCGACCTGGGTCGTGACGTCGGCGTCACTCCACGCCATGTCGGCGGCGACGAGCGTGGCGATCGCGAGTGCGGCGTCAAGCGTCGCACGGGCGTCGTGAAGATGCGCACGAGTTCGTCGAGTGAGGAGATCCACGAGGGACGTCGCCATCTCTTCGCGAGCACTGAAGACGAACTCCGCCCCCACGTACGGCTGCCCCTTGATGGCGACCTCGCCGAGCGCGGGGTCGGCCCTTACGAGGTCGAGAACGCCAACGGCGTCATCACCGAAGCGGTGGTACAGATGCTCTTCGAGTTCATTCGCCGGGCGCCATCTGCCGACACCGTAAAGGCGAAGCCCCTTCGTGCGAACGCTCGTGAGGCCGTTGACGTACGGCTTCAACGCGTTGACGGCGTCCTCCGCCATCTGTCGATACGTTGTCCACTTGCCTCCGGTCACGTGCACGACACCGTCGCGTGAGTCAATCACCTGGTGTCGTCGCGAGAGGTCGGCCGTGCGCTCGCTTAACCGCTTGCCCTTTTCTGGGGCGAGCAGCGGACGAAGTCCCGCCCAGACGCCGGTGACGTCGTTGGTCGTGAGATTCGACGACGTCGCCGCGTTCACCGTCGTGAGTAGGTAGGCGACGTCGTCGGGGGTGCACGTCGGGTCGTCGATCGCGCCGTCGTAGGCGGTGTCGGTGGTGCCGACGTACGTGAAGGGCGCGTCGTCGAATGGTACGACGAAGATGCTCCGACGGTCGTTCGGAACGCTGAAGACGGCCGCGACGTCCGCAGGTAGTCGTTCACGCGCGACGCTCACGTGGACCCCTTTCGCTGGTGTCACTCGATGAGAGGGCTGGTGTTCGGTCATCGTGAAAATACTGTCGGTCCAGACGCCCGTCGCGTTGACGATCGAGTGGGTCGCAATGGTGAACGCTCTTTCGGACAGTGCGTCGCGGCACACGACACCATTGACGTGGCCGTTGGCGCCCTTCGTGACGTCGACCGCGCGCACGTAGTTCGCCACGTGGGCGTGAAACGTCACGGCCGCGGTCTTCGCGAGCATCAACGCGACACGGGCGTCGTCGCCGCGCGCGTCGTAGTAGAGAAAGCCCGCGACGAGGCGGTCCGTGCGCAACGTCGGAAGGTGCGCGAGCGTCTCTTCTTTCGTGATCCGGCGGTACCGGTGACCGATCCGCCATCCGCCACTCAGGTCGTAGATTCGAAGCGCCGTGGCGTAGCCCTTGACAAGCGCTTTCGACGCGACACCGTTCGAACCGAACAGGGGGATCAGAAACGGCAGTGGCTGGACGAGATAGGGAGCGTTCGCGAGGAGTCGCTGGCGCTCGCGAAGGTTCTCGTAGACCAGGCGAAACTCCTTCTGCTGGAGATAGCGAAGTCCGCCGTGCACCATCTTGGAGGACTTGGAACTCGTACCCGACGCGACGTCACCGCTGTCGATGAGTGCCACGCGGAGCCCCCGCGAAGCGGCGTCGAGGGTGACACCTGCGCCCGTCATGCCGGCGCCGATTACCACGACATCGAAACTCGACGATGCGAGCGCTTGCACCTCGTCGTTTCGTCGCCACGTCGCCATCACGCCATGTTGACACAAGGCGCGAATGGCCCTGATTCTCGAGGTACGGGACGCTTGGCGCGATGTCAGAGGTTTACGCTCGTGAGACATGAGAATCAATTCTCTTCGTTCTCGACGTAGAAACGTGACGCTCGATGAGATAATCAAACGATGACGTTCATTGTCCAGTGACGCGAGGAGCGAGCTCACACGTCGTCGGTAGCGGCCACGTGATAGTTGAGCACCGACAGAAACCGTGGTTCGATTAGTCCTCGAGACGTGCTTCGTCGACGTCCGGCGTCGCGCTTCGAAGCGTCACGAGTGAGAAGCCAACCCACACGGCCGCGAGGATCAGCCAGATGACGAGTCGGATCCAGGGATGCAGACCCAGGCCCAGATAATCCGTCGAAGTGGTAAACGATAATGAATTCTTGTTTTGGAGGGGTGCGTAACCCGTCCAGCCAGTGAAACCTCTGGTACCCCACGTCATCGCCCAGGCGCCGAAGAAATAAAGAGCAATGCCGGCGCCCACCACGACGACGATCCGTTGCGAGTGGTTCAGTGACACGCGTTTCATGAAGGAATTCTGTCATAGACGTTTCGTCGAGGTCACGCGAAATGACCTCGTACGCAATATCTGGAACGACGTTGCAAGAAGCAACTTGATGGCGGTGAGGGGCTTCATCGGCCAAAGTACGTTCGGGTCCAGGGAGTAACTTGCTGGTTATGGACTTCGAACTCTCTAGCGAACTGCGAGAACTTCAACTCAGCGTGCGAAAGCTCGCGCAGGAGAAGATCCGTCCTCGAGCAAGGGAGATCGACTCGTCGGGCGCCTATCCCCAGGACATCTTCGAGGAGTTCCAAAAGGCCGATCTGTTGGGTCTCTGCATCCCCGAGCCGTACGGGGGATCGGGCGCGGGGATCATGGGACTCACCTTGGCGATAGAAGAAGTGACCAAGTACTCCAACGTGCTGGGTCTCATGTTGTTGCTCACGCGTCTTCCGACTGGCCCGATCATGATCGCGGGCAACGAAGAGCAGAAGCAGCGTTACCTCCCGGGTATAGCGAACGGATCGAAGCGTGCGTCGTTCTGTCTCTCGGAGCCGAGTGCCGGCTCCGACGTCGCGGGTATGAAGTCGCGGGCGACCGAAGACCCCGACGTCGAAGGCGGATTCATTCTCAACGGCACCAAGTGCTGGATCTCAGGGGGCATGCAAGCCGACTGGTTCGTGGTGTTCGCGAAGATCGGCGATCCGACGATACGCAACCATACGAACATCTGGGGCTTTATCGTCGACGCCGACACGCCAGGCGTGTCGAGACCCCGGGTCGACAAGAAGATGGGCGTGAAAGGCATCGACACCGCGGAGATCGTCTTTGACAACGTGCACGTCGGCCCCCGACAGGTGATCGGCGGCGGCTTCGCCATCGCGATGGAGTCACTCAACGCCATGCGGCCTATCGTCGCGGCTCGCGGCCTCGGTCTCGCCGAAGGCGCCCTCATGTACGCGACGAACTACGTGAAGGAACGTGAAGCGTTCGGCAAGACCGTCGCCGAGTTCCAAGGGATTCAGTGGGAGATCGCGAAGTGCGCCACCGAGATCGAAGCCGCGCGTCTCTTGACCTATCGCGCCGCGTGGCTCGCGGATCAGGGCAAGTTCTCGAAGGAGTACGTGCCCATGCTGTCGATGGCTAAATACCACGCCACCGAGGTCGCCGTGAAGGCTTCGGGACTCGCGGTGCAACTGCTCGGCGCGGCCGGGTACATGGAGGACCACCCGACGGAGCAGTACTACCGAGACGCTCGTCAACTCACGATCGTCGAAGGCACCAGCCAGATCCAACTCGGCCTCATTGCCCGTGGCGTCCTCGGTCGCGATCTTTGGTGGGACTAGTCACGAGCGCGAAGACGGGCTCACGTACACTGACGCTGTGAGCGGGCCACTGACGGGACTGAAGGTCCTTGAGTTAGCTGGTATCGGCGCGAGTCCCTACGCCTGTATGTTGCTCGCGGACCTCGGCGCGGAGGTGTTGCGTCTCGAGCGCGGTGACTACGACGCGGCGACGACGACCACGTGGGACGTTCTCACGCGCTCTCGTCCATCGGTCGCACTCGATTTGAAGAACGACGCCGGACGCGAACTCGTCCTCGAACTTTGCGAGCAGGCCGACGTCTTAATCGAAGGATTTCGTCCGGGCGTCACCGAGCGACTCGGACTCGGACCCGAGGACGTTTGGCAACGCAACAAGCGTCTCGTCTACGGGCGGATGACCGGCTACGGCCAAGAGGGACCGTTGGCAGCGCGCGCGGGCCACGACATCAACTACGTCGCGGTCTCGGGTGCGCTGTGGCCGCTTGGTCGCGAGGGCGAGCGACCAGTCCCGGCACTCAATCTCGTCGGTGACTTCGGCGGCGGCGCCCTGTTCTTGGTCTTCGGCGTCCTCGCGGCAGTGTTCTCCGCACAACGCAACGGCGAGGGCCAGGTCGTGGACGCTTCCATGGTCGACGGGACCGCGTCGATGATGGCGATGACTCACTCCTTCATCAACGCCGGGTACTGGAAGGAGGAGCGTGGCGTCAACATCCTCGACAGCGGCGCGCACTTCTACGAGGTGTACGAAACCAAGGACGGTCGATTTGTTTCAGTCGGCGCTATCGAACCCAAGTTCTACAACGAACTGCTCCTCGGGCTCGGGCTGGACGTGAACGATCTGCCCGCCCAGATGGACCGATCGACGTGGCCCGAGATGAAGGAGCGTCTCGCGGCACTCTTTCGCACGAAGTCCCGTGACGAGTGGACGGAGATCTTCGCCGACCGAGACGCGTGCGTGACGCCGGTCCTCTCGCCAACGGAGGCGCCCGCTCATCCGTACAACACCGCCCGCAACGTCTTTACGATCGAAGGAGCGACGCAACCGAATCCGGCGCCACGCTTCTCGAAGACACCGGGGAGCGTCAGTTCACCACCGCGGGCACCTGGATCGGGCACGCGAGCAGGACTGTTGGCGTGGGGCGTGAGCGAAGATCGTCTCGCGACGCTACGCGCCGCGGGAGCGTTCGGCTAGATATTGACGACTGGGCAGGTCAAGGTGCGGGTGATCCCTGGCACCTTTTGGATGGCGCCCACGATGAACTTGCCGAGGTCATCGACGCTCTCGGCTTCGCAGCGAACGATGACGTCGTAGGGGCCCGTCACTTCGAACGACTCGAGCACGCCGGGTACCGCGCGGGTGGCGAGAACTACTTTTTCGCTTGAGCCAATTTCGGACTGAATCAAGATGTACGCCTGGACCGCCATGGGAGACCTTTCGTTTTGAGTCCCACCATATTGCCCGTTTTCCAACGTTTTCGCTAATCGTCGCGAAAGCGCTTGCCCACGTGCCACTGGTGGCAGTAGTCGCATTGGTAGGCGTTGAGATCGGCGCCGTTGAGCGTCCACGCGAGCTGCGCGGCGTTCTGCGCCTCGCGTTCGGTGCGGTAGGGATTCTTCGGTGTGCCCTCGCGCGTGAAGTGTGACGCGACGCGACCCAGGGGGCGAGTGGAGGGCAACGGTCGGCGGCGACGCTTCATGGCGTACAAACACTACGTGTTCTGGGTAAATTGTTGGACGTGAGCGTGCAACTGGAGACCAACGTCGTCGTCGAGTCAACGACGCGCACGGACGACGGCGATCACGAGCGATTCACCCACCTGGTGCTCGAGGGCTACACCCCGAAAAACGGTGAGTTCGTCGCGCTGGAGAACTCCGTCGTCGAGGGCATGATCAACGCGACGCCCGTTCGTGCGTTGTGCGGCAAAGTCTGGGTTCCCGGTCGAGACCCGAAGAAGTACCCGATCTGTCCGACGTGCAAGGAAGTCGCCGAGTCGCTCGGGTGGCCCGTACCAGGAGGCTGAACGGGGGAGCGCGCAGGCCACTTCACTAGAGTTGAAGCACCATGTCGCGCGTTCTTGCCCTCCGTCACCACTACGAAGACCGTCCGGGACTCGTGGGCGAGGCCTTTGAGGCACGCGGCTACGAGGTCGACCTCGTCATGATGGACGAGACCAGTGCGACGCCGTCACTCGAGGGTTACGACGCGATGTTCATCCTCGGATCCAAGTGCGCGGTGTACGACGAAGAGGTCGAGGCGGCGTGGTTTCACCGAGAGTTGGCGCTCATCGGCGAAGCCGAGGCCCGGTCACTTCCCATTCTGGGCATCTGTTTCGGTGCCCAAGCGCTCTGTCGCTACTACGGCGGCGACGTCCGTCGTGCGGACGACGGAGAAATCGGCTGGTTCGAGATCGACGTCGTGGACGGCGTCGACCTACCGAGAGGACCGTGGTTCGAGTTCCACTTCGACCACTGCACGTTGCCCGATTCGGCCGAGCTGTGGGCCACGTCGCCACGCGCGGTGCAGGCCTTCGCGATTGGCCCCAACGTCGGGGTGCAGTTCCACCCTGAGATCGACGAGGGGCAACTGAAGGAGTGGTTGGGCGCCGACGAAGCGGAGACGAGAGACCTTGGACTCGACGTGGCGACCCTGTTGGCTGAGACCGCGCGCGAGACGTCGGCGGCGCGGGTACGAGCCCAAGAACTCGTCGATCTTTTTCTACGTCGTGTCGGCTAGGCGACGATCATGAGCGAGCTCTCGTCGGACGAGACAATGACGGTTCGGATCGATCGCGCGGCCACCGGTGGTGGAGTCGGTCGAGCCGATGACGGACGCGTGATCTTCGTGCGTCACTCCCTGCCGGGAGAATTGGTCCGCGTCGCGGTGAACGAGACGACGTCGAGCTTTTACCGAGGCGACGCCATTGAAATTCTTGACCCGAGCCCGGAACGCGTAAAAGCCCCGTGCCCCTACGCGCACCCAGGCGGGTGCGGCGGCTGTGACCTCCAGCACGCGTCACCGGTCGCGCAACGCTCGTGGAAGGCCTCGCTCGTCGGCGAACACCTCAAGCGGATCGCCGGCGTGGAGATAGACGTCGAGGTGACGCCGGCACTCGGAGAAGTGAAGGGCTCACGCACGAGGCTTCGCTGCGCCGTCGACGAGGAAGGTCGACTCTGCCTGCGCGCCGCAAGATCGCACGACCTCGTCGCCATTGACGCGTGCTGGATTGCTGATGACGCCTTCGAAACAGCGCTTCAGTCCACCTGGCGCGGCACCGCGGAAGTCGAACTCCGCGCCATCGGCACTGGCGAGCCCTTCGTCGTCGCCCGCCGTGAGACTGAGCGAGGCACCACCTTCGAGCTTCGTTCACTCACCGGCGCGCCGCTCGAACCCTCGACGCACTCGCGCGTCGCGGTTGGTGGTCACGTGTTCTCTGTAGGTCCACTCTCGTTCTGGCAGTCTCACCGCGAGGCGCCGAAGTTGCTACTCGACTCCGTTATGGAGTTCGCGGACGTCTCGGCGGGTGACGACGTGGTCGATCTCTTCAGTGGTGTTGGTCTCTTCGTGGTGCCGCTCGCCAAGGTGGTGGGTCCGGGTGGTCGCGTGACGGCGGTGGAGTCGTCGTCCTACGCGGTGCGCGACGCGCGAATTAACGCTACTGGCCTCAAGCAGCTGAAGGTTCGTGAGTGGTCGGTCACGCCACGCTCGGTGAACGACACCGTGCGCGAAGGATCCGTCGTCGTCTTGGACCCTCCGCGTCAGGGCCTCGCCAAGGGTGTCGCCGAGAGTCTGGTACGACGTCGGCCCCGTCGGCTTGTCTACGTCTCGTGTGACGCCGCGACCTTCGCGCGCGACCTTAAGATTTTCTTAGGTAACGGCTTTTCCCTGCGAGAGTTGCGAATCTTCGACCTCTTCCCCATGACCGAGCACGTCGAGCTCGTCGCGAGCCTTGACAGCCCCTGGTAAAGGGTGGATAGTAAAAGCGAGAACGAAAATCTCGTTTCCCGTAGAGGGGGTTGAGAATGTCGATCAAGTTAGATCACCACCACCGCGTTACCGCCCAGAAGCTGTTCTGCCACCCGCTGAATCACAATATTCAGTGGCATGACGTGTGTTCATTGCTCGCACGTTTCGGTGAGGTCCACGAGACCCATCGCGGCAATTGGGCTGTAACGGTGGAAGGCGAAACTGTCTCCTTCGGATCAACGCGCACACGCGAGTTGACCGAAGACCAAGTGGTGCGAGTTCGAAACTTTCTTCGATCATTCGGTCTCACGAAAGAAAAGTTGACTGCGGCTTAACGCGTCGACCAGTACGGTTAGGAGTCGTGACCAAGCGACTCATCGTGTTGATCCCTCCGTCGTTGGGTAAGTCATTGGGCGGTCGCCGCCGGAGTAAAGAGGGCGTCTTCGACGTGGAGTTGGACGGGCCACGTCGCCAAGTACTCGACGCGTTGCGTGATTTCGTCGCGCGCGCGACACCGCGTGAACTCGAGATCACGTTCAACTCGAAAGGCGAACTACTGCGGCGCGCCGTGGACGCGACGAACGACGTCGTGCTGGGACGAGCGCTGGTGGCGCCAGCGTGGCGACGCTACGAAGGGATCGTCTGGAACCATTTGGACCCCTTCACGCTCACGCCGGGACAGCGAAGACGGGTGCTCGTTCCTTCAGGGTTGTACGGACTGCTGTCGAGTGAAGATCCCATCGCCGACTACCGACTTCGAATGAACGCACGACTCAGACCGTTGCCTACGTTGGCCCAGTTTTGGCGACCAATCGTCACGCCACTGCTGGAGGAGAGAGCGAACAACAGCACGATCGTGAACTTCTTGCCACAAGAGCACGCGGCGAGTGTCGATTTCCAGACCCTCGCGCAAAGTCACCGCGTCGTCCACGTTCATTTCGTCGCGAACGATGAACGGCGCGCGGTTGGACACGACGCCAAGGCCGTCAAGGGGATTCTCGCTCGCCACGTCTTGACCGAAGGTCTCGACGCGATCGAGTCGGTCGAGTGGCGAGGGTGGCGCGTGCGACGACAGGGGAGTGACGTCATCGTCGCGGCGCCGTAGCTATCCGTTTGGGTTGCGCGATTCGTACGCGGCGGTACAGTGGCGCCATGGCACTTGAAGGCGAGTACGAACCCAGTGCGTGGCAGTGGGTGAGGGAACAGGTCGCCGAGTATGAAGCCAGTGGGGGCGAGCGGGCGAACACACTTCGCGACTCGGGCCTACCGGTCATCATCGTCACGACGCGAGGAAACAAGAGTCACAAGATTCGCAAGTTCGCGCTCATGCGCGTCGAGCACGAGGGTGAGTACGCGCTCGTCGCGTCGCAGGGTGGCGCCCCGACGAACCCTTCGTGGTACTTCAACTTGATCGATGACCCTTCGGCTCTCGCCATTCAAGACGGGCCGACGCCCTTCGATTTCACGGCTCGCGTCGTGGAAGGTGATGAGCGCGCGTTGTGGTGGGAGAGAGCGGTCGCTGCCTACCCTGACTACGCGGACTATCAGACGAAGACGAGTCGGACGATTCCTGTCTTCGTCGCGACGCGAACGGCTCCTTAACAGTACGTTCTTGCGTTGTTCGTAGTTGACGAACTTTGCGTCGTGTTCGTCGACCAAAGGAATAGAAACTTCTCAATGAAACGTGGTGCCCACGAAAACTGACGTACTGCCCGCCGCCGCGGGATCGCGGGAACTCGGCGACGTGACCGTGAACCGAATCGGCTTCGGTGCGACGCGCCAGCGAGTAGAGCATCCCTTTCCGGAGGTGTTTCGAACGACCGCATCATTGATCGGTACGACGGTACTGAGATGAATCTCATCTCCAACAATGGCCAGGGTAAACCCTGAACATCCTTGGAGATGGAGGGATTCGAACCCTCGTGCTCCAGCTTCTTGGTGAACATTCTCCGAGCGCAGCTAACAGGAGATTGTCGGGAGCGTCACTGTTGTCAGCGCCGGTGGCGTTCCTTAGTTAGCTGAATTGTCCCGACTAGATCACTAACGAACCTTGTCGGTAAGCCCTACTTTATGACGTCCGTTTACTAAACCGCAGGGCTGGGTCTAGGCGGACGTTGCTACCTAAGCAGCAAGCGCAAGCTGAGGCTTGGCGTTTATTTATTGTTTCCGGCTCTTTAACGTGGTTCCGGAAACCACGGCTCGCTTCTTTCACCTCGACGTCTGAAGTCGAAACCAATTCATCCCCTCGTCGCGTCACAACCGAATTGGCTGCACCAAAAGCATACCGCCCGCTGCCTCTTCGCGACCCGGATCACCTGGTCCAGGGCGACGTGCTAGCCAAACTTTTCCATGTGGCGTGCCGCCCTCGCCATATCACGCTCGGCGTCGCGTTTGGCGAGGGCTTGGCGTCGATCCTGCTGTTTTCGGCCTTTCGCCAACGCGATCTCTATCTTGGCGCGACCCTCTTTGAAGTACAGCTTCAGGGGAATGATCGTGAGTGACTGGGTATTCATCTCGTGCTCCCATTTGACGATCTCTTTGCGGTGCGCGAGAAGTTTTCTCTTCCGATCGGGGTCGTGGCTACCGAAACCCACCGCGAACTTCCAAGGTGGAACGTGCATCTGAAAGACCCAAAGCTCATCATTATCGACCCGAACGTAGCTCTCGGCGATTTGGGCAGTCCCTTCGCGGAGAGACTTCACTTCAGATCCCATTAGCACGATGCCGCATTCGAGAGTGTCCAAGATCTCAAAGTCGTGTCGGGCGCGTCGATTGGTGGCGACGACACGGTCACCGCCTACTTCGTCACGCTTCTTTGCGCGTCGCTCCTGAATTTGTTTGGCTCTGGCCACGAAGCAAGCGTACCGAAGAGTGGACGAGGATTCGACGGCGGTTGACTAGCGTAACCACGTGCTTACTCTCAGCTCAACCCAACGAGACGCCATCGTGGCAACGTGCATCCGTGCACTACCCAACGAAGGATGTGGACTTCTTCTTGGCGACATCGACGGCGTGGTGCGAGAAGTCGTCGCGAGCACGAACGTGGCGGACTCTGCCAAGGTGTACGAAATCGACCCCAAGGTGCTGCTTCGTGCCTACCGACGCGCTGACGACGAGGACATAGAGGTGATCGGCGTCTTTCACTCGCACACCCACAGCGAGGCGTACCCGAGTCCCACCGACGTCCGTCAAGCGCCCGATCCGTCGTGGCATTACGTGCTCGTCTCGCTTCGCGACATACCAACGGAGATTCTCAGTTATCGAGTGGTCGACGAGACAGTTTCGGCGGAAACTGTGAAGATTCTTAACTGACAACGGCACCCTCAATTTTCGGGCACAACGTCGCGGAAAGCAGATAATGTTGACTCAGCAGGTCATGTATTGGCCTGGAAAGTCGAAAGAGGCGTTATGGCGGCTGTGCTGCGAATCCCCACCGTGCTTCGTCCTGCCATGGGCGGCGAGAGCGTCATCGCGGTCGAAGGTTCCACCGTGGGCGAAGTGCTCCTCAAGCTCACCACGACGTATCCCGCTATCAAGGGCCAACTCCTCAACGAGGACGGGACCCTGCACCGCTTCCTCAACGTCTACGTCAACGACGACGACGTGCGGTACCTCGGCGGCGTCGAGGCGTCCGTCACCAACAACGACGAGATCACCCTTCTGCCCGCTGTCGCGGGCGGCGTTTGGTAGTGCCGCGCTACGAATCCGTACTCGAACTGATTGGCAACACGCCGGTCGTCGACGTCAGCGCGCTTTCGCCAAAACCTAACGTCGCGATTCTGGCGAAACTCGAAGGTCGTAACCCGGCCGGCTCGGTGAAAGACCGCGTCGCGTTGTCGCTGATCGAAGCCGCCGAACAGGACGGTCGACTGATACCTGGTCGGTCTGGCCAGACGCTTATCGAACCCTCCTCAGGTAATACTGGCATCGCGCTCGCCATGGTGTGTCGCCTGCGTGGCTACCACTTGAAGGTGGTGCTGCCAACGAACGTCTCACCGGAACGACGACAATTGCTGCTCGCCTTCGGGGCGGAGATCATCGATTCGCCGGGAAGTGAGGGTTCGAACGGCGCGGTGCGTCTCGCACAATCGCTCAGCGAAGCGAACCCCGAGTGGGTCTTTCTGTACCAGTACGCCAACCCGGCGAATCCACTCGTCCACTACCAAACGACCGGCCCTGAGATCTTGGCCGACGTCCCGGAGATCACGCACTTCGTCGCGGGACTCGGCACGTCGGGCACGTTGATGGGTGTCGGCAAGTATCTGAAGGAACATCGTCCCGAGGTGCAGATCTGGGCCGTCGAGCCGCCGAGTGGCGAAATGGTCGATGGACTGCGCAGTCTCGACGATGGGTACGTTCCGCCGATCTTCACTGACAACGACGGAGAGCACCTCCTTGACCGCAAGGTCATCGTGCGTCCCCGCGAGTCCATCGAGTGGACTCGCCGTCTCACGGAAGTGGGGCTCTTCGTCGGACTCTCCTCGGGCGCCGCGATGGCGGGCGCGGTGAAGTGCGCGTTGACGATTGACGACACCGACGCGGCGACGATCGTCACGATCATCGCGGACGACGGTTGGAAGTACCTCTCCACTGGCGCGTGGAGCGACGACATCGATGACGTGGTCGAGCGCGCCAAGGCCACCATCTACTTCTAGACGGTCGCCAAAGGACGAATCTCCACTACCGTTAGCACGCACTCATCGTGTGAACTAAGGAGAAATATGTCAGTACTTCGCGCCGACGGCCGCGCGTTCGACGAGGCTCGACCTCTATCCTTCGAGCGTGACTTCACGGAGATGGCCGCGGGGTCGGTCCTCGTGAGTTTCGGTCGCACCAGAGTGCTCTGCACGGCGTCGGTCGACTACGACGTGCCTCGATGGCTTAAGGGCAAGGGCCGCGGTTGGGTGAGCGCCGAGTACTCGATGTTGCCCGGCTCGACGCCCGATCGCGCGAACCGTGAAGCCGCAAAGGGGAAGCAGTCGGGTCGTACGCAAGAGATCCAGCGACTGATCGGTCGCTCGCTTCGAAGTGTGACGCAACTCGAACTGCTGCCCGACGTGCAGATCCTGGTGGACTGCGACGTCCTCCAGGCGGACGGCGGCACGAGGACGGCGTCGATCTGTGGCGGCTACGTCGCGCTGCACGACGCCATCTCTCGCCTCGTCGGCACGGGTGTCATTGCCCGGCACGCACTCAACGACTCCGTCGCGGCGGTGTCGGTGGGCATCGTCGGGGGCGTCGCGATGCTCGACCTTCCTTACGAGGAAGACGTCCGGGCCGATACTGACATGAACGTCGTGATGACCGGCTCCGGGCGCTTCGTCGAGGTGCAAGGAACCGCCGAACACGAAGCCTTCGACCGTGACGAGCTCAACCAGCTCTTGGACCTCGCGGCGCTCGGCATCGGTCGAATCCGGGACGCGCAGCGTGACCTCTTGGCGACGCCTCCCGCCCCACGTACCGCGTGAACAGGTTCGTGCTCGCGACGGCGAATCCCCACAAGACGGACGAGGTCCGTCGCGTGCTCGAGCCATTCGACGTCGAACTCCTCCCACGTCCCCAGGACGTGACCGACGTCGACGAGACCGAGGAGACGCTCGAGGGCAACGCGCTTTTGAAGGCGTGGGCTCTCACGAGGGCCACGGGTGAGGCAGCGATCGCTGACGACACGGGACTCTTCATCGACGCCCTCGACGGTCGACCCGGTGTCTACAGCGCGCGCTACGCCGGCGAGCGAGCGTCCTATGCGGACAACGTACAAAAAGTTCTCGCTGAGCTCGACGGCGTCGACGAGTCGCGGCGCACGGCGCGCTTTCGCACGGTGATCGCCGTGACCTACCCGGACGGCGCGTCGTGGTGGGTAGAAGGTGTCTTGGAAGGGGCGATCCTCACGAGTCCACGTGGCGACGCGGGCTTCGGCTACGACCCAGTGTTCGCGCCGGTGGACCTCGGGGGGACGTCACTGGCCGAACTCGCGCCCGCGGAGAAGGACGCGATCTCGCACCGGGGCAGGGCGCTTCGAGCGCTCGCCGAAAGACTCTCGAATTCGTAGTCTGCTTGCGAAGTGTTCACCCGTAGGCTGGCAACGTGACGAACCATGAGCTGGCCATGTTCCCCTTGGGGATGGTCGTTTTTCCACACCAGACGGTTGGGCTCTGCGTCTTCGAACCGCGTTACCACCAACTTCTCACGGACGTCGAAACGGAACAACGCTTCGGCACGTGTCTGATCGAGCGGGGCTCCGACGTGGGTGGTCAGGATCAGCGGACCTTCGTGGGCACCATCGTCGAGATACTCGGTTCACACCACTTGACCAACGGTCAGACATTGATCGTGGTCGAAGGTATGGAGTGCTTCCAGGTCGGGGAGTGGTTGGTCGACGATCCGTATCCTCGCGCGCGCGTCGAGGATCGTTGCTGCGACGACGTCCCCATCGAGCCGTCCCTGCTCAAATCAACTGAATCAGCCGTGCGGGCGCTGCGAAACCTGCAGAGTGAGGTATTCGCTGATCAGTGCCTGCAAAGGAACTGCGCCATGGATGAAGATCCCAAGGTTCGAAGCTGGCAACTCTGCGCGCTCACGCCCATGTCGATACTCGACCAGTTCAAGGTGTTGAGTCTGAGTAATCCGAACGACCGACTACGTCTCGTGGCCGAGATCTGTTGCGAACGCTACGGCGACTACCAGCGGATGCTCGCCGTTGACGAGCAACGCGCGCCGCTGACCTAACGGAGTTCGAGCAGGTCGACGACGAAGATCAGCGTCTCGTTGGGCGCGATCACGCCGCCCGCGCCACGTTCGCCGTAGCCGAGGTGCGAAGGAATGACGAGGCGACGTCGTCCGCCGACTCGCATGCCCACGACACCTTGGTCCCAACCTTTGATGACGTGACCGGCCCCCAGTGGGAAGTCGAAGGGCTCGCCGCGATTCCACGACGCGTCGAACTCTTCTCCGCTGGTGACGCCCACGCCGACGTAGTGCACGACGGCAGTCTGGCCGACCTTGGCCTCTTCGCCGTCACCGACGACCATCTCTTCGATGAGGAGATCGTCGGGGGCGGCGCCGAGGTGGGGTTCTACGAGTGGTTTCTCTGACATGGTCGACGACCTTAGTGGCGTCGAGCGCGCCCGCCGCCGGCGCCAGCGCCCACGACACGAACGTTCTTCGCTTCGCGTCCCTTGGGACCCTGCGCCTCTTCGAACGTGATCTTCTGACCCTGGCTGAGCGACTTGAAGCCGTCGCCCACGATGCTCGAGAAGTGAATGAACAAGTCGTCGCCCTTGGCGTCCTCGGCGAAGCCGAAGCCCTTGGAGTCGTTGAAGAAACTGACGACGGCTTCGTTGCCGCGCGGACGGGCGGAACTCTCGGCGCGCGCGGGCTGGGCGTCGCGGCGTTCGAAGTTTCGAACCGGTCGTGTCTCAGTCTCGCTCGAATGACGTTCGCGGCGAGCGGCCGTGACGCGCTCACGAGGTTCGCGGCGTTCGAAGCTACGCGGCGCGCGTTCGCGCTCACGCGGCGATGACTCAACACGGCGCCTGGGGCCGCGCTCGTCGAGTCGCTCGGCCGCGACGGCGTCGTCAACGGCCCCGAGGCGAATCGCGGGCGCGGTCTCGCGCGCCTCGATCGACGGATTGATGCCGAGTGCGCGCTGGAGGCGCTTCACCTGGCCGATGACGTCTTCACCCACGAGGGAGATCACGGCACCGGTGGCACCCGCACGGCCCGTACGGCCCGAGCGGTGGAGGTAGTCCGTGGCCTGAGCCGGTGGGTCGTAGTGCACGACCACGGGGAGGAGGTCGATGTGGATACCGCGGGCGGCGACGTCGGTAGCGACGAGGACCTGGATCTGTCCACTCTTCACGCTGCGAAGCGCTCGTTCGCGCTGGGCTTGGGACCGGTCACCGTGCAGGGGCACGGCGGAGATCCCGCGCTCGCCGAGTTGGCGGGCCAGGCGGTCAGCACCGTGCTTGGTGCGGGTGAAGATGATGGCGCGCTCGTAGGTTTCGATGATGTCGGCCGTGATGTCGGGACGACGGTCGCGCGGGACCTTCCAGAAGTAGTGGTCGACGTCACTCGGGGCTTCGTCACCGACGACGTCGTGGATGGCGGCGTTGTTCGTGAACTCTCGCACCAACGACGAGACGTCGGGTCCCATCGTGGCGGAGAACAACATGACGTGACGGTCGGGCGAGGTGGCCGCGACGATGCGACGCACCGCGGGCAAGAAGCCCATGTCGGCCATACGGTCGGCTTCGTCGACGACGACGGTCATGACGTCACCGAGGTCGAGGGCGCGCTGTTCGAGCATGTCCTCGAGACGACCGGGACAGGCCACGACCACGTCGACGCCGAAGTTGAGGGCCTTGCGCGCGACGTTGTACGAGGTGCCGCCGTAGATGCAGATCACGCGGCGACCGTGGTCGTCGGTGAGCTGGGCCATCTCTTTTTGCACCTGCGCGGCGAGTTCGCGTGTCGGCACGAGGACGAGCGCAACGGGTTTGCGGGGGCGGGCTTTGGTGAGGCGTGCGAGCAACGGCAGCGCGAACGCGAGTGTCTTACCCGAGCCCGTGATGGCTTTACCCACCACGTCGCGTCCTTCGAGCGCGTCGGGAATCGACGCCTCTTGGATGGGGAAGGCCTCGGTGATGCCGCGGGCGCTCAAGCGCTCCACGAGGCGTGCGGGGACGCCGAGGTCGGCAAAGGACATGGACATAGAACTCCTACGAGTTGAGATGAGCCCAACTCGCAGAATTACGTCGAATCGGTCTCTATCGCGAGATGCGATGAAACAGCGTTTTCAATGTTAGCAGACGACCTCGCGTTTCGTGACGCGCGTCGATTTCGTGCGGGCGGAGGGACTCGAACCCACACTCCGAAGAACTGGTACCTAAAACCAGCGCGTCTGCCAATTTCGCCACGCCCGCGAGCGTCCCCACTCTAGGCGTTAAGGGAGGCCGTTTCGAGTCTCGCAGGGTAGATTGGTCCAATGATTACATCAGCAATGTCCGACGGATTTGGCGCGAACGATCTCAATCAACGCTTATTGCGCGAACGAATCGTCTTTCTCGGCTCTCAAGTGGACCAAGAGACGGCCAACAGGATTTGTGCGGAGTTACTTCTCCTCGAAGCGGAAGATCGTGACAAGGACATCAGCATCTACATCAACTCACCTGGTGGGTCGGTGACCGATGGACTCGCCATCTACGACACGATGCAGTACGTCAACTGCGATGTTCGTACCATCTGCATCGGCATGGCCGCCTCGATGGGCCAGTTTCTGCTCTGTGCCGGCGCGCCAGGTAAGCGTTTCGCACTTCCCTACAGTCGTATCTTGATGCACCAACCTTCGATGGGAGGAATGCAGGGCCAAGCCTCTGACATCGCTATTCAGGCGGAACAGATCATCTACATGAAGAAGACACTTGCTGAGCGCACGTCGTTTCACACCGGTCAGCCGATCGAGCGCATCGAGATCGACTCGGACCGCGATCGTTGGTTCACCGCGCAAGAGGCAAAAGAGTACGGCTTCATCGACGCTGTCATCGAGCGTTCGGCCATTCGTCAAGGGGTCTAGTGAGTGACGCCCCTTCGGCGGACCCACAGCGTCGTTCACTCGAGGACACGCCGGTTCGTGTCGTCAGCGCGCGCGCCACACTCTCGGCCCGGCTACAGAATCTCTGGTCCCGTCGAGAGTTGCTGCTCGGGCTGATCTCGTCCGACATTCGTATCAAGTACAAGAACTCGTCGTTGGGCCTCTTTTGGTCCATGATCTCGCCCGCGTTCACGCTTGGTGTGTACTACCTGGTCTTCTCGGTGTTCTTGAAGAACGGGATTCCCAACTTCGTCATTTACCTGTTCTCGGGCCTCGTCGTCTGGAACATGTTCCAGAACTCGATCAACACCGCCACGGGCGTCATCGTCGATCGCGCGGCACTCGTGAAGAAGGTCTCCTTCCCGAGAGAGATCTTGGCACTCTCGAACGTCGGCGCGTCCGTTGTCTACTTCGTCGTCCAACTCTTTGTCCTCGTGCTCTTCGTCGCCGCGGTGGGCCACGCGCCGGCTTGGAAGTTCCTCATCATTCTGCCGATTTCATTTCTCTCGTTGTACTTCTTCACTTCGGCGCTCGCCATGGTCATGTCGGCGGTCAACGTCTATTTACGAGACATGAAGCACCTGATGGAGGTGCTCTTACAGCTCTGGTTCTGGCTGACCCCGGTCGTCTACTCCTACGAGAATTCGATCGCGCCACATCTCGTGCACCGCGGACTTTCGTTCGTGTACTTCTTGAATCCCGTGACCTTGATCGTCGTCACGTTCCAGCGGGTCTTCTACGTGAACACGATCGTGCACTCGACGGTGGCGCCGCACCCGGTGATCAACGTGCTGCCGACGTGGTCCTTCGAGAAGTTCCTCTACCTCAACGGCGTACTCCTCGCCATCGCCATATTTTCGTTCTTCGTCGCCGAAGCGATCTTCGGTCGCCTTGAGGGCAACTTCGAGTCGGAGTTGTAAATGGCGAGCGTGATCGACGTCCAGGGCGTCTCCAAACAATTCAAGATCCACCACGAGCGCCACCAGTCACTGAAGGAACGACTCCTGCATCCCCGTTCGGGTTCGACCGAGGTCTTCAACGCACTGTCGGACATCAACTTCACGGTGGGTCAGGGCGAGACCGTCGGCATCGTCGGTCACAACGGCTCGGGTAAGTCCACGTTGTTGAAGTGCATCTGTGGCGTGTTGAAGCCGACGACGGGCGAGATTCGACTGCGCGGGAGCCTCGCGGCGCTGCTCGAACTGGGCGCCGGCTTTCAAACGGAGCTCTCTGGTCGCGACAACGTCTACCTTTACGGCGCGATGTTGGGGTTTTCGAAGAAGATGGTCGACGGTATCTTTGACGAGGTCGTCGCCTTCAGTGAGATCGAGCAGTTCATCGACACGCAAGTGAAGTTCTACTCGAGCGGCATGTACGTCCGCCTCGCTTTCGCGGTCGCGGTGAACGTGAATCCCGACATCTTGGTGGTCGACGAAGTACTCGCCGTCGGTGACGAACGCTTTCAGGCGAAATGCGTGGACCGTATCCAACGATTCAAAGAGGAGGGTCGAACGATCCTGCTGGTAACGCACAACGCGGACCAGGTGCGCGCACTGTGCGACCGCGCGGTGGTGCTCGAATCGGGCGACATGATCGCCGACGGACCGACGCACGAGTCACTGCGAATCTTTCGCGAGCACCTGCTCGAAGATGCCGTCGAACACGACAGCGCCCGACTCAGTGAGGCCATCAAGATTGAAGCCGTCACGTCGCCGACGGGATCGTTCGAGGTTCGAAGCGGCTCGGCTCTACACCTCGACGTGAGCGTGCACTCGACCGCCGCCTACAGCGGAAATTTCGTCATGGAACTGTTCACGAGAGGTGGCTTGCTGATCAGTCGCAGTGACGCGCAGGGTTCGCCAGTCAATTTGGTGCCGGGCCACAACGTCATCGGCATCGACCTCGCGCAACTACCGCTCCTCGACGGTCTGTACGACCTCAACGTGGGCGTTGTCGATCACCACGGCCACACGGTGATCGCGTGGAGCGAACAGGCCGCGACGATCCAGGTCACCTACGAGGGTCGAGAGGCCGGGGTCATCGAGCTCGGCGCCACTATTCGCCAGCAGTAGCTCTCCAGTCGGAGGCGTCACCCTTCAAGCGAGGGAAGTTGCGTAGCGCGCCCAAAAGTCCGAGTTTGCCCACGTCGTAGGGATGGGTCGCCCCGCGAAGGAGCCGTCGGTCGCCCCGAGAGTTCCCGTAGGCGTAGATGATGGGCTCGACGCCGGGATGGTGTTCCTCGAGCCAGGCCGTGAGCCGACGCATCTTCTCGCTCCCGCGACAGTTCTTGCCCAGGTAACTCCCCGTGAGTTTGCCCCGGGCGTCAACGGCGAGACGCGTGCCGAGCCCGCTTTCGACCTCGAGGTACTCCGCGACGACGTCGACGTAGATCTGAGGTGACGCGGAGACGAGCACGACGTCGTGACCTTCGCGAAGGTGCCAGCGCAGGCGCTCGATGACGCGAGCTCGACCGCGCGCTTCGAAGTGAGCGAGCGCGAAGACCCGAGAACGCGCCTTGACGTCGTCGACGTCGAGTCCGAGGAGCAGCTTGCGAAAGAGTCGTTCCTTCGCGTGATCGGCCCATGGTCCGCTGCGAAGCGCTCCCACGACGAGGGGCCAGAAGAGTCCGAGCGCCGCGAAGTACGTCGCGCGACGTCCGCGCAAGTAGCGCAGCCACTTGAAGACGCTGCCGCCCTCGCTGAGTGTGCCGTCGAGGTCGAAGGCCGCCACGATCGGCGTCGGGGGAGTCGTCATTGTTCTAGTTTCACAGGCGCTTCGTAAGGGCGCGATGAATACTCTATAAAGCCGGTGGTATTTTGCGAGATTTAAGAAATGGCCGCTAAGGTGTGCGAGTGCCGTCGAATGACTGGCACTTCGCACACAAGGAGTGATCATGGCAATTCGTTTGGGCGACGAGGCCCCCGACTTTACGGCGGAGACCACCGAAGGAACCCTGAACTTTCACGAGTACCTGGGTGACGGTTGGGGCATTCTCTTTTCGCACCCCAAGGACTTCACGCCGGTGTGCACCACGGAACTCGGTGGTTTCGCCGCGCGTAAGGCTGATTTCGACAAGCGCAACACCAAGCTCATCGGCGTCTCGGTAGACAACGTCGAGTCGCACAACCGCTGGAAGGCCGACATCGATGAAGTGCAGGGCACCGCGCTGAACTTTCCCATCATTGGTGACGAGGACCACAAGGTGGCCGACCTTTACGACATGATCCACCCGAACGCCAACGACACGTTGACCGTGCGCAGCGTCTTCATCGTGTCGCCGGACAAGAAGGTGAAGCTGACCTTGACCTACCCGGCGTCGGTGGGACGCAACGTCGACGAGATCGTACGCGTCCTGGACGCACTGCAGCTCTCGGCGAAGTTCCCCGTCTCGACGCCCGTCGACTGGAAGGACGGCGAGGACGTCATCATCTCGCCTTCCGTCAGTGACGAGGACGCCAAGGAGAAGTTCCCGAAGGGGTTCCGCAAGGTGAAGGACTACCTGCGATTCACGCCGCAGCCCAACAAATAAACTCCCTTCATGTAGTTGACGTCGACGCGGCCACTTTGTAGTGGCCGCGTCGGCCATTTCACCCCCACAGCGAAGGAGTCATCGTGACGACCGACCTCGTATTTCAATTAGGAAATGAAAAGATCAATCGACTCGGTTACGGTGCCATGCGGATCACCGGTCCCGGCATCTGGGGCTACCCCGCCGATCGCGCCGAAGCGCTGAACGTCCTTCGCCGTGCGAGAGAACTCGGTGTTGACTTCATCGACACCGCCGACTCGTACGGGCCGTCCGTGTCAGAAGAGTTGATCTTCGAGGCGCTGCACCCCTACGTTGACGTGAAGATCGCCACGAAGGCCGGGCTGCTTCGAACTGGTCCCGACGTCTGGGTGCCGTGCGGCATTCCGGACTACCTACGCCAAGAGTGCGAACTATCACTTCGACGACTCGGCCAAGAGTCACTCGACCTCTTTCAACTCCACCGCATCGACCCGAAAGTGCCAGCCGACGAGCAGTTCGGCGTGCTGAAGGACCTGCTCGACGAAGGAAAGGTGCAGGCGCTCGGTCTCTCGGAAGTCTCCGTGGACGAGATCAAGGCGGCGCAAAAGGTCATTCCCGTCGCCACCGTGCAGAACCTGTACAACCTCACGAATCGACAGAGCGAAGAGGTCCTGGACTACTGCGACGCGCAAGGTATTGGCTTCATTCCTTGGTTCCCCGTGGCCTCGGGCTCGCTCGCTCGTCCCGGCGGCCCGCTCGACGCGCTCGCGAAGGAGAAAGGCGTCAGCGTGGCGCAACTTTCACTCGCGTGGCTCTTGCAGCGCTCGCAGTTGATGATTCCGATCCCCGGCACGTCAGAGGTGGCGCACCTCGAAGAGAACGTCGCGGCGAAGGACGTGGAGCTCGATGACGACACCTTCAAACAGCTGAGTGACTTGACGAACTAGTTCGCCCTCGTCGACGCGTCGATCAGCGACGCGCGAAGTTCTCGCTTGAGCACCTTGCCTTGAGGGTTGCGCGGTAGGGCCTTCGAACGAAACACGTAGCGAGTGGGCACTTCGAACTTTGCTAAGCGTGCCGCGACGTGACGCGCGATCTCCTCGGCCTCGATCGCTCGACCGGGGCGAAGGACGATGACGGCGGCGACCTCTTCGCCGTACGTAGGGTGGGGAAGACCAATGACGGCGCAGTCCGCGACGTCGGGGTGATTGAAGATCGCGGCTTCGACGATGACCGAGTAGACGTTCTCACCGCCGCGAATGATCATGTCCTTCGCGCGGTCGACGATGTAGACGAAGCCTTCGTCGTCGATACGTGCGATGTCACCGGTGTGCAACCATCCATTGGTGAAAGCCTCCGCGGTGGCCTCGGGTTTGTTCCAGTAACCGCGCACGACGTTCGGGCCCTTGATCCAGAGCTCGCCAACGACGTCGGGACCACGCGGTAGGTCATCGGTCGGCTCTAATTCTTCGAAGCCCTCCGGCACGACGACCATTTCGTTGACCGGGTAGGCCGGGCCGCAGCTACTTGGCTTGGCGAGATAGTCCGGGCCAGCGTTCCCGCACACACCCGCCGACGTCTCGGTGAGCCCGTAACCGTTACTTGCTTGACCTCCCGGGAACGCCGTTCGAAGGCGGGACACGAGATCGGGCGGAGGCGGGGCGCCGCCGTAGGCGATGCTCTTCACGCTCGACGTATCGAACGTGGCGAACGCCGGATCGTCCAGGATCTGCATCGCGATGGTGGGCACGCCGCCGATACCGGTGATGCGCTCGGACTGAATGAGCTCGAGCGCACGTCGCGAATCGAAATGATGCATCATCACGATCTTGTTGCCCGCGGCCGTCGCGGGGATCATGAACGCGTGACAGCCAGTCGCGTGAAAGAAGGGGATGTTCAAAAGACCCGAGGCCTGTTCGGCGGGTCCGGCGTTCGGCGGCCCGAAACGCATCGTGGATCGTTGCCCGGCGAAGAAGAGGTTCATCAAGTTCGTGATGACGTTGCGGTGTGAACCTACCGCCCCCTTCGGATGACCGGTGGTACCCGACGTGTAGAGCATGGTCGCGTCGTCGTCGGGCTCGATGTCGACCTCGGGTGGCGTCGACGTGGGTTCGACATCCCCGAGGGCGTCGGCGAACGTCATGACTCGAAGTCGCGCGTGTGCTTCGCCGAGTCGCGTCGGTCGTGAGAGGTCGTCACTTAAGACGACGACGGTCGAGAGCTCGGTCAGCTCGCCGAGTCGCGGTCGCACCCGCTCGAGTCGCTCTTCGTCGACGAAGAGGACGGACGTCCCCGAGTCACTGAGACCGTAGATCAGTTCGTCGGTGGTCCACCACGCGTTGAGGGGCACGACGACGGCTCCCGTCACGACCGATCCCCAAAAGGCCATCACCCACTGCGGGAGATTTCTCGACGCGATCGCGACCCGATCACCTTTGCGAACACCGAGCTCCACGAGTCGCCTGGCGAGCGTCGCGGCGCCACGGTAGTGCTCGTCGAAGGTGTAGCGCTGGTCTTCGTAGACGAGGAAGTCACGCGTGGCGTGGTTGAGTGACACGTCGAGGATTTGACGCAGTGAAACGGGCGCGTTCTTCCAGACGGTCAGTTCTCTGCCGTGCACCACGGCGCGCTCGGTCTCGAACATCTGTCCTGGTGCAATGAGGCGCGCCGTCGCCTCTTGGAGCGAGAGTTTCACTTCACTCATGGACGAAGAGATTAGGTCGTCTCGTTGACGGGTTGAAAGAGGGTCGAGCGGTAGTGCACGAGTTCGCTGATCGACTCGCGTATGTCGTCGAGCGCACGGTGCGACGACTCCTTCTCGGGCAGACTCGCCACCACGTCGGGATTCCAGCGCCGAGCGAGTTCTTTCAGCGTCGAGACGTCGACGTTGCGGTAGTGCAAGAACGCTTCGAGCGTCGGCATGTACTCCTGGAGGAAACGGCGATCGGTACCTATGGAGTTGCCGCACAGAGGCACGGTGCGGGCTTCGGCGATGTGGAACTTCAGAAAGTCGAGGGTTTTCGTCTCCGCTTCTTCGTGCGTGATGGTGGACGCGACAATGGCCGGCAGCAGGCCCGACTTCGTGTGCATCTCGGTGACGAAAGGACCCATCTCGGCGAGCTGTTCGGGTGTGGCGTGCAGGACGAGATCGGGACCTTCGGCGACGACGTTGAGGTGGTCGTCGGTGATGAGCGTGGCGATTTCCACGATGACGTGTCGCGAGGGCTCGAGTCCCGTCATCTCCAAATCCATCCACACCAGCACAGTGCGACACTACTTCCCATCCAGCAAACGCGGTTGATCGTGGAGTACGGCAAGTCACGCATCACACCGAAATCTGAGCCCAACTATCTCCTACGCGCCGACTGCTGGTGGCGTTTCAGTTGACGCTTCGTCGGGGTGCGCCGTTGCAGCAAGTTTCTGCTGTGCGGGACTTACCTTCCCTCCACGTCCAGTACCGGAGCTTGTCCCCGGCAGGCCTTGTCGGGCCAGGTTGGTGGTCGCGTTGAGGTCGCGACAGAGTGTGAGACCACAGGCCTCACAGTGATACACCCGCTTGTCGATGGGCAGTGTGGCTTTGACTATCCCGCATCGACTGCAGGTTTTTGAGGAGGGGTAGAACCGGTCGGCGCGCACGAGGGTAGAGCCGTACCACTTGGTCTTGTACTCGAGTTGGCGCGCGAACTCACCCCACGCGGCGTCTTCGATGTGCTTGGCAAGGGCGTGATTTTTCACCATGCCCGCCACGTTGAGGTCCTCGATCACGATGACGTCGTAGCTCTTCGCGAGCATGGTTGTGGTTTCGTGGATCAGATTCTTGCGAGCGTTGCGCACATCGGCGTGGATCCGCTGAACCCGTCCGATGGACTTCTTCCACCGGTTCGATGGAGCGGTGCCCTTCTTCGGACCCTGGCGGCGTGAGGCGATGCGCTGCACGTGCGCCAGTTTCTTCTCGGCGTGCACGTAATGGCGGGGGTTCTCCACTTCGAGGACGTGCTCACCACCTGGAGTAGCACCGGTGTAGAGCGTCGTGATGCCAGCGTCGATGCCGATGATCCGCTCGGGGGCTCGAGGCGCGGGAATCGCCTGAGTGATTTCGACGGTGAACGAGATCGTCCACTTCCCGCCACGCTCGGACACCGTTCCCGCCATAATCTTGCCGGTTCCGCGCTCGAGGTGCCGGTAGAGCTTTCGGGTGGACTCGTAGGTCTTTATCTCTCCGACGCGAGCAATACGCAGGTGGTGAGAGTCGGTGAGACGGACGGTGGGTCCCATGAACCGGACCGATCCGCCCGATCCCTTGCGCTTGAAGTTTGGGAACTTCGCGCGGCCCTTATGGAAGTTGGTGAAGACCTTCGACAAGCGCTGAGCCGCGTCGTTGTAGGTACTCGAACCGTTCTCCGCCCACCACGGCGCCGCCTCGTCGCGGTGCTCGGCCCAGAGGTAGAGAAGACCGAAGTGGCCAGTGTCGATCCAATCCTCCTTCGTGACCTCGATCCCCGCGTCCTTCTTCACGCGGTTGTCGTCCCAGTTGTCCTTCACCAACGCGAGCAACGTGTTGTACGCGAACCGTGATCCGCCGACGTGGCTTCGCAGCGTCGAGATTTGCTCAGGCGTGGGGTCAAGAATGTAGACGTAGGCGCGAGTGATGACGGCGGTCATAGAGGGGCCGTTCACGAGATCAGTATCTGCCCTTGGTGTGACATTGCCCGCACTCCACCGCCGACCGAGTTTGCCGCAGGTGCACTACTTAAAGTGGCTGGCCACCGTGTGTAGCCTTCCCGCTATGGAAATCTTCACCAAGGTGCTACATCCCGACGCTGTACTGCCTCATTACGCGCACGAAGGCGACGCGGGGTGCGATCTCGTGGCGATCGAGTCCTGCGTACTTCGCGCCGGCGGGGGCCGCGCGATGGTCGCGACGGGTCTCGCCGTAGCGATTCCCGAGGGTCACGGGGGCTTCGTCTTGCCGCGCAGCGGACTGGCCTCGAAACACGGCGTGACGTGCGCCAACGCGCCGGGCCTCATCGATCCGGGCTACCGCGGCGAAGTAAGGGTGGCGCTGGTGAACCTCGACCCCGAGCTCGACTACCACGTCGAGAAGGGCGATCGCATCGCGCAACTGGTCGTGCTGCCCGTGACGGCGGCGAACTTTCAGGTCGTCGACGAACTCCCGAGTTCCGCGCGCGGCGCGGGTGGCTTTGGCAGCAGCGGACGATGACGAAATTCCTCGGTCCGCTCGATAGTGCCTTCATCCTGCTCGAGACCCCGGGCACGTCGATGAACATTGGCGCCGTCATTGAACTCGAGGTCGGCGACGTCATCGATCCAAAGGAGCGCTTCGAGCGAATTGAGTGCAGCATCGCCGCGCGAATTCACGAGATCCCTGTCCTGACGCAACGCGTCGTGCGTGCGCCCTTCGACATGACGTGGCCGATCCTGGTCGAGGACGAAAAGTTCGACGTCAGTCGTCACGTCGTTCGCGCGGCGCTTCCGACACCGGGTTCGCGCGAACAGTTCGACGCCTACGTGTCGGAGTTCTTGTCGCGCTCTCTCTCGCCTCAACGACCACTGTGGCAACTCCTGGTCATCGAGGGTCTTGAGGACGGTCGAGTGGCGCTCGTTATGAAGGCGCACCACGCACTCGCCGACGGCGTCTCCTTCGCCGAGACGTTCGCCAACCTGTTCGACATCTCTCCCGAGATCCGCGAGCCCGGTCCCCGTGTTGACGTCGACGAGGTAGAGCCCACCGTGACGACGTCACTCGGTCTCCTTCGACAGGCACTCGCGCGAGTACGCCGCCACCCCCAGTTGTTGGTGGAGAACGTCGTGTCGTGGGGACGTCGGCTCTACGAGATCCTTCGCGCGGTCGTCACCGTCATCTCAGAGCACAAGCGAAGAAATGCGACGCCCAACCAGCCGTCGATCTTCGAGGCCCGACGTACGTCGCTCACCGGGGCTTCGGGGATCGAGAAGACGTTTCACCGTACGCGCGTGCCACTGGCGGAGGTGAAGCGAGCAGCGAAAACGCGAGGCGTCTCGGTGACGGACTTCGTTATGGCAACGACAAGCGGCGCGTTGAAACGACTGCTCGACGATCGCGGCGACGTCCTCAAGCGCGACCTCATCGCCTTCGTGCCGATCAACGTGCGCGGCGAAGGTGACACCGCCGACCTCGGGAATCAGATCTCCGGCATGCTCCTCGCGCTGCACACGGACGCGGCGGACCGCGAAGAACGCCTGCGCGCCATCTCCATCGACTCCGCGAAGACTCGAGGTGAGCAACGTCGTCATCGCGCCAAGATCTTTCAAGACGTGCCTCGCGTGCTCGGCCCGACGCTGTTGTCCTTCGGCGGAAAGGTCGTCTCCGCGTTCGGGCTCTTCGATCATCTTCCGGTCGCGAACGTGATGATCTCCTCGGTAGCGGGGCCGCCCATTCCACTGTGGTTGAGTGGTTACCGCGTCACGTCGGCCGCGCCCTTCGGGCCGCTACTCGGTTCGTTCTCACTCAATATCACCGTGCTCGGGTTTGAGGAGAATCTGGAGTTCGGGCTCCTCGGCTGCGCCGATCGAATGGACGATCTTTCGACGCTACGGGACTACCTATTCGAAGAAGCGACAGCGTACATCGAGTCCACGCCGTCGTAGAGGGCGCTTGGTAGCGCGACGCGCGTCGGCTACAATTGAACCACCACGCGGACGTAGCTCAGTTGGTAGAGCGCGACCTTGCCAAGGTCGAGGTCGCCGGTTCGAGCCCGGTCGTCCGCTCCAAGGGGTTTGTGGCTCATCGGATTCTGACGGGGTGAGCTGATCACGAGAGTTGGCTGTGACACGCAGATGAACCGGAACGTGTCTCACTAATCGGCTGCTGTCGACCCTGTCCCTGAGAGACTGATGGTGTGGACGAGATTTTGCCGGGCGGCGTGGCAAACGCCGGACGAGTTGTGCGGCGCGACGAGTTGTGCGGCGCGACGAGTTCGTCCTGCGACCCTCGAATCCCCACTCGAAGTGGGTGCACACCTTCTTGAGGAAGCTCCGCTCGACAGGGTTTGAGGGAGCATCGCTGCCGGTCGAGATACTGGACGACGGACGTGAGCGGCTGGTCTTCATCGAAGGAGACGTTCCCGTTCCCCCGTTTCCGGCCTGGTCCCAGACGGACGACGCCTTAGCGTCGATTGCGACGTTGATGCGTTCGTTTCACGAAGCGTCTTCCCAAGTGCCTGTTGAACTTGGAACTTGGAGTGAAGAAATGGCCGATCCCGTGGGCGGGTCAATTATCTGTCACAACGACGTCTGTCTCGAGAACGTCGTGTTCCGGGATGGACGAGCAATCGGGCTCCTCGATTTCGACTTTGCTGCGCCGGGGCGACCGATCCGCGACCTTGCCGCATTCGCACGGATGTGCATACCGATCGACGATGATTTTAACGCCATTCGACTCGGATTCGAAGCGAACGATCGTCCAGTTCGCCTGCGGCTGGTGGCAGATACCTACGGGCTCGATGCAAGCGGGAGGCAGGAGTTACTCCAGCATCTCGACCGATCGATGCGCGGCGGCGGCGCGTTTGTACAGCGTCGAGCTGATGCCGGTGACCCGAATTTCATCCTCATGCTGAAAGAGATGGGCGGCATGGAACGCTACAAGCGAAGGCTGCGCTGGTGGGAAGAGTCCAGACATCACTTCGTCAGTGCCCTTTCATGAACCCTTTCCAAGTAGTGCCGCACTCGGATTCGCGGAACTAACTATCGCGAGCTCGGACTACCAGACCCCGCTGAAATTCGATGAGCCGGGTTTGTACCTAATTCTGGTTTTTTGAGCACCGAATTCCTGGCTTCTCGAAAGAAGGCCGGGAATAGTGCGTTTCGAGGGATAACCATCTATCGCCGGCTGACGAGGACGTATCGTTCGTCACTGATGGAGCCACCCCAAAGAGTGGCGTCATTCAAGAGCGTTACCTCAGCCTCCTTTCGGTGTCGTAGCACGAGCTTTGAGACATCGGCGGCAGTCATACCCGCCTCCGTCCACCATCGACCGTCGATCAGTACAAGGCGACCGGTGGGAGTCAGCAGGCCAAGCCAACGAGACAGTGCTACATCGGGATCGACCATGGCCCAAAGCACGTGACGGGTAAGGACCGCGTCGAACGACCCGCGCGCCCACGGAGGAGCCGAAGCGTCCCCTACTGAGAACTCCGCCATGTAGCCGGCTTCCGCGAGCTTTTCGCGCGCCAACTTCACCATCGCCGGCGAAATGTCCAACCCGTGAACTTCGTGTCCAGCTTCAGCCATGAGCAGGCTAAGCGAGCCGGTCCCACAACCAACATCGGCCACGCGGGCTGGCACCACCGGCAGCAGCTTGAGGAGTAACTCGCTCCATGCGGTCCGCACGGCCGGGTCTCGTAGGCCGTGGTCCGGCCTCTCGTCGAACGCCTTTGCTTCGCCATCCCAGAACTCTTCTTCTGACACTCTTCTCACTCGTTCTCTGGTCACGTGACTCCTTCGCGCAACGTTACGGTGTCGCCCCGAGCGTTAGCGTCAGAAGAACGCCCTTGCGCGGATCTACTGCTGAAAGGCACGAGTCACCACCTCCGTACCTAAGGAGACCGCGCGTTACGTATTCGTTCGAGGGCTACGCCCGGCCTTGGGCGCAAAATCGTCAGCCAGGAGAAGGCTGATTTATTGTTAAAAATCAACTCCGAAAATTCTCACGGCCCAAACGTACATTGGTCTCTCGAATTAGGCACAAACCCCTCCAAAGAAGTAGGCGCTTTCATCCCGGTTTCTCCCGCGAGAGCCGGGATTCGGGCCTTTCGCGATTGACAAATCCGCAGTCCTCATTTCCGACCCGGGAAGCGGGATGACGTAGTTGGAATGTATCGTGCTTCACGTGCCAAACGACCGGAAGTGGGACGTGACGGTTGGTTGTCGCATCGAACACGTGACTGATCAGGAGGCTTTCCCGGATTTGCTCCGGGCGGCACTTGCCAATGAGGACTCGCTTTCAGTCGTTCAGTTCGATCGGCCGAATTGGCCGCACACGACCTCAGTCATTGTCCGACTCACGGCGATCAACAAGAAGGACGCGGAGCGTCGGGGCAAGGAGATCTTGCTTCCCCTGCTTTTGACTGTCGCTAGCGACATCATCGATGACGAACCCTTCGGTTGGACGTTAAGGGTTGATGCGGAACCTGCATCGCACGGAGCGTCCTAATGCTTCGAGATCGGAAATGGCTAAAAGTCTTCTCGTGTTTCGCTGGTTGCCCTCGCGTTACTTGAAGAGTATGAGTTGGCCGGTGACGAGACCGACCGCAGTCAGCCACGCCAGCGCGCCCAACCCCCGCTTCATCCAGACGTTGGTCCAGTCGACGCCTTCACGTCCAAAGAGCTCGACGATGCCGATGACCACTCCTGGTAGCAGAAGCACGAGGAACATCGTGTCGACGGTACTGGTCGACGGATTGAGACCAAGCAGATGGAAGGACAAGAACGAGCCGAGGATCAACATGAAGAGAAAGCTCGTCAGCCCACGCGGCAGCCATCGGTGGAGCAACTTCACGTTGGGAAGTTTCTCTTCGCTCATCTTCAAGATGCCCGGAATCGCGAGCAGCGTCGCGGCGATGAGCGTCCGAAGCGTCAGACCGAAGTACGGGTCCATGACGACGAGGAAGAGAAGGAACTTGAAGCCCAACGACGCCGCGACGTACCGAGGTCGAGTTGACACCAACTTCGTGGGCTGCACCGTTTTGGATCGCTCGGGGTAGTAGTGGAGCGCAGCGTCTTCGCCCAGGAGTCGAACGACGATCATGATCCCGACGAGCCAACGTATGGCACCGAGGTTCGCGACGCTCAGAATACTGAGTCCTGAGAGCCCGTCGAGGGCTTTGGCCATCGACGCCGCGGCGAAGGCCACGAAGATCGGCATCATGACGTAGTCGAAGAGCCGCTCCCAGCGTTCGCTCACGTCGCTCAACACGTAGCGCCGAAGCGGTCGGATGGCGTGGGCCAGCAGGGGCACGGTGATGAACAAGACGCCGAGTCCAAGCAGCGTTCGGATATCGGACCATCCTTGAAGGGAACCGCCGACGAGAGAGGCGACCGCAATCACGAGCCAGGCGATCGTGCACGCGATCGCGTCAAGGATCCCGAGTCCAATGAGCAAGAAGATCAAGGGAACGGCTGGGACGAAGGGCGCGGCTGAGTGGAAGAAGACACTGAGGACGCCGAGCGCGAGACCCACGACCCACAACAACGTCGACCAACCACCGAGCGTCGCGCGAAGCCAGGATCCGTCAACGATCACGCGCGGCAGAAGTGCCGAGAAAGGTCCGACGGTGACGGGCAACTCGCGTGACAGGCGGTCGATTCGTTCGGTGTGCGGACTTCGCCAGGTGGACGAGCGATCGCCCCACGCCTCATGAGTGGTGCCGATCGCCTTGAGCTTCTTCGTGACGGCGCTCGCGACTTTGCTCTGATGGTGCGACCTGCGTCGCCCGAGGATCTCGAGGGATCCGTTCGCGGCGCCGCCCGCGCCCGCTAAGGCGAGGAGTGATCCGCCGCCTACGAGGAGACCGACGGTCGTTCGCGAATGACTGGCGACGTCGTAGATCGGTAGTCCGAAACGAAGGGCTCGCTGAAGCCGCGGGTCGTTGATCCCCGAGAAATTCGTCAGTGGCGCGGGCTGGACGATGGTGCCAAAGGTGCCCGTTGCAGTCTTGATGAAAGCTCCGACGAGCGTCACCGGTTGACCTTGGTAGACGGCGCGAATGACCAAGACGTGGGCGCCAGGTTGGAGTGAGTCGGGCAGGGTCGCCGCGCCCGCGCACGTTCCTTGGGCGCTCGAGAGTCCGTTCATGATGATTTGCGGTGTCGAGTGGACTTCAACGGTGACCGCGGTACCGGGATCATCGGCGACGGCGCTCACCGTGACGTGGGTTCCAGCGACGGTCGTATTCGTCGTCGCGTCGATCTGAGCGACGAACTGTAAGCCTTCAGTCGAGCTGAACGTGCTGTCGTTCGACGGGATCGGCGTTGGAAAGGTCGTCAACGCTGGAGGGGCCGAGCTCGACGGCAAGGTCGTCGTCGGCGCCGCGATCGGAGAGGTCGTCGTCACCGATGAAGGTTGCGTCGTGGTCGTCGTGGTGGTCGATCCGGACGTAGGAGTGGTGGCGGCGGTGGTCGTCGTGGTGGTCGATCCGGACTTCGGAGTCGTCGTGGTCGTGGACGGCGGCTTCGTAACCGGGGGAGCAATGGTCGTCGTAGTTGTCGTCGTCGTCGTCGTGGTCGTGGTGGTGGTGGTCGTCGGGACTGGAGGCGGCGGCGGGGGCGGGGGCGCAGGATTCGCTACCCTAATGGTCGCCGTAATGCTCGTGGGATAGTACGTCGTCTGGTCGGAGGGGAAGAAGGAGGCGGTGATTGTGGCCGAGCCCAAGGTTCCAAACGTGACCTGATTCTCAGCCATCGCGGCGACCGTAGAGTTCGATGACGAGTACTCGAACGTGCCGGGGACCGACGTGGTGGGTGGGTTGAGGACGAGGGGCGCCTCACCTGGCGTGGCCCTGACGTCCGGAAAACCACTGAGCGTGGGGATCGTGAGCTGCGTGCCAACGACCGACAAGATGAAGTTGCCCGCGAGCGGCGTCCAGGTCGCACCCCCGTCCGCCGAGACTAACGAGAGGAGACTCGGCGCGGGAGCGACGTCGGTGTTCGGCGCTGCCGCGTTGTACTTCCAACCAATCGTCCCGCCGGTATTGCCACTGACTACGACAAAGTATTGGGTGTCGGGCGCGAGCGCGACGGGTGATCCGGGCGAGTAGGTGTCCGTTCCCTGGGCCCACGTGCCTTCGCTGATGTTCGACGCGAGCGTTGCAATTTGGAACGTCGGTATTCCGCCGCTGCCTGCAAAGAGTTCCAAGGCGTAGCTGCTCGGCACGGAGGTGGTGTTGTCGACGGAAGCGTTTCGCCAGCGAAAGCTGATAGCGCCGAGATTGACGGGATCGACCCCCGTTGAGAATGACTGGGCCAGTTCGACGTTGCTGGCACTCGCCCATGAACCATCCAGTGCGGAGTTGTCGTACAGCGTGAGGGTGGTTGCTTGGGCTATGCGTGGGAGGGCAAAAACACTGAGCACGGCGACCAGAACGATGACGCCCGGCCCCCATAGGCGTCTCTTATGCACCCGACGACACTAACAGCCAGTTTTTACTGCACAGATCACCCTTCGTCGAAATCTACGTCGGTGCGTTGTTGTGGGGTGAGTAGTTGTCGTCAATATGTTTTTAGACGAAGAATTCGAGCGCTTCACATGGCATCTCAGGTGTCGTCATCGGAGAGTTGACAATGAACTCGACGGCGCTAGGACAATCGATTGCTCGATGACGCGCGCCCTCTACTTCAACGGCGGACCCGGCGAGCGAGGACGACGTCGTACAGTACAACTGTGTCCCATCAAATAGACGTCGCTCAAAGAGCGAACGTGACGTCGAAGCTTCGAGCCAACTGACGTGAGCGTCGACGCTCGAGTAGGTGAGTGGCGTGAGCAACTCGCGGCCCATCCGTACGAGTTGAGTGCGGCGGACTCCGTCCGATTCCGAGCGGACCCCAACGACGACGTAGTCGCCGCCGTTGTGCGCGCCGTCACGTCCGGGGGAAGCGAACTTTGCGCGGAGTTTCGTCACGTCCTGGAGACGGCTGAGTCGGAGACGCTTCGGCTCTTTGCACTACGCCGCACGCTCCAAGGTCGACGACAGGCGTCGCTGGGCGTCCTCAGCGAAGCCCTGGACGGCTTCGCGCTGCTTCCGGGTCTTCACGAAGTGCCGTGGGAGTCATGGTTCAAGGCCGCGCTGTTCCTCATTCGCTACCTCGGTGGCGACCTCGCCGTGACCAGCGAGCGCTTCGCGGACGTCGCCGATCCTGGCGCGACGCGAAGGGGAGCGGTCGCCGTCGAATCGATGGATCGTGTCGACTCCCTGTCGCAGTGCCAACTCGTCGAGGTCTCGACCAACTACGGCACCGGTCTCGTTGAGATCCTCATCTTTCGAAACACACCAACCATCGGCCTCTTCGGCGCCCCGTCCAGCTTGGGTGTCAACCAGGTCGAGTATCGCCCGACGACCAACCTGGCCCAACTCGCCGTGAGCCTGGCCGACGCGCTGGACACGACGCGCACCGTGGTCACCGGAGCCATTGGTCAAGACCAGTTGGCGGCGACGTCGTTTTCACTCATCGTGTCCGGTTCCTACTTGCCAACGGTGGGGTGCCTCGGGTTCGTCGCGGACGGCGAAGGGGGAGAAGGCTCGTTCAGCGTTTTCGTCGCGGAACTCACCGACGACGCCGACGTCGAAGCGCTCGGCAACGCGGCCAACGACACCGCGGGCCAGGCCGCCGTCTTCGATTCGAATCGGCTCATCCTTTTCTGCGCACAACCAAATTTTGACGAGGATTCTCACGACGTCGAGGTCGACTTTCACGCCGTCGAAGAACTGGCACGAAACGCGTTACTTGATCCCGCGACCGCGTCCTGGAAGCCTCGGTAGACGCGACGAACGAATCCCTCGACGGCGAGCCTAAAATACTGTCGACGCGGTAAGAAGTTGTGGTCGCGCGACAAGTACTAAGTAGACGGTTCACGTCGTCGAAAGGGGGTGGCGAACATTGAGAAAGCCAGTCGCCGTACTCTTCAGTTGTCTTGGCATCGTGGGGAGCGTGGTCGCGGCGGCGAGTCTGGCGTCGAGCGCGGCCGCCGCGAAGTCCGCCGTCATCACGGGCACCGTCATGGAGTGCGGGCCTGGTCCCATCGTCCAGTCGCCACCGGCACCGCAACCGTCGCCAAAACCCGCGACGGTCACCGTGATGCACGACGGCCACCGGTACGCCCGTGAATCCATCCGTTTTCCAAAGTCGCCACCGTGGTCGGGATCGTTCTCGTTCAACGTGGCCGCCGGTCGCTACGAGGTGATCTCGACGTACTTCGAACGCAGGCGGTGGGTGAGCGTGAAAGCCGGAAGTCGTACGGTCGTCTCCTTCTCGCCGTTCGCCTGTCCGCTGTAGAGGTCGTGTCGAGCACGCCAGGAGGCGTGCCTCACTTCGCGTGACGTCGCAACGGGCCGACGCGGGCGCGGCAATCTCCTGATGCCTAGTGTTGACGTCAGGAGGTGCCCGTGATTCATCCAGCGTTTGAATCGTTGCTTCGCGAAGCCCGCGAGAACCCCGAGGCGCCCCCGTCGAGCGTTACCCCTGACCAACGCCGCCAGGCCTTTCGAGAGGACGCGCTCGCGGTCCAAGGAGAGATGGCGCCGATGGCGCTACTGGAGGACCGAGAACTCGTCCTCGAGGGTCGAACGCTGCAAGCCCGTCTGTACGTCCCGGTCGACGAAGACGCTCAATCGTTGGTCATCTATTTCCACGGGGGCAGTTTCGTCCTCGGTGATTTGACGACGCACGAGTGGCTGTGCCGTCGTCTCGCGTTCGACACGCGCATGCGACTCTTAGCCGTTGACTATCGCTTGGCGCCCGAACACCCGTTTCCGGCGGGTCTCAACGACGCCTTGGACTCGATTCGCTTCGTAGCCGCTCACCGCGGCGACTTCGCCGACGAGAGTGCGAGGCTCATCGTCATGGGTGACTCCGCCGGCGCCAATCTCGCCACCGTCGCCGCGACGCAACTGCGAGATGAGAACCTCGGCATCTCGGCCCAAGTCCTGATCTACCCGACACTTGGTCCTGAACTCGTCACGGACTCCGCCCACCGCTACGGCTCGGGGTACTTGCTGGACCTCGATGACCTGCGCTACGACTACGCGCAGTACCTCGGCGTATTCGGCGATCACACGGATCCCCGCGTGACCCCCTTACTCTGCACCGATCTCTCACGAGTCCCACCAGCGCTCGTCGTCGTGGCCGAGTGCGATCCTTTACGCGACGAAGGCGTGGCCTACGCCGGACTCCTTGGACACTTTGGCGTGCCCGTGGAACTGCTCGAGGCGAAAGGTATGGTGCACGGTTTCTTGGAGATGGGTGGCGTCATTCCAGAGGCGTTGGCCATCGTCGACGATTTCGCCAGCCACCTCCACCGACTGGTGACCATACCACCAGCGTGAACGTCCTCTTCATCACGCTCGACCAGTTTCGTGGCGACTCGTACGGCGCGGCGGGTCATCCACTCGTCACGACCCCGACACTGGATCGCATCGCTGGAGAGGGCGTACGACTCGATCGTCATTACTCCCAAGCGGCGCCGTGCGCGCCGGGACGCGCCGCGATCTACACCGGGATGTACCAGATGAACAATCGAGTGGTCGCGAACGGCACTCCCCTCGCGCACGGTTTCGACAACCTGGCCTACGTCGCTCGACGCGCCGGCTACGACCCGACGCTCTTTGGCTACACCGACCAAGGTCTCGATCCCGCAAGCGCCAACGATCTCGAGGACGTGCGCCTCGACTTCTACGACGGCGTCTTGCCGGGGCTGTCGGTCGGTCTCTACCTCCCCGAAAGTCAGGCGGGCTGGGTGCAGTTCCTGCGCGCGAAAGGCTACGACGTGAAGGGTGATTGGGAGGACTTATTGCGCGGCGAGCCTGATCGTCCGGACGAAGATTCCCTCAGTGGCTTTCTGACCACGCGGTTCCTCGCGTGGCTCGGTCATCAAGAGAGCGGCTGGTTCGCGCACTTGAGTTATTTGCGACCGCACCCGCCCTACGCGGCCGCGGGGGAGTTCTCGAGGTTGTACGACCCCGCCGACGTCACGTTGCCTCTGGCCCCCGTCGAGAAGGGTCAGCGCCACCCCCTCCACGAAGCGGCGCTCACCTGGAAGCAAGCCGCGGCGCCGACGGACCACGACGCCATGAGGTACCTCACTGCGCAGTACTACGGCATGATCTCAGAAGTCGACGCGCAGTTGGGACGAATCGTTCGAGGTCTAGAAGAGCGAGGCGAGTGGCACGACACCCTCGTCATCGTGACCTCCGACCACGGCGACCAACTCGGTGATCACGGTCTCATCCAGAAACTCGGGTTCTTTCCGCAGAGTTATCACGTCATTGGACTGTGGCGCGATCCGCGCGAAGGGGGAGGGACGTCGCTCTCCAACTTCACGGAGAACGTGGACCTCTTGCCCACCTTGGCCGAGGCGCTGGGCGTGAACGTGCCCGTGCAGTGCGACGGCCACTCGCTCGGTGTCCTCTTTCGTGATCGCGACGCACCTTGGCGCACCGCGGCGCACTACGAGTGGGACAGTCGCTTCATGTTGTTGGGCGCGTCGATGTCGCCACCGCCGTCGAGCCAGACGCTCGCGCGACGAAACTTGGCGGTCTCTGTCGGTGACGACCTCGCGTACGTGCAGTTCGGTGACGGATCGTACCGATGCTTCGATGTCGCCGCTGACCCGACGTGGCGCACCGAGTGTCGTGACGTGGAGCGAGTGCTCGTCGCGGCGCAACGACAGCTGGTCTGGCGCCAAGAACACCTGCGACACGATCTCACGGACATGTTGCTCACGCCCGAGCGACTTGGTCACTGGCCGAAGGACCTTCGTGACCAACCCTTCGTTGAAGCCGTCTCGTAAATTCGCCAACTGACGATGGAGCGTCGCGGCGCCGTAGACCACTTCCCAGCGTCGCTCCGTCCAACCCTCGACGCCCAAGTGACGAACGCCTTCACGGGGGATTGCAACGGGGGGTGCCTCGTCGCTCCCATCGCGGCGATCGAGGCGGTCGCCTTCGCCCTCACGCGACTCCCGGGGGCATCTGACGCCGTGCCAACGAGCGAAGTGGCACAGCTTTAACGAGATCTTTGTTGGCGAAACTTCAAGGAAGCCGATTTCTGGTATCAATGGAGGCCTGACGCCGTCCGCGGCGGAGCAGAAAAATTGGGGAGATTTCATGCATCGGATTCCACGAGTTCGTCAAGTACTCGTCGCAGCGGGCATAGGCTCGCTGCTGTTGACCTCCAGCATCGTCGCGGGCGCGGCGTCGACGACCGGGACCTACAACGCCGCCGACGCCAAGCTGGTGCCGGCGGCGTACAAGCACGTCACGCTCCAGGTCGCCACCGACGCCACCTACGCGCCCGACGAGTCGATGAAGGGAACGACAATGGTCGGCTTCGACGTCGACCTGATGAAAGCGGTCGCCACGACGCTGAAGCTCAAGATCAACGAGAACAACGTAACCTTCGACAGCATCATCGCCGGTGTCACCTCTGGTCGATACCAGGTCGGCAACTCGTCGTTCACTGACAACAAAGCTCGTGAAAAGTCAGTCAACTTCGTCGACTACTTCCAGGCCGGCGAGGGCGTGTACGCCAAGTCGACCTCGACGCTGAAATTCAAGGGCTTCAAGAGCTTCTGCGGCTGGAAGGTCGCGGTTGAAAAGGGCACCGTCGAGCAGACCGACGCACAGACCGCCGCGAAGTCGTGCTCAAAGTCGAAGAAGCTGACAGTGATCACCTTCCCGAATCAGACCGAGGCCAACCTGGCGGTCCTGTCCGGACAGGCAAATGTTGGTTTCGTGGACAGTCAGATCGCTGGCTACATCGCCTCCACGTCGAAGGGTCAATTCAAGTTGTTGGGTAGCGCCGTGAACGTCGCCCCTTACGGCATCGCGACGTCAAAGACGACGGCCGGTGACGGACTAGCCATGGCCATACAGGCCGCCCTCAAGACGTTGATCGCCAACGGCACTTATAAGGCCATCTTGACGAAGTGGGGCGTCGCGAGCGGGGGTCTGGCGACTGCCAAGATCGTCCTCAACGGAGCCATCTCCTAAGCGCTTCGCCGTCCGAGAACAGAAATGACAACGAACGGGGACGCCGTCAAGGTCGTCCCCGTTCGTCATTACGGTCGGTGGGTCGCTGTCTGTTTGGCGATTCTCGTGGTGGCGATGGTGATCCACACTTTGTTTTCAAAGCTTCCGACCGGCCACAAAGTCTGTCATCTCGTCAACGGCGTACGCGCCTGCCGCCCGGGTTCTACCTGGAGATTCAGCTGGACGATCGTCGGTCAGTACTTCACGACGTCAGAGATTCTGCACGGCCTCTTGACCACGATCGAGCTCACGATTTTGGCGATGATCGTGGGAATCGTGCTGGGTATGACGCTTGCAGTGATGCGGCTGTCGCCCAATCGGGTTCTCTCGATGGCAGCCTGGACCTACACCTGGTTCTTTCGGGGCACGCCCGTGTTAGTTCAGCTTCTCGTTTGGTACAACATCGCGATTCTCTACCCGTCCTTGACCCTTGGCATTCCTTTTTTCAACGTCACGTTCATCCACTTCAATACCGTCACCCTCTTTAGCGCCTTCACGGCGGCGGTCGTCGCGTTTGGTCTTAACGAGGCGGCCTACATGTCTGAGATCGCGCGAGCGGGATTGATCGCGGTGGACGAGGGTCAGATCGAGGCGGCGACGTCGCTCGGCATGACCCGGCGCCAGTCGTTGCGTTACGTCGTACTGCCTCAGGCCATGAGGGTGATCATTCCACCTACCGGCAACGAGGTGATTTCCATGTTGAAGACGACGTCGCTTGCGGGCTTCGTCGGCGTCGTTGAACTGCTGGGCGCTGCGTCGAATATCTACTCGGGCAACTACGAAATCATGCCGCTGTTGCTCGTTGCGTCTCTCTGGTACTTGATCGTGACGACGATCCTCTCGATTGGTCAGTTTTACCTTGAGCGACACTTCGCAAAGGGCGCCCTTCGGTCGCCACCGCCCACGCCCATTCAGCGGGTGCGTCAAGACGTTCGTGGCATCCTCCTCAAGTTCCGGACACGTCGAGGTGTGTTGGAGCCATTGCGATGAGCCAACACATGGTCGAAGCTCGTGCCGTTCATAAGTCCTATAACGGCATCGAGGTTTTGAAAGGCGTCGATCTCATCGTTGAACGCGGCGAGGTGACGTGTCTGATTGGTCCGTCTGGATCAGGCAAGAGCACCCTCCTTCGGTGTATCAATCACCTCGAGAAGCACGACGCGGGCGAACTTCGCGTCGAGGGGGAGCTCGTTGGCTACCAGATGCGCGGTGGGAAACTCCACGAACGAAACGATAAGCAAATCTGCGGGGAACGCTCCCGTATCGGCATGGTCTTTCAAAGGTTCAACCTCTTCCAGCATCTCACTGTTCTGGAGAACATCACCATCGGACAAGTAAAGGTGAAGAACATCTCAACCGAGGCAGCGCGCGCAAAGGCGCGCGAGCTCCTCGCGCGCGTTGGATTGGAGAACAAGGAGTCGCATTACCCTGCTCAACTTTCCGGCGGGCAACAGCAGCGCGTCGCGATCGCTCGTGCACTCGCGATGGAGCCGAAGTTGATGCTCTTCGATGAACCCACGTCGGCCTTGGACCCTGAGCTCGTCGGTGAGGTGCTTGACGTGATGAAGGACCTCGCACGTAGCGGCATGACCATGATCGTCGTCACGCACGAGATGAATTTCGCCAAGGAAGTCGCGAACACCGTCTATTTCCTCGACGGCGGCGTCATTGAGGAGTCCGGACATCCTCGCGAAGTGTTGAGCGCGCCCAGGTCAGAGCGTCTTCGGAGTTTCCTCTCCAAAGTTCTTTAGTTCCGTCAGCCCGCTGCCTGGTTCTGCTCGAGTTCCGCGACACGAGAACTGTCTCGTGGTTGAAAGATGGCGAGCGAGAAGGTGTTCGCTACGCGTCGCGGCGCTGAAAAAGTAGAGTTCCAACGCCCAACGCGACGACGGCGTAGAACACGAGCATCAAGAGTGAGTTCATTGCGTTCATGTCACCCGACGGCGTCACGACGGAGGTCATTGCGTTACCAAGCTCGGAAGGTTCGAACTTGACGATGTGGTCTCGCCAACTCTGAGGCAGTGCGAGCGAGATCAACGGAAGAATGAGGACGAGAGTGACGAAGATTCCGATCGTCGCTGCACTATGGCGAACGATGAGCCCGAGCGCGAAACTAAGGACGCAAAGAAGGGTGAGGTAGATGCCGGCGAACACGACGGCGCGTACGACCGTCGTGTTACTGAGTGACGCCGTGGGCACGAGTCCAGAGAAAATACTTTGACCGACGAAGAAGGCCGCAAAGCACGCGATCTCGGTCACGACGAGTATGGAAAGCACCAACACGATGATTTTTGCTGTCACGAGGATCATTCGTTTCGGTACCGCCCCTAACGTGGTGCGAATGAGTCCGGTGGCGTACTCATTCGTGATGAGCAACGTACCGATGACGCCGACTGCAAATTGCGAAAAGATGATCCCGGCCAAGCTCGTTGACACGGGGTCAAACGTCAGCTGCTCGCCCGACGACAGCGAGCTCCAGTGGCTTCGCGTCGCCCAGGCGAAGAGGGCACCCAAGCCGATCGTCAAGACGAACATCACGAACACGCCGGTGCGCGTCGAGCGTACGGTGCGGAACTTGATCCACTCGGATCGAACGACGGAGCCTAAGGAGAGGTCACTGCTCATTTCGCGCACCCGACGATCCGTATTCGACCGAGTCAGCGGTCAGTTCCATGAACACGTCCTCGAGCGAGGCGCGCTGCGGGGTCAGCTCGAAGAGCACGACGTCGGCGTCAAAGGCGATCTGGCCGATCTGATCCGAGGTGAGCTCACTCACGCTCAGCGCATCGTCGTTGGCGTCGCTCACGTCGCCCCCGTGCGCTTTGAGTTCGGTCATCAGCTTTTGGTGATCCGACGCCCGTACGAAGACGCTGCCCTTCGCGTTCGCGGTCAGAGAGTCGATGGATCCCTGGGTGATGAGCGTGCCTCGGCCAATCACGATGATCTGGTCGGCCGTCAAAGCCATCTCGCTCATGAGGTGCGAGGAAACGAAGACCGTACGACCTTCGTTCGCGAGCGTGCGGAAGAAGTCTCGGATCCAACGAATGCCCTCCGGGTCGAGGCCGTTCACCGGCTCGTCGAAGAGAAGAACCTCGGGATCACCCAGAAGGGCGCCAGCGATGCCGAGCCGCTGACTCATGCCGAGTGAGAAGTTGCCAACCTTCTTGTTCGCGACGGAGGCGATGCCGGTGAATTCGAGGACTTGGTCGACGCGCGCGAAGGAGATCCGGTTCGAGGCCGCGAGCGCTCGAAGGTGGTTGCGGGCGCTTCGACCTGGATGCACCGCCTTGGCGTCGAGGAGTGCGCCCACTTCGTGCAGCGGAGCACGAAGACTCGCGTAGTCCTGACCCTTGACGGTCGCTCGGCCTTTCGTCGGGTGGTCGAGCCCGAGGATGATTCGCATCGTCGTCGATTTGCCCGAACCGTTCGGCCCGAGGAATCCAGTGATCACACCTGGACGGACCTCAAAGTCGAGGTCGTTGATCGCGAGGGTGTCCCCGTAGCGCTTGGTGAGGTGTTCGATCTTGATCATGGGGCCTGGTGAAGAATCTAGTGAGAATGCGCGACTCGTCGCGGAGCGTTGTCGAAGAGTAGCGAACGCAATGACGATTGTTCGTTATGCGACATGGGTTCTCGCTACGTAGTGTGCGTGTTCGCGCGGCAGTAGTCACACGTTCCCGACAGTGCCACGTGGTGGCGATCGAGTCGAAAACCGAACTTGGTGAGCAGATTCCTACTCAGCGCGTCGAAGTGGGCGGCGGGAATCTCGAAGGTGGCGTGACAGACGTCGCACGTCAAGTGGCCGTGCACGGCGCCCGCGAGGTGGTACACCGCGGCCTGTTGACCCAGATGGGCGTGCACCACGATGTTCAGATCTTCGAACTCTTCGAGGATTCGATACACCGTCGACGGGCTGACGTCAGGTTGGCGTTGCTGCACGGCGAGCGTAATCTCGTCGGCGGTCAAGTGCCCAGAGGCCCCCACCAGCACCGCGGCGACCGTTCGTTTGGCGACGGTGACTCGTCTGGCGGCACCTCGAATCACTGAGGCGATGGCGTCCTCGTCGGCACTGTCGCTCGCCATGGCTCAACACTAGGTCGGTCTCGCGAAGTTTGGTCAGTCGTCGACAGTGCCGCGTTATGAGGGTTGCGACCATGGAGCTTCGGCGTGGGCGAGGAACCAGCCAACCAACCTATCGAACGTCTGGGGTTCGCTCGGGGACTAGATCGTGGAGAGCCTCTGAAGAATGGCGCTCGCGTCGCGCACGATCTGGCCCACGAGTTCACCCGCTGGCACGAGTTCGCTGATCGCGCCCACCGCTTGTCCGGCCGGGTAGCCCTCGCGCCGAGGATCGACGCCCGTTGTCTCTTCGTCACCTCCAAGGTGGAAGGTGCCTTCCTCGTGCGACACGAAGAGCTGGTCGGGGAACTTCTTCAACAACGTGGGGTCCGCGTCGTAACGATCCGTCGTGTCGTTCTTGATGACGCGCATCGTCTTGCCACTGAAGGCTCTAGAGATCACGGTTCCGTCTTCACGCGCGGCGATGATGCTCTCACGAAAGCCCGGGATGGCCCGGGCCTCGGGCGTGGCGATGAAGCGCGTGCCGATCCACACCCCGTCGGCGCCCAGAGCGAGGGCGGCCGCGAGTCCGCGTCCGTCGAAGATGCCACCAGCCGCGACAACTGGAATCACGCCGTCGACGGCGTCGACGATGAGCGGCACGAGGGGGAGTGTCGCGACAGTGCCGGTATGGCCGCCCGCCTCGGTTCCTTGAGCGACGACGACGTCACAACCCGCGTCGAGCGCTCGTTTCGCGTGCTCGACCTTGCCGCACATCGAGATCACGAGCACGTGGTGATCGTGACAGAGATCGATGACGTGGCGAGGGACGCCGAGACCGGCGACGAAGGTGCTCGCGCCGCCTTCGATGAGGAGTTCAACGTTGGCGACGAGCGTGTCCGGAAAGGCGGTCAAGAGGTCGACACCAAACGGCTTGGTCGTGAGGGATCGGGTCGAGGCCATCTCTTCGCTCAACTGTGCACTCGACATCGTGGAGGCGCCGAGGCACCCGTACCCTCCGGCGTTCGACACGGCCGCAGCGAGGGCGCTGTAGGACACGCCGCCCATGCCGGCCAACATCACCGGGTGTTCGATCTTCAGTAGTTCCGTCAGTCGTGTCTTCATTGGGGTGACTTCAAACTACTCAGCGCGATGCACTAGGCGCAGCAGCGCGCCGCCGAGGAGCGCGGCAATCGCCGAGCTGATCAATAGTCCTAACGCGTATCCCGCGTACAGGGCACTCTGCGCGCCGAAGAGCTTGGTCGCAAAGAGTAGGGGCACCGTAAAGCCAATGGCGCAAAGCAACGCCGTCGTCACCACGAGTGGCCACGTGAGGGAAGGATCGAGTCGGAATCGCAGGAGTCGAGCCAGCGCGACGCCCGCGGTAATCCCGAGGCACTTTCCGACGAGTCGGATGCCAATCGTCGCGATCACGATGGTGCCCACGGCACCACTGAGGTGAACGTTGCTCCAGTGAAGGCCGCACGCGGCGAGAGCGAAGAGAGGTAAGACCACGCCCACCGAAGCGCGCGTGGCACCACGTTCGAGCCGTGGGCGTGACGGTGCCTTGGTCGACACCAGGAGTCCCGCGAGCACGCCCGCGAGTGCCGGTTCGACGTTCGCCCAGGCGAAGCAGAGCCACAGGACGATGAGCACAAGCACGCTCGCGACGTTGCTGGTGACGCGACGCGACCCGACGGTGCCCAACACGATGACGACGCCGAGGGCGATGAGTCCGCCAACTCGAAGGTGTGTCGTACCGCTCACGCTGAGCACTACGACGCTGAGCACGTCGTCCGTGATGGCGAGGGTGAGAAGAAACACGCGCAGCAGAGGCGGAAGTCGTCGACCCGCGACGGCGAGGACACCCAGCGTGAACGCGACGTCGGTCGCCATCGGAACACCCCACCCGCGACGTAGCGCCGGCGAGTTCAGCAGATGTCCGAGGAGAATGGAGCCGAGCGCCGTTACGAGCATGCCGCCGATGGCGCCAAGGATCGGCGGCACCGCGTGTTTCGGGTGCGTCAACATTCCCCCCGAGAGCTCCCTCGACAGTTCAAGTCCCATGGCGAAAAAGAAGATCGCCATGAGTCCGTTCACGACGGCGTCGTGCACGGTGCTGACCTCCAACGAGTGAAGGAGATGCCAATTCGACGGCGACGTGAAGAAGGTGAAGTACGACGACGATGACAGCGCCGACCACACCAACGCCACACCAACGCCGCCGGCGAGCGCGATCGCCGCGCTGTACTCGTGATCGAGCGCCCACGAGACACGCGACGTTACGGGTCCCGTCATGGGAAAAGGTTAGTCAGGTGCGTCGAACGGCGACGTCGTCATCTTGGCGTGCGTCGAACTCGCTCTTTCGAAGTAGATCACTTCCACTAATGGTCTCGTGCTCGCTCGTCGAGTTGCGCGCGAAGGATCGACGTCAAGCTCTCACCGCCGATGTTCAAGACGGCGAGACACTCGTCGAATTCGTCGTCGTCGCCATAGTAAGGATCCGCGACGTCAAGGTCCTTTCCGTCATCAAGGAGATCGCGCCAGAGGATGACTTGAGTGGTGGTTCCATTCAGTCGGCGCCGTACGTCGTCTCGGTGCTCACGGGTCATCACGACGACGAGGTCTTGACGGCCTAGGAAATCCCCGTCAGCGTACGCACCGAGCGAACCTGGTTCGAGGTGGCCAGCCCGGTCCAGGGCGGCACGAGCGCGTGGGTCCATCGGGCTTCCGACGTGCCAGTTGGCCGTCCCGGCACTCGTGACGATTACGTGATCCTTTAGAAGGGGGTCCTCGTCGACCAGGTGTCGAAGGACGACCTCGGCCATGGGTGAGCGGCAGATGTTGCCGGTACAGATCGTGGCGACTCGAATGGGTTGACGCGGCACAGAGCTCCCTAGAATTTCTTACTTTTCGTCGGTGAAATCGTGACACGCGACGTGCGAATGATACGAGAAGAAAGATAAAGTACCTTAGGGATAACGGAAAGGAGACGCGATGCCGCTGTCAGAGCACGAACAGCGAGTCCTGGCCGAATTGGAAGAGTCGCTCTCCAAGCAAGACCCTCGCTTTGCGAAAAACGTCCGTGAGACCAATATTTACTCGCACAGTGGCCGTCGCGTCCGATGGGGCGTCGTTGGTTTCTTGGTCGGACTCGTGGTCCTGGTTCTTTGTTTCTCGCACTCCGTGCTCCTCGGCCTTCTAGGGGTCGCGTTGATGTTTATCTCCGCCGTTGTTGTTGAGCGAAACGCTTGTCTCTTGGGACGCGCCTCATGGCAGGACATCACTCGTTCTGGCCAGGGCGACGACGCCCACGCGAACTATGGTCCTCGTACCAGTTCGCTCCGCGACTGGTTGTCGCGTCATCGCCATAAAAGCGAATGATCGACGTCGGAGACGCGCCCAGCGCGTCTCCGTGCCGTGCCCCTTACTCTGAGGGCACCGAGGTGGACGCCGCGAGCGTAGTGCTGTCGGGTGCAAAAACCGTGTGTTGGCGAGTTGCGCCGTGAACGGCGCTGACGTGCGAGGCCTCGTTCGGTACCTGATTCGACGTCCGACGCTCGTTGCGGTCGTGGTGCGAGCCGCGTGGCGGCTTCGCGCCACGAACTGGTGGCGACGAGCACCGTATCTCCCGCTACCGGACGAACGGTATTGGAGCTTTCGGATGATGACCGCGACGGGTTCGACCGAGGGTCGCGTGAGTGCTCGAGAGGTGGTCGACGCCGCACTGTGGTCGAGTCGCCAGTGCGTGGGTCGCTAGGTGGTGCACGTGGGTCGCGTTCTCTTACTCAACGCTACGTTCGAGCCACTCCAACTCGTTTCGGAACGCCGCGCCGTAGTACTCATGCTGGCTGGCCGAGCGGAACCCATCGCCATGCCCGATGAACCCGTCGTGTGCCGATCAGCGAGTCTTGTCGTGGAGATTCCAGCGATCGTGCGGCTCCACGAGATGGTCAAACTACCCACCAAGATCAGAACGCCACCGCTCACTCGACGCTCGCTGTTGCTGCGCGACAGCTATCGCTGCGCCTACTGCCTTGAACACGCCGATACCATCGATCACGTCGTGCCGCGCTCGCGTGGTGGACGCCACGAGTGGACGAACGTCGTGGCGGCGTGTCGGCGCCACAACATGCAAAAGGGTGATCGACTCCTCGAAGAGATCGGGTGGCGGATGCACTTTGAACCGAGGATTCCCGACGGGCCGTGGTGGCGCTGGCGCCACGTACCCGACCCCGATCCTCTGTGGGCGCCGTATCTACCTCGAGCCTCGTGACGGAGGTCGAGGACCTCTACGACTACAGCGTTCTTCGTACGGTCGACGAGGCCACGATGTTCGTCGCGCGTACATCGCGGCCCACGTTGGTGCTTGGCGGAAGTCAGTCGTCTGACGTCGTTGATTCCACGAAGCTCGCCTCGACGACTCTGCGTCGGCGTCGGGGTGGCGGAGGACTCGTCCTCTTGCGGCCAGAAGACCTGTGGATCGATTGGTGGATTCCGCAGCACGACGTTCGCTGGTCCCGCGACGTTCACGTCAGTTCGATCCAGGCCGGCACGTGGTGGGCGAGCGTGTTGCGCGACGTGGTGAGCGCTGCCGTGACGGTGCACGAACGGGGTCTCGAGGGTGACGCCGCGTTTCGAGTCGTCTGCTTTGCCGGAAGGGGACCCGGCGAAGTGTTCGTCGATGACCGTAAGACGGTTGGCCTCACCCAGTGGCGGGTGCGTGAAGGCGTCTTTCTCTCCACGGTGCTTCACGCGGAAGCGACGAGCGACGTGATTGACTACCTCGCCGCCGTTCCCGAAGGGCTCCGTGACGCCCTCGACCACGAGGCACTGTCGTCACTCGAGCACGTGAACCCGAGTGCTCTTCTCGAAAATCTGCGCCTCGTCAGTGGTCCGTGGGCCCTTCGCCACGTCGACCTCGACTCCTAAACCTCCTCCCCACGAACGTGTGATCGCTCCCGGTGAATCGAACGCGCCCTCGGTGGCTCTCGCTCGTCAAAATTGAGTCAAAAGTGATGAGATTTGGCGAAGGGTGGCGTGAAGTGGTGTAATGTGTCACGAAGTGGGGGAGAGTGGTGAACCCGCGGAAGGACAGTAATGCTCGGGTTCGTCGGTCAGTTTCAACACTCTCTTGACGCGAAGGGTCGCCTCATCCTGCCCTCCAAGTTTCGAGCCGAGTTCGAACGTGGGGGCCACCTCAGCCCGAACACCGAAGGTTGCGTGGCGCTCTGGACACCGGGCGAGTTCTCGCGTCAAATGGAAGAGCGCCTTCAACAGAGCCGCGTCGGTGGATCGTCCGAGCGCCAGCAGGTTCGTTACTGGTCCGCTAACTCGTCCGACGTTGATTTCGACAAGCAGGGTCGCTTCGCCTTGCCGACAGCGATTCGCGACTACGGACAGCTAGCGGGCGACGTCTTGGTGGTTGGCGCAATCGATCACGTTGAACTTTGGAATCCGGCGACCTACGCGGAGAAAGTCAACGCCGCCGAAGAGATGTTTAAGCAGGGCAGTGACTAGTGAACGGAGCACCACCGCAGTACCGGCCGCGGACCACGCGCAGCCTGGCAATCGCGACAGCGAAGCGGGATACCTCCTCCGCCCTCTCGCTCGTTGTCGCGATTGAAAGGCTACGGATGGCCCAGGACAGTTACCACGAACCAGTACTCGCGAGCGAAATCGTCGAGGTGTTTGCCAACCTGCCGGCTGGCGTCGTCGTGGACGCCACGCTCGGTGGCGGCGGGCACGCGGAAGCCCTTCTTTCTGCGGCGCCACAGCTACGTCTTCTCGGCATCGACCGCGACCCCGACGCTCGAAGCGAAGCCACGAAACGCTTGGCGCCCTTCGAGTCGCGCGTGCGTATAGCCGCGTCGACCTTTGCCGAGCTGAGTGACGTTCTTCGCGACAACGGAGACTTCCTTCAGGGAGATGACGTCGTAGGGGTCTTGATGGACCTCGGTGTCTCTTCGCACCAGCTCAACGAATCGTCGCGCGGCTTCTCCTTTCGTGGCGACGCACCGCTCGACATGCGAATGGATCCGACGCAGGGCGAGACCGCGGCGGCGTTCCTCGCGCGGATCGACCAGCACGAACTGGCTCGGTTGCTGAGGGCCAACGGCGAAGCACGATTTGCCGGGTCTATTGCCAAATGGGTCATTGAGCGCCAGCCGCAGACGACGTACGAACTCAACGAGGCCGTCGAGCGCGCGGTACCCATGGCGGCGCGTCGACGGGGCCACGTCGCGACGCGAGTCTTTCAGGCACTTCGCGTCGCGGTCAACAACGAAGAGGAGCAGCTCCTCGAAGGGCTTGACGTGGCCCTTGACGCGCTCAGCGTAGGTGGCCAGATGGCGGTCATCTCCTACCACTCGGGCGAGGACCGCGTGGTCAAGTCGTTCTTCGCCGAGCAGCAGAGCGGCGGATGCCGGTGTTCTCTGGAACTCGGTTGCGTCTGCGGCGCGATCGCGCGCGTGAAGGTCGCCAAGGCCAGCGCGCAACTCGCCGGTCCCACCGAAATCTCGCGTAACCCTCGAGCTCGTTCCGCTCGCCTTCGCGTCGCTCGGAAGTTGGCGCCGTGAGCGTCATCAGCTTTCCCCGTCGCGTTGACACGCGTCGACCCCCGACCCGTCGCGCCCCGTCGACTCGTCCCGCGTCGCACCGCGCTGACGCGCCACGTCGCGGTGTCGCCACGAAGCGCTGGCGTGCTACCTCGTCATCTCGAAAATCCGCCATCGTCGTGGTGCTCGCGTTGATGCTGTCGCTCGCGGGTTCGATGTTCGAAGCCAATCGCCAGATCGAGATCCACGCACTCCAAAGTCAACTGTTGCAAGAACAGTCGACGTACGCCGTTCAGGTCGGATCACTGACCAACCTGTCGGCACCCAGTCAGATCGCGACACAGGCCGGGGCGCTGCACCTGGTGGATCCCACCTCGGTCACGCAAGTTCCTTCCACGTCTCTTGATGCTCCTCTGCCTCTGCCGAAGTTCTTGGGTTACGCACCGGCAACATCAAGGACGCTTCGGTGACCACGCACAACACGTCGACGCATAGTCGTACCCGGGTCCAACAGAACGTCAGTCGCCGAAAGTCCCCCGGACCTCGTCGCTTGTTATTGCTTCGCGCGGCCTTGGCGCTCGCGTTCTGCGCCCTCGGGGTGCGTCTCGTGTTCATCCAGGTCATCGACCACGCGCACTACACGGCGCTCTCGGTCGCCCAAGTGAAGGTCAATCTCACGACGACGGCCCTTCGTGGCGGCGTGTACGACCGACACGGCGAGACGCTGGCCGTGTCGCGCCCGACGTCGCTCGTCATCGCGGATGATTTTCAGATCAAGAGTCCCGCCACGGAGGCGGCGGCCCTGTCGCCGTTGGTGCACGTGAGCGTCACGAAGCTCACGGCACTCTTGTCGAAGAACAGTGGCTACGTCATCATCAACAACCAGCTCGACCTCGTCGACGGTCGAAAGGTGTCGTCGTTGATGTTCCCGGGCATCGTCGTACAGAACTCGTCGGTCCGGACGTATCCCGACGGGACCCTGGCGACGTCGCTTTTGGGCGGGGTGAACGCTGCCGGCGCGGGGTCGACGGGCGTCGAGTACGAATACCAGAACCTTCTGGCTGGCCAGACCGGTGTCACGCGTGAGTTCGTCTCCGCCTCTGGCGTCAACCTTCCGGCCTCGCACTCGACCGTGATCAAAAAGGCCAAGCCCGGTGTCGGACTCGAGCTCACGCTCGACTCGTCGTTGCAGTACGTCACGGAGCGCGCGTTGGCTCGTGATCTAACCACGTACGACGCCCTGACTGGCCTCGCGATCGTCATGGACGTGAAGACCGGAGAGATCTTGGCGGACGCGTCACTCGCCAACACCAAGACGAAGGCGGGCGCTCTCGGGCCGATCCCCACGTGGGGCCAGAGCGTGGGCGACCCGGGTATCGAGCAGACGATTAACAACTTGCCCTTCTCGCAGGCTTACGAGCCGGGATCGGTCTTCAAAGTCGTTACGTTCTCCGCCGCGCTACAGGCCGGCCTCATCACCCCGACGACCATCTTTCCCGTTCCCAACTCCGTCGTCGTGGGCGGACGACTCTTTCACGACGCCGAGAATCACGCACTTGAGCACTTGACGGCGACCGAGGTGTTGGCGCAGTCGTCCAACATCGGCACGTACGAGATTGGCGCTCGCGTGGGTGAATCGGGGCTTCTCGCCCAAGTGCAGCGCCTCGGCTTTGGTCAAACCACGGCGATCAACTTTCCCGACGAGACGCAAGGATTACTCGTGAACGCCGCCAACTGGTACGCCAGTGACCAGGTCGCGCTGCCCATTGGCCAGGTCGACGCGGTGCCGGCCATCCAGGTGTTGGACGCCTACAACGCCATCGCGAACGGCGGCGTCTTCGTCGAACCCAAGCTCGTTCGTGGCTACGTCTACGGTAACGGCACCATGAAGGCGACGGCGCCCAGCGCGAAGCGCGTGGTGTTGACGCCGAGCGTGGACGCCACCATGGTGAAGATGCTCCAACAAGTGGTCCTCTCCGGCACGGGGTCGAACGCCATCATTCCCGGTTACAGCGTTGCGGGTAAGACTGGGACGGCGACCATTCCTTTTCCAGGCAAAGACAAGTTGACGAGTAACTACAACGCGACGTTCGTGGGCTTCGCGCCCGCGAACGACCCCGTCTTGTCGATGATCGTGGTCATCGAGCGCCCGCTGAACAACATCTTCGGAGGCACCGTCGCCGCACCGGTGTTCCAGCAAGTGATGTCGTACGCGCTGCACCACTACGGCATCCCCTCGAACGGCACGTACCAAAAGCCCCTCAAGGGAGCCGCCGCCAGCATCTCCTCGGACGTGACGTGATGCAGCTCGGCGACATCTTGGACGACGTCTCGATCGACGTGGCGACGAGCAGCCTCGAGATCACTCGGGTCGAGAACGACTCTCGTGATTGCACGCCCGGGACGTTGTTCTTCGCGATGCCAGGGACCGCGCAACACGGAGCGCACTTCGCCCGCGACGCGGTGGCGCGTGGCGCGAGCTGTGTCGTGGCCGACGTGGTTTTGAAACTCGACGTGCCGGTCGTCGTCGTTCCCACCTCGCAGCTACGCGCTCTGTTGGCGCACGCGAGCGCGACGGTCACGGATCATCCGGAGACGAAGGCGAAGTTAGTCGGCGTGACGGGGACGAACGCCAAGACGAGCGTGACGACCATCGTGGCGTCGTTGGGGCGCGCTTTGAGGTGGAACACGGCGAGCATTGGCACGTTGACGAACGAACGAACGACGCCCGCGGCGCCCGAGCTCTTTCGCACTTTCGCGTCGATCGTGGCGAGCTTTGATCCGACGACCAACGATTCGCTCATCGCCCTTGAAGTCTCGAGTCACGCGCTCGACCAACATCGCGTGGACGGACTTCGTTTTTGCGTGGCCGCTTTCACGAATCTCAGTCACGACCACCTTGACTATCACGGCACGATGGAGGAGTACTTCCAGACAAAGGCCACGCTCTTCACCAGTGAGTACGCCAAGCGCGCCGTCATCTGGACCGACGACCCCTACGGCGAACGCCTCGCCGCGATGACCGAACTCCCAGTGACGCGCGTGTCGCGTGCCGACGCCGTCGACGTCAGCACCTCGCTGTTAGGATCGACCTTTTTCTGGCGAGGTCATCTGGTGAACTCGCCGCTCGTCGGTGACTACAACGTCGACAACGCGCTGCTCGCTATGGCCATCATGAGCACCTTGGGCGGCGACGAAGCCCAGATTGCCGCCTCGATGGGCGACGTGACCTCAGTGCCTGGACGATTCGACGTGCTGTACGGACACGACGTGACGGTCATCGTCGATTACGCGCACACGCCCGACGGGCTCCAGCGACTGCTCAGTGACGTGCGTTCCTTACTTCCAAAGGGACGAATCATCACGGTCTTCGGCGCCGGCGGTGACCGTGATCGATCGAAGCGTCCCGAAATGGGCCGCGTGGTCTCGGAAGCCTCCGATCTCACGATCCTGACCTCGGATAACCCCCGTTCGGAGTCGCCAGATGCCATTATTGATGCGGTGGCGACGGGCTTCGCGCCGGGTGCGCGTGTCGTTCGCGAGAGCGACCGTCGTCGGGCCATCGGGCTGGCCCTCGAAAGCGCGACGGCGGGTGACGTGGTCGTGCTCGCCGGCAAAGGGCACGAGTCGACCTTGACGGTGGGCGACCTCGTGACGCCTTTCGACGACCGCCTGGTAGCGAAGGAGCTTTTGAAGTGAGGATCCCATGTTGAGCTTGATGGAGTCGGGAGGTGTCGGGTTCCTCTGCGCGCTCATCCTCACGCCGTTGTGGATCAAGTTTCTCAGCGCGCGGTCCCTCGGGCAACACATTCAAGAAGACGGGCCCTCCACTCACCAGCACAAAGCTGGCACGCCCACCATGGGTGGGGTCATCATCGTGTTCGCCGCGGTGCTCGGCTACTGCATGGGCCATATTGGGACGTCGATCACCTTCACACGCGCGGGCGAACTGGCCGTTCTCGTGATTATCGCCTCAGGTCTCCTTGGTTTCGCCGACGACTACTTGGCTATCCGCAACGCGCGAAACCTGGGGTTGAACAAGCGCGGCAAGCTGGTGGGCCAACTCGTCATCGCTGGCGCCTTCGCGGTGCTCGCCCTCACTTGGGTGCACACGTCGACGCAACTCTCCTTCACGCGAGTTACGTTGCCCGGGTGGAACCTGACGGCGGCCGGGTGGTTTTTCCTCGCGATCTTCGTGATCGTCGCAACGTCCAACGCGGTGAATCTGACCGACGGACTCGACGGACTTGCGGCCGGGTCGGCAACGTTCTGTTTTGGCGTGTTATCCATCATTGGCTACTGGCAGTTTCGACACTTCGCGATTTATCACCTTCACTCCTCACTCGACCTTGGCCTCGTGGCGGTGGGTCTTGTCGGTGCGTGCCTGGGCTTCCTGTGGTGGAACGCGGCGCCTGCGCGAATTTTCATGGGCGATACCGGCTCTCTCGCGATTGGCACCGGTCTTGGCGCTCTGTGTCTACTGATGGACCTCGACCTCTTGCTCGTCATCATCGGAGGACTGTTCGTCGCGGAGACGGCCTCGGTGATCCTGCAGGTCCTCAGTTTTCGCCTCTTCGGACGCAGGATCTTTCGCATGGCGCCCTTTCACTACCACTTTGAACTTCGAGGCTGGCCCGAGACGACCGTGATCATTCGATTCTGGATCCTCGCCGGACTTTTGGCGATGTTGGGACTCGGCATCTTCTACGGCGACTTCTTGAAGATCGGGAAGGTGGTGTGAGCGTGAAGACTCGCGAACGAAGGCAAGTTGCGCCTGAGCGCGAACGCGTACGCGCGAACAAGCCCGTACGAGTTGGTGGCTACCTACACCCGCTTCCCCGAGGGAACACGGCCGGTCGAATCTTGTTGATGGTGACGACGGCCCTCGTCATCTTCGGCACGATCTTCGTCGCCTCCGCCAGTGAAGGACAGTCCGCGGCCAACGGTGGCACCGCCTTTTCGACCATGGTCCACGACGTGGCGTACCTCGTCCTCGGGGTGTTCGCGCTCTACGTCGCGGCCCGTGTGCGACTCGATCGACTCGTGAAGAGCGCCCCCTTGCTCGTCGTCGGCGGACTCTTCCTGTTGCTCGCCGTGAAGGCTATCGGCGTCACGACCAACGGCGGAAAGCGCTGGCTCAACCTTCACTTGATCAACCTCCAACCCTCAGAACTCTTCAAACTCTGCACCGTGTTGTTCATCGCGTGGCTGGTGATGCACCACCACAACGAACTCAACAACTGGAAACAGCTGGCCGTATGGACGTCGCCGGTGTGGCTTGGCTGCGGGTTGATCGTGCTCGAGCCCGATATCGGGACGTCCTCGGTGGTGTTAGTGATCGCCGTATCGATCTTGGCGATCGCGGGACTCTCTCGAGGTTTGCTCTTGTCCGTGGTGGGACTGACGGGTCTCGCGGTTACCGTCTATCTGTTCACGTCGCGGTACTCCGCGCAGCGCTTCTTCTCCTTCTTGCACCCAAACTCCGACCTTGCCGGTAGTGGCTACCAGTTACTGCAGTCTCGGATAGGACTGGGTGCCGGCGGCGTGACGGGTCTCGGACTCGGCCACAGTCGCGAGAAGTGGGGACTGTTGCCTAATCCCCACACGGACTTCATCTTCTCGGTGGTGGGCGAGGAGTTGGGACTCATCGGGACGTTGGCGGTCATCGGGCTGTTCATTGCGTTCCTCATGGTCTCGGTGCGCATCGCCCAGCAGTGTTCGAACCAGGTGTATCGCCTGGTCGCGGTCGGTATCACGACCTGGATCACCGTGGAGGCTCTCATCAATATTTCGTCGGTGGTGGGGTGGTGGGCCGTCACGGGCGTGCCGTTGCCCTTCTTCTCCTACGGCGGGACGGCGCTCATCACCGAACTGTGCGCCGTTGGGTTGCTCTACAACATCGCGCACGATCGAAGTCGCACGGACGACCTCACCATTCGTGAGTACCGACTGACCAATTTTCGCCAATCATTTGAACGGCCCCGCGCCCAACGACCGGCGCCGCGCTCCCATCCTCCTCGACGTGACCCTCGGGGCTACTAATGACCGGCCCCGTCGTCATCACCGGGGGCGGCACGGGTGGACACGTCTTTCCGATGCTCGCGGTAGCCGGCGCGCTACGTGAGGCGGGGCTTTCGTCGAAAGAACTGCGATTCGTGGGCAGTCGGCGTGGCCAAGAACGTGAACTGCTCTCGGACGGCGACGTCGCTCTCACGCTGCTTCCCGGAAGGGGCCTACGACGGTCGTGGCGCTCGAAGGACGTCCTCGCCAACGTAGGAGCGGTCCTTGGTCTCGCCGGAGCGCTCGCGAGCGCGATCGTCCTCCTACGGCGATGGCGACCTTCGGTGGTCGTGTCGGTCGGGAGCTACGCCTCCTTCGCTACGTCCGTCGCGGCGATGTGCTGGCGCACACCGCTCGTGCTCGTCGAACTTGACGCCACCCCGGGTCTCGCGCAACGAATCGTCGCCAACTACGCGCGAAAACGATGCTGCGCGTTTCCCGCGACCGGTGAAAAGGTCGTGGTGACAGGCGCCCCGATTCGTGACGTGATCGAAACCGTCGATCGGTCGAGAGCCTCGCGCGACGCGGCGAAAGCTGCGTTGGTCCCTCCGATCGACGCCGATCGAAAGGTCGTCGTCGTGATGACCGGATCGCTCGGCTCGACACGTGTGAACTACGCGGTTCGAGAGCTCGCCGACGTATGGCACGCGCGCAGCGATCGGACGATCCTGCACGTCACCGGTCGCCGGGACTTCAACGACGTGTCGACACGACGACCGCAGAGTGGTGCACTCGACTATCGCGTCATCGACTTCGGGGATATGGCCGAACTCTGGACGCTCTGTGACGTGGCGATCTGTCGGGCCGGCGCGGTCACGGTCGCTGAGTTGACCTTGCTGTCGATTCCGTCGATCTTGGTGCCGCTACCCGGAGCGCCCGGTGACCACCAGACGAAGAACGCCGAGACGGTGGTGGGTGTCGGGGGGGCGCAACTACTGCGCGACCGCGACTGCACGGGTCCAGCGTTGGCAAGTCTCCTCGACACGATGATGGATCCCATGACCCTCGCTTCAATGGCGCGTGGCGCCGGCACGCTCGCGAAGCGTGAAGCCGCGCGCGCGATCGCCACGGTGGTCCTTGACGTTCGTGACGCCCCGTGAGCGCGTTCACTCCGGGACAGCGCATCCACGTCGTGGGCGTGGGCGGAGCGGGGATGAGCGCGTTGGCGATGTTCCTCGCGGAGATGGGTGCCGACGTGAGTGGCTGCGACGCGACGGACACCGCCATTCTCGAAGACTTACGCGCTCGCCGCGTGACGACGTTCGTCGGCCACGACGCTGCTCACGTCGACGGCGTTGACGTGGTTCTCTGGTCTCCGGCGGTGGCGAACGACCACGTCGAACTCGTGCGCGCGAGAGAGTCCGGCGCGCAAATGGTCTCACGCGCGCACGCGCTGTACGAGATCTCACAAATGAAACGGGTCATCGGCCTCACCGGCACGCACGGCAAGACCACGGCAACCTCGATGATGGTGCAAATTGCGCTCGCCGCCGGGCGCGACGACGGCTGGCTCGACGGCGCCCCGGTGCTCGGTGTCGGCGCAAACGGCCACTGGGGTACGGGCGACGTCATCGTCGAAGTCGACGAGAGCTACGGCACGTTCGGGGAACTGCGGCCCTACGCGCTCGGACTGCTCAACGTGGAAGCGGATCACCTCGATCACTACGGCTCACTCGAGACCCTCGAGCGAGCGTTCGTCGAACTCGTGGAACGAACGAGCGGTCCGGTCGTCGCCTGGGGCGACGACGCAGGGGTGAAGCGCGTCCTCGATGAGGCGTCGCACTCGGCCGTACTTGTGGGCACCGACGGTGACGCGACGTGGCGCGTGACGGACGTCGAGCTCGAACGTCGTCGCGCTACCTTTCGACTTCGAGGACCGGACAGCACACTCGAGATCACGCTGCGCGTGACGGGTGCGCACAACGTGGCCAACGCTGCCGTGGTCGCTGTCTTGGCGCACGAGCTTGGCGTGAGCGACGACGCCGCCAGCCGGGGTCTGTCGAACTTCGTCGGCGCACCACGGCGCTTTCAGTTTCGTGGCGCGTGGCGCGGCGCCGACGTCTACGAGGACTACGCGCACCTTCCCGGCGAGATCGCGGCGACGTTGGCTGCGACGCGCGCCGCCGGGTACGAACGGGTGACCGTGGTCTTCCAGCCACACCGCGTGACCCGCACGCTCGCGCTGGTCGATCAGTTCGCCTCGTCGCTCGAGGGCGCGCGTCACGTCATCGTCACTGACGTCTACGCGGCCGGCGAGGCCAACCCGACCGGTGTGACGGGCGAGATCGTCGCGAGCGCACTGCGTCGTCACGACCCGTCGCTCGACACGCTGTACTGTGACGACCTCGTACTCGTTCCCGGGCTCCTCCAACAACTGGTGGACGACAGTGACGTTCTGCTCATCCTCGGCGCGGGCGACGTCGGATCGATCATCGGTCATCTCGCGGGTGGCGTCGCGTGAGTGCGATCGACGCGCTCGTCGCGCTCGGCGGGGACCGCGTCGAAGTGCACGCCGCGCTCGGTTCGCGAACGACGTACCGCGTGGGGGGGAGCGTGCGAGTTCTCGTGACGCTCTCTTCGCTCGATGACCTCGACGAGCTCGGACCACTCATGACCGAAACCGGTCTCGCGATCTTGAGCATCGGCAACGGATCGAATCTGCTCGTCGAAGACGGCGAGCACGACGTGCTCGTCGTCCATCTCGTCGGTGACTTCGCGACGCTCGCGTGGCGAGACGAGAGGAACGTCGTGCTCGTCGACGCCGGAGCCGGACTCGACATGCCGATCGCGGCCCGTCGCCTGGCGAGTGACGGCGTCGTCGGATTCGAGTGGGCTGTCGGCGTGCCCGGAACGTTCGGTGGCGGCGTGGCGATGAACGCCGGCGGTCACGGGTCCGACCTCGCCGCGTCTCTCGAAGAGGCGACGATCTGGACCGAGGGCTCGACCCGGACCTGGTCGAAGGAGGAGTTGAACTTCGGTTATCGATCCAGCGCACTACGCGTGGGCGACGTCGTGGTCGCGGCGAAACTGCGACTCGCGAGAGGTGACGCCACGGAAGCGGACGCGCGCGTTCGTGACGTCGTGCGGTGGCGTCGCGAGCACCAGCCAGGGGGCGCCAACGCGGGAAGCGTCTTTCGCAACCCGCCCGACGACCACGCCGCGCGTCTCATCGAGGCCGCTGGCTGCAAGGGACTGCGCTTCGCGAGTGCACGCGTCAGCGAGAAGCACGCGAACTTCATCCAAGCCGACGTCCCGGGCCGGGCCGACGACGTCTTCACGCTGTTATGTCTCGTGCGCGACCGCGTGCTCGAAGACTCCGGCGTGACGCTCGTGAGTGAACATCGCTTCATAGGCTTTGGCGTGACGCCGTGAGCCGTCGACGGGTGACGCTGACGAAGGCCCCACGTAGGGCGAAGCCCACGAAGCGACCGGTGGAACCTCGCCGTCCTCTCGCCGCCGCGCCGAGGAAGTCGCGCGTCGAGCGACCACGAACCGAGCGTCGGCGCCTTCGTCGCCTTACGAAGTGGCTCCTTGTGACCGGAATCGTCGTGACGGCAATGACGTTCGGCGCGCAGTGGACGCTTCGTCAGTCGTACTTTCGTGTGCAGCACGTCACGTTCGTCGGATTTCATCACGAGACGCCGAGCGAGCTTCTTGCGGCGTCGGGCCTCGCGAAGCATCCATCGATGATCAACCTCAGTGACGCGACGATCAAGAAGAACTTGTCGGCCTTCACGTGGATAGGCGCCGTGCAGGTGACGAAGCACTGGCCGAATTCGGTCGTGGTGACGGTGCACGAAAGCACGGCGGTCGCCGTCGCCTTCACGTCCACGCACGTCCTCGAGTTCGTCGACCGGAGTGGCCGCGCGCTCGGCGTCGCTCCGCTCAAGGCCAACGTGCCCACCCTCGAGTACGTGCACCCACTCTCGTCGGCGTGGCCCTTCTCCAGGGCCGGTCGCGCCGCCGCCTTCGTCGCGAGCCAGCTCCCGCGCGCGTTCGCGTCACAGGTCTCGACCGTCACCGTCAACTCGCACGGTGCCGTGACGATCAAATTGACCACGCCCGTGACCTTCATCCTGGGACCAACGACCAACCTCGAGGCGAAGTTCGTCGCGATCGCTTCGGTCATCGCGCACAGCCAACTCGTGCCCGGTGACGTCGTCGACGTAACGGTGCCCGACGAGTTAGCGGTGACGCCGCCGACGCACGCGTAGAAAGCCGAGCATTTGACCAAAATGTAGGCACTGACTAGCCTTCAGTGACTGTTCGCCATGCCGCCCCCGCGAAGGCGGTAACAATAGAAGATAAAGCCAAGGGGAGCCCATGAGTCTCAATCAGAGCAACTACCATGCCGTGATCAAGGTGATCGGCGTGGGCGGCGGCGGCGCCAACGCGGTGAACCGGATGATCACGTCGGGGCTGAAGAATATCGAGTTCATCGCAGCGAACACCGACGCCCAAGCGTTGTTGCTCTCAGAGGCCGACCTCAAAATCGACATCGGGCGACAACTGACGAGGGGCCTCGGCGCGGGCAGCGACCCCGAAGTCGGGCGTCAGGCCGCGGATGATCACCGCGCGGAGATCGAAGAGGCCCTGAAAGACACGGACATGGTCTTCATCACCGCGGGCGAAGGCGGAGGCACCGGTACGGGCGCTGCGCCTGTCGTCGCCGAGATCGCGCGAGCGCTCGGCATCTTGACCATCGGCGTCGTGACGCGTCCTTTCTCCTTCGAGGGAAAGCGCCGGGCCACCCAGGCCGAAAAGGGTATCCAGGCCCTGCGCGACAAAGTCGACACACTCATCGTCATTCCGAACGACCGGCTGCTGTCGGTCACGGCGCCCGACACCTCGATGCTCGACGCCTTCAAGATCGCCGACGACGTCCTGCTCTCTGCGGTGCGCGGCGTGACCGACCTCATCACGGTGCCCGGTCTCATCAACACCGACTTCGCCGACGTCAACACCGTCATGCGCAACGCCGGTACCGCCATCATGGGCGTGGGGAGTTCCACCGGTGAGGGTCGTGCCGTCAACGCCGCGCGCGCCGCGATCACGTCGCCGTTGCTCGAAGCGTCCATCGACGGCGCCCGCGGCATCTTGATGAACATCGTGGGTGGACCCGGCGTCACCTTGAACGAGGTCACCCAAGCCGCGGAGATCATCCACTCGGTGGCGCACCCCGACGCGAACATCATCTTCGGCAGCGTCATCGACGACTCCATTGGTGAAGCCGTGCGCGTCACCGTGATCGCGGCCGGCTTCGATCAGGGAACCGCGAAGGCCGTGACCAACGCGCAACCGGTCATGACCGAAGGTCCACGCAGCGACATCTTCACGGCGTCGAGTGACGACTTCTTCGACGTCGGTGGCGATGACGACCTTCCCAGCTTCTTGCGCTAACGAAGAGACACTCGAGCGCCTACGCACGAACCTCGCCCGTGTGCGTGAACGCGTCGTGGCGAGCGGACGAGCACTCTCGAGCGTGCGCCTCGTCGCGGTGACCAAGACCTTCGGACTCGACGAGGTGGCGGCGGCGTACGAACTGGGACTTCGTACGTTCGCCGAGAACTACGTGGACGAGCTCTGCGAGAAGCGCGGCGCCACGAGCGCACTCGACGTCACGTGGCATTTCCTCGGGGCGCTGCAGACGAACAAGATCGTCCGCGCGAGCGCGTGCGCCGACGTCTTGAGTGCGGTGGCGCGCGTAAAGGAGATCGAGAAGATCGCGACGTCGTCACCGGGAAAGACCATCGACGTCCAGGTCGACTTCTCGGGCGAAGCGCAGCGCAACGGCGCTTCGCCGAGCGACGTGGCGTCACTCGTCACGCTCGCTCGTTCACTCGGTCTGTACGTGCGCGGGCTCATGGTGGTAGCGCCGAAGGGCGAAGAAGCGACGAGAAAGGCCTTCGCCGCCACGAGAACGTTGGCCGACGAGTTAGAGCTCGTGGAACGCTCCATGGGCATGAGCGAGGACCTGGAGTTGGCTTGTGAATACGGCACAACCGAAGTTCGCCTAGGGCGCGCGCTCTTCGGACCTCGGGTGGCCTGAGGCCGCCTGGCCTAACATGGACGTGGGCGCCGTTGCCAAGGAGACGTGAATGAAAGAAAAGCTACGAGGGTTCCTGGGTTTCCTCGGCCTCGTCGAAGACGAGTACGGCGAATACGGCCCGAGCAACGCGCCTCGACCGTTCTCGGAGCAGCCAGAAGATCTTGAACCCGAGTGGGCGCCCGCGCCCGCGCCGGTCCACCGCACGTTTCCCACCCAACCCGCGAACCCGTCACCGTTTCGTAACGCGCCCTCGGGACCCCTACCCCAGCGCAACACCTCGATCTCGGTGCTGGACGGACCAAACGGCACCCCACGCGTTCGTCCGATCGCGAACCCGAACGCGGCGAGGGGCATCTCTCCGTTCAGCCAAGAGCGCGACGTCGCCATCGTCACGCCCGATACCTACGACGACTCGCGTCGGATCACCGATCTCCTTCGTTCGAATCGCGCGGTGGTGTTGACGACCCTCGAGATCGACCAGGGTCTCGCTCGTCGCTTGGTCGACTTCACGGCCGGTACCGCCTACGCGATGAACGCCAAGATCGAGATCTTGGTTCGCGGCGTGTACTTGGTCAGTCCTCAAGGTATGCACGTTGGACCGGAGATTAAAGAAAGGCTTCGCGCGGCGGACTATCACGCCTTCGACCAGGCATGAGATTCATTCAAGATATTTTGACTCTGTACATACTTATTCTGTTCGTCACCGCGCTGCTCAGTTGGGTGCCGCAGACGAGCGCGCAAGGCGGTCTCGCCACCACGCAACGAATTTTGTCGCGGATCACGGAACCCGTGCTTCGCCCTTTACGTTCCATCTTGCCGCGACCGAACTTCGGCGGTGTCAGCGTCGACCTTTCGGTACTCATCGCCATCGTCGCGCTCGAGATAATTAAATCGATCATCTAACGCTGCATGATTCGCCCGCGCGGCGAGCGTCGAGGGGTAGGGTGGCAGCATGGACAGCACGGATAACGCACTTTCAGCGCTCGACGCCATTGACACCGTTGCCTTCAAGGTCGGTCTCAAGGGTTACAACGTTGACGAGGTTGACGAGTTCCTCGAGCGACTCTCCTTAGAGGTTCGTCAGCTCAAGGATCTCGCGCATCAACAGCGTCAACAACTTCGCCAGGCCGCGGAGCGAATCAGTCAGTTGGATGCTCGCGGCGCGACCGCGTCGGTCCCCGTGGCGGCGAGTGCGCCCGTGGCGCCAGCGCCGCCGGCGATTCGATCGGGTGGTACCGCGGGCGCCGAACAGGTGACGTCAATGATCGCGATGGCGCAACGTTTCATCGAGCAAGCGCAACAAGAGGCCGAGTCCAAGGCCCACGAGTTCACGGCCTCGGCGCAAGAGCGCGCGCGCGAGATCGTCAACGAGGCTCGAAGCCGCGCCGAAGACGAGGTGAATCGATTGAACGGTCTGAAGCAGCGACTGAGTGAGGACGTCGATACGTTGGCTCACCAACTCGCGACGGAACGAGCTCGTATCGCCCAAGTGCTCGCGGAGTTCACCCGTTGGGTCGAGACGTCGCTGCAGGCTGGGTCGAAGCCCGCAGCGGCGTCACCGTCGACGTCACCGCCGCCCGCGCCTCCCACACCCATCGCGTCGACGCGCCCGGCGGAGACACCACCGCCAGCACCCGCACCCGTCTCCTCACAGCCCACGATTGGCCAAGTACTGAAATTTGATCAGTCTTCTCGCGACGATCGGTAGCAAAACCGCGCCCAACTGCTAGGGTCGGCGGGCACTTGTTCTTAGGAACGCGAGGAGTAGAGCATGCCGTCGAGCGCAAAGACCACAAAGAAGTCCCCCACGAAGAAGGTGGTCGCGAAGAAGACCGTCACGAAAGCGTCAGCCAAGAAAGTCGTAAGGAAGACGCCCGCGAAGAAGGCGGTAGCGAAAAAGGTGGCAAAGAAAGCGCCCGTCAAGAAATCGAGTAGTAAAAAAGTGTCGAAGAAGCCTGTTATCACTGCCACCCAGAAGGCCGCGGCCTTGAAGAAGGCCAAGACCCTCGCCGCCGAAAAGGCGAAGCGAGACCGTGAGGCCAAGGCCAAAATCGCCAAGAACAAGGCACTAGCGCGCCAGAAGACCCTTGACGCCGCCAAGGCGAAGAAGGAGCGCGAGGCGCACGCTCGCGCGCTCGCGAAGGAGAAGGCGGCGCTCGCCAAGGCGAAGGCCATCGCGACCGCGAAGGCCAAAAAGGAACGTGACGCGAAGGCCAAGGTCGCCGCGAAAGAACGTGAAGTGGCGAAGAAGGCCCGCGAGAAGGCTGCCGTCGAGGCCAAGAAGCAACGAGACATCGACGCGAAGCGCAAGGCCATCGAGGCCGAGAAGCTTCGCAAACTCCGCGAGATCGAGCGTCGCGACGCCGAAGAGCACAAGCGCCAAGAGCGCCGCGAGGCTGAAGAGCGCAAGCGCGTCGAGGCACTCGAGCGCAAGATGCACTCGAAGCCCTACGCCGAAGACACGGAATTCCTCGCGGAGTTGCGCCAACTGCTCGAAGAGACGCGTGCCGCGACCGCGACCCAGATCGGGGTCAGTGAGTCGGAGGCCAACGAGATGTTGGTGGACCGTGAGCGTCTCGAGTACGACGACGAGGACGGCAGCAGCGTTGCGTCCGACATTCAACGAGACCAGCTCAAAGAGTTCGCGTCCGCGCTTCGACTGAAGGTCGACGAGATCGACGTCGCACTCTCACGCATCGACGACGGCAGCTACGGACGCTGCGACGAGTGCTACGAGGCGATCTCCCAGCCCCGGTTACGGGCGCAGTTGCCGGTCTTCACCTGCGTGTCGTGCCGCGCCAGCGTCTAAGTCTCCATCTCAATCGCACCGTTGTCGCGCTCGCGCTCGTGGTCACGGCGCTCGACGCACTTACCAAAGCGTGGGCCCGTCACGACTTAGCCCGACACGCGGTCCACGTGCTGGGCTTCGTGTGGCTGCGGCTCCAGTACAACAGTGGCGTCTCCTTCTCAATAAATAAATCGGGGCCACTCCTGACGACGATCGTCACCGTGGCGGTGGCCGTCGTCGTGGTCGCCGTGGGCGTGAACGCGAAACATGGCGCGCCAGCGATCGGTTTCGGTCTTTTGATCGGCGGGGGACTGGCGAACGTCGTGGACCGATTGGTCGCCCCGGCGCGCCACGTGACGGACTTCATCGCGGTGTCGTCCTTTCCCGTCTTCAATCTCGCTGACGTCTGCATCACTGCGGGCTTCGTCGTGTTGATCATGGTGGCACTCCGAGGTGAAGCGTTGGTAGCACGATGAGCGACGACGCTCGTCGCGACGCCTTCGACGGCGAGACACTCGACCTCGTCGTTCCGAGCACCCTGGACGACCTTCGAGTCGACCGGGCGATCTCGATGCTCACCGGACTCTCGAGGTCCGAGGCCCACGACGTACTCCTGAGTGGCGCGGTGCGCGTCAACGACAAAGTGGTCGTGAAGCCTTCCACGTCACTCGAAGCCGGCCAGCATCTCGTGGCCGTGCTGCCGCCACGTGCCTCAGAAGAGGTCGCGCCCGACGCCGACGTGGACGTCGACGTGACGCTCGACGACGAGGACTTCGCGGTGATCAACAAGTCGCCCGGCCAAGTCGTCCACCCCGGCGCGGGTCAGCGCGAGGGCACGCTCGTCGCTGGTCTCCTCGCGCGTTTCCCCCAGATTCGACAGCTCAGCGCCGAGGGGCTCTGCGAGCCTTCGCGGCCCGGCATCGTCCACCGGCTCGACAAGGGCACCTCAGGATTACTGGTCGTCGCCAAGACGCCTGAAGGGTTCTTGTCGTTAAGTAGTCAACTCGCCGAGCGTGTAATGGAACGAACGTACCTCGGCATGGTCCAGGGTCACGTGGTCGAAGAGCGCGGCGTCGTCGACGCGCCGATTGGTCGTTCGACGCGCACCCCGACCTTGATGGCCGTACGTTCGGACGGACGTCCCGCGAGGACCGGCTACGAAGTGATCACCCGCGTGGAAAAACCTCACGCGATGACGTTGCTGCGACTGCGTCTCGACACTGGTCGCACCCACCAGATTCGAGTGCACTTAGCGACTATTGGTCACCCGGTAGTGAACGACCTTCGCTACGGCCACCGAACCGACAAGCGACTGGCGGACGAGCGGTTCTTCTTGCACTCGACGACGTTGGCTTTTCGCCATCCGCGAAGCGACGAGTGGATCTCCACCCACTCGCCGCTGCCGGAAGACTTACGAAACCTCGTGCCGAGCGAACTCGAGCTTTAGGCGACTTCGTGCGCGGCGAGCACGTTGGAGTCGTCGCGAAGAATCGCTAAAGCCTCGTCCTCGGCGCGTCGAACGCGTCGAACGCCAATGTCCATCTTCGTTGCGGTGGCTTGCAACGACAGGGGAGTCGCACCGTTGAGGCCGAAACGAAGCGACAGGACGTCGCGCTGGAGGTCCGTCAACTTCGATAGGGCCCCGTGCAACTGGTCGTTCATCATGGTCTGTTCGATGTCGCTGACCCAGTCGTGCTGGCTTGGCGCGACGAGGTCACCGAGGGTCGTCGCCGAGTCCGAACTCGCGGGCTGGTCGAGGCTCGCGGTAACGCCAGCGAGACCCTTCAGGTTCTCGCGCTCGGCCTTGGATATGCCGGTGGCTTCGGTCAACTCTTCGTCGGTGGGCTTTCGCGCAAGGAGCGACGTCAACTCGGCGGTCGTGGCTTCGAGACGCTGGAGTTGCTCTCCCACTTCGAGCGGGATGCGGATCGTACGACCGTGTTGCTGGACGGCGCGCTGGAGGGCCTGGCGGATCCACCACGTGGCGTAGGTGGAGAACTTGAAGCCACGCTCCCAGTCGAACTTCTCGACGGCACGCAAGAGACCGAAGGTCCCTTCTTGAACGAGGTCGACCATTTCGACACCGCGGTCTTGGTAGCGGCGAGCCCAGTGAAGGACGAGTCGGAGGTTGGCGGCGACCATCTGCTTCTTGGCTTCTTCATCACCGGCCGTGACGCGCTTGGCCAACTCGACTTGCTCGTCGTAGTTGGGCATGGGGTATCGATCGAGGTCGCGCATCAGGAGTCCCAACATGTCGTTGGTATTGACGGCAGAACGGCGGGGGGTTGTATTCACTGGCATCTCCTTATGTCTTTGGGGGGTACAAAGCAGAGGCGTCCTTGGCCTGGTATTTCTCCTACGGACGCATTACTAATTTACCACGGGGCAAGGTCATTTTCAAGCCCCGCCAGCGAACCCGTGGGCCGATTGGGCTCAGGCGCTGTGGGTTCGAGCTACGGGGCGAACGCCACGCGCTTGATTGACCATGTCGGCCAGCGTGAAGCTCGACAGGTGCTCTCGCATGTGGTTGCCCACGTCGGCCCAGACGCCCAAGAGGACGCATTGGCCCTCGTGGTCGCACGCACCGTCTTGGTGGGGCTCGCCAAAATCACCCGCCGCGATGGGTCCGTCGACGGCGGCGACGATCTCCGCGAGGGTGATGTTCTCGGCCGGTCGCGCCAGCACGTAGCCGCCGCCCACGCCGCGCTTGGAGCGGACGAGTCCTACGCCCTTCAAGCTCAGCAAAATCTGCTCGAGGTACGGCTGGGGGAGACCGGTGCGTTCGGCCAGGTCACGGACGGACGTCGGCGCGCCGTTACTGTCTCGAAGAGCCAAACTCAACAGCGCACGGCTGGCGTAGTCCCCACGAGTCGATACTCTCACGGCGCCATCCTATCGACGCCGTGCAGCGCCACCACGAGTCCGCGCACGGGGCCCTTGATTGTCTGGCACACTGCAGTAGTGACAGATCCAAGAAATGAGAACGTGACCGTAAACCCCGACCAAGTGCTCTCGCCGGGTGAGACCAAAGAAGAAGCGGAAGAAGGTAACACCGACTACATCAGCCAGCCCGCGAAGGTGATGCGCATTGGCTCGATGGTCAAGTTGCTCCTCGACGAAGCGCGAAGTGCGCCCCTCGACCAAGCGGGCAGAACCCGTCTTCGAGAGATCTACGAGACGTCCGTGCACGAGCTCTCCGGCGCTCTTTCACCTGACCTCGCGAAGGAGCTCGGCAGGATGGCGATTCCCTTCAGCACCGAGGTGCCCTCGGAGTCGGAGTTACGCATCGCGCAAGCACAGTTGGTGGGTTGGCTGGAGGGTCTCTTTCACGGCATTCAGGCTTCGCTCTTCGCCCAACAGGCCGCCGCGGCGGCCCAACTCGAGAAGATGCGCGATCGTTCGCTTCCGCCGGGCAGCAGTGAACCCCGGGCCGGCACGTACCTCTAGGGCTATTGCGTGACGGCGCCCGAAGGCGTACTAACGTGCAAATCCCATCCGTGTAGTTCGCGGCGACGATCACAGAAAGAGTGCGGCTGATGACAGAGGGCTTCGTCCATCTGCACAATCACACCGAATACTCGATGCTCGACGGTGCGGCCCGTGTCGACGAGATGGTGTTGGCCGCGAAGGCCGACGGTCAGCGCGCCATCGGCATCACCGACCACGGCAACCTCTATGGCGTCATCGAGTTCTACGAAGCCTGTCGTCGACACGACGTGACCCCCATCATCGGGCTCGAGGCGTACATGGCGGCGAACTCGCGCTTCGACCGCCCGACTCGCCGCGGCAAGATCGACGACACCGGGGGCGACACCGAGGGTGGACAGAAGCTGTACCACCACCTCACGCTGCTCGCAGTGACGAATGAGGGCTACCGCAACTTACGCGAGCTCTCGTCGAAAGCCTTCCTCGAGGGATATTACTACAAACCTCGTTTGGACTGGGAGCTCTTGGAGCGTCACGCGAACGGGCTCGTCGCCACCTCCGGTTGCCTCGGCGGCGTGGTGCTGCAGGCGCTGCTGCAAGACGACTACCAAAAGGGACTGGAACTCGCGGGCCGACTGCAGACGATCTTTGGACGAGAGAACTTCTTCATTGAACTCCAGGACCACGGCTTGGCCGCGCAACAACGAACGAATCCTCAGTTGATGCGCATCGCTGAGGATCTTCGCGCGCCGCTGCTCGCGACGAACGACTTGCACTACGTGCGTCACGACGACGCCGAGATGCACGACGCGCTGTTGTGCATCGGCACCGGTTCGCGGGTCGCGGACCCCGACCGGTTCCGCTTCGAGAGCGATCAGCACTACTTGAAGTCGGCTGCGGAGATGCGCTACCTCTTTCGCGACGTGCCTGAAGCGTGTGACAACACGCTGTTGATTGCCGAGCGCGCGGACGTCACGATCGAATTCGACAACGACGCGCTGCCCGAGTTCCCACTGCCCGAGGGATTCGCCGCGGGCACGCATAAGGAGGCTGCGACCAAGTACCTACGCGAACTGACGTTGCGGGGCGCGAACGAGCGCTACGGAGCGGCGCTCAACGACGAGGTGCGCGCTCGACTCGACTACGAACTCGGCGTCATTGCCGACATGGGATTCTCGGACTACTTCTTGGTGGTGTGGGATCTCATCCATCACGCCCGCGAGAAGGGTATTCGCGTCGGACCCGGTCGAGGATCGTCGGCGGGATGCTGCGTGGCCTACTGCCTACGCATAGTCGACCTCGACCCGATTCGCTACGGCTTGATCTTCGAACGTTTCTTGAATCCCGGTCGTCGTCAGATGCCCGACATCGACATGGACTTCGACGAGCGCTACCGCGGCGACATGATTCGCTACGCCGCCGAGCGCTACGGCTCGGACCACGTTGCCCAGATCGTGACGTTCTCCACGATCAAAGCCCGCGCCGCGGTTCGCGACGCCGCGCGCGTTCTCGGCTACCCACCCCAGCTCGGCGACAAGATCGCCAAGGCCATGCCGCCACTGTTGATGGGTCAAGACCTCCCGCTGGCGGCCTGTTTCACGCCGACGCCGGGCTACGAGGGCCGTTACGGCGAGGCCGGTGAGCTGCGCGCGCTCTACGGCGGGGACCCCGAGGTGAAGCACGTCGTCGACGTCGCGAAGGGCTTCGTCGACAAACGTCGACAGGACGGCATCCACGCCGCCGCCGTCGTCATCACGAAAGAGCCGGTCCTCGAGTACGTCCCGGTGCAGCGAAAGTCCGGTCCGAACGGCAGCGCCGAGAGCGCTCCGATCGTGACGCAGTACGAAGCCAGCGCGATCGAGAAGCTCGGTCTTTTGAAGATGGACTTCCTTGGTCTTCGCAATTTGGCGATCATCGAGCGCACGCTCGAGCACATCAAACGCCGTCACGGCGAGGACGTCGACATCGATCACGTCGCGCTCGACGACCCCAAGGTCTACGACATGCTGAAGCTCGGCAACTCCATCGGGATCTTCCAACTCGAGGGCGACAAGATGCGCCAACTCATGCGTCGCCTCGCGCCGACGAGCTTCGATGACATCGCGGCGTTGGTGGCGCTCTATCGTCCGGGTCCCCTCAGTGAGAACGTGCACAACGACTACGCTGATCGCAAGAACGCGCGCCAGGGCGTCAGTTACGACCACGTGGACCTAGAGGAGATCCTCTCCGAGACCTACGGACTCATGATCTACCAAGAAGACATCATGCGCGTCGCCACGACCATCGCGGGCTTCTCGATGACCGAGGCCGACGACCTTCGAAAGGCCTGTTCGAAGAAGATCCGTGAGATGATTCGTGCGCAGCGAACTAAGTTCGTCGACGGTGCCGAGCGTCAGGGCTACGGACGAGCCCTCGGCGACGCGATCTTCGACAAGATCGAACCTTTCGCCGACTACGCCTTTCCGAAAAGTCACGCCTACGGCTACGGACTCATCGCGTACCAGAACGCGTGGCTGAAGGCCAACTACCCGGTGGAGTACATGGCGGCCCTGTTGACCTCGTTTCGAGACGACAAGGACAAGGCCGCGGTGTACCTCAACGAAGCACGCCAGATGGGCATCAAGGTAGGTGTGCCGGACGTGAACGAGTCCTTCGCCGAGTACGCGCCATCGACGACGATGGACGACACCATCCTCTTCGGTCTCGCCGCCGTTCGCAACGTCGGTGAAGCGCTCGTCGACAAGATCGTCCTCGAACGAGAGGCGAAGGGTCCCTTCACGAGCGTCTACGACTTCGTTCGCCGCGTCGACCCCGTGGTCTTGAACCGCCGGTCCATGGAGTCGCTCATAAAGGCCGGCGCGTTCGACTCCCTCGGCGTGGCGCGTCTCGCGTTCTTGCTGAAGGTCGACGAGATCGTCGAGGTGACCCTCAGTCGACGCAAAGACCTCTCGCTCGGTATCACGACGCTCTTCGCGGCACTCAGTGCGGAGGGCACCGACGGCGACTGGGAGGGCACCGAGATTGCGTTGGCGGACATCGAGTTCGAACAGTCCGTCAAGCTCGACTTCGAACGCGAGATGCTCGGTACCTACATCTCAGATCACCCGCTCTACGAAGTGGGCGAGAGCCTCGGGGCCCGAACCGACGGGTCGATCGTGGCGATTCGCGAACGCGCCGAGGAACTGGCGCGAAGCGGAAAGGCCGTCACGGTGGGGGGCATCCTCGCCGAAGTGCAACTGCGCCAGACCAAGGCCAACAAGCAGTACGCGCGCGTGACACTGGAGGACCTCGGTGGAACGCTCGAGATCAACTTCTCCGTCGCGGCCTTCGAGAAGTTCAGCGGCTTTCTCGCGAAGGACAACGTCGTGTTGATCAAGGTTCGCCTGAGCGATAACGATGAGGAGCTGCGTTTCAGCGCCGTCGACGTGGAGCGCTTCCACCACACCCGCGCGAACGCTGAACTTCGTCTCTCTCTTCGTCCAGAGGACCTGACGCAACGCTCGATTGCGACGTTGCGCGAGATATTGACGCGTTATCCTGGCCCCTCGCCCGTCGTGGTCGACACGGGCACCGCGGGCAAGGTCTTCAAGCTGGGTCCGGACTTCAACGTCAGTATTCCCAGTGTGGTCGCCGATCTACGCTCAGAATTCGGTCGAAACGTCATTAAGGCCTGATGCTGATTGAGGGGTCACAGAACTCCCGTAGAATGGTCTCTATGGCAATGACGGTCACCACAAAAGACACCACTGCCCTCAGTGACGCGGAGCTGGCCGAAATGGCCGATCTCTGCGTCGACCGAGAGCCCTGCTTCGATATTGGCTTCCTCTCGAAGCAACGTGAGGAGTGGGTGCTCGTCACGCACGCGCGCGAAGGGAACAAGCTTCGCGGCTACTCGTTTTGCACACTCGAACGAATTGGTGGGACGCCCTCGTTGCTGGTGGGTCTACTCCTCGTTGACCGCAACGCGAAGTCCGACCAGACCTTAAAGACGATCCTGCACGATCAGTTCCGTCGCGCCCTCCTCGCTTTCCCTGATGAGGACGTGCTCCTCGGCGCGCGCCTGACGTCGCCCGACGGGTACCGCGCCTTCACGGGACTCGACGACGTGGTGCCGCGTCTCGGCTATCGACCCACCGGTGAAGACCGGGCGTGGGGACGACGCCTCGCCAAGCGCTTTGGCTCGGAGAAGTCCATCGACGACAAGACCTTCGTGATGACGGTGTCACCAGGGCCCGTCGGAGGACTCGACTACTTGGCCTCGAAGGGCCCGATTCCCGAAGGCGCCGACACGTTCTTCAAGGGTCTGAAGCCCGAAAAGGGACAGCGCCTCGTGGTTTTTGGTTGGGCTATGGCGGAATCCCTCGCGACCGGCAAACTGCCGAAGTAGGAACTCAGCCTCGGGGGAGTAGCCCCGTGCAGCTCTTGTAACAGTGGCCGTCGAGCGGCCGCGACAGCGTCGTGAGTACGTACGTGGGCCGAAAACCCAGCGCCGTGGCCAGATCCTTGCCCGAAAGTGACGATCGACGCGTTGACTCGATCGTTCGAATGGCGTGGGCGTCCTCGCAGAGAAGCCACACGTCGTCACCGAACCAGCCGAAGCGCACCCAGGTCGAACCGTCGTCGGGTCGTCGCAGCAGCTGAGGCCCGCGGTCCGCGCCGATGAGGGCAACACTCGGTCGCTCGCCGCGAAACTCCCAGTAGGGCGCACTTGGGCCACGGAATCCAAAGAGCGGTCCGTCGGCGGGACTGGCCAACTGCTCGAGCCAACCGCGCACCCGTCGTCCTCGGTACGTCCCGAGACGACGGGGCAGATCGAGCAGGGTCACGGCTTCGGGCTGGGCGAGGTCGTCGCGTTCGACGTTGTCGGCGAGTTGTCCTTCGACGACGTCGAAGGCCGCGAGGTCCGTCTCGATGTGCGCGGGCCACGGCACGCGCCATCGCACGATGGCTTGACTCGCGAGGTCGACGACCGTCGTTGACTCGTTCGTCGAGCCGAGGACCAACCCGTGGACGGTAGAACCACCTGAGAGATCCACCGAGGCGCGCTGGGGCGTCCGTTCGATCAGCCGCTTCGTCGCGCGTACCGCGGGGTCGCGATTCAAGAGAGCCACGAAGCACCGACCTCTCGTAACTGAACGTCGAGCTCGTCGAGATTCGTCGCTGGCAGTGCGCACACGCCGCCGCGACAGACGTAGGCGAAACCCGGCTCGCGCCCGCCGAGGAGGGGAGACGTGCCCGATCCAGTGATCAAAACGGTTCGTGGCATCGCCATCGATCGTACGTGATGTGCCCACGCACCCGAGACGCCCGGGATCACCACCTCGATCCCTTCGAGGGCGAAGCCCGCGGCCGCGACGAGATCAGGCACGGCACTGGGGTACGAGACCAGAAGCGACCCCGCGAGTTCCACGAGCCGTTGCGCGACGACGAGGAGTTCTTGGTCACAGCCGCAAAGTGAGGTCCGCGCCAGCGCGCGCGTCGACACGGCGTGCGCGCTGGGCGTCGCCCCGTCGAAGATCTCCTTGGGTCGCGTCGCGAGATCGTCCACCAGGGCGCTCTGGCTGAAGACGCCCGCACCGACGTGCGGCGCCGATGACGTGGGTAGTGGTCCGTCCCAGTAGTGAGCGAGAAGGTAGTTCGCGGCGCGGTTCGCCGCGTCGAGCCACTCGTCGCCACCCGTCAATTCGAACGCGTCGATCATCGCGTCGACGAGCCAGGCGACGTCGCTCGCGGTCGCGTGGGCTTGGCGCCGTTCGGTACGCCACCACGTGTCGTACGAGAAGTGCGAAGAGGCGAGTGATCGCAGAAGGTCGAGTCCGAGCGTTTCGAACTCGTGATCGCCAGCGCGCAAGAACGCCGAGGCGATCATGGCGTTCCACTCCAAGATGACTTTCTCGTCACGGCTCGGCTGCACGCGAAGTTCACGGTGGCGAGTGAGCGCTTGGTGGGCGAGGCTCAGCGACGCGGGCGTCACGAAGGGTTCGCCGTCGCGAAGTCGCGGTATTGAACGTCCTTCGAAGGAACCGATTGCCTCGATTCGCCAACGATCAAGCGTTTCGTCGAGGAGCGGACCCTGGCCCGCTTCGACGAGCGCCTCTCGCACCTCGTCGGGCGTCCACGTGACGTGTGAGCCTTCGACGCCGCCCGCGTCGGCGTCCAGTGACGAGGAGTATCCGTCGTCACGGCGAAGATCTCGCGCGACGAAGTTCAACGTGTCGAGGGCGACGTCACGCCACTCGGGTCGATTGGCAACGGCGCTCGCACGAAGGTAGCAACGCGCGAGTAACGCTTGATCGCTCAACATCTTCTCGAAGTGCGGCACGTGCCACTCGCCATCGACGCTGTAGCGCGCAAAACCACCGAGAAGGTGGTCGTAGAGCCCGCGACGCGACATCGCGTCCAGGGTGAGCGCGATGGCGTTTCGCGCTTCGGGGTCGTCGAAGTCGAGCAGTGCCTCGACGAAACTCGGTCGAGGGAACTTCGGGGCGCGCCCGAAGCCACCGTCCCTGTCGACTTGGCCGATCAGCTCATCGCGCAGGTGTTGACGAATCGCCTCGAGGTCCAAAGTGTCGTCAAACGGCGCGAGGTGGTCGATGAAGCGGACCTCTCGCGAGAGTGCGCTCGCGAGCTCTCCAGCTTGGCGTTCAACGACGTCGCGTTGATGTACCCAGGCTTCGTGCAGGGCGATCAGCAGTCGTCCAAAGCCGACCTGACTGCCGCGATCGGTCGGCGGGTAGTAGGTGCCGGCCATGAAGGGTTTGCCGTCGGGCAGGAGAAAGACGGACATCGGCCAGCCGCCGTGTCCCGAGACCAACTGCGTGGCGGCCATGTACAGGGCGTCGACGTCAGGACGTTCCTCCCGGTCGACCTTGATCGGGACGAAATAGTCGTTCAAGAGGCGAGCGATCTCGTCGTCCTCGAAGGACTCGTGCGCCATGACGTGACACCAGTGACAGGCGGCGTAGCCAATCGAGAGAAAGATGGGGCGATCGCTGCGGACCGCTTCGTCGAGAGTCTCTTGACCCCAGGTTCGCCACAAAACCGGATTGTCAACGTGATCGAGCAGGTACGACGATCCCAGCTCGTGACGTACGTCTCTTAGGAATGGCATCGCAAACTCACCGTGAAACCTTAAGCGTTCACGGAGGGAGCGTTGTCATCGTCGCCGTTCCCACTCCTCCTTTCGAAGGGCCATGACGATTTCGTCGGTCCACTCACCTTTCACCCATTCGTTTTCAACGAAGTGCGCCTCTTGACGCATTCCCGCTTTCTCGAGTGACCGCACCGAAGGACGGTTTCGTGCGTCGCAGCGCCCGACGACGCGGTGCAACCCGAAGTCGCCGAAGGCGAGGTCCAAGAGATCCGCGTAGACCTCGCTCGCGAAACCCCGACCGTGAAAGTCCGGGTGGAGCGATCCGCCCATCTCGCCCTGGCGGTGCTCGTTCTTCGTCCACCAAAGCAGGAACTCGCCAATGACGCGCTTCTCGTTCTCCAGTTCGACCGCGACGCACAGGCGGTTGTCAGCACCCGTCTCTTGCGGTTGATCGAGGAGACCTTGCAACATCACGGTCGTCGCGTCCATGTCGCGGGGTTCGCTGTAGAGGTAGCGGTTGACGTCTTCGTTACCCACGATGAGGGCGAGGTCGTCGAGGTCATCGATTTGAAATCGTCGCAGCGTAAGTCGAGCTGTTCGACGGGCCCTAAGGAGTTGCACCATTCGTACGTTCTAGTGCGCGAGAGTGCCCGATGACGTGAACGCGCTGGCTACTGTGAATGACGACATCAACGACCAGGAGAGAATCATGAGCGAGCCGCTTCGCTGGGGCGTACTTGGACCGGGGCGCATCGCCCGCAAGTTCGCGAGCGACCTCGCCTTCACGGACGAGGGGATCATCACTGCGGTGGGCTCGCGCTCGGCGAGCAGCGCTGACAAATTTGGTGACGAGTTCTCCATTCCGAATCGCCACTCGTCGTACGAGGCACTCGTCGCCGATCCCGACGTCGACGTCGTCTACGTCGCCACACCGCACCCGTTCCATCACGACAACGCAAAACTCGCGCTCGAGCACGGTAAGCCCGTCCTCGTCGAAAAAGCGTTGACGATGAACGCCGCGGAGGCTCGAGATCTCGTCGCGACGGCACGCTCGGCGGGACTTTTCTTGATGGAGGCGATGTGGACTCGGTTCCTACCCCACGTCGTCGCCATTCGCGAGTTGATCGCGCGAGGCGTGCTCGGGAACCTCGTCACTGTCAACGCCGGCCACGGCTAGTGGTTCGCGGAGGACCCGACGTCGCGTCTGTTCGCGCCCGAACTTGGCGGAAGCGCCCTGCTGGACCTCGGTGTCTATCCGGTGTCGTTCGCGTCGATGATCCTTGGTGCGCCGAGCAGCGTGACCGCGCTCGTTGATCCCTCGTTCACCGGTGTCGACGGTCAGGCGTCGATGCTCTTCGGCTACGACTCTGGTGCGCAGGCCGTCTTGACGTGCACGTCGAGCGCTCGAAGCGCGACGCGAGCGAGCGTCGTCGGGACCGAGGCACGGATTGAGATCGACGGTGACTTTTACGCACCCACGTCCTACGCGCTCATTTCGCGTGACCGTGAGGTCACGCGTTTCGAGACACCTTCGGTCGGAAGGGGACTTCACTACCAAACGGAGGAAGTGGCGAAATGCCTTCGTGAAGGTCGACTCGAGAGCGCCGTCATGCCGCTCGATGAAAGCGTCGAAATAATGGCGACCATGGACCGAGTTCTTGAGTTCCTATAAGTAACAACGTAAATACGAACGAGATGCGCACGACGCCTCTCGTGCCAGGGCTGGTGTTCACCCGCAGGCGAGCGCACCAGTAACAACGCTCGCTGAGCCGAGCGAACATTCGAAGCGGTTCATCGCGAGGCGGAGAGTGCCGTGTTGGTACGCCGACAGCTACGTCGGCGACGTCCGAGTCGAACTACTGAAGGTGGCGAAGTTCCTGTCGACGGATTTTGCCGTTGGCGGTTCGAGGAATGGCGACCACGTAGCGAATCTCTTTGGGCTTTGCCCACGGGCCGATTCGTTCGCTCGCCAGCGAAAGGATCTCCTGGTCGTGGTTGGTGCCGTCGCTCACCACGAGCGCTACGACGCGCTCGCCCCACTCGCCGTCCATCACTGACGTGACGGCCACGTCTCGCACGTGAGTGAGCGTCGCGATCACGGACTCGAGGTCCTCGGGCCAGAGTTTCTCGCCGCCGGTCGTGATCACGAATCCGAGTCGTCCGCGAACGCGAACCTTCCCATTGACGACGTCGCCCGCGTCGCCCGTCGGGAACCAGTCTCCTTGTCCGTCGGGTCCCACGACGCTTGGGCGCGCTGTCGTTCGGTACGACGAGAAGAGCGTGGGCGAACGAACGATGAGCTCGCCGTCCACGCTCGCGACGTCGACGCCGCGAAGCGCCACGCCGTCGTAGACGATCCCCGAGCCCGTCTCCGTCATGCCCCACGTCGTCACGACGTTGGGTAGGAGATCACCCGGTGGGCGCGCCCCGCCCAATAACACGCGGAAGTAGCCACTGACGTCGTGACGCGCGAGCTGCGTGCGAACGAGCGCGACGTGGGTGGCACCTAAGTGTGGAGCTTCGTCGAGAGGGGTCGAGAGCGACCAACAGAGCGTCGCGTCACTCAGTATTGATCGCAGGAGCACCGCGAGCCCGCCAATGTGATTTGCGGGCAAACAGGGGAACCACACGGGCGCCGTGGCCCCACGCAGGGTGCTCTGGGTGATCTCGGCGCTCGCGCGCAGTGCGTTCCACGAGAGCTCGGCCGCCTTGGGCACACCGCTCGATCCCGACGTCAACATCACGAGTCCCACGTCGTCGTCGACGAGTTGACCCTCGCGTCGGACACTTCGTCCGCTCTCATCGAGGACGACTGTCGCGCCCAGAAGTGAGAGTTCCTCGTCTCGTCGACGAGGTGACAGGCGCTGGTCGAGGACGCAAAAGGCATCGCCGGATTCCACACAATGGCGAAGTACGTGCTCGAGTTCGACGCCGAGCGGCAGGTCGATCGCTTGCAGCTCTTTCACGTAGAGACAATACGTGCACGCTGAGGCGTCATTTCAAGGAATGTCTGGCGAACGCTCAAAGGAGAGACCTTGAGGTCCATCGAAGGAGTCGTACCCCCGCGGCGTGAAGGTAGCGTGGACGACATGACTGACACGGTAATTAAAGGTCCACCGCTTGACCCGGTGGAGGAGTTTCGATCCCAGGCGCTGCCTCAATGGGAACAGGTTGGCGAGTATCGAGACCTTATCTATGAGGTCGCCGAAGGGATCGCGCGCGTGACGATCAATCGACCAGAAGTGCGCAATGCCTTTCGCCCCCAGACCCTCTTCGAACTGGCCCACGCGTTCGAGCGCGCGCGAGACGACATCACGGTTGGCGTCATCATCTTGACGGGCGCGGGCCCCGACGCCTTCTGTTCCGGAGGCGATCAACGAATCCGCGGTGACGACGGCTACATGGGCGACGACGAGGTCGCCCAGCAAGGCGTGGGCCGACTGAACGTCTTGGACCTTCAGGTCCAGATCCGCCGGCTTCCGAAACCGGTCATCGCGCAGATCGCCGGCTACGCAATCGGGGGAGGGCACATTTTGCATTTGGTCTGTGACCTCTCGATCGCGGCTGACAACGCGCGCTTCGGCCAGACGGGTCCTCGTGTCGGTTCCTTCGATGGTGGCTACGGGTCGTCACTCTTGGCTCGAACGATCGGTCTGAAGCGCGCGAAAGAGGTGTGGTTCCTCTGTCGCCAGTACGACGCGGCGCAAGCGCTCGACTGGGGACTGGTGAACACCGTCGTGGCCCTCGATGACCTCGAACGAGAGACCGTCGCGTGGTGTCGTCAGATCTTGACGTTGTCGCCCATCGCGCTTCGAATGCTGAAGGCCGGCTTCAACGCCGCCGACGACGGATTGGCCGGGGTGCAACAACTCGCCGGGGACGCGACCATGCTCTTCTACATGTCCGAAGAGGGGCATGAGGGGCGCAACGCGTACCTCGAACGTCGAAAGCCTGACTTCTCGAAGTTCCCGAAGCGTCCATAATCGAGACGCCGGGGGTTCAAGAGCGTTGGGTGCTCGCGGCGCGGCCGCGAACGTTGCCGGCCGCCGGCGTACCCGTTGTGGTCGGCACGCTGTTGATTCGCCCGCTCAGCATCAATTGGCTCAACTCGGTCCTCTGTCTCGTGATCGCGCTCTCGCTGCAAGTCGCGACGAATTACGCGAACGACTACTCCGACGGGATACGCGGGACTGACGAACAGCGCGTCGGTCCCTTTCGCCTCACGGTGTCGAAACTCGTCGCCGCGAAGAGCGTCCGCAACGCCGCCGCGATGGGCTTCGCCGTCGCCGGCATCGCTGGACTGTGGTTGGCGTCGCGCACGTCGTGGTGGTTGGTACTGATCGGTCTCAGCGCGATGCTTGCTGGTTGGTTCTACACCGGAGGACCGAAGCCCTACGGCTACTACGGATTCGGTGAACTCTTCGTCTTCATCTACTTCGGCCTCATCGCGACGGTGGGCACCGCCTACGTTCAACACGGCACCATCCCCACGCGCGCCTGGTGGCTGGGGGTCGCGGTCGGATTCATGGCGTGCGCGCTCTTGGAAGCGAACAATCTTCGAGACGTCGACGGTGACCGGGCCGTTGGTAAGAAGACGCTGGCCGCGCGACTCGGCCGACAACGTGGAGCGTGGCTCTACGTCTCGTGTGTCGCCGGGGTAATCGTGGGCGTCGTCGGCGCTCGCCAACTTGCTGTCGTCGTCGCGACGATCGTGCTGTACGCACCGGCCCTGCGTCTCGCGTTCTCCAAGAAACAGGGGCGTGAGCTCATTATCTTGCTGCAGTACTCCGCGCGGGCTCAGCTGGCGTTGGGCGCCTTGCTCGGCGTTCTTCTCGTGTCGAACGCCTACTGGGGCTGAACACTCGCGATGAGCGCCGCGGCCTCGTCGGGTCTTTCGAGGTGCGCCGCGTGTCCTGTGCCTTGCACCAGTGACGTGGTGGACGCTCGCAGTGATTCATTGAGAAGGCGCGCCTCGCCGACGAATTTGGTGTCGTTCGCGCCGGCGATCACGAGAGTTGGCACGGTGACCGACGTAATCGTCTCGCCGAGCCACGCTTGGGTACCGGTGCCGCTCGTTCGAAGGGAGTTCGCAAGTCCTCGTGCGTCGGAACTTCGCGCGGCGCGCTCGAGGGGATCGTCAGGCAGGGTGGCGAACATGGGTTGGGCCAGCCATTCGTCGAGGAAGGCGTCGGCGCCGATGAGTTCCACCCGATCGGCCAGAGCGTTGTCGCGCGCTCGCCGCGCCGTGCGCTCGTCATCGTCGCTGATACCCATCGTCGCGCTCAGTACGACGAGCGAGGAGAGTCGTTCTTGATGGCGTATCGCGAAGTGCAGGGCGACACGTCCTCCCATGGAGTAACCGCCCAAAATGAATGGTCCGCTCGGCAACGCACGAGCGAGGAGGTCCGCGGTCTCGTCCAGTGACGCGACGATTGAGAAGTTTTCTCCGTGGCCCGGCAGGTCGATGGTGAGGACTTCGTAGGTTCCTGCCAGAATGGAACGGAAGGTGCGGCCCGAGTCCTTGGTTTGCGTAAAGCCGTGTAGCCACACGAGGACCGGACCTGAGCCATTTCGCTGTAGACCGAGGAGTGACATTGCCACGTAGCGTACCGAGCCCGAGCGTGGCCCAGGCTACGTTCGCCGCGACGCTCTTCGACGAATGGATCGAGGCGGGCCTTCGTGATGTCGTGCTTTCCCCGGGATCTCGTTCGACACCCCTGGTGCTCGCCGCCGCCCAGCGCGACGAACTGACCTTGCACGTTCGACTCGACGAACGGAGCGCCGGATTCTTCGCTCTGGGTCGCGCGCTGGCGACCAAGGTGCCGGTCGTCATCATCGTCACGAGCGGCACCGCCGCGACGGAACTCCACGCCTGCGTCGCCGAGGCTGATCTCGCGTTCGTTCCCCTCATCGTCGTCACCGCCGATCGACCGCCCGAACTGCGCGGCGTTGGCGCGCCGCAGACCATTGAGCAAATGCTTCTCTACGGCGCGATGGTCCGTCTCTTCGAAGATCCTGGTGTAGCCGACTTGGCGGATGCCCCGTCGTGGCGTCCGTTGGCGAACCGCCTCTGGCATGGTGCGCAGGGTGGCCAGTCGCCACCCGGTCCGGTGCACTTGAACGCCGCGTTCGTTGAGCCACTCGTGGCGGAGCGAACCGACCTTCCCCCGCGCCGGACCGAGACGCTTGAGACGGTGTCGTCGGTGGGCGAGGAACACCTGACCGACGTCGTGTCTCTCGACCTTGCGGGACAGTCGGTGCTGTGCGTCGTCGGGCGAGGCGTGACGAAAGAAGTCATCGATACATGTCGCGAACTCAATTGGGTCGTACTCGGTGACGCGACGGCGCAAGGCTCGCTACCTTACTTCGACGCGCTCCTTCGATCGAGCGACTTTTCTCGGCGTGTGCGACCCGACGTCGTGGTGCGTCTTGGGGGCATCCCGGCGTCGAAAGTGCTCGCGGAACAGCTTCGCGTCTGGAACGTTCGAACCGTCGGTCTCAAGGGCGCGGGTTTCATCGCGGACCCCGATCACCTCATCGGCGAGACGTACGCCGGCCTCCCGCGCCGAGATGACGTGAACCTCGTCGCTAAGAGTGACTACGTCGATACGTGGCGACGGGCGTCGGACGAGGTTGCCGCGTGGTTGACGAAGGTTGAACATGACGAGAGTGCGTTCAGTGAACCACTCGTCGCTCGAACGGTCGTCGAGACCAGCAACACCTCAGGCGTCGCACTCGTCGTGGGTTCGTCGATGCCAGTGCGTGACGTGGAGTGGTGGGCTGCGCCTCGTCGCAGCGCCACCTACGCGAATCGAGGCGTCAACGGCATCGACGGCGTGGTGTCGACCGTGCTCGGTGTCGCGGCCGGGTCGAGGGCGATTGGCCTCGTCGGTGATCTCACGTTGTTGCACGACGTGTCCGGTCTCGTCGAAGGCCTCGGCAACGTCGGGGGCTCGTGCGTCCTCGTGGTAGTGGACAATCGAGGTGGCGGGATCTTCTCTTTCCTTCCGCAGGCGACAGTTCTCGAACACGATCGATTCGAACTTCTTTTCGGCACGCCTCGCCTCCACGACCTCGAAGTCGTAGCGAACGCCTTCGGTCACTCCTCAACATCGGTGATGACGCTCGAAGAGTTGCGCACCGCCGTCGAGAAAGGGCTCGTCAGTGAAGGGCTCAGCGTGGTCGTGGCGAAGGTGCCCACACGCGAGGAGAACGTCACGTTGCACCAGGACTGGAATGAACACGTGATCCAACTTCTGGAAGGACGTGTCGCATGATCGCTTCACTGCCGGCGTCACTAGTATTGGCGATCCCGATCGCGATCGCTGCCGGATTCGTCTCCTTCGCGTCGCCCTGTGTTCTCCCGCTCCTTCCCGGCTATGTCGCGTTCCTCACGGGCGCCTCCGGGAATCTTGACGGTCGTTCACAGAGAGGAAGAGCGTTCGTTGGTTCGATTGCTTTCGTGATTGGCTTTGCGTTCGTTTTCGTCACGCTTGGTGCGCTTTTTGGTGGATTAGGCGCGTCTATGAAGGTGCATCAACGTGTCTTGGAGGAGATCTTCGGAGTCGTGACAATTTTTCTCGGTCTGTTCTTTGCGGGGTGGTGGCCTTCAGCGTGGTTGCAACGGGATCGCCGCGTTCACCGACTTCCACGAGTGACAGTCCTAGGCGCCGCGATGTTGGGCTTCACCTTTGGGCTTGGATGGACACCATGCCTTGGCCCAACGCTTTCGGCCATCAATGGTCTCTCGGCCTCGGTATCGGGTGCAACAGCACTTCGAGGTTCCATCCTTGCTTTCTTCTATTGTCTCGGACTCGGCGTCCCCTTCGTCGTCGCGGCACTGGCCACCGAGTGGATGGCAACAGTCTCGTCATGGCTACGTCGTCACGCCAAGACGATCGGCATCATTGGTGGCGTGTTGCTCATCGCGATCGGAGTGAGTGAGGTGACGGGTCTGTGGCACACCTTCGTGTTGTGGATCCAGACCCATTTGCCGGCGACAAGCTCCTTCTAGCAACGAACGGGCCTCGTAGACTGAGACGATGAATGTACTCGACGACTGGCAGTTTCGCGGTCTGATCCACCAGACCACCGACGACGAGGTTTTTGATCGTCTGAGCGCGGGATCGGTCACGTTGTACATCGGTTTTGACCCGACGGCCCCGTCGCTGCACCTCGGGCACCTCTTTCCTCTTTGTAACTTGCGTCGTCTGCAGCTCGCGGGCAACGCGCCCATCGCGCTCGCCGGCGGTGGCACCGGTCTCATTGGCGATCCGAGCTTCAAGGATGTTGAGCGACCCCTCCTCACGCGCGAGGTACTCGACGCCAACGTCGCGGGGATCGGTGAGCAGATGAGTCGTTTCCTCGACTTCGCCGCCAGCGCGGGTAAGGCCCAGGCGAAACTGTTGAACAACGCGGACTGGCTCACCACGATCTCACTGACGGACTTCCTTCGTGACGTTGGCAAACATTTCACGGTCAATCAGATGATCGCGAAGGAGTCGGTCAAGAGCCGTCTCGATCGCGACGACGTCGGCCTCTCGTTCACCGAGTTCGCGTACATGCTCCTCCAGGCCTACGACTTCTTGCGATTGAACCTCGATCACGGGTGCACGCTCCAACTCGGGGGATCCGATCAGTGGGGCAACATCACGATGGGCACGGAACTCGTGCGAAAGACGACGGGCAGCTCCGCGGCCGGCCTCACGTCGCCGTTGCTGCTGCGCCCCGACGGTTCCAAATTCGGCAAGTCTGAAGGGGGTGAGCAGGTGTGGCTCGACGCCGCTCGCACCTCACCGTTCAAGATGCACCAGTTCCTCCTCAACAGTGACGACGACGTCGCCTCGGCGCTTCTTCGCTTCTTCACCTTCCTCGATCACGACACGATCCTCGGCCTCGACGAAGCGACGGCGAACACACCAAAGGAACGTCGAGCGCAACGCGCCGTCGCCAATGAGGTGGTCGCGATGGTGCACGGCGATGACGCGGCGATGAAGGCCGAACGCGCCGGCGAGGCGCTCTTCTCCGAGACCATCGCCGATCTCGACGAGGCGACGTTGCTCGAGGTCGTCGCGGACTCGCCTTCGTCCACGTGGTCTCGCGACGAACTCGCGCGGGGCGTCGATCCGGTGGAGCTCTTGGTGGGTAGCCAACTCGCGAAATCGAAGGCTGAAGCCCGTCGTTACCTCGACCAGGGTGGTGTCTACGTCAACAACGTGCGCCTCGACGCGACGTCGCGCGTCGACATCACCAACGCGCTGCACGGCCGATACCTGGTGCTCCGTCGCGGGCGGCGACAGCTCCATCTCTTGGTCGCGGCGTGATTCGAGTCGTCGCCCTCTTATTGGCTGCAGGTCTCCTGCTCAGTGCGTGCGGATCCATAAGCGCGTCAAAGGCTATGGCGAACTGGGCGACGCAGAATGGTTACACGGCCAACGTGAAGACGTTGACGAACGACGCCAAACACGCGGCGCTCGCACTTCGTGACCCCTCGTCGTCGAGCGCGTCGTTGCACACCGTGTGCGCAGTATTGAACCTCGAGACCGAGCAAGAGAACTCCGCGCTGCCCACGCCCGACAACCAAGCGACCAACCTCATCTCGAAGGCCCTCAACACATTGGGTGCGGGCTCGGTCGAGTGCTACGGCGCGTCGTCGAACGTGGCGAAACGGGCACGGGCGCTTCGCAGCCTTTCGAGCGGGGTCTTGTACCTCTCGGAGGCATCGGCGCGCGTCGCGAGCGTGGCGACGCCTTAATTCGACGGAGGACGCAGGTCGATTTCGAGTCGCAAGATACCGTCCTCGAGTGTCGCCGTGGCGTCACCCAGCATGGCGTAATCCTGGAAGTCGATCTTCGCGGCCTCGATGAAGCGAAGACGCTCGGGACCCTCCACAGGCGGCAGTCCTCGGCGCTTCACGGCGTCGGCGCGGTCACGAAAACGCTGAATCATCTCATTGGGGTCAAAGGCAGTGCTCACAGGCAAATGCTAGGGGTTATAGAAGGAGTTCGAGTTGGTAGTATGGATACTCAACTCAGTGTTGTGGAGTTGTGGTCGCCGCCAGGTATTGGCCCGCGACGAGTGAGGAGTTGACGTGAAAAAGGGTCGCCATCGCCGTTTTGTAGAAGCTCGTGAAATGAAGCGATCCACGGGTCCTCGAGCCACCACCTGCGTGGAGTGCGGTGCCCCGCCGGACGACGTGCACGCCGAATGGTGCCTCGTCGAAGAAGATCGCTACGACGAGATCCTCGGTTCACTGCCTCGTACGAATTTCACCGAAGAGGATCCGCTCGCCGCGGAGGGTTAAGCCTTCTTACGAAGTACGGGATGGGCGAGACGTGTGCCTTGTGGCTGCGCCGCTCGACTGTCCATATAGGCACGTAGACGGTTGTAGACCGTGACGCCCACCATCGCCGTGAGCTCTTCGCGCATCGAGTCGACGACGCGCGTCTTGCCGACGAACGCGGAGGCCGACTCGGTGCACCACCAGTGAAACTCAGATCCGCCCGGTCCCCAGTCGCGGCGGTCCCACTGCGAGATACGCGTAACGACGTGGCCGTCGTCTTTCACCTCATCGTCTCGATGCAACGGCAGCTGCCAGCAGACTTCGGGCTTTAGAGGTATGTAGCTCTCGTTGTTGTCGATGGCCATGACGTGCAGCGCGCAGCCAGGCCCACGAGAGAACTCCGGGCGATTCAAGAAGATGCAGGCGTTCTGGACGAGCTTGGAGACGATCTCGCCGTTCTTCTTCACTCTCGTGGTGCCGTTCTTCCCCTTGGACTTGAACTGCCACTGCTCAGCGGTAAGGCGCTTGGCAGCCTTTTCGACGCGTCGTTGATCCTTTTCGTCCGTGAAGTGCGCGCCGTAGCTGCAACATCCTTGGACGAGTTCGGGCGTTGGCCCGGTGAGGACACCCTGGCAACCGTTGCCGAAGATGCACGTCCAATTGCTCTCGAGGAAGGTCACGTCGAACATCCAGGTTCGTTCGCGTTTGGTGTCTTCAAAACTGACCCATTCGTGGGCGTCACTGGGGATGGAGGTCACAGTGAAAAGATACCCTGCGCGGCGGGTTCGTCGAGGTACCTCTAGACTTTGTGCATGACTTCTATCGACACCTTTGACGTGTTAACGCTCACTGACGAGGCGCGCAACGTGGTCCTCGACGCGCTCAACAACGAGACGCCGAGTGAGACGTTGGCGCTATGGGTCGAAGTGACCGGGACACGCGGCGCGGCGTACTCCTACGACCTCTACTTCTCCGAGTTGAACTTGGCGCCCGAGGGCGCCGCGATTGGACGAGACGGCGGCGTGACCATCGTCGTGCCGGCCGCGAGCGTCGATCGCCTTCGTGGGAGCCGTCTCGAGTTCGCCGCCGAAGGTGGCGGGGGACTCGTTCTTGTCAATCCCAACAGCCCGACGCTGGAAGAGGTCAACCCGGGTATTCCCGAGGACATCTTGGCCTTCGGCGTCGAAGGTCCGTTGGCGACTGTCGCCCTCGTCGTACTCGAAGAGCAGGTCAATCCCTCGATCGCGTCGCACGGTGGGCGCGCCGACCTCGTGGCCCTCGACGAAGACTTGAAGACCGCGTACATCAAACTCTCTGGCGGCTGTCAGGGCTGCTCGATGAGTCGAATGACACTCACGCAAGGTATCGAGACGATGCTGCGTGAAGCGATCCCTGAACTCGTGTCCGTGCTCGACGTCACCGACCACGCGTCGGGCGTCAATCCCTTCTACTCCGCAGAGTAACTACGACCAGACGGTTCAACCTAGAATTGAACGATGTTGCGCTTCCTCACTGCTGGTGAGAGTCATGGCCCGTCACTGAGTGTGATTGTCGAGGGGCTCCCGGCCGGGCTCGCGGTTGGGGTCGAGGACTTGGCGAGCGAACTAGCCCGTCGTCGCCTCGGGTACGGACGCGGCCCACGAATGCGTTTCGAGCGCGACGTTCTTCGTCTCATCGGTGGCGTTCGTCACGGTCGGACGTTGGGCTCGCCCGTCGCGGTCGAGATCCTCAACTCGGAGTGGCCGAAGTGGGAAGTCGAGATGTCGCCCGAGCGCGGAGCACCGAGCAAGAAGCTCACGACGCCTCGACCCGGGCACGCTGACCTGTCGGGCATGCAGAAGTACGGCTTTGACGACGCCCGCGACGTCCTCGAGCGCGCGAGCGCGCGCGAGACGGCGGCTCGCGTGGTCGCCGGTTCCTTGGCCAAGTCGCTACTGGCCGCAATTGGCGTGGAGATCGTCAGCCACGTCGTTCGTATTGGTGGTGCAACATCAGACCGGGTGGCGCGTCCGCTGCCGAGTGACCTCGAACGAATTGACGAGAGCGAAGTGCGCTGTTTCGACGCGGCCAGCGAAGCGGCCATGATCGCTGAGATCAAGGCCGCCGCGAAAGAGGGCGACTCGCTCGGTGGGATCGTCGAGGTCATCGCTTACGGGGTACCGGTCGGACTCGGAAGTCACGTGCACTGGGATCGCAAGCTCGACGGACTCTTGGCGGGCGCACTCATGAGCATCCAGGCCGTCAAGGCCGTCGAGATCGGCGACGGCATGGCGCAGGCGGGACAACGTGGCAGCGTCGCGCACGACGCCATCGCGATCGATCAGGGATTCACCCGAGGCGGCGGCTACGTTCGAAAGAGCGACCACGCGGGCGGACTCGAAGGCGGCATCTCGTCGGGTGCGCCGATCATTGCGAAGGTCGCGATGAAGCCCCTCGCGACCCTCAATCGTCCCGTGCTCGAGACCGTCGACGTCGCGACGGGGGAGTCGACCGTGTCGTTCAAGGAGAGGACCGACGTCACCGCCGTTCCGGCGATGGGCGTGGTCGCTGAAGCGATGATGGCACTGGTGCTCGCGAACGAGGCGCAGCGAAAGTTTGGTGGCGACTCCCTGGAGGAGTTCGTCCGCAATCACGACGCGTACGTGGCGAACCTGGGCTCAACCGCCTCAGCCGCTCGATCGATCTAGCCGTGGCCCGTCTCGTCCTCGTGGGACTGCCGGGCGTGGGCAAGTCGACACTCGCGAAGGCACTAGCCGATTCGTGGCGCTGCGCGATGATCGACACCGATGACCTCGTGGCGACGAACGTAGGCGTTCCGGTCGCGCAGTATCTACGTGAACAGGGCGAAGCGGTGTTTCGAGAGAAGGAACTCGACGCGTTGCGCTCAGCGCTCAACACTGACGCCGTGATCGCGACGGGAGCAGGTGTGGTGGTGACGAGCGCGGCGAGGGACCTGTTGGGGAAGGAGCCGACCTACTGGCTCGACAGCGACGACGAGACACTTCTCGAACGCGTCGGTGACGGTGAGCGGCCGTTGCTCGGTGACGACCACCGTGAGGGACTCGCGACGTTACGGGCTGAGCGTGAAGAGTGGTATCGCTCGAGTGCCCGTCGTCGAGTCGATTCATCGGGCACCGTTGACGACGTCGTGCAGCGAATCCAAAAGGAAGTCGAAAGCGTGACGCCGTGAACGTGACCGTCGAACTCGACGAACGAAGTTACGACGTCGTTGTCGAAGCTGACGCGCGCCACCAGTTGGCCGACTTGCTGAGGCGTCGAGCACCTCAGGCGAAGAACGTTGCCTTCGTGACGTCACCCTCACTTGCCGCGCAGTCGTGGTTCGACATCGAGAGCGGTCACGAACAGTTCGTTCTCACCGTCCCCGAGGGCGAAGCGGCGAAGACGATGGGTTCGCTCGAAGAACTCCTCGAGTCGCTAGCCCAACGCAGACTTTCGCGCGACGACGTCATCGTCGGTGTCGGCGGCGGTGCCGTCACCGACCTCGCGGGCTTCGCCGCCGCCACGTTCCTTCGAGGCGTGGCACTCGTGCAGATTCCCACGTCTCTCGTGGGTCAAGTCGACGCGGCCATCGGTGGAAAGACCGGCGTCAACTTAAGCGCCGGGAAGAACTTGGCCGGCGCGTTCTACCAGCCACTCGGCGTCCTGTGCGATACGAGTGTGTTGGCGACGTTGTCCGAGCGTGAACGCAAGAGTGGTTTGGGAGAAATCGCAAAATGTTGGCTCCTCGACGGGCGAGGGGTTGACGAACTCGCGATCACGCCCTTGTCTGATCTGATCGAGCTGTCGGTGCGGCTGAAGGCGAACGTCGTGTCGAACGATGAACGCGAAGGGGGACTCCGGGCGGTACTCAACTACGGCCATACGCTCGCGCACGCACTCGAGAAACTTTCGCTGCGCGACGATCCCGACGCGTTACGCCACGGCGAAGCGGTGGCGATCGGTCTCGCCTTCGCGGTTCGACTGGCGAGAGCGCTCGGTCGCGTCGGGGACGATGAGGTGACCAAGCACGACGCGGTCCTCGAACAGTTGGGTCTTGGCACCGCGGTGCCCGCGCGTTTTGTCACCGACGAGCTGTTGGAGGCCATGGGTCACGATAAGAAAGCCCACCACGATTTGAGTTTCGTGTTGGAAGGGCCGTCTGGATTCTCGGTCGTGTCGGACGTGGACAAGTCGACCGTGCGAGAGGTACTCGAACGATTCAGGGGAGCACAATGAGTGGTGAAATACTGTTGTTGTCCGGACCGAATCTTGACCTACTGGGAGAGCGCAGCCCGGAGATCTACGGCGCGAGTTCGTTGGCGGAGCACGTCGCGCGATTTCGCGAACTCGCGAGCGCTGCTGGCTACAGCGTTCGCGATCTGCAATCCAACTTCGAGGGCGACCTCATCGAAGCGGTACACGGCGCCAGGGGCGTCGACGTGGCGATCGTGCTCAACGCGGGCGCGCTGACGCACTCGTCGTGGGCACTGCACGACGCGTTGGCGACCTTCGAGGGCGTGAAGGTAGAAGTTCACCTCTCGAACCCCGCCGCGCGCGAACCCTTTCGTCACGTCAGTACGCTCGCGGGCGTCGTGAACGGATCGATCGCGGGCTTTGGCGCGTTGAGTTACGAGCTGGCCCTTGAAGCGGTGCGTCGATTACTCGAATCGTCCTAGATCAGGCATCAAGAGCGTTTGCCTAGACTGGGCTGCGCACGAACCGCGAAAGGCACTAAGGCCCATGGCCGCAATCTCAACCTCGGACATCAAGAACGGCATCACCCTCAAGATCGACGAAGGTCTCTTTACGGTGATGGAATTTCAGCACGTAAAGCCCGGCAAGGGGGGCGCTTTCGTGCGCACCAAGCTCCGAAACGCCCGCTCGGGCGCCGTCATCGAACGCACGTACCGGGCTGATGAGCGCCTGGAGCAAGCCATCATCGACAAGCGCGACACCCAGTATCTCTACCGAGACGGGGACGACTACATCTTCATGGATCAGTCCAACTACGACCAGTTGCCCGTCTCGTCGAAGAGTCTGGGCGAGGCCACCAACTTCTTGAAGGAGACCGGTAAGGCCATGCTGATCTCGTACGACGACGAGATCATCGGCGTGGAACTACCTGCGTCAGTGGAGCTCACGATCGCCGAGACCGAACCCGGCGTCCAAGGTGACCGCGTGTCCGGCGCGCGCAAGTCCGCCACGCTCGAAACCGGTTACGTGGTCCAGGTACCCCTGTTCGTCGGCCCCGGCGAGGCCATCAAGGTCGACACGCGCACCGGCGAGTACATGACCCGAGCGTAAGTTGAGCGAACTCGGCCAACGTCGTCACCTCGCTCGCGAACGAGCGCTTGAGCTCGCCTACGAAGCGAGCATGAAGGGACGTCCGTTCAGTGCCATCGTGAGTGAATTGGTCATCTCACCGGACCAGTACACGGTGTCGATTCTGACGTCCACCGAGGAGAATCGCCCTCGAATCGAAGAGCTCATCTCGGAGAATTCGCACGAGTGGACGCTCGATCGCCTGGCCCTTATGGACCGTTTGATTATGTCGTTGGCCCTCGGCGAGTTGATCATGGACGACGCTCCTCCCGCGGCGGTGGTCCTCGACGAATCGGTGGAGTTCGCCAAGATCTACTCAACTGAGGGATCGGCGTCGTTCGTCAACGGCGTTCTCGCTACGTGCGTCGAACACCTAAAGTAGAGCCATTCCCCCCTCTTAAAGGAGTTGCTTCGTGCCCGGCATGAGTCAACAGTCGATTAATTTGACTAACGCTCTCGTGGTGACAATGTTTCGCCACTCACTTTTCGTGACCGGGTTGGTGTGGCTCGCGGCGATCGCCATCGTGATGATGGTGGCGCTCGTCGCAACGCGCAAGATCCTGAACTTCAATATGTCGAGCGAAGGTGCGGGGGAGCCGCGAGCGCGGACTTACCTACGCTGGGCGTTCGGCGCCATCTGGCTGTTTGACGGTTTCCTCCAGTTTCAAGCGTCGATGCCTCTCGGTCTCGCCAACAACGTGGTCGCGCCGCTGACGACCGGTACGCCGTCGTGGTTGCACTGGCTGATGGAGCACGGCATCTTCCTTTGGAACAGCCACCCCATTTCGTTGGCCGTCGGGACTGCGTGGCTCCAAGTCGGCATCGGCTTGGTGTTACTGGTCTCCAATGGACGGACCGGGCGAATCGTCGGCGGCGTCTCCGCGCTGTGGGCGACGCTCGTGTGGCTCATCGGCAACGGCGCGGGCGGGATGTTCGTGTCGGGGGCGTCGTTCCTCTTCGGTTGGCCGGGCGCGACGCTCTTTTACGTCTTCGCCGGCGCGTGGCTGTTCGTGAAGCCCGAGACGTTCCGAAAGCGATTCTCAAGTGTCACCCTGCGAGTGTTGAGCGTGATCGTGGGCTTCGCGGCCCTGCTACAGATCTTGCCTTCGACCCAGTTCTGGCACGGGGGTAACACCAACGCCCTTACGACGATGACGACGTTCATGACGAAAACGGCCCAGCCACACGTGTTGGCGTGGATCGTCCGTCGCGTCGGTTCACTCGCGGCGACGATGGGTGGCGGGTTCAACGTCGCGATCATCCTTTGGTTGGGCGCCTGTGCCGTTGGTCTCTGGATGGCCCCCACGCGAGGGTGGCGCTGGCCAGTGTGGACCCTCGTCGTCGGTTGCCTGTTCTTCTGGTTCGTATCAGAGGACACGTCGATCTTTGGGGGTTTGTCAACCGACGTGAACTCACTGTTGCCGTTGGCGGTGCTCGCGTGGTGCGCGTCGCCGACGTTGCGAGGACTCGGACCTCGCGAACGTCGACTTCCTCGTGAGATGACCAGTAGTGCCGGGGCCGTGGTCGCCACGTTCGCCTCAGCCATGATCCTCTTCTCGACGGTCTTGATGGCTGGGACCACGTTCGCGAGCGCCGAAACGACGCTTTACCAAGCGCACAATGGTCCCGCGTCCGCTACGTCGTTGAAGGCTCACCCGTTTACGCTCACCGACCAGTTCAATAAGACGTACTCCCTAGGAGAACATGCCAAGCGTGTGACACTGCTGACTTTCATTGACCCACGTTGTTATACCGATTGCCCCTTGTTAGCGAAACAACTTGAGAACGTTCGCGCGGAGTTGTCCCCCAACGCGAGCCTCGACATCGTGGCGGTCGCGGCTGATCCCTATCATGAGAACCTCTCAGACCTTCGCCACTTCATCGCCGATCGAGGGCTTGCGCACCTGAAGAATTTCTACTTCGTGACGGGCAAACTCTCAAGCGTTCGAAAGGTGTGGGCGTCGTACGGCATTGGCGTGTCGATGACGTCCAAGGACAAGATGAGCATCCACTCCGACTTCATGTTCCTCGTCAGTTCCAAAGGGGAGTTGCGTTGGGTGATTCCTGACGACCCTCTCTCGAGTTTGTCGGGCGTGGCCTCGGCTGTGTCCGAACTACGCGGACTCCTGTCGTCCATGGGCGTGAACTAGAACTAGATCACGGCAAGCCGCCGTGACGAGTGCGCATTGCCGGCATAACCCCAACAATGTGAACCTGAGCCATCCGTACCTTGTCGCCCCCAATAGGCAAACAACGCGGTCGAGAGGCTAGAACTGCGCGGAGGTATCGTGGTGGTGAGAGCGATGTACTTCGCGTAGGTAGGCGTTGTATTGCTCGAGTCCCGGGTCCTCAAGCGTGGCGTCGCCGCTGGGCGATC
>Ga0208849_1000060_pt1 | contig 106561 bp, 101 predicted proteins | sample NGESurdeep072012_10_FD_184470 | JGI IMG/M metagenome (GOLD analysis project Ga0208849, IMG submission 184470) | Arctic peat soil microbial communities from Barrow, Alaska - NGEE Surface sample 53-3 deep-072012 (SPAdes) | ecosystem: Environmental > Terrestrial > Soil > Wetlands > Peat ...
TTCAGCTGACCGGTACTAATCGGCCGAGGGCTTGGAATTTGATGTTCGTGCTCGTTCTAGGACGCTCAGGGAGCTGGCTGACGCCAGTTCGGACCACGAAAGTGGTCGAGCGCAAGATTTCCGGTGGTTATGGCGGTGGAGATATACCTGTTCCCATTCCGAACACAGCAGTCAAGCCCACCTGCGCCGATGGTACTTGGGGGTTCCTCCCTGGGAGAGTAGGTCGCCGCCGGGATTTCTAGAAAGACCCCACCGAGAGGTGGGGTCTTTCGCTTGACGTCTGCGTGCCGAAGTGCATGGACGCCGGTGTGAGTAACCCGATGCGCGAGTGCCGATGCACGTGGTGGTAGTGATCGAAGAAGATGTCGCAGAACGCACGCGCGCCTTCAATGCAGCCCGGTGCACGCGCGTTCAATCGCGGATTTGACGTCTGAACTACGTTGGCGCGGAACCTCGCCGTTTCGCCACGTTGAACTCGTGGGTACTTGTCGCGTATCAGGTAGACTGATACGCTGCAGCTCTACTCGTGGAGTTCTCAGGGATGTCGACGAAGGGGAAGAGGGGTGAGCCGTTGGCTCGCCTCGAAAAGGGAAGTACTCTTCGCCGCGACGATTTGAGATGAGCCGCTCGGACGTGAAGGAGTCCACATGACATCGAAGGCGAGTGCAACAACAGAGAGTCGGTCACTCGGAGAGTGGAGCACCGTTCTCGCGGACGTTGATGGTGACGGCATCGCGTGGGTGACGCTGAATCGTCCCGAAAAACGTAACGCGATGAACCCGAAACTTAACGAAGAGATGCTCGAGGTGCTCGACGTCATTGAGAGTGACGACAGCGCGAGGGTCCTCGTACTTACGGGAGCCGGCGAGTCCTTCTGTGCGGGGATGGACCTGAAGGAGTATTTCCGTGAGATCGACGCCGGTGGGCCGATTGCGCGAATCCGTTCTCGACGGAACTCCAATGAGTGGCAGTACCGCCGCCTCATGTTCTTCGCCAAGCCAACGATCGCCATGGTGAATGGTTGGTGCTTCGGCGGCGCCTTTACGCCACTGGTGGCCTGCGATCTCGCGATAGCCGCAGAAGACGCGATCTTCGGTCTTTCGGAGGTTAACTGGGGAATCCCCCCTGGTTCGGTGGTGTCGCGGTCACTAGCGGAAATGATTCCGGCTCGGGATGCGATCTACTACATCATGACGGGGAAAACGTTCACTGGTGTCGAGGCTGCGGCAATGCGACTGGTCAACGAGGTGGTGCCGAGGGGGGAACTGAGGGCGCGTACCGCGGAACTGGCGAAACACGTCGGGTCAATGAACCGGACCGTTCTCGAGGCGGCGAAGACTGGCTTCAAGCGAGCGCGCTCGATGGAGTGGGAGACGTCGGAGGAGTATCTCTACGCCAAACTTGACCAGTCGATCGCAAATGACCCCGAACACGGGCGCGAGAAGGGAATGAGCCAGTTTCTCGACGACAAAACGTTCAGGCCGGGCTTGGGTGCGTACCGGCGTGAGTGAGGCATCGCCCGAATCACCCAGGATCTCCCAAGGAGCGATAAAGCGTCTGCTCTACCCGAGTTCCGTCGCGATTGTTGGAGCGTCCGACGTACCAGAGTCAATCGGTGGCGCGCCGATTGCCCTCATTGAACGTTTTGGCTTCGTGGGCGACGTGTACTGCGTTAGTCGTACTCGTACCCAGATCAATGGGCGAGCGTGCGTCGAGTCGATCGACGATCTCCCGTACGGATTGGACGCAGTGGTCCTCGCTATCCCCAAGACGGGCGTCCTCGACGCCGTTCAAGCAGCGGGGCGTCGAGGAATAGGGGGCGCTGTCGTTTTTTCTTCTGGTTACGGGGAAGTCGATAGTGAGGGCGCCGCCCAGCAGGCAGAGCTCGCGTCCCTGGCCACGACCTTGGACCTTGCACTCGCGGGTCCGAACTGTTTAGGTCTCGTCAATTTCGCGGCGTCCGCCCCCTTGACCTTCGGCGACGTCTCACCAAATCGCCGCGTGGGTGGGGCGAGTCTCGCGATCATTTCGCAAAGCGGTGCAATGTCGTTAGCCCTCACGTACGCGGCAATGACCCAAGACATTCCTATGAGCTACACCATCTCCACCGGCAATGAGGCGGTGCTCGGCGTCGAAGACTATCTCGCCGTGATCCTCGGCGACGAGCGCGTCCGTGCGGTGGCGCTGCTTATCGAACAGATTCGACGGCCGGCTGCATTTCTTGAACTGGCCCGTGTCGCTCGCCAGCGTGGTACCGCACTCTGCATTCTTCACACTGGCCGCAGTGTTCGTGCGCAGGCAGCATCGCTCTCGCACACCGGTGCCATCGCCGGGGACCAAGAGGTGATGCGGGCCATCCTCCAACGAGAAGGCGTTGTGTTTATCGATTCTCTCGACGAGCTCATCGATACGGCGTGCGTCTTAGTGAAGTGCTCAACGCCTCGGGCGGACGGCGTAGCCTTCATGACTGACTCGGGTGCGGCCAAGACGTACGCCATCGACGTGAGCGACGACCTCGGTCTCTTGCTCCCCACACTGTCGCCGTCCACCCTTATGAAGCTGGCGGAAGAGTTGCCGGCGTACGCGCTTGCCAGTAACCCCGTGGACATCACGGCAATGGGACTCAACGATCCAAGTCTCTACGGTCGCGTCGCATCGACGCTTCTCGGCGACGAGGAGGTTGGCTGTCTGGTGGTCTCTTCGATGCCGGGATCAGTTGCGCAAGGCACCCAGCAAGTGGAGGCGCTTCTGCCGGTGCTCGCAGTCGCCGACAAGCCGGTCATCTACACCATCATGGGGGGCGAGTCGCCGCTGCCCTTGGAGAACACGCTCAAAATTTTCGACGCCGGCTTGCCCTTGTTTCGCTCTCCCGAACGAGCACTTCGCGCCGCGGACAACGTGATGAAACGCTCACGTGCTTGCCGCGAGGCAGAGGCGCGAATCCCACCAGGTGACTCTACGGCCCTACGTCTTGACGCGCGAAGTCCGCTGACTGAATACGGTGCCAAGGCACTACTTTCCCGGTCGGGACTGCGAGTTCCAGCGGGAGATTTGGCGACCGACGTGCGCGCGGCCGAAGCGGCAGCGGAGAAAGTGGGCTACCCCGTCGTGATGAAGATCGCCTCTCAGCAGATCCCCCACAAGAGCGACGTCGGTGGCGTCATCGTCGCTGCGAACCAAGAAGAACTCGGCCGATGCTATGAGCAGATGCTCGCGCGTATTCTTGCATCTCACCCCGACGCCGTTATTGACGGTGTTCTCGTAGAAGAAGTCATAAGTGGGGGAGTCGAAGTCATTGTCGGGGCGCGTCGAGACGCCGCCTGGGGAGAGACCGTTCTCATCGGCCTCGGTGGCGTCTGGACGGAAGTTTTCAACGACGCGGTGATCGTGGCGGCGGATGCCGACCGACGCGAAATTCTCACCGCGATCGATTCACTGCGCGGCGCCGCCACGTTACGCGGCATTCGAGGTGCGGCAGTGTCGGATCTCGACGCTCTGGTGAGTGCGATCGAGCTTCTTGGAGGCATTCTTCGCGCGACACCCCAGTGCGCGGAAATTGAGGTGAACCCGCTTCTAGTTCTGCCCCGCGGCGAAGGTGTCGTGGCGCTCGACGCGCTTGTCGTCGCGCGGGCGTAGCTTACCTACGCTCCGAAGGCCACGTGCGACGCCGACGACGGCCCGAGTGAGCAACTCGCGGGGTATCCCAGCTCGTCGGCGCCAACGTCCGGTGCGTTAGGGGTGCGACGAGAGATTACGAATGCAGCGATTCAACGAGCGTTGTAGTTCCAAGGGTTCCCTTCCGTGGAAACCTTCGAACATCTGACTTTCGAGTTGATCGACGGCGCCATCACAGGACCTAAGAAGCACCAGTCCCTCGTCGGTGAGATTGATGCGGAGAATTCTGCGATTGAAACTGTCGGGCTTTCGTTCGATGTAGCCCCGAGTTTCGAGTTCAGTAACTATTTGATGCGCGGATTGGGGCGTAATGAACGACCGAACGGCAAGTTGTGCGGACGACATCCCCGGCCGTATCCGCAACACACTTAGTGCGGTGTACTGAGTCGTCGTCACGCCGTTGTCGCGACAAATCGTGTCGAGTCGCGCTCGAACGGCCAATTCCAGTTGCTTTACGACGTAGATGGCCCTTGGTGAGACGGAGATCATCGTCTTGTCCACTTCCTCTTAGGCGCGAGAATATTCTCTTAATCGAATCAGTTTACCTGATACCTCAAAATCCGAAGTCACGATACGCGCTTGTGTCTTTACCCGAGTGCGACGAAAAATGACGCACCTCGGGTGGGAGATTCTTTGCGAGACTCAGGTTCTGCTCGACGTTGTACGTCGCGCAGACCCGATCGAGACTCACCGCGTCAAGACGTGCGTTGCTTCACTTCACCGCGGGGGCGTAGTGCCTTACTTCCAACGGAAGCTCTCGCCAGTGATTCTCGTTACAGTGGTTAGTTGTAACACATTAGGTAGTTCACGGTCGAGGGGAGGGGTGTGGCGGTAGATCAGGGTAAGCCGGTGGGTCACGTGCGGCGCCAGCGCGACCCCGAGCGCACGAAGTTAGAGATTCTCGCCGTGGCCACCCAGGAGTTCGCCGATCGAGGCTTCGCCGGTGCGCGCGTGGATGAGATCGCCGCTCAGACGCGAACCACGAAGCGGATGATCTACTACTACTTTGGCTCCAAGGAACTCCTCTACATCGCCGCTCTTGAACGGGCCTACGAAGCGATCCGCATTACCGAACAGAGTGTGGACATCGACAATCTCGATCCCGCCGCCGCGGTGCGCAAGCTCGCCGAGCTGACCTTCGACCGCCACGAAGCGAACCCCAGCTTCAGTCGCCTCGTCAGTCACGAGAATATGGAACGCGCGCAGTTCATTAAGGCTGACGGAGGCTTCCCTGGTCTCGACCGTCCCGTCATCAAGATGCTGCAACGGGCCCTTGAACAGGGCCGCTTCGAGGGGGTCTTTCGCCGCGACATCGACGTCTTTGACGTGCACATGCTGATCAGCTCGTTCTGCTTCTTTCGAATCAACAACCAGTACACGTTCGCCGCGAACTTCGGTCGTAATCTCGTTGAGTCGAGTCGTCGATCAATGTATCGCCAAATGATTGGTGACGTGGTTGTTCAGTACTTGCAGAGCTCGCCCGACTAAGTCTCGTTCAATTCGTGACGGTCTCGAGTTGTCGTTGCAACGAGCCCAACGTTTCGTAGCAACTGAGCACCGCGTTGATCGACGAGTTCGGCTCTTCACCGGAGCGTATCGCTCGCAGAAACTCACGGTCCTGGAGTTCGATGCCGTCCATCGACACGGCCACGTGAGAGACGTCCACCACGTCGTCGGCGCCCGTCGTGAGATCGTCGTAGCGCGCGACGTAGGTGCCGGTGTCACCGATGTAGCGAAAGAACGACCCGAAGGGACCCTCATTGTTGAAGCTGAGCGAAAGCGTACAAATCTGACCGCCCGCACTACGCAGTTGAATGGACATGTCCATTGGGATGCCGAGCAGGTCGTTGATGGGCCCGGCGAGCACGTTCGCCGAGGTGATGGGCTCGCCGCACTGGTACGCAAAAAGATCAATGGTGTGCGCGGCGTGGTGCCACAAGAGATTGTCCGTCCAACTTCGCGGAGCGCCGAGGGCGTTCTTGTTCGTACGACGAAAGAAGTACGTCTGGACGTCCATCTGTTGAATTGCGAGTTCACCGGCATTGACGCGCTGGTGTATCCACTGATGAGAGGGATTGAATCGCCGCGTGTGACCGACCATGCAGACCAAGTCGTGGTTGCTGGCGACGCGCGCGACGGCCCTCGCGTCGTCCCAGCTATCGGCGAGCGGAATCTCGACGAGGACGTGCTTGCCCGCCTCTAAGGTTGCGATGGTCTGTTCGGCGTGGAGTTGCGTAGGTGTGCACAAGATGACCGCGTCCACCGCGGGATTGACGAGCACGTCGTTGAGGTCGATCGTCGCCTGGTTCGCGCCGTAGACGCCGGCAATTTCTCGGGCTTGGTCGATGGTGCGACTGACGATCGAGACGACGTTGACGTCGTCGATGCGGGCGAGGGCGTCGAGGTGCTTGACGCCAAAGGCACCCGCACCGGCCAGGGCGATTCGCATAGGAAAGGACTCCTAGTTCGCTTTGAGCACGAGGTGTCCCACGGCGGTATTGGACGCGGGTACGTGATAGAAGCGATGCAGGACTTCGACAGCGTCGCCCAAGGCGCCGCGCATGATGAGCCACATCACCAGTTCGATGCCTTCAGAACCCGCTTCTCGGAGGTACTCCAAGTGGGGTATCTTCCGCAAGATCTCGGGACTGTCGACGATGTTGTCGAGAAAGGTGTTGTCGAAGGGTTGATTGATGAGGCCCGCACGCGGACCCTGGAGTTGATGGCTCATACCTCCCGTGCCCCACACCTGGACGTTGAGATTTTCGTCAAAGCTCTCGACTGCTCGCCGGATTGCTTGGCCGAGTTTGAAGCAACGCTCACCCGTCGGTGGCGGATACTGGATGACGTTCACGACGATAGGCACCACCTGGACGGGCCACGAGGATGCTTGACCGAACAGCAACGACATCGGGACCGACAGCCCGTGATCGACTTTCATCTGATTAATGACGGTCATGTCAAACTCGTCCAGAATGAGCGACTGGGCCATGTGGCACGCCAGGGCGGCGTGTCCCCGTACGGGGGGTACGGGTCGAGGTCCGTAGCCCTCGTCGGCGATGGGATACTCATCCGCACACCCAATAGCGAAGGTGGGGATCACTTCGAGTGAGAAGGCGGACGCGTGGTCGTTGTAGACGAGCACGATGACGTCGGGCTCCTCTTCGGCGATCCACTTCTTCGACCACTCGTAGCCCGCGAAGAGTGGTGCCCAGTAGTCGGAGTCTTGAGTGCCGAGATCGAGGGCGGCCCCAATGGCTGGAACGTGGCTGGTGGTGACGCCGGCGGTGATACGGGCCATGACTAGCGGCCTTCTTTGATGGAGCGCACACCCTCAGGAGAGCGACCGCCGTGGCGCATCATCACCGCGTACTCGTCCTCGGACATGTTCGTCATTGACGCCGCCGCGCTTTGAAAACTGATGCCGTCCGAGGCGAAGATCTTCGCGAGGAAGTAGATATTGCCGCCGTTGGCAATCATGACGTTGTAGTCGCGTTTGATCACGGCGTCTTTCTGCGCCGTTGTCAGCGACCACTCGTCAAGGTAGGTGCTCTCGTCGTTCTTGAAGCGTTCTCGATTCTCTGGCTTCATCAAACTCATACAGAACTGATTGAGCTGGAACCCTTGGTGCGAACGCTCGGCTGTGAAGACCGTCGTACCGGGAATGTCGTCGAACTCTTGGTTGTCGACCATGTTTAGTGCTCCTTCCAGTAGAGATGCGTCGGATTGTCCACGAGCAACTGGTGTTGTTGCTCTCGAGTCTGGGCGATGCGCGGGATGAAGTCAACGAGTTTTCCGTCGTCGGGCATGGAGCCCTTCAGGTTCGGGTGGGGCCAGTCGGTTCCCCACAGCACTCGATTCGGAAACCGTTCGATGACCCTTCTCGCGAAAGGGACGGTGTCGTCGTAGTTCGGAGGCCCGGAATACGAGAGTCGCTCGGGACAGGTCACCTTGGACCAGACGTTCTCGTTCTCTTCCATTAATCGAAGAAAGCGGCCGAACTCTGGGCCGTCGAGCGGAAGGGCGACGTCGGGGCGACCCATGTGGTCCACCACCACCGTTGTTTCGAGCGAGGCGAAGAAGTCCCAGCGTTCGGCCAAATCAGCTGCTTCGAAGTACACCACGACGTGCCACCCGAGTGGCGCAATCTTCTCCACGATTCGGTAGTAGTAGTCGTCGGGTTCTGGATCAACCAGGCGACGAACGTAATTGAAGCGCACTGCTCGAACACCGCGCTCGTTCATCTCGAGCAGTTCGTGAACACTCACGTCGGGTGTTATCGCGGCGACGCCCCGACAGCGGTCGTTGGCCGCGTCGAGAACGTCGAGCATGGCCGCGTTGTCAGTACCGTGGCACGTGGCCTGGACGACGACGTTGCGCTCGAAGCCCAGTACGTCGCGCAGCGCGAACAGTTGATCTTTGCTCGCGTCACAGGGGGTGTACTTGCGTTCGGGTGCGAAGGGAAACTCGCTGCCGGGTCCAAAGACGTGACAGTGCGCGTCGACCGCACCAGCGGGTACGTGGAACGTCGGCTTGCTCGGTGAGGGGTCGAAGGAGAGCCAGTCGGCGTCCATGGTGTACGTGGCCGTCACGTGAGCTCTCGATCGTTAAGGAGGTCGTCGAGGCGGGGAAAGATTCTTCGGGCGTTCGCACCGTAGACCTTATCTAGTTTCTCGCTCGAAAGGTTGAGCGCGTCCACGTAGCGCTTCGTGTCGTCGAAATAGTGTCCCGTTTCGGGATCGACGCCGCGCACGGCCCCCATCATCTCGGAGCCGAAGAGGATGTTGTCCACGTCGATGACGTCAAAGAGGAGATCGATGCCGGGTTGGTGATAGACGCAGGTATCGAAGAACACGTTATTCATAAGGTGCTCGGCGAGTGGTGGCTTGTGCAACATGTCCGCCAGGCCGCGGTAGCGCCCCCAGTGGTAGGGCACTGCCCCCCCGCCGTGAGGAATAATGAGACGCAGGTCGGGAAAGTCAGAAAAGAGGTCGCCCTGGAGCAGTTGCATGAAAGCTGTCGTGTCAGCGTTCATGTAGTAGGCGCCGGTCGAATGAAAGTTGGTGTTGCAACTCGCCGACACGTGAATCATCGCCGGAACATTGAGTTCGACCATCTTTTCATACATGGGATACCACGACGAGTCCGTGAGAGGGAGTCCTTGCCACCACCCACCGCTGGGGTCGGGATTCAGGTTCAACCCCACGAATCCCAACTCCACGACACATCGCTCGAGCTCTTGGATCGAGTTCTTAATTGGCACACCGGGCGATTGGGGGAGCTGACAGACGCCGGCGAAGTAGTTGGGAAACAGCGCCACCACCCGAGCGATTAGGTCATTACAGACACGGGCCCACTCCTGACTGACGCACTCGTCGCCAACGTGCTGCTCCATGGCGGAGGCGCGCGGAGAAAAAATGGTCATGTCCGAACCGCGTTCACGCAATAGCCGAAGCTGATTGTTCTCGATGGAGTCAACAATTTCGTCGTCAGAGATTACGGGGTACGACGGGAATGGCCTACCGGCGTCAAAGGCCGCGACTTCGCTTCTTCGCCAGAGACTGAGAGCGTCGGGAGCCGTTGTGTAGTGGCCGTGACAGTCGATGATCACGAGTCGGTCCACTTTGACTCTGGCACGAAGACCTCGCCACGCATAAGGAGCCGCGCGGTGCGCAGTAACGCCGCCGAGGAGACAACGACCCCGTTGTTCGAGCGATCGACGACCATCGAAACGCTGAAGTAGCCGGTGGGATGTTCAATGTCCAAGACTTCCGGTGAAGCCGAGGAGACGTCGGCGACGTCGCTCGCGACCGAACCTGGAATAAGGCACGCGGTGGCCACCGAGACCGCGCCAAAGACGCCGATGGCCTCGTGAACTCGCGCTGGAATGAAGGTTCGCGTCATCACCGCGCCACCGTGTTTTGCTGGCGCGAGGAGGCTCACCTTGGGAACCGTGGCGTCGCGAACGTCGCCGAGATTCATGAGAACGCCCGCGGCGAGGCGAATTCGTTCGACCTGCTCACATACGCCGACGTTGGCTTCAATCTCGGACGGATCTTCGTAACCGGTGAGTCCGAAGTCCTCGGCTTTCACGCATACCACCGGCATGCCGTTGTCGATCAGGGTTGCGCGAAAGTTTTCCACGACGTCGACGACGTTCCCGCTCGGCAACAAACTGCCACAACTCGATCCGGCAATGTCGAGAAACTCAATTGTTATGGGCGCGCTGGTGCCCGGCACGCCGTCAATATGCGCGTTACCGCCGTAACGCACCGATCCCCCGGGGGTCTCCACGCTCGCGAGGGCGATCGTCGCGGTGTTTTCCATAAAGATGCGTACCTTCGTTATCGGACCATTCGAAGATACGAGACCCTCTTCGATGGCGAACGGACCGACGCCGGCGAGCAGGTTGCCGCAGTTCTGACTGTCCGAGACCTCGGCACGATCCGGCCAGACCTGAAGAAAGAGGTAGTCGACGTCAACGTTCGGTCGCGATGACGCCTTCACGATTGCCACCTTGGACGTCAACGGATGACCACCACCCATGCCGTCAATCTCACGGACGTCGGGTGAACCGAGGGCCGCGAGCAAAACAGCGTCGCGAATTGCCGTCTCCGAAGGGAGATCCGCCGCGTGAAAGTAAAGTCCCTTCGAGGTTCCGCCGCGAATCACCGAGCACGGTAGCGAGATCTGGTCGCTCACGCGGGCGCCTCGTCGTGGTAGCGCAGTCCGCGTTCGGCGAGTTTGGCTCGCATGTTGTACATGTCCAGGCCCAACTCGCCAGCCGCGAGACGCGAACGTTTCTCATCTTCATTGTCTTCTCGTTGTCGACAGGATTGGAGCACGCGTTCGACTTCCTCGAGACGCACGACCACCACCCCGTCGTCGTCAGCCACGATGACGTCGCCGGGACGAACGTACGTGTCCGCACACACGATCGGCGTTTGCACGTTACCCGGTGTTTCTTTCACGGTTCCTTGCGCGCAGATGGTCTTGGACCAGACGGGAAACGACATGGTCGTCAGCGCCGCGACGTCGCGAACTCCCGCGTCGATTACGAGCCCGCGTACGCCGTGGGCGATGAGACTGGTGGCCAAGAGTTCGCCGAAGTACCCGTCGTCACAGGGACTGGTTGGTGTCACCACGACGACGTCGCCAGGTTGCGCTTCTTCGACGGCGACGTGAATCGACCAGTTGTCACCCGGGGCCACCTCACAGGTGAGCGCGTTTCCTGCGACGTGAATCGGTCGAAAGATCGGGCGAAGTCGAGCGGCCATAAGGCCGCGACGGCCCTGCGCTTCATGGATAGTCGCGACGCCGAAGGTGCCCAACGCATCGATGAGTTCGAGGTCGCATCGTGGCGTGCGACGGGCAACGACGGCCATGTATTCCTCCAGCGAGCGAACGCGGTCCTTGGTAGTTTTCGTGTTCCACGTTCTTGAGTACTAAGGGTAATTAACTGAACAGTACACTATACCCGCACGCGGCTCACTGAATCTTGAGGGAAAGGGTGGATCGCGAATTAGTGCCAAAGGAGATGTCGGTGAGAGAACTGCGAACCCAGGTAGCGATCATCGGCGCGGGCCCCGCGGGACTTTTACTTGGACAACTTTTGACCCGCGAGGGCATCGACAATATTGTCCTCGAGCGACGCAGTCGTTCGTACGTTGAAAAACGCACCCGCGCCGGCGTCATTGAATACGGCACGGCCAAACTTCTCGAAGCGGCTGGTGCGGGCGAACGCATGCGGCGTGAGGGACTCACGCATCACGGCGTGGAGTTTCGAGTGGAGCGCCACGCCTACCGCATTCCTTTGAGTGAGCTGGCCGAGGGCAGGTCCATCACCGTCTACGGGCAGCAGGAAGTCGTCAAGGATCTCATCGACCTTCGACTACGCGCGGGCGCTGCGCTCTACTTCGAGGCAGAAGTCACCTCGATAGAGTCGCTCACGACGGACGCTCCGGTGGTGGAAGTCTTCTCCAACGACGGACCGATGCGCGTGACTTGTTCCTTCGTCGCGGGATGCGATGGAAGCTTTGGGGTCTCGAACCGTGCGATGCCAGCGAACGTCGCGCGTCACTACGAACGGACGTTCCCCTTTTCTTGGTTGGGAATCTTGGCCGAGGCATCTCCGACGACCGAGGAACTCATCTACTGTCGTCACGACCTCGGTTTCGCGCTCTATTCGATGCGCTCATCGACGCTGAGCCGGCTCTACCTCGGGGTGCGCCCCGATGAGGCACTCGATGCTTGGTCCGACGAACGGATCTGGAGCGAGCTCAACGATCGTCTTTCTACCGAGGAGATGCCAGAGATCAACCAGGGGCCCATTCTCGAGCGCGGCATTACCGCCATGCGCAGTGTCGTCATCGAACCTATGCGCTACGCGCGACTCTTTCTTGCGGGAGACGCCGCGCACATTGTGCCGCCTACTGGAGCGAAGGGGATGAACCTTGCTTTGGCGGACGTGCGCGAACTTTTCCGAGCCTTTGTCGCGAAGATCAAAGAGGGCAGCGATGCTTTGCTCGACACCTACTCCGCGACGTGCCTCGAGCGAGTATGGCGCGCCGAAGAGTTTTCGAACTACATGACCCAGATGTTGCACCCGCACTACGATGATCACTTCGAAAATGGTGTGCAGTTGGCCCGACTACGTCAACTCGTCACGTCCAAAGAAGCGACCGCCGTGTTCGCGCGCAACTACGTCGACCTCAACAGTCTCTAAAACGGGTAGATCGGCATTTCGCTTTGCGCGGTAACCCACTGCGTCTCGGTGTATGCGTCGAGATTCGCCATGCCCCCCATTCGAGATCCGTTACCGGAACTCCCGGTACCCCCAAAGGGGATGACCGCTTCGTCGGCCACGGTCTGATCGTTGATATGGATAGCGCCAGTGGGAATTCGACTCGCGAGTTCGAGCGCACGCAGTCCGTCGTTAGAGAGAATGCCGAGTGAGAGGCCGTAGGGACTCGCCGAGGCCAACGACACCGCTTCGTCCAGCGACGAGTAAGACACGATGGGTGCTACTGGCCCAAAGACCTCCTCGCAGTAAGCTCGCGCTCCCGTGTCCACGTTCGTCAAGACCGTGGGCCGATAGAAGAGCTCTTCGTAAGTCCCACCAGCGAGCAGCGTGGCTCCCGCGGAGACTGTCTCGGTGACCATGGCGTGCACACGATCACGTTGCTTCGCGTCGATGAGTGGACCCAGGGCAACTTGGCCACTCTTCGGATCGCCCACCGGAAGGTGATTGGCGTGTTCGGCGAGAAGATTCGCGTAGTCATCGACGATGGCGGCGTCGACGAGGTGCCGGCCAGTTGTCATGCAGATCTGACCTTGGTGCATGAACGAACCAAAGGCGCCTACCGAAACAGCCTTCTCTAAGTCGACGTCGCCCATCACGATGAGCGCCGAGTTACCGCCAAGCTCGAGGTGCACCCGCTTCAGGTGCTGCGCGGCGAGTGCGCCGACGCTTCTTCCGGCCGCCGTTGAACCCGTAAAAGCAATCACTCGAACGCGAGGATCAATCACCAGGGATTCGCCGACGTCTGCACCTCCGGGGAGCATCGAGAAGACGCCGCGGGGGAGACCGGCCTCTTCGAAGACGCGAGCCAGCACCACGCCACCGCAGACGGCAGTGCGGGGGTCGGGTTTTAGGATGACCGCGTTACCCAGCGCCAGAGCAGGCGCGACAGAGCGAATTGAGAGGATGAGTGGGAAGTTAAAAGGAGCGATGACGCCGACGACGCCCGCCGGTACACGACGCGAGAAACTCAATCGAGGAAACTCACTTCGAAGTATCTCGCCGGTAGGGTGCGACGCCAGCGCGGCGGCTTCGAAGCACTCTTCAGCCGCGGTTTGAATTTCAAGTCCGGCCTTGGGGCCAATGCCGCCTGATTCGCGCACGATCCACTCCGAGAGTTCCTCGGCGTTATCCAAGAACAACTGACCGGCCTTGCGCAACACGGCACTGCGACCGGTGAACGGAAAATCGGCCCACGCCCTTTGAGACGAGGCCGCCACCGACGACGCGTCCGCCACATCGTTCACGCTCGCTCGGCCACTGCGCCCGAGTACCTCGCCAGTCGCGGGTTCAACTACTGGGGCGTCGCCATCGCCACCTTTTCGCCAGCCGTCCAGTGAAATATTGCCCTGCCACGCGGCACCGTCAAGAAAGGTCATATGTACTCCCTAGTTCAAAGTTCCTTGATTACTTATAACAGGTTTGGTAGTTTCAAGGGCGCGTCGCGGATTGTATTGCTGAGACGATGACGTACGACGCACTTTCCATTCGTTGGGAGCATCATGTATTTGCGAAACAATTGGTACGTAGCGGCGCAAAGTCGAGAACTCGACACGAAGCCCCTGTCACGCCAGATTCTTGGCGAACACGTGGCGCTGTTTCGCGGTGAATCTGGTCAAATCATCGCGCTCGCCGACCAGTGTCCCCACCGTGGCTACCCACTTTCGCTTGGTACGGTCGTGGGCGAGCAGCTGGTCTGTGGCTATCACGGTTTCACCTTTGACTGTGCAGGAACGTGCGTCGCCGTGCCCGGGCAAGATCGCGTGCCGGGACGTTCCAATGTGCGCGCGTATCCGGTGGTTGAACAGGGACTGTTCGTATGGATCTGGATGGGCCACGGCGAGGCTGACTCCACAAAACTCCCCGACACCCCCTGGTTGAGAGCGACCGAGCAGTGGTCGGCCGTCTCAGGGATGGCCAAGATCAACGCTTCCTTCGATCTCTTGGTGGACAATCTTCTCGATCTTTCGCACGAATCGTTTCTACATAAAGGATCGATCGGGACACCGGAAGTGGCGACCACGCCTATCGAAGTCGAGGTGGACCACGACGCCCAAGTGGTGAGGGTCTATCGACACATGAACGGAGTGGAAAGTCCGCCGTTTTACTCGCGCACCACCGGTCTTGAAGGAAAAGTCGATCGATGGCAAGACATTGAGTACACCCCACCGGGCTACTACTTGTTACACGCGCGCATCGCGGCGGTGGGTGAGCCGCCTCGTCCGGATGGCTCCGACGACCACGCTTTTCACATGAAGATCTTCTACGGCCTCACCCCGTCGAGCAAGGGCAAGGTTTTCGATTTTTGGGCGCTCGCGCGAGATTTTTGCGTCGGCGACAGCGAAATCGATCAGTTTCTCGAAAAAATGCAGCGGGGTGTCGTGCAAGAAGACGTCGACGCCCTTAATGTTCTGCAGATGCGAGCTGACGAACGCATGGAGGAAAGTGAAGTCAGCGTGAAGATTGACCGAGGTGGTCTCGCGGCTCGAAGGATGCTTCGCACGATGGATGAAGCGGAGTCGACCAACTAAGGCACGTTGTTGATTTACTTACAGTTAAACAGGTGTGAGAAGATCTCAGTTATGTACGGAATAGTGTGTTAAGAATCACTCAAACGTTATCGGGGGGACAATAAATGACAGAAGAACAGAAGACCGGTAGTACGGGCGGCATGCCAGGCTGGGGAGGATACGAGTTCGGACGACGTCTCGGTTTGAAGGCCGCTGGCGCGATGGCGGCGTCGGGTGCGCTGTTGACACTTGGCGAAGTGTCCGACGCGTACGCCGCAAGTAAATCGCAAACCATCAAGATTGGTTTCGTCTCACCACGCACCGGTGCGCTAGCGGACTTCGCCGGTCCCGACTCGTACGTGCTTAGCCTGATTCGCAAGTCGAGTTACTTCGCCAAGGGCATCACCATTGGCAAGACAAAGTATCGCATCGAAATCACCGAGAAGGACACTCAGTCGTTGGGCAACGTCGCGGTGCAGGTCACCCAAGAGCTGATCAACTCTGGCGTCGACCTCATTCTGGTCAGTTCAGCGCCCGAGACCACCATTCCCGTCGCCACCACGTGTGAACAGTACAAGGTTCCCTGCTTGTCGACCGTGGTCCCCTGGGAGTCGTACTGGGGTGGCTTCTCAGGAGCGACCATCTCTCCTGAGGGTGGCGCGACTGGCACAGGCCCGAAGTACAACGCAACGTTCTTTTTCGGCATGTCTCAATTCGTGGGAACGTTCGTTCCGATGTGGCAACGCGTGCAAAAGTCAACGAAGTGCAACACCAACGTGGCCGAGATGTTTCCCAACGATGCTGACGGCAACGCTTTCCGCGCGGCCTGGGCGCCGACGGTGGGGGCTATTTACCCAACCGGTGGTTTTGCCTTCGTCGATGGAGGAGCCTACACTGACCTCGCGACGGACTACACGTCGATGATTCAGACCTTCAAGACTGGGGGTAAGGGCGGAGCGTCGTGCGACCTGTTCGTCAACTGTCCGTTGCCGCCCGACTTCCAGACTTTTTGGACTCAGGCATCTCAGCAGAAGTACAACCCGGTACTCGCCACTGTCGCCAAGGTCATGTTGTTCCCGACCGACGCCTACGCGCTCGGTGCGCTGTCGAACAACATCGCCACTGACGCCTGGTTCACGCCGTACGCGCCGTATAAGTCTTCGCTCACGGGAATGTCGGCGTACGCGTTCTGTGCCGGGTACCAAAGGACCGGGCACGGTCAGTGGGTCCAGTCCATGGGTTCGACGTATTCGCTGTTCGAGATTGCTATCCAGGGACTGAAGAAGGTGACCAACCCTCACAATCGGCTCGCGCTCGCAAAGGCGCTGCAGATTGTGAACTACGACGGTATGTGCGGTCCGATCAATATGAACTCGAAAAGCAAAAATCCGATGTTGGCGAGTCCCGCGAAAGGCATCGGCATTATTTCACCAGTCGGTGTTCAGTGGAAGCCGGGTTCAACGGACTTGGTTGGCCACAAGAAGTACCCGTGGTCGCAGGTCGTCGTGGACAACTCTCTTAATAAGCACGTTCCGATCAACGGCACTCTCGAGCCGACCAACGCCTAACTGGTCACTAAGTGTCGCTGCTTCAACTGGAAGACATCTCTAAAAAGTTCGGCCAAGTAGTGGTTGGAGAAGGAATCACGTTCCAGTTGGAGCAGGGCGACGCCTTGGGTATCGTCGGTCCGAACGGCGCCGGTAAGACGTCGCTATTCTCGATGATTTCGGGCGACATTTCACCAGACTCGGGAGCGATTCTCTTCGATGGTTACGACGTCGCGCATTTGACTCCGGCCAAGCGAGCCCGTGCGGGCATCGGGCGCACCTATCAGGTGCCTCGTCCCTTTGAAAACATGACAGTGTTCGAGAACGCTCTTCTCGCCGCGCAACAAGGTGCCCGAGCGAGGGGCCAGAAGAGTTACGACCTCGCGTATGGCGCCCTGGAGCGTGCGGGACTCCTCGCACTTGCGAACCGTCCTGCGGGTTCCTTGGCACTGCTCCATCGAAAACGCTTGGAGTTGGCGCGCGCGTTAGCGACGTCACCGCGGGTGTTGTTGTTGGACGAAATTGCGGGAGGGCTCACCGATCTCGAAGTGAATGAACTCACCGTCATCATTCGCGGGCTCCGCAGTGATGGCATTGCAGTTCTCTGGATCGAACACGTCGTTCGCGCACTTCTCACCACCGTCGACCGACTGCTCTGCTTGGCTAGCGGTGTCGTCGTCGCTGATGGTGAGCCCAAGGCGGTCTTGGCCTCGGACGCGGTGCGTTCGGTGTATCTGGGTAGTCGATTCATGGTCGCTGAGGCTCCTCTTGAGTGAAATATTGCTCGAAGTTGAGAACCTCAGCGTCTATCACGGGCAGCTTTGCGCCGTAGACAACGTGAGCTTCTCTCTTCGAGAGGGTGAGATTCTCGCCATGATTGGTGCCAACGGCGCGGGTAAGTCGACGCTGCTTCGCACCATCGCGGGTCTGCATCAGCCGACAACCGGCTCCGTCTCGTTTAAGGGCCTCAATCTCGCAAGCATTACTCCAAATCGTCGCGTTCGCCTCGGACTCTCACTCGTTCCCGAAGGACGTCGCTTGTTCTCCTCGATGTCGCTCGAAGAAAATCTTCTCGTGGGCGCGCACCGGGCCAACGACGGACCCTTCACAATCAAGCGAATCTACGAACTCTTTGACTGGATGCCGAGCCGTCGAAAGCAGTCCGTCTGGCAACTCTCGGGAGGTGAACAACAGGCCGTGGCGATCGGACGTGCGCTCGTGGCGAATCCTAAGGTACTCCTCCTTGATGAGCTGTCGCTCGGTCTCGCACCTATTGTGATTGAGCGAATCTATGGCCTCGTGCCAGAAATAGTGGCCCAGGGCGTGAGCATCTTGATCGTTGAGCAAGACGTCGCTCAGGGCGTCGCCGTCGCCGATCGCGTGCACTGCCTTCTCGAAGGACGAACCTCACTTGTCGGGACGCCCAAGGAGCTAACCCCAGTGCAAATTGATCGTGCGTACTTCGGCGCTGACCTAAGTCATTCGTCCGCCGCGGAAGGTGACGGCGCGTGATTTGGCTCAACGTGATTCTCCAAGGTGTCTTGGTTGGTGGCTTCTACGCGCTCTTTGCGTGTGGCCTTTCGTTGATGTTTGGCGTACTTAAGGTCATCAACTTGGCGCACGGCGACATGGCGGTCGTCGCTGGTTACGTGGCGGTGTTCTTGACTCCGCACCTGCACATCGCTGAGATCTGGTCGTTGCTCGTGGTCGTGCCGCTCTTTGCGTTAGTGGGCTACGTCTTGCAGCGCACGCTGATTCAAAAGAGCATTGACCGCGACCCGTTCACGACGCTGTTAGTAACCTTTGGGTTGTCGGTGGTGATAGAGAATCTCCTGCTCGAGCTCTACACCGCCAATGCCCAGACTGTTAACGTCGGCTCACTGGGCTACAACTCGTGGCATCCGGGATCGATTTTCTACATCTCCTACGTCTCGTTGGGTGTGTTAGGGGCGGCGGTCGCCGTTCTCGCCATTTTGCAACTCTTTCTCTCGCGCACGGGTACGGGACGTCTGATCCGCGCCGTCGCGGACGATCGAGAGGCCGCACAACTCAGCGGAGCGAACTATCGACATATCTTTGGAATCGCTGCCGCGATTGCCTTTGCGACGGTGGCGCTCGCGGGTATCGCGTACGGCATGCAGAACCAATTCGCGCCCACGTCCGGCGGCGTGAACCTCTTATTCGCTTTTGAAGCCGTGGTCATCGGTGGTATTGGTTCGCTGTGGGGCACCTTGATTGGTGGCATCGCCCTCGGCGTGGCGCAGGTCTTCGGTGCGCACTTTAACCCCGAGTACCAACGCCTGGCTGGTGACGTGTTGTTTCTTCTCGTTCTCGCGGTGCGCCCCCAAGGACTCTTTGGCAAGAAGACGGCGCTGTAGTGAGTATCGCCCACTCCCAGCGGCGATCGGGGACGCCCTCGATTCGTCGATCGAGTACTTCACCGATCTACACCTTGATCGGCTCGATTGTCGTGGTCGTCTTTTTGACGCTTGCCCCCTGGATCGTCCCGGCGGAGTGGGCGTCGGTGTTGCTGAACTTTTTCATCCTCGTCATTATGGCGACAATGTGGAATCTCCTCGCCGGCTACGCGGGGATGGTCTCCATCGGTCAGCAAGCGTTCATCGGTCTTGGGGCCTACGCCACCCTCTACTTCGCCTTGAAGGGCGTGAATCCCTTCGTGACGATTCCGTTGGCGACGATCGTTTGCGCGGTGCTGGCGGTGCCGGTGACCTTTTTGCTACTTCGGCTTCGTGGAGGGTACTTCGCCATCGCCACCTGGGTGGTCTCAGATACGGCGTTGTTGGTGATAGGCGCAATCGCGTTCTTTGGTGGTGGCACGGGAAAGTTGATGCCGGGCCTGCAGAACTTGAGTCCGTCCCAAACCGCTCACTACAGTTACCTCGCCACGTGGTTCGTCGCGCTCGTCGTTGTTGTGGGAACCTACCTGCTCTTGCGCAGTCGTCTCGGCCTGGTTCTGGCGTCCATTCGCGACAACGAGGTCGCAGCGCGCAGCGTCGGTGTGAACGTCCAGGCGGCCCGACGAATGATCTACATTGTGGCCGCCGCGGGATGCGGCGCCGCTGGTGCTGTGCTCGCGGTAAGCCAGCCCTTCATCCAACCGTCCAGCGTCTTCAACATTCAATGGGCCGCGGAGATGATTTTCGTCTCGATGATTGGTGGGCTCGGCACCATCGAAGGACCGATCATCGGCTCGATCATTTTCTTTGCGCTTCAACAGACGCTCCAACAGTACGGGGTCTGGTACCTCGTGATCTTTGGCACGTTGGCCGTGGTCATCTCGTTGTGGGAACCTCGTGGCTTGTGGGGCGCCTTTCGCGATCGCTTCCACGGCGAGCTGTTACCGGTTGGCTACTGGCTTGGTGAGAAGAAGTAACAAGAGGCCGAGCGTGCGTTACGACGAGGTGTTCAAGACGTAGCGCTCGACGGCGTGGGCGAAACCGTTCTCGTCGTTCGACGTCGTCACTCGCGTGGCCGATGACTTCACCTCGTCCGTCGCGTTGCCCATCGCGATGCTGAGGCCCGAGCGATCGAACATGAAGACGTCGTTCGACATGTCTCCGATGGTGGCGATGTGCTTCGCCTCGATCGAGAAGGTTTTGGCGAGAAAGTCGACGACGCGGCCCTTGTTGGCGTCTTCGTGAGTGACGTCGATGTAGTACGTCTGGGAGCTCGTCGCCGACACGTCGAGCGAGAACGCGTCGTTAAGCGCCGCCGTCGCCGTCTCGATGGCGGCGGGGTCGTCGCTCACGCCGACGACCTTGATGACGTTGTCGCGAACGCCGTCGAAATCCTCCAACTGCGTAGGCATGAACTGACAGACCGCTGCTTCGCGGGCGACGTGGGGGCCGTCGAGGTCGAGGACAAACCAGTCCGAACCCTGATAGACCCACACGGAGAGTCCGTGCACGCGAAGTACCTCGATGATGGGACCGACGACCTCGTCGCGGATGATGAGTTCTTGCATCGTCATCAACTCGCGACTCACGATGAGTCCGCCGTTGAAGCCGGCGAGGGGCGTCGTGAGCTCGAGGGGACTAATGAGCATGCGCAGTCCGCGCGGCGGTCGTCCACTGGTGACGGCGAAGAGGATCCCGGCCTCGCGCAAGTGTTCGACGGCACGAACGGTTTCGTCAGTCAACTCCTTCGTCGAGGTGACGAGGGTGCCGTCCACGTCGGCGAGGAGGAGTCGAATGTCGGGATCGCTCATTCGGGAAGCGTCCAGTGATTGGGCGCGACGACCTCGGCGATGGACTTGGGACCCCACGAACCCTTGGGGTACGCCTCGACGTGCGACGGGTGTTCGAGGAGGGGTGCCGCGACCTCCCAGAGTCGCTCGATGCCGTCGGAGCGTGTGAAGAGCGACTGGTTGCCCAACATGACCTCGAGGAGCAGTCGTTCATAGGCCTCGAGGTTGTTCTTCTCCTGGAACGACTCGCGGTAGTGAAAGTGCATCCGGGCCTGGCCGAGGATCATCTCGGGCCCGGGCTGCTTGGCGAGGAAGTACGCGTGAATGGACCCGGGGTCCTTGAAGTCGATGATGATCTTGTTGGCGTCGGGGTGGGCGCCGTTCTTCTGGTCGGGGAAGATCTCCATCACGGGCTCACGAAGTCCGATCGTGATCATCTGGCGACTCTCGGCGAGACACTTGCCGGTGCGCAAGTAAAAGGGCACGCCCATCCAGCGCGCGTTGTCGACCCACGCGCGTAGCGCGATGAAGGTTTCGGTCGTCGAATCCGGGGCGACGCCCGGCTCGTCGAGGTAGCCCTCGTACTGGCCGCGCAGTACTTCCTTCGGGTCGAGGGTGCGTAACGATTCGAAGACCTTGTCGATCTCGTTGCGCAGGGGCCGCGCGGTGAGCGAGGTGGGTTGTTCCATGGCGAGGATGCCGAGCACCTGGAAGAGGTGCGTGACGACCATGTCGCGAAAGGCACCCGTGCCCTCGTAGAACGCGCCACGACCTTCGATGGAGAGCGTCTCAGGGACGTCGATTATGACGTACTTCACGTGACTGCGCCGCCACAGTGGCTCGAAGAGCTCGTTCGCGAAGCGTAACGCCAAGATGTTGTCTATCGACTCCTTACCTAAGAAGTGGTCGATGCGAAAGATCTGCGACTCGTCGAAGTACTCGGTGATCTCGGCGTCGAGCTTCACCGCGGAGGCGAGGTCGACGCCGAAGGGCTTCTCGCAGATGATGCGCGCGTTCTTCTCGAGTCCCTTAGCCCCTAGGAGCGCGATGACGCCCTGCATGGCGTCGGGCGGAATGGCCAAGTGATAGAGACGGCGAACGTCGCCACCGATCTCCGCCTCGGCGTTCGCGATGACGGTGGCGAGACTGTTCGGTCCGTCGTCGGGGTCGATGGCGAAGGCCAAGCGCGCGGCGAAGTCGCTCCACCCCGTTCCCGAAGGTTTGTCGGACGCGAACTCACAGACCGCGTCGAAGGCGTACTCGCGGAACTCCTCGACGGTCATCACCGACTGTGGTCGCGCGCACCCGATGATCCGGTAGTCGTCAGGCAAGAGACCGGCGACGGCCAAGTGGTAGAGACCGGGAAGTATCTTACGTTTGGCGAGGTCGCCACGGATGCCAAAGACCACGATGACGTGGTTGTCGGGACGAGGTCGTCCGTTGAGCTGGGGAGCCGTACTCACGTGGGGGATTCCTCTTTCTTCTGCTGTCGACGGTAGTTGTTTACGGGGTGACCGCCGCTCGATCGGCCAAGATGAGCGACGAGCCCGCCTTCACGCGACCCGCGGGGATCGACGGGTCACTGTCCAACAGCTTCGCCAACGCCTCGCGCTTGTCGGCGCCACTGATCAGCCAGAGAAGGTGATCAGCACGGGCGAGGGCGGGGTAGGTGAGGGTCATCCGGCGCGTGTCCTGGTAGGGGCCGCTTAGGGCGACGAGTCGGTCCGTGACGTCGAGGACGGGGTCGTTCGGAATGAGCGACGCGCAGTGGCCGTCGGGTCCGAGACCGAGGTGGACGAGGTCGAAACTCGCTGGGAGTTTTGCGGCGTACTGCCGACACGCTTCGTCGAGGTCCGGCTCTTCGACGCCCATAGGCTCGATTGGCGCTGACGTACTGGCGAGACTCTCACGAAGATGCTTGAAATTGCGAAGGTCGTTGTCGACGCCGACCACACGCTCGTCCACTTGATAGAACACGGTGTGGTCCCAACGGACGTCCTCGTTGGCCAGGTCGCGCATCATCAACCAAGGACTCGTTCCGCCACTCACCGCGAAGGTAAAGGGCGTACGCCGTGTCCGCACTCGTCGAGCGCGTTCCGCCGCGTACTCGGCCGCCGCACCCGCGAGTGAGGCGTCGTCGTCGAAGACTCGCAGCTCGTGGTGCACTAGGAGGGCTTCTCCACGTGACCACCGAAGCCGGCGCGCATGGCCGAGAGCACCTTGGCGGTGAACTTACCCGCGCCGCGCGATTCGTAGCGTTGCCAGAGCGCGGCACTGATAACGGGCGCGGGGACGGACTCGTTGATGGCGGCCTCGACGGTCCAGCGACCTTCGCCGGAATCCGAGACCCGGCCACTGAACTCCGACAGGTCGGGTGAGCGCGTGAGGGCTTCGGCGGTGAGGTCCACCAGCCAGGAGCTGATCACGGAACCGTGGCGCCACACCTCGGCGACCTCGGGCAGGTCGAGGTCGTACGCGTAGTACTCGGCGTCCTTCACGGGCGAGGTCTCGGCGTCCGCAGTGACGTCCTGCTTGCCGACGTTCGCGTGTTTGAGGATGTTGAGACCCTCCGCGATCGAGGCCATCATCCCGTACTCGATGCCGTTGTGGACCATCTTGACGAAGTGACCGGCGCCGTTAGGCCCGCAGTGCAGATAGCCGTGTTGCGCCGTACCGCCGTCTTCGCGTCCGGGCGTCGGCTCGGTGCCGTCGTCGCCGGGCGCGATGGTCTGAAAGAGCGGGTCAAGGCGGCGGATCACCTGGTCCTCGCCACCGATCATGAGGCTGTAGCCGCGCTCGAGTCCCCAGACGCCGCCACTGGTACCGCAGTCCACGAAGTGCACTCCACGTTCTTTCAGTTCGCGAGCGCGGTCCACGTCATCTTGGTAGTACGAATTACCGCCGTCGATCACCACGTCGTCGGGGTCGAGGAAGGCCACCAGCGCTTCCAGGGTCTCGTGGGTGATCGCGGCGGGCAACATCAGCCAGATCGCGCGCGGCGTCTCGAGTTTGCTCACCAAGTCCTCGAGGGACGACGACCCCGTCACCCGCTCGCCGGCGAGAGACGTGACGGCTGTCTCGTTGACGTCGTAGACGACGCACGAGTGCCCGTCCATTACGACACGGCGCACGATGTTGGAACCCATTCGGCCGAGGCCGACCATTCCGAGCTGCATTGGTTTAGTCGTCGTCATCGTTACGTCCATTCTGCTTGAGTGAGCGGTAGTACGAGATCAGGGCGTTCGTCGAGGAGTCGTGCGCCAGGGAGCCGGTTGTCGCCGCCGTCAGTTCGGGGATGATCCCCGCCGCGAGCTGTTTGCCGAGCTCGACGCCCCACTGATCGAAGGAGTCGATGCCCCAGATGACGCCTTGGACGAAGACGGAGTGTTCGTAGAGTGCGACGAGAAGACCGAGGAACCTCGGGGAGAGTTCGTTCGCCAAGAGCACGTTCGAGGGGCGGTTACCCTCCATCACGCGCTGGAGGATCGCGCGCTCGTCGGCACCTTCGTCGCGCAGCTCCTGTTCCGTCTTGCCGAAGGCCAGCGCCTGCGCCTGGGCGAAGACGTTCGACATCAAGATGTCGTGATGGTCGCCGAGGGGATTGAGACTGTTGACGAAACCGATGAAGTCGACCGGAACCACCGACGTCCCTTGGTGGATCAACTGGTAGAAGCTGTGCTGGCCGTTCGTGCCCGGCTCACCCCAGTAGATCGGTCCCGTTTCGTAGTCGACGTGGTCACCGCTCAGGGTGACGTGCTTGCCGTTCGACTCCATCGTGAGTTGTTGGAGGTAGGCGGGAAGGCGGTGGAGGTACTGGTCGTAGGGCATCACGCCCACGCTCGAGAAACCCATGAAGTTGCGGTTCCATACGGCGAGGAGACCGAGCAGCATCGGTAGGTTCTCCTTTACGGGTGTCCGCGCAAAGTGCTCGTCCATGGCGTGCGAGCCGGCGAGCATCTCGTAGAAATTCGCTGGTCCTATCGCGATCATGGTGGAAAGGCCGATGGCGCTTTCCATCGAGTAGCGTCCACCCACCCAGTCCCAGAACTCGAACATGTTCGACACGTCGATGCCGAACGCCGCCACCTTCGCCGCGTTCGTCGACACCGCGACGAAGTGCTTCGCGACGGCGGCCTCGTCGCCCAGGTTGTCCACGAGCCACCGACGAGCGGACGCGGCGTTCGTGAGCGTTTCGAGCGTGCCAAAGGTCTTCGAGGAGATGATGAAGAGCGTCTCTTGCGCGTCGAGGTCGCGCACCGCCTCCACGAAGTCGGTGGCGTCGACGTTCGAGACGAAGCGAAAGTTGAGGTCACGCTGGGAGTAGTGGCGAAGCGCCTCGTAGCCCATCACCGGACCGAGGTCGGAACCGCCAATGCCGATATTCACGACATTCTTGATCGGGCGGTTCGTGTGACCACGCCACGCGCCGCTACGGATCCGATCGGCAAAGAGTGTCATTCGTTCGAGAACGGCGTGAACTTCAGCGACCACGTCAACGCCGTCCACGACGAGCGAGGCGCTTTTGGGCATTCGTAGGGCTACGTGTAAGACGGCTCGATCTTCTGACGTGTTGACGTGTTCACCGGCGAACATCGCGTGTCGCCGGCCTTCGACGTCACATTCCTGCGCCAGACGGGCGAGGAGCTCCACCGTCTCGTCGGTGATGAGGTTCTTCGAGTAGTCGAAATAGAGTCCCTCGACTTCGAGGTGTAGTCGCTCACCCCGTGTTGGATCGTCGTGAAAGAGCTCTCGAAGATGCCGCGCTTTCATCGCGCGACCATGCTCCACGAGCGCAATCCAGGCCGGACGTTGGGTTAGGGGTTCGCTGGTCATGGTGTCGTAATCTTCAAGACAAAACTAGCGCGAGGGTGAATTACTCAGTTCTCGAACGGTGTCGACGTGAGTCGGTGTGCGAGACCGCGTCGTGACGCCAATGACTGCGCGCGATCGCGATTGGCGTCGTCCTTTCTCTCGCGTCGCGTGACGTTGTCGCTCGTCAAGAGGTTTAGGTACTTTCGAGTTCGCGGCAAGTCCGCTCGACGTTCACGGCGCCGGGGATGCTTCAGCGGGCCAAAAGGTAGACTGGCACGTGACCGCATCGAATCCTCCCGCTCGTCGAGCGCCCCGAGACCGCAAATCTCCCCCGAGTGCTCGGCCCTCGTCGAGTTCACGAGCACCCGCTCGCGGGCCTAAAAGCTCCTCTGGCCAGGCCAAAGCATCTTCACCCCGAGGTGATCGCGCGACGAAGTCCGTGCGGCGTGCGAGCACGCGACGCGAGGACCCGCGCGCGAGTCAGTCAAGAGCTCCCTACGAGCGCTCACCCAAGAGCGCGGACGGGCGTACGGCGTCACGATCGACGTCCGGCGCCAAACGGCCCTCGAGAACGGACGGACCTTCGAGAGGTCCACGTGACGCCGAGAGTCGCAGCCCCAGGGAGTCACGTCCCTATCGCAAAACGAGCGACGACACGACGCCACGTCGTTCGTCACCGAGGGGTCCGGCTTCACGGGCCGCGCGCGAGGACGAAGCCCGCACGTCGAGAGAGCCCCGGACCTATCGAAAGGCGGGCGACGAGGTGTCGCCCCGTCGCTCCTCCACGCGAGGCCCTTCGCAACGTTCCGGTGCGGGCGCGCCGTCGAAGTACGGTCGCGCGCGAACATCCACCCTCACGCCCGAACAACGAAAGCGTCAAGAGGCCGGCGAGCGCGCTCGCGACAAGGGATGGGGGAGCGTCGCTCGAAAGGGCGCGATCAACCTCAACAGCACGGGACAGGAACTCGGCGACGCGAAGAGTCGTACGCGAACGCCCGACCCACTGGGCGCGTGGGAGTCAGTCGAGAGGCCACTCGCCCGTAGTGCCGCGCCGGCCAAGACCAAGAATCGCGCCAAGTACGCGCTACCCAGTGACGTGGCCGCTGATATCCGCAAGGCCTTCATCGGGACGGCCTACATGCGCGAGAAGATGGTCATCACGTTGACGCGCGCCGCTGAGGCGTACGACCGCCATCGCTACGAAGAGGCGTTGCGACTCGGTCGCGTCGTCGCCGACGCGACGCCCGGCGTCGCCGCGGTGCGCGAACTGGCCGGTCTCGGTGCCTACCGTGCGGAACGCTGGGCCATGGCGAAGATTCACTTGCGGGCGTACTTCACCATTACGGGCGATCCCGAGCACCTCCCGCTCGTCATGGACGCCGACCGCGCCAATCACCGCTACCGCGCGGTGGAAAAGACCTTCGAGGAGCTCCAGGAGAGTGAACCCACGGCCGAAGTCCTCGCTGAGGGTCGTATCGTGCAGGCAGCGACGTGGGCCGACCAGCGTCGCTACGACGAGGCGATCGAACTCCTCACGCGCGCGGGCGCCGCGAAGAATCTGCGCAACCCTTCGTATCGCCACGTACGTCTCTGGTACACCTTGGCGGACGTCTACGACCGCGCGGGTGACACCACGTCGGCTCGCGAGCTGTTCTCGCGCGTCGTCATCGCCGAACCCGACGCGTACGACGCTCGGGACCGACTGGCCGAACTCGGCGCCAGCGTTCCTAAGAAGAATCGCAAGCGTCGCGTCACGCCGACGTCGAAGAAGAAGGTCGACTAACTCATCGCCGCGACCGCGGCGTTGAGAGCGATGACCGGACCTCGCGTATCGCCCACGAGCCCGATCTGCATCTTGTTCATCATGTAGGCGACCGTCAGTCCGAGGTCTTGATCCATGATGACGAACGAGCCGCCGAACCCACCCCAGTAACACGACTTCGGCCCCACGTGCACGGTGCTACTCGCGAGTCCGTACCCCAGCCCGAAGTTGATGTCGAAGTCCAGCACTTCGTCGACGCCGCTCGTCTGCACTTGGAACACGCGGTCGCCCGTCGACTCGTTGAAGAAGCGGTGGCCGTTCGCGTGCCCGTTGTTCGCGATGATCTGTTGGATGAGGGCGACGGAGTGCGCGTTGCCGTGACCGTTCGCGGCGGGGATCTCGGCGCCTCGCCACCAACGATGACGCGGAACGTCCGCCTCGAGCACGGGCGACGTGAGGGTGCGACGGCGAATGGAGTCGCGCTCTGAAGGCACGTGCTCGATCTCGGTGGGAGCGATGACGACGCTGACACGATGCTCCTCAGTTTCGGGCAGTCCAATGAAGAAGTCGGCGCCCAGTACGTCCGTGACCTCGGTCTTCAGGAACTGTCCAATCGTCGTGCCCGTGATACGACGGACGACCTCGCCGATCAAGAAGCCTTGGGTGACCGCGTGATAGCCCGAGCGCGACCGATCGTCCCACCACGAGGCCTGAGCGGCGAGATCGTCGACGCAGAGATCCCAGTTGGCGAGGTCTTCCGCACGAACGGCGTTGCTCCAACCAGGAAGGCCCGCGGTGTGATTCATGAGATGGCGAACTTCGACGTCGCTCTTGCCGTTGGCGGCGAACTCCGGCCAGTACCGCGCGACGGGGGCGCTGAAGTCCAACTCACCTCGGTCCGAAAGCATCAACGCGACGAGGAAGGTCATGGTCTTCGTCGTCGACCACACGTTCACGAGCGTGTCGCGGTCCCACGGGACCGTCTTTGCGGCGTCGCGGTAGCCACCCCAAAGATCACATACCAACTCCTCGTGATGAAAGACCGCGATGGACGCGCCGACGTCGTCGCCGTTCGCGAGACTCGCTTCGAGGTTCTCTCGAAGGACGTCGAACTTCTCGGTCGCTGTTCCCTGAACGAGTGCCATTGCCACCCCACCTGCTAGCCGTCAACAAACCATAGGACGCTGGTTCCTCTCGAAGAAGACGACAGAGGAGCACGCTGGAACGCACGTGAAAGGCTTTGAGTAGTACCTTGTAACATTGGGCGATGGACATTGCCGCACTTCTTGGTGACGAAGCCTCGTCGCTACTCGATCATCGGGCCACCGCGTTTCCGAAGGAACTGCTCCACGTTCCCGGGCCGTCCTTCCTCGACGACGTCTTCACGATCAGTGACCGCTCGCCGACGGTGCTGCGCAACCTCGGCACCCTCTACAACCACGGTCGACTCGGTGGAACGGGCTACCTCTCGATCCTCCCGGTGGATCAAGGCATCGAACACTCCGCCGCCGCCAGTTTCGCGCCCAATCCCGAGTACTTCGATCCCGCGCGACTCATCGACCTCGCCATCGCGAGCGACTGCAGCGCCGTCGCCACCACGCTGGGCACGCTCGGCATCGTGTCGCGTCGCTACGTGCACCGCATTCCCTTCATCGTGAAGATCAACCACAACGACCTCCTGCGTTACCCCAACACCTTCGACCAGCAGTTCTTCGCCTCGGTGCAACAGGCTTCGGACCTCGGCGCCGTCGGCGTGGGCGCGACGGTCTACTTCGGCTCAGAAGGCTCGATCCACCAGATCGAAGAGGTGCGCGCCGCCTTCGCCGAAGCGCATCGTTTGGGCCTCTTCACCGTCCTGTGGTGCTACTTGCGCAACGACGCCTTCGTCAAAGACGGGGTCGACTACCACCTCAGCGCCGACCTCACGGGCCAGGCGAATCATCTGGGCGTGACGTTCGAAGCGGACATCATCAAGCAGAAGCAACCCGTCAACAACGGCGGCTACAACGCGATCAAGTTCGGAAAGACCGACCCTCGGGTCTACTCAGAACTCACGACCGACAACCCCATCGACCTCACGCGCTGGCAGGTCGTCAACTGCTACGCCGGTCGCATCGGTCTCATCAACTCCGGGGGAGAGTCGAAGGGTTCGGACGACTTGGCCGGGGTCGTTCGCACCGCGGTCATCAACAAGCGCGCTGGTGGTCAGGGCCTGATCGTTGGCCGCAAGGCGTTCCAGCGTCCCCTTGACGACGGCGCAGCGCTCGTGCACGCTGTCCAAGACGTCTTCTTGGACACGTCCATCACCGTCGCGTAGTTATACGCTCTCATCGTGAATGAGGATGAGGGGGACGCGGGGTGGTTCACGTGGCCCAACGCCATCACGTTGCTACGTCTCGCGCTGCTGCCCGTCTTCTTCTGGCTGCTCTTCGCCACTAATCACCGCGCCGTCGCGGCGTGGCTCCTCGCCTCGCTCGGAGCGACGGACTGGATCGACGGCTTCGTCGCCCGTCGCTGGCATCAGGTGTCGAACGTCGGAAAGATACTCGACCCGACAGCGGACCGAATCCTGGTGATCGGGGGACTCATCGCGGTCGCGGCGGCGAGCGGGGTGCCGTGGTGGTTCGCCCTCACGACCTTGGCGCGCGAACTGATCGTGTCGGTCCTCACCCTCGCGCTCGCCGCGCTCGGTGCCGCGCGCATCAACGTGTTGTGGGGGGGAAAGGTCTCTACGTTCGCCCTGATGACGAGCTTTCCACTTTTTCTGTTGACGACCAATCCCCACCACGCGTCACTGCAGCCCTGGCAGCACGACGCGCGCGACGCGTGTTGGGTCATTGGCGTGATGGGTCTCACGCTCTCGTGGCTCGTGCTCTTCGGCTACGTCCGGCCCGCGTTGGCGGCCCTTCGCACCGGGCGACAAGCCCGACGAATCTTGTAAGTTGGCCTTCATGCAGATACCCAGCGAACTTCGTTACTCCAGTGATCACGAGTGGGCCCAGCGCGAGGGTGATGACGTGCGCGTCGGCATCACCGACTACGCGCAAGACGCGCTCGGTGACGTCGTGTTCGTCGACCTACCCAAAGTCGGCGCGACCATCGAGAAGGGTGGCACCCTCGGTGAGGTCGAGTCGACGAAGTCGGTCTCCGAGATCTACGCGCCCGTCGCTGGAACCATCAAGGCAGTGAACGAAGCGCTGCGCACGTCGCCAGAATTCGTCAACAGTGATCCCTACGGCACGGGGTGGATCTGCGAGATTACGACGACTTCCAGCGACGACTTTGAGGCGCTGCTTGACGCGTCCGGTTACGAGGCGTTGACCACAAATTAGCCCCGACGGCGATTTCGAAAGTTCACTAGTGTGAAACTCGTGAACTGCCGTCGATGTGGAGAGATACTCAACGCCAACGCGAACTTTTGCTGGTCGTGCGGTGCTCCTCAACACGAAGCGACGTCACCGGAAACGATCGCTGTTCCCGTCGTCAGTACGCCCGACGCGATGCACCCTGACGCCAATCGGGGACCACTCGGTGACCATCGTGATGAGTTGGTGATCGCCGCGGGACCACAGGCCGGCACGAGGATCGAACTGACGACTGACGTCACGACGGTCGGACGACACGAAGCGAGCGACCTCTTGCTCGATGATGTTTCAGTCTCTCGTCATCACGCCGTCTTCACGCGAACCGCGAGCGGTCGCGTGACGCTTCGCGACTTGAACTCGTTGAACGGCACATACGTGAACGGCAAACGGGTCGAAGAGACGACGCTGCACTCGGCCGACGAGGTCCAGGTTGGCAAGTTCAAATTGGTGTTCTGGGAGGCGACACGATGAGCGTCAACCAAGGTTTCATGCGTATTGGCGAGGTCCACGCGCAACTTCGAAAGCTCTTTCCCGAGGTGGAACTTTCGAAGATCCGCTACTACGAGGACAAGGGACTGGTCCAACCGAGTAGAAGTCGTAAGGGCTACCGGCTCTACTCCGAACGCGACGTCGAATGTCTCCGTGAGGCGATTCGTCTCGCCCAAGAGGAGTTCGTCCCGCTTCGCGTGGTGCGACTGCGACTGATCGAGCAAGGTCTGCTCGTCCCGCCGAACGTCACGTCCACGACGCGTCAGATCGCGCGCGAAGTGGCGCCGAGTGCGGTGTCCGTTCCTGCGCCGGCGCCGAGTGCTCGTCCCGTACTCAGTGTCGTCGGTGACGAGGGCACTGAGTCGACCGCACCGGTGAAGGAGTACTTCAGCGCGAGCGAACTACTCGCGACGACTGGACTCGAACCCGACGAATTCAATCAGCTGCAGTCAATGGGTCTCGTCGCACCCGTCGTCGTTGACGGCGAGACCGTGTACGGAGCGCTCGACGTGCGCGTCGCTGCGCACGCACGAGCCTTACTTAGTCGTGGCGTGGACTCGCGCCTGCTCGGCTCGCTCCGTCGGGTCGCGGAACGTGAAGTGGGCGTCGTCGACGACCTGACGGCACCCCTACGACAGGGTGGCAAGGAATTTTCGCGCGACGAGGTCCTCGTCATCACCACTGACGTCGCGGGAGAAGTGGCCGCACTTCGCAGCGTTCTCGTTGAGCGCGAGCTGTTGATCTACCTACGCGACTAGACGACCACGCGCTGGGTGGTCGGGTCTAGGCTGGAACCATGATTGAGGTGGTTCTGCGAGCAGTTCGCGTCGACGTGGGTACGTCGACGCCACTGCTGTTATTGGAGGAAGTCGCCGGTGAACGAGTGCTGCCGATCTTCATCGGTGCGCCAGAAGCAGCCGCCATTGCGTACGCACTCCAGGGCGTCGAGTCACCGCGCCCCATGTCGCACGACCTCCTCGGTCACGTCATCAGCGCGCTCGGCGCGAAACTCTTCGCCGTCGAGATCACCGAACTCTCTGACAACACGTTCTTCGCCAGTCTTCGACTCGTGCGCAGTGGTCAAGAGATCACCGTGAGCTCACGGCCCAGTGACGCCGTTGCGCTCGCGCTTCGCGTCGGCGCGCCCATCCTCGTCAGTGACGACCTCATGGCCACCGAAGGCAAAGTGATGCAACTCACGTACGACGAAGACGACGAGGAGTACGTCGAACTCGACACACCCGATGAGGCTGATCTCGTCGAGCAATTGCGCGCGTTCCTCGACAACGTACGTCCCGAGGACTTTGGCACGTGAGACGAGGGCTCATATCGGTGGCCATATTCATCGCGTTCATTGCCATCTACACCCTTGGCAGACACGGTTTTGGCACGAGCACCACGACGACGACCACCACCACGACCTCACTAGCGACCACGACGACGACGCTGGCGAGTACCGCCTGCAGCGCGAACGACTTCTCCGGCGCGTACAACGAAGGTCAGGGCGCGGCCGGCACCGTTGAGGCGAGCGTCACCCTGACGAAGTCAACCGCTGGATCGTGCACGTTGAAGGGCTGGCCCCTCATGACGCTCCAGGACCGCCTCGGGGCCGTACTCAAGTCCACGCTCGTCGACGTCCCCTCGTCCGCTGACCGCCACCAGTTCAGCGGTGCCCAGGCCAATCACGCGCCGACGACGCTCACGTTGAACCAGAACTCAACGACGACGTTCTCCCTGGCGTACTCGGACGTACCCACGGGGGCGGCTGCGTGTGAGAGCGCGGTCACACTCAGCGTCCAGTTCGTCGCGAACGGCCCGGTCATCAACGTGACGCCGCCGTACCCGGTCCAGCCCTGCAACCAGGGCCAGATCTGGGTGAGCCCGTTCTACTAGATCATCACGGCGCGACGGCGTTGACGTCAACGAGTATCCGACCCCGCGTCGCGCCAGCCCGGACGTCGTCGAGCGCTTGTGGCAACTCGTAGAGGGAGACGACGCGGTCCACGAACGACGTGAAGTCCACCACCGACGCGATGTCGCCGAGGGCCCGCCAGACGCGCACGCGCGCGGCACTCGTCGCTTCGACCGCGTCGATGCCGATGAGCGTGACGGCGCGCGTGATGAAGGGATAGACGGTCGTGTCGAGCTCGGCACTCGCGACGAGCCCACTCGCCGCGACGCTCGCGCCGTAGCGCAGCGAACGAAGGATGTGTCCCAACGTCGCGCCGCCGACGCAGTCGATGGCGCCGTCCCAGCGCTCGGTGCCTAGGACGCGTTCGAGTCGGTCGCTGATCTCGTCGCGAGCAATAACCCGCGTCGCGCCGCGTTCGAGAAGCCACTCCGACGACTGAGGAGATCCCGTCGACGCGACGGGATCGTAGCCCTTACGCGCGAGGAAGGTCACGGCCTGAGAACCCACGCCGCCGGTCGCGCCCGTGACGAGTACTTGCTCGCCGAGCGCGAGTCCTCGATCCTCGAGGGCGAGCACGCTCGCCATGGCCGTGAAGCCCGCCGTGCCGATCACCATCGCGTCGAACGTGGACAAGGTTTCGGGCAGTTTCGAGAGGTAGCGAGACGGTGCGTACACCTCGGTCGCGAAGCCGCCGTCGCGCCCTACGCCCAGCGACCCTCCGTGCACGGCGACGCGGTCGCCTTCGGCGAAGTTCTCGTCGTGCGACGCGACGACGGTGCCCGCCGCGTCGACGCCTCCAACGAGTGAACTGACGCGCCGCACGCGACTCGGGGCGGCGGCGACCATGGCGTCCTTGAAGTTCACACTGGAGTAGTCGACGCGCACAAGGACGTCGTTGGGGTCCGCTGACGTCGGTGACTTGTCGCCAACCTCACAGGTCAGTTGTTCGTCTATTTCACTTATCACGAACGCTTTCACCGTCCCAGACTATTCATCGCGCTTTCGATCTCGGCGAAGGCAATACCATTCCCGGTGTGACTCGAATCGTGCTGAACGGCCATCCCACGTGGGCGCTGCTACCCAAGCACAAGGGAAAGACCATCGTCTTCTTGCACGGGGGACTCAGCAGTAGTGCGTCCCTCCTTCGTACGCTGGGGCCACCGCTCTCGAAGCGGTACGCGTTGGCGGCGTTCGATCGCCGAGGACACGGTCGAACGGCCGATACCGACGAGCCCTTCTCCGTCGACGCGATGGCGGACGAAACGATCGCGTTCCTGACGTCGCTCGATCGAAGGGTTTATCTCGTCGGACACTCTGACGGCGCCAACGTGGCGCTGCTCGTCGCGATTCGCCGGCCGGACCTGTTGAAGCGCGTCGTCGCCGTGGGCGCGAACTATCACTACGACGGCCTCGTGGCGATGGATGACTTCACGCCCGAGAGCGAAGGCTTCGCCGAGTTCGCGATGAAGTACGCGAAGCATTCGCCGGACGGCATCGACCACGCCGCCGTGGTGCTGAACAAATTCACGCAGATGGCGCACACGCAGTCGACGATGACGACGACCCAACTCGCGGGCATCTCGGTGCCTGTCCTCGTGCTCGTGGGCGACGACGACGTGGCACGACTCGGCCACACGGTCTCGCTCTACGAGTCGATTCCCGAGTCCCAGCTCGCGGTCGTGCCGGGCGCGTCGCACGCCGTATTGAAAGAACACACCAAGGAGTGCGTCCGATTCATCGAACGCTTCTTACTGGGTCCGGTGCCCCCCGTGACGAAGTACCCGCTTCGACGGGCCAAGAACCATCAATCGAAGTAGTTTGATCGCGGCGCCGCGTCGAGTGTTCAGTACACTTGACGTCATGTTGGCGCGTCTTTGGAACGTGCGCGATCACTTCATGATCTGGTGGACGTCGCTCGGCACTCTCACCGGAGACGGACTTCTCTACCTCCTCGCCGCGGCGTTCGCCCTCATGCTCGGCTGGACGTCGAGCCAACCGGCGCAGTGGCAGTGGGGCTACCTGAGCGTCGGTCCCTACCTGTTGGTCGCGATCGTCGCGCTGGTGCTTGGACGGCGCGCTTTTCGCCGAGAGCACCTCGTTCGGGTCGTCTTGCTTGGAACCGTCATGGTTGGAGTGGTCTTCATCCCGCTCGGACTCGAGACGCATTGGCGCCAAGCGCAGCCCGAGGTGGGCGTCATCGCGCGATCGGGGGCGCTGCTCAGCAAGGGTCTCGATCCCTACCATGCGTACAAAAAACATGGCGAGATCGTGAACGAGATCAAGGGACTGCCCGCCTTCGAGTCGTTCTTCCCATACTTTCCCCTCATGGGCGTGTTCGGCCTCCCGTCCGCCGACACGAAGCTGAGCAAGGGTCTCACCGACGCGCGGATCGTGATGACGCTCATGACACTTCTCGCCAGTGGTTGGGCGCTCGCGCTCCTTCGCCTGTCGAAATCACAGAAGCTTCGCGTGGCCCAAGTACTCATCGCGCTTCCTACCGGTGCACTCTTCCTCTCGACGGGTGGTGACGACATGCCCATCCTCGCGTTGCTGTTGTTGGGCGTCGCGGCGTTGCAGCGACGACAGACGAACTTGGCTGGCATCAGTTTCGGACTCGCCGCGGCGATGAAGTTGACGGCGTGGCCCCTCGCGGCGGGCGCTTTGTTAGTCACCCGGAATCCGGAGGGTCGAAGTACGTGGCGACGGTTGCTGGTGTGGATCGGGGCCATCGTGCTCGTGACGACGGTGCCCTTCGTCCTGAAGGCACCGGCCGCCTTCATGTCGAACGTCTTCGCGTTCCCGCTCGATCTCGCGGGTGTCTCCTCTCCGGCCGCCAGCGCACTGCCCGGTCATATCCTCACGACGTGGGCCCCCGTCCTCGGGCACTTCCTCGCGCCATTGGCGCTCTTGATCGGTGGGTACTTCGTGACGAAGTACGCGCGGGCCCACTGGCCGCTCACGCTCTCACAGCTTCTCGGCGTCTTGTGCGTCGTCTTCACCGTGATGATGTGCGTCGCTACGGCGACGCGCGCGGGCTACGTCATCTATCCCCTCAACTTCGCCCTCTGGGCCGTGGTCACGCAAGAGAAGAAAGTCGAAGCGCCCGTACTCGTGGCGCAGGTTAGCTAGACCGTTTCGGAGTTCTGGTAGATCTGGAAGGTCCACTGGACGGACGAGGCAGTGGCTTTGGTGACGGTGACGCCGACCTCCCAGTAGAAGCCGTCGGTGCCCGCCTTTTGAAAGAGCGACTGGGCGTCGCCGTTACTCGCGCCCTTGGAGAAGAGACTCCAACCCCGCGCTTCGAGTTGGGCGTTGAAGAAGCCAATGAGTGAGGCGGAACTTGCGTGGGTGGTCGTCATGGGCTGGGTGCAGTCGAAGTCGCCCGCCCCGAGGTTGGGCGTGGTGGCGCCAGCGCGCGTGACCGTGCCGACGGGTACGAGGAAAGCGTCGTCGATGTTCGTGGGGACTTCTTGGCCCTGTCGACAGTACGTGAGAGCCGGACCCGGCGTGAGGTCGCGCTTCAATCCTCCGACGACGACGGGCGTCTTCGCGGCGGAGAGCTTGGTGACGCCCTGGTTAGCCATGAGGTTGATGACCATGAAGACCACCAACATGATGACCGCGACGCCGAGGACGGCGGCCGCTGGCCACAGACTGGTCGTGGTCGTTAAAGGGGCCTTCGGCTCATCGCTCACTCACCCCATCCTAAATGGTCGATGGGTCCACGCCCTTCGCCCAGGCGCCACGACGACGCGCCCGCAAGGGCCGCGAGGACGAAGGATTTGGCGTCGCGCGTGGCGTCGGGGACGTCGCGACCGAGGCCAAGTCCCGCGGCGATGGCTGACGAGAGCGAGCACCCCGTGCCGTGATCGTTGCGCGTGTCGACGCGTGGACCGTCGAAGACGACGAGACCGTCGAGACTGACCAACAGATCAGGCGCTCGCTCGACGTTAGAGGCGTTGGAGGAGTGTCCACCCTTCACGAGGACGTAGCGAGGTCCGAAGGCGAGGAGCGTTCTCGCGAGTGCGGCGACGTCGTCGAGGTTCGAGACGTCGCCGACGTCGACGCCACAGAGCACTGCGGCCTCGCGGAGGTTGGGCGTCACGACCTCCGCGAGCGGGAACAGCTCGTCTCGATACGCTTGGACGCCGCCGTCGGCCATCAGGACGTGACCACTCGTCGAGACCAAGACGGGATCGACAACGAGGTGAGGGAGGAGCCCTTCGCGCGCAAGGGCGGCCACGCGTTCGACGGTGCTCGCCTGGGCGAGCATGCCCGTCTTCGTGGCGACGACGTCAAAGTCGGAGGTCACCGAGCGCACTTGGGCTTCGACGAGGTCAGGATGAAGCGTCTGCACGTGGCTCACGCCGAGGGTGTTCTGGGCGGTGATCGCCGTCAACGCCGTCGTCGCGTGCACGCCAAAGGCACTGAAGGTTCTGATGTCGGCCTGGATACCGGCACCCCCACCGGAGTCCGATCCGGCTATCGACAGAGCGGTGATCGGTTGCACCCTCCAACCCTAGTTATCGACGTTGGTTAGTACGCTGGAACGGTGCACGAGATCTTCGAAGTCGGATCGTTTCACTCGACGTCGCGACTCGTCGTGGGTACCGGCGGCTTTCGATCCATGGACGTGTTGGAGGCGTCGATACTGGCGTCGGAGTCGACCATCGCGACGGTGGCATTGCGTCGGGTGGACCCGAACGTCGAAGGTTCGATCTACGACCTCTTGAAGCGACTCGACGTGACGCTGTTGCCGAACACCGCCGGCTGCTACAGCGCGGAGGAGGCCGTGAAGGTCGCCGAACTCGCGCGCGAAGCGTTCTCGACCCCGTTGATCAAGCTCGAGGTGATCGGCGACGACCTCACGCTGCTGCCCGACACCACCGAGACGCTCGCCGCCGCGCGCGAGCTCGTTCGACGTGGCTTCGAGGTCTGGGCCTACACCTCGGACGATTTCATCGTCGCCCAGCGCCTCGAGCAGTTGGGCTGCGTCGCGGTGATGCCCCTCGGATCGCCCATCGGATCGGGACTCGGCATCCTCAATCCCCACGCCCTCTCGTTGATCACCGATCGCGTGCAGGTGCCCGTCCTGCTCGACGCCGGGGTCGGCACGGCCTCCGACGCCGCGTTGGCGATGGAACTCGGCTGTGACGGCGTACTCGCCGCGTCGGCCATGAACAGGGCCCTCGAGCCCGTCTTGATGGCCGAAGCTCTCAAAGGGGCCGTCAAGGCTGGGTATTTGGCCCGCCGTGCGGGCCGCATTCCTACCCGGCTGCACGCCGAGGCGTCGTCGCCGGCACTTGGTCGACCCGACCTCTTTGCCGGATAAGCAAAACTAACTACATCTATGTAGTCCGCCGGGCTAGGCTGGCCAGACCTCGGTCGGGGAGGACAACGAGTGACTGATACTGCGACTTTTGGCTATAGCGGACCGACGGTGTGTCGCCTTACGGGCGTGACGTACCGTCAGTTGGACTACTGGGCGCGAACGTCACTGGTCACGCCTTCGATCACGCCCGCCACGGGCAGTGGCTCGAAGCGCGCGTACTCCTACGGCGACGTCCTCGAAGTCAAGGTCATCAAATCTCTTCTCAACTCTGGCGTCTCGCTCGCGCGCGCGCGTCAAGCCGTCGAATGTCTTCGTCGCTCCCTCGGGGTCGATCTCGCGTCGAGCAGTCTCGTGCTGTCGGACGCGGGGTCCGTACTCGCGCACGACGACGGCGAACTCGTTGACCTGCTGCGTGGTGGTCAAGGAGTCTTCAACATCGTCCCTCTCGCAAAGGTGGTCGCCGAACTGCGAGCCACGTTGCGTCAAGCAGAAGTTGCTACGTCGGAGAAGGGGGCCGCCACGGCGTGACTCCATCGACGTTGAGCGACGACGCCCGTCGTCGCCACCCGAGCGCGGTACCTACCCTCGATCAATCGTTCGCCCACCCGAGTGAGAGACTCTTCTCTCAGTTGTTGACCCTGTACGGGCACCCTTGGATCTACGAACCACTCGAATTCCCTCTCGCCTGGAACGACCACGGCGTCCCGACGCGCGGTTTTCGTCCGGACTTCTTCCTTCCCGCGCAACGACTCTTCATCGAACTCACCGTCCTCGAGCAACGACTCGTGACGAAGAAGAACAAAAAGGTCCGACGCTTTCGCGAACTCTATCCCGAGATCCCACTGCTCGTCGTGTACCAGCGGGACTACCACGAACTGCTTCGTCACCACGATCTGCGCGTCATCGACGGACGAGCGGCGTAGGACACCGTGAGCGATCGCCGGCCGTTCCTTTACGACCTCCACGTCGAGCTCGGCGCGAAGATCGTCCCTTTCGGTGGTTGGGAGATGCCCCTGCAGTACCAGACGGGCACCGTCGTCGAACACCTCGCCTGTCGTCGCGACGCCGTCGTCTTTGACGTGAGCCACCTCGGCACGGTGCGCTGTGACGGCGACTCGATGTTCGACGCGTTGCAGACGACGTTAACCAACGACCTGAAGAAGATCGCGCCCGGTCGGGCCCAGTACACGCACCTGCTCACTGACAATGGCCTCGTCGTCGACGACATCATCGTCTGGTGGGTGAGTGAGAACGAGTTCGACGTCATGCCCAACGCGTCCAACACCTCGGGCGTCACGTCGGCGCTGCCCGGGCGCGACGTCACCGGTGAGCGCTGTGTCCTCGCCGTTCAAGGTCCCAACGCCCGCTCCAAGGTCGCCGTCGTCGACCCGCGTTTCGCTGAAGTGGGCCGTTTTCGGGTCGACCGATTCGACTACGAAGGCGTGGAAGTGCGCGTCGCGGGCACGGGCTACACGGGCGAAGCGGGTCTCGAGATCGCCGCCCCCAATGAGGTAGCCGAAAAGATCTTCCGCGCACTGGTCGCCGCGGACGTGACGCCAGCGGGACTCGGCGCGCGTGACACGTTGCGCCTCGAAGCGGCCCTACCGCTGTACGGACACGAACTCTCGCTGTCGTCGACGACACTTGAAGCGGGTCTCGGCTGGGTGTTGGGTTGGCAGAAAGAGACGTTCAAGGGACGTGGCGCGGTCGAGCGCGAACGTGAACGCGGCGTCGCGCGACTGCTGAAGGGCGTCGCGACGCCTGGACGACAGCCACTTCGCGACGGCGGCGAGGTCTTCGTCGACGGCGTGCACGTAGGTCTACTCACGTCGGGTAACTTCTCTCCCGTGCTTGAACACGGAATTGGGATGGGACTACTTTCACCCGAACTCGAAGAAGGAACCGACGTCACCGTCGTGCTGCGTGGTCGTGAGATCGCCGCGTCGGTGACGGCCCTGCCGTTCATTCAAAAGGTCGTCTGAGATGGCTGACTACCTCCCGCACACTGACGATGACGTCTCGTCGATGTTGACGTTCCTCGGCATGGCGTCGCTTGACGATCTCTTTGCGCATATTCCTGGGGCCATTCGCCTCGTCAACGGGCTTGATCTCGCCGACGGATTGAGTGAACCCGACGTGGCGGCGATCTTCGCGGGGTACACGAGCGCCAACAAGGCCAAGGCCACCGCGATGACCTGTTTCGCCGGCGGCGGCGCGTACGACCACGAAGTGCCCGCCGTCGTGAAGATGCTCTCGAACCGCTCGGAGTTCGTCACGGCCTACACGCCCTACCAGCCCGAGGTCGCCCAAGGTGTCCTGCAGGCCATCTTCGAGTACCAGACCCTGGTGGCGCGACTCAGTGGACTCGAGATTCCGAACGCCTCGCTCTACGACGCGGCCACCGCCCTCGTTGAAGCACTCAACATGGCCCATGGTGCCACGGGCCGCCAGAAGATGGTGATCTCCTCGGGCGTCCATCCTCACTGGCGCGAAGTTGCGCGCACGTTCGCTCGTGGTACCGGCCACGAGATCGTGGAAGTCCCCCTACGTGACGGCGTCACCGATTGGGCAAGCGTCGACGTGAGTGGCGCGGCCGCGGTCGTGGCCGCGTACCCGAACTACCTCGGGGTGCTCGAGGACTTGAGCGTCGCAAAAGAACTAGCGACCCAGAACGACGCACTCTTCGTCATCGGTGCGGACCCGGTCGCCGCCGGAGTGCTGAAGACCGCCGGCCAGTGGGGTGCGGACGTGTTCGTGGGTGAAGGTCAGGCCTTTGGCACGCCGCTCTCCTTCGGTGGCCCGTACCTCGGACTCTTCGCGTGCACGCTCGCACAAGTGCGCCGCTTGCCCGGGCGCATCGTGGGCGAGACGGTGGACTCGAGTGACCGTCGCGCGTTCGTTACGACGCTGCGCGCGCGCGAACAAGACATCCGCCGGGAGAAGGCGACCTCGAACGTCTGCACCAATCAGACGTTGATGGCGGTCACCGCGGCGATTCAGCTGGGCTGGCTCGGTACGCACGGACTGCGTGAGGTGGCGACGCGCTGCGCTCAAGGGGCGCACTATCTCTACGAGCAACTTCTCGCCCTCGAGGGCGTCACGGCCCTGTCGACACAGCCGTTCTTTCGCGAGTTCGCCGTGCGCCTGGCGAAGCCAGCCGACCAAGTCATCGCGTCGATGGCCGAGAGCAACGTGCTCGCGGGACTCTCCGTGAGTGCGCTGAGTGGCGGCGAGGACCCCTCGATTGACCGTGATATCGACCACGTGCTGCTCGTCACGGTCACGGAGCGCAGAACGAAGGACGAGATCGATCACTACGTCAACGTGCTTCGAGAGGCGTTGACCCGATGAGCAGCGCCCCTTTTTCTGGAGGACGGGCCGCGTCGGCACCGCTGATGGGGCACGAGACGGAGCCCACGCTCTTTGAGATGTCGGTGGCGAACCGTTCGGCCTACCAACTGCGCACGACCGGGGTGTCCGCGACCGCTCTCGGTGAACTCGTGCCAGCGGCGCATCTCAATCCTGACGTCGTTCCCATCGCCGAAGTGTCCGAGCGAGACCTCGTCGCGCACTTCACGCGGCTGTCGCATCGACAGTTCTCCGTCGACCTCGGGATGTACCCACTCGGATCGTGCACGATGAAGTACAACCCGAAGTTCTGTGACGCCATCGCGGCCGATCCCGGTCTCAACGCCGTGCACCCCGGCACCCCGGCGTCACTCAGCCAAGGTTGGCTCGAGATCATGGTGACGCTCGAAGAGAAGCTCTGCGCCATCACCGGCATGAGCGCCGCGACGCTGCAACCGGCCGCGGGCGCGGCGGGCGAGCTCACTGGTCTACTCCTGATGCGCGCCTATCACGAAGCGAACGGCGATGACCGTCGACGGATCTTGATTCCGGACTCCGCGCACGGCACGAACCCCGCGTCCGTGACACTCGGCGGTTACCAGGTCACGACCGTGCCGTCGAACGATCGCGGACTCGTCGACCTCGAAGCGCTCAAATCGGCGCTCGGGCCGGACGTCGCGGGCATCATGCTCACCAATCCCAACACCGTCGGACTCTTCGAGGAGGAGATCACCGAGATCGCGAAGGCCGTACACGACGTCGGTGGTCTGTTGTACTACGACGGGGCGAACTTGAACGCGATCTTGGGCGCCGTTCGTCCGGGCGACATGGGCTTTGACATCGTGCACATGAACTTGCATAAGACGTTCGCGACGCCCCACGGTGGCGGGGGACCGGGCGCCGGTCCGGTCGCGGTGGCGCCGCGTTTGGTGGAGTTCCTTCCCGGACCACGAGCGACGCGCGTCGGTGACGGGTACTTCGATTGGGTCACGCCACCGCGCTCCATCGGTCGCGTGCACGGTTGGCACGGCAACGCGCTCGTACTCGCGAGGGCGCTCGCGTACATTGACGTCCACGGGGGAGACGGACTGACCCGCGTCGCCCGACACGCCGTCTTGAACGCGAACTGGCTGCGCCATCGCTTGCGAGACATCCTTCCCGCCGCGTACGACCGGGTCTGCATGCACGAGTGCACGCTCACGGCGACGCCGCTCAAGAACAAATACGGCGTGCGCGGACTCGACGTGGCGAAGGCACTCCTCGAAGAGGGATTCCATTCGCCCACGGTGTACTTCCCGTTGATCGTGGAAGAGGCACTGATGTTCGAACCGACGGAGACAGAGAGCGTACAAACGCTCGAGTCACTCGCACAAGCTCTCGAACGTATCGCCCAGCGAGCGCAGGATGACCCTGATTCGCTACGTCGCGCACCACAAAGCACGCCGGTGTCGCGAGTGGACGAAGCCCGCGCGGCGCGCCAGTTGATAGCAACCGCTGACGCCATCCGCTGAGCGCAGACTTACGCGAAGTTCGCTCGAGTTCGCTAGAAGCGAGGACTCCTGAGTGAACGGGAGTCGAAATCGACTCGCAACACCAGATCCAGCGTCCTCGTATTGATTCGAACTGATTTCCCTTCGCCCGAAGGGGTTTTGAAATCCCCACCACAAAGAATCCGATTACTGTCGATTTTGCCGCATCCCGTACGTCGGTATCCGTGAAGTTCGAGATACGGACCTCACAGAGGAGAAGTGACATGTCAGAGTACCTAGTCCTGATTTACTCAGATGAGTCAGCGTGGGAGAATCTGGACCAAGACGGCGCTGGAAACATGATGGCCAAGATGACCGACGAGCACCGCGTGTTCGGCGAGACCAATGGGTCAGCCCTTCGTGGTGGGAACGCACTGCAGGGAACGTCGAGCGCCACGTCGCTGCGCCGTGACGCCACCGGCAAGCTCGTCGTCACCGACGGCGCGTTCGCCGAAACCAAAGAAGCGCTTGGTGGTTACTACCTGATCGAGGCGTCGGATCTCGACGAAGCGATAGCCGTGGCGAGCCAAGTGCCAGCCCCGTACGGCGGCGTCGAAGTACGCCCGATCAGAGTCTTCGACTGATAAGCGATTCTCGTCCCGTCGATGTCGAGGCCGCAGTCGCCGAGGCGTGTCGAAGCGAGTGGGCATTCGTACTCGCTGCGACCATTCGGGTCACCGGCGACATCGGCGTGGCCGAGGAGTGTGTTCAAGACGCGTTCGCGCGGGCGCTGAGCGCCTGGCCAAAGAGCGGGATTCCGCGTAAGCCGGGAGCGTGGCTCACCACGGTCGCCCGGAGGCGCGCTATCGACACGCTTCGACGTGCGACGTCGCAGAGGCTCGCAATGACGAAACTCATCGAGCCACCGGAATCTGAATTCCCAAGTGACGCGGACGTACCAGACGTGGCCGACGAGCGTCTTCGACTTATCTTTACGTGTTGTCACCCTGCACTCTCGCCTGAGACACAAGTAGCACTCTCGCTTCGGTTGCTTTGTGGACTCACGACGTCAGAGGTCGCTCGGGCGTTTTTGGTCACCGAACCAACGATGGCCGCTCGGATCACGCGCGGCAAGAAGAAGATCGCGGCGACGAACATCCCGTACAGGGTGCCCTCGGCCGACGAACTTCCCACCCGCGTCGATGCCGTGTTGTCGGCGATTCACCTCGTCTTCACGGCAGGGCACACCGCACCGTCGGGGGCCGACCTGATGCGTCGTGACTTAGTCGAACGCTCTCTCGATCTCGCTCGGCTGCTGCGCAAACTCCTACCCGACAACGGCGAAGTAACGGGACTCTTAGCCCTCATTCTCCTCACGGACGCTCGTCGCTTGACCCGTACGGACGGCGGCGGCGCGTTACTGCTACTTTCGGAACAAGACCGCGCACAGTGGGATAGCGAAGCGATCGCCGAGGGAGTGTCACTCGTTCGCGAGGCGTTGCGTTTGAAGTCCGCCGGTCGCTTTGCGTTGATGGCAGCCGTCGCGGCGAATCACGCCCAAGCACCTTCGTGGGAGGACACGGACTGGCGAGAGATAGTCGCCCTTTACGACGTCTTGCTGATCGAGTGGCCCTCACCAGTTGTCGCCCTCAACCGTTCGGTGGCGGTCGGCATCGCTGACGGACCCGAAGCTGGACTCGCGGCGCTCTCTGCACTGAGCGATGACGGCCAACTGCTCGGCTACAACTATCTCGCCAGCACGAAGGCGGACTTCCTTCGCCAACTCGGTCGAAAGGAAGAGGCTCGACGTTCGTATCAAGAGGCGCTGGAGTTGTCAGAGAATGACGTCGAGCGGGCCTTTCTCGTCAGTCGCCTACGCGAACTCGACGACTGAATCGTCCCCACGGACAACGATTGGCTTAGTCACCGAAGGGCTTCGTGGCACAATGGGCACGTGTACGTTCCTCCTAAGCACGCGGTCGACGGCGACGGCGCCTGGGAGATCGTTGAAGACGCCGGCGCCGGCAATCTCGTCATCGCTTCCCCAAAAGGACTTATGAGCGTCTTCGTCCCTGTCGTCGTGAGTGATGACCGGCGAACGTTGACGTCACACCTCGCCAAAGCCAACCCGTGGTGGCGAGAAGTGAAGGCAGGTGACGAGGTTCTTGCGCTCTTCTTGACGGCGAGCGCGTACATCACCCCGACTTACTATCCGAGTCGGATCGAGAGTCCCAACGTGGTTCCGACGTGGAACTACGTCGCAGCGGAAGTTCGCGGTCGCGTGCGGCTGCAGGAAGGACCTGAATGGAAGTTGAATCAAGTTAGGGCCGTCACGAGGCGGTTCGAACATGGTCGCGACCCCGAGTGGCGCGTAGACGACCTAGACGAGACGTACCGCGAGAAACAGTTGACGGCGATCGTCGGCATCGAGATCGACGTCATCTCGATTGAAGGAAAAGCAAAACTCTCGCAGAATCGACCGGCCGAGGATCAGCAAAGCGTCCAGCGCAACCTGGAGGATGGATCGCTCGCGGAGCGCAACGTCGCCACTCGAATGGAATTGACGAACTAATTCTCTTGGTCACTATCTGCTTTAAGCCGGACGCCGAGCGATGAATGTCCGGGGACGCCTTACAGAGATTTCAGAGGAGCTAGCGTGACACGGTACAAACGTCCTCCGGCACTCGTTGCCGCTGAACTCGGCGCCTACGCCTCACTGTACGGAGCGTCGGTACGAGAGATGGACCGAACGGTCGCCGCCTCACCGGAACCCGATGACTTGATCGACCTCACGCACGGCGACACGCGAGCGTTTCTGTCGCCCTCGACTGCCCGTACGGACTTTGAGGCCGCCGTGGTGGACAACACCGAGGCGTACTCCGCCTATCGAGGGAGTGCCACGGTCCGCAGTCTCTTGGTCCCACGACTCGGCACGTTGCTCGGACGCGAAGTCGATCCCGCGAGTGAGTTGATTCTGACGCCGGGAACGCAAGGCGGTCTGTTCACGTCGTTGTCGGCGCTGGTGGCGCCTGGTGACGTCGTAGCGTTCCCGTCGAAGGAATACTTCATGGACGAGCGGATCTGTGCGTACTTGGGAGCGAAAGCTCATCGAGTCGCACTGCACCAAAGTGCGCGGGGCATTGTGACGATCGATCTGGCTGACCTCGAGGCAGCGGCTCGAAGCGGAGCACGCGGCATCGTTCTCTCACACCCGAACAATCCGACGGGCGGCATCTACGCACGAGAGACCGCCGAACGTCTGGCCACGTGGATCGTCGCGAACGACATGTGGGCAGTGGTCGACCAGCTCTACTGCCGTCTCGTCTTCGACGAGAACGAGTTCGTCCATATAGGTTCGTTGCCGGGCATGGCCGAACGCACCGTGACACTGCTCGGACCCTCAAAGACTGAATCGATGAGCGGTTATCGACTTGGCGCGGCCGTCGGCCCACGCGACGTCATCGAGGCAATGGAGCAGGTGGTTTCACTCGCGTCACTTCGGACCGCCGGATACTCTCAGCACGCCCTCCGACACTGGATGGACAACGACTCATCGTGGCTGGCCGAACGAATAGTGGCCCATCAGAAGATTCGTGACTTTCTCGTCGATTCGTTGATGAATGTTCCCGGAATGAAGGTGTCGTCCCCAGCGGGAAGTTCCTACGTCTTCCCAGACGCCAGCGATAGCCCCTGGTCATCTCATCATGGCTCGAACGACGATTACCGGTTGGCGATGGCGCTGAAAAGGAATGGCGTCTTGATCAGTCCTGGCTACCAGTTCGGAATGGATGGGCGCGGCCACTTCCGCATCAACTTTTCTCAGGACTTCGATCGTCTCTCGGTCGCATGTAGTCGAATTCAAGAGGTGCTATCCAATTCCTGAAAGCCTTACAAGATCTTTCTCAGGTAAACGGCGGACTCTTCGAAGCCGATGGCCAAGTAAAAGGAAGCAGCCCGTCGCGTAGCGAGGGCAATCAACTTGGCGCCTCGACTTCTTGCCCATGCCTCGAAGTCGCGTTCCAGTGCAAAGCCAACTCCTCCGTGTCGCGAAAAGTCGGCCACGTACATTTCCTCAATCCAGCCAACTGGACCATTCGCAAAGAATGCGTCGTGAATGAAACCCAGCAAGTAGCCATTGATTGCTCCTCGTTCGTCAACGGAAGCGAGAATGCGGGTGTCTTCGTCATTAATCACGCGTTCGAAGATCACAGTGAATGCATCAGGGTCAATCGAGAACGTCGTCGCAAGCAAACTTGCCAACGATTCAACCGAAAGTGCATCGGCTACCGTTGCTCGACGGACGGATACGCCGCTCTGATCCATGGATTGAATCTCGTGACACGAAGAATCACGCACCGTCTGGAACTCGATCCAAACAATTTGTAACCACTCACGTTTGCGGTTTTGAAGACGAAAAGATCTAGCACCGGAGAAATGAAATGAGAGAAATGCTCTCGCGTCATTGACACTTGAGCGACACCTCGCACATGGGTGCTCGTGTTAGAAATCGTGCATGGCGAATTCACCGACGCGGCTCGTGCTCATTTGCGGGCTTCCAGCTTCGGGCAAATCAACACTCGCTCGCCAACTCGCGATCCAAATCTCCGCCTTGAGATTGGACAAGGACGAGTGGGTGATTCAACTGGGTGCCGATTTGTGGGATGAAGAATTCCGAACGCGTCTTGAGCACCAACTGTGGGTTCTTACTCAAGATCTTCTCGCCCGGGGCCAGAGCGTGATTTTGGAGTGGGGCCACTGGGCCAGAGTTGAACGGGACGAGAAACGGCTCGCTGCGCGAAGTTTGGGTATCGCTGTCGAACTGCATTACCTCGAGGTGCCCTTGGACGAGTTAATAGAGCGTGCGAAACGTCGCAATGCGTCGGACGATTGGACAGCTTCGCCAATGACGCGGTCCCATTTTGAAGTGTGGTCAACGACATTTCAACCTCCCGACGAGGATGAAATCGGACTTTTCGACAAGATCGCTATCGAAGGTTGATCTGAGGATGACTCGAACACAAAAGCAAACTGCTCTGCGAGAGTGGTGACGTGGACAACGGGCTTTGGCTGATTGTCGGTGTGCAAGCGGCCGGTAAGTCGACAGTGTCTGATCTTCTCGCTCGAGAATTTGAGCATGGCGTGCACATTCGTGGTGGTCAGTTTTATCGCTGGGCCGTAAGCGGCTGGATTCACCCTGCTACCGAACTCTCTGATGAGGCAAGGAGACTCTTAGACCTTCGCTACCGCCTTTCGGCCCAGGCGGCACATGAATATTGCCTCGCCGGATTTACGACCGTGGTCCAGGACAACATCTTCGGCGACGACGTCCCAACCTGGCTCAAACGGGCAGCAGTTCAACCTTCTCGCCTCGTCGTTTTGCGACCTTCGGTATCAATTGTGAAGGAGCGAGATCAAAAAAGGTTGAGAGCGCTCGGCAAAGTCGCATATCGACCCGGCGAAATGAATGTCGAACAACTCGATGCGCTCGTCGCGGCAACGCCACGAATTGGCCTTTGGCTCGATTCATCAAACCAGACGCCGGCGCAGACCGTCAGCGAAATATTGTCAAGACGTGACGAAGCGGTTGTAGGTCCTTTTTGACGAACTCCTCCCGGGCGTCGGAAAGACGACGCAAACGGTTTCGCCTCTAAATATTGTCCGGAAGGACCTAAAAGTGGGATCGAAGGGTTAGGTGTCTTCGTCGAGGGCCGCACTGCTGACTTGCTTCAAAACAAGTCGAAGAAGTCGGGCGAGTTCGTGCTGTTCGGCCAATGTCAACGCACTCACCGCGAGAGTCTCGTGGGTATTGAACTCAGGGAATACCTGTTCAATCAGCCGTACTCCGGCCTTGGTGAGGCCAATCGAAACTCGTCGTCGGTCGTCACGGTGAGGAATTCGTTTGATCAGTTTTCGCGCCTGCAGCGTCTTCATGACGCCGGTCAACGTGCCCTTCGTGATCCCGGCTTCGGACGCAACGTGACCGGTCTCTTGTTCACCCCAGATCCACAGAACCCACAGGACCGTGAAGGCCACCCAGCTGAGGTCATAGTCGGCCAATAAGGAGCGCTCCATGTGATTACGGACCGCCGAACCGGCGCGATAGATGTTGGAGATCGCGCTCATCGCGGTGAAGTCAAGTTCGTGGTCGTCGAGGCGTGCGCGAATGTCGCGTTCCGCCTGCGAGACGACGGTGGCTTTCGAGCTGGCGATTCGACGTGACACGACTAGTCCTCGAGAGTGGTGCCACCGTTGAAAGTGGTCCCAACGGATCGGAAGTAGCCGCCAAGAATCTCTCGGGGGACTAATGCGCGCAACTCCTCGGTGGGGGAGTCGAAGAGTTCCAGCGTCGCGGTTCCTCCGTACGAAGGACCGAGGTCGAGGTCCACGCCGGACATGGTGACGACGTCACTCAGGGCGTCTTGATCGTCCATCTCGACGCGGGGGAACCAACGGTGATGAAGCATCGCGTGACCGTTGACGAATCCACCCGTCTCACTCTCACCGGTGAGCGTCACGGTCGCTTGCGCGAGACGTCGGTCGCCCGCGGCGAGCGTCATGCCGAACGATCCTCCAACTTCCAGTCGAGGTCCGGCTCGCCCGTGCGTGACGGGTCTTGTCTGGTGTATCGAGCCGAGCTTTTTCGGGTACCCCTGGATCTGCCCACGTACGAGCGCAAAATCTTTGTCGACCCAGATGAACAGACACCGGCTGTAGAGGCGATCCTGGTAACGACAGCGCACGACGACGAACGCCTCTTTGTACTGAGCGCGCACCGGATCGAGTAACTCGGCTCCATCGTCGCCACAGCTCTGCCAGTCGGCCCAGATGAAGGCAACGGCCCCAGGGTCCTCGTCTTCGTGGGCAAGTGCAACGTCGTCGGGTAAGAGCGCCGCGATCGCCGAAGGGTCCGTCCGGTACTCGACCGTGAGGAGATCTCCCGAGTAGTGCCACGGCGTTGGAGGCAATAGTGACGCGCGACCGCTCGCGGTCCGGGGGTAGGGGAGGCCACGAAGGCTCACGCTGATGCTCCTGTCCATCCGTTGTCGGGTCTATCGAACCATACGTGAACTTGCCCGGTACCAATCGAGTTTTCGTAGTCCGAATACAGACGGCCCGGCGCGACGCACTCTCGGCCGCCGAGGGCGGCGACCATCATTTGGTAGTGCGCGAAGCGGCCTTCGGGTTTGACCTTGAAGAACTCTGCGAAGTTGTCGATCACGTTCGCGTGGTCGCCACGGAGCCACGCGTCGATGACCTGATGATCCGCGACGCGAGCCTCTTCCGAGAAGATGTGCTCTTCACCGGCGGCTTCGTGACTTCGCAGCGTTCGCAGTGTGTGAAAGGTGTGACTGAGGGCGCCCGACGCGATGAGGACGACTCGACGATCGCTCTGTTCGATCGCCGAAGCGATGACCTTACCAACGGCTTCGAAGTCGCGTGGCTCTGAGGTCTGACACGTGCTCACGGAAAGCCACGCTTCGTCGCTTTGAAGGAACGGAAAGAAGTTCGTCGTCGCGTACATGATTGGAAGGTGTTCGTTGTCGATCGGCGTGATCCAGCACTCAGGCGTGGCGTCAGCGATCTCGCCCACGAGTTTCGCGAACGAAGGATCGCCCTTCACGTCGAAGGGAACGCTCGACATGCCCCGAGGCAATTCTTCAGAAGTGAAGAAGCCCAGTCGACGTTCGGCGGAGGTGATGACGAACTCGACGGTCGTGAACCAGTGACTGTCGAACACGATTACGAGATCGGGCTTCACGACGTCAAAGACCTCGCGGCGTAGCTGGTGCAGCCCGGTGTAGAGCGTGCTCTCTTTACCGTTATTCAGTGCCCGGCGAACGTCGTCGGGCAGCACGATGGTGGGAACATGCGCGAGAAAGCCCGCGCCGACGATTTCACCCATTGGTGGTGTCTTCTTTCACTTGGTACGTCTTGAGGTCGCTGTAGAAGTCGAGGGCGTAGTCGCCACCTTCGCGCCCGACGCCACTGATGCCAACGCCGCCGAATGGCGCCGTGAGATCGCGCACCAGGTAGCAGTTCACCCACACGGTTCCCGCCCGCACGGCCAGTCCAAAGCGGTCGGCCTTCTTTTGATCGGAGGTGAAGACCATCGCGGCAAGTCCGTACTTCGTCGAGTTCGCCAGCTCGATGGCTTCTTCTTCCGTGTCGAACGTCTGCAAGGTCAACACCGGCCCGAAGACTTCACGTTGAACGATCTCCGAGTCATTGTCGCGCGGCTCGATGAGCGTGGGCTCGAACCACAGTCCGTCATCCTTCAATCGTTCGCCGCCAAAGAGGAGTGTGTCACCGGCGGCGAGCGACCGCTTGACGAATCCTTCGACGCGGGCGAAGTGTTCGGGGTGGATGAGGGGCGAGATCGTGGTGTCCGGGTCACGGCTGTCACCGAGGACGTGCTGTTCGCTCAAGTTCGTGAGGCGGTCCAGGAACTCGTCGCGAATGCTCGACTCGACGATGAGCCTGGTGCCAGCCAAACAGACCTGTCCGGCGTCGTCGTACATCAAGGCGGCCTTCTCAGCGGCGAGCTCTAGGTCCGCGTCAGCGAACACCACGAAGGGTCCCTTACCCCCGAGCTCGGCGGTGAAGGGGACGAGGTTCTTCGCCGCGGCGACGCCGATGCGACGCCCAGTCTCGGGAGATCCAGTGAAAGAGATGCGACGCACGCGCGTGTCGGCGACGAGCGCAGCACCCACTTCATCGCCGATGCCTTGGACGAGGTTGAAGACGCCAGGCGGGAAATCGGCTTCGAGGACGAGGTCCATCAACAGTGAGCAACTCAGCGGCGACCACTCCGCCGGTTTCAGTACGACCGTATTGCCCGCGGCGAGCGCGGGCGCGCACTTCCAGGTGGAGAGCATGAAGGGTGCGTTCCATGGCGTGATGACGACGGTTGGACCCGCGGGCATTCGCGTCACGGCGTTGTGCGTGCCATTCGACGCCCAGAGGCGCGACTCGTACGACTCGGCGAGGTCGGCGTAGGCCCGAAAGTTCCGCGCAGCTCGAGCAATCACGCGACGTTGGAGGCTCTCGAAGAGCATTGCCATGTCGAGACACTCGACGGTGGCGATGCGGTCTACGTTCTCATCGATGAGGTCAGCGAGACGATGCAGGTACTTTGCTCGCTGCCTCGTCGTCAGTGCGGCCCAAGCCGGGAACGCGTCTTGCGCCGCTTCCACGGCGAGCGCCGCGTCGCGCGCGGTCCCGCGGGCAACGTCGGCGAGCTTCAAGGTCCAATCCAGCGGAGAACGGTCTTCGAACGTGGCGTGTGACGCCACGCGGACGTTATTGATGAAGTGCTCGGTCGCGACGGCGACGCCGCCCACGTTGGTTCGCACTTCACTCATGATTCGAACCGCGGGCGCACGCGCGGATAGGGGAGAGAGGAACGTTCCGTGGGCAACGGTCGACGCTGACCGCGGAACTCCCAGTCGCCTCCGAAGGTGGTCGAAAGGACCTCTTCTGTAGAGGTGGGTTGCGCGCCGACTTCGTCGCTGACCGGATCGGGTGAAGAGACCACGTGGTTAGTGAGAGCACCCAGACCTTCGACTTCAACGGTGACAACGTCACCGGGTTGGACCGGTCGCGAGAACGCCGGGGTGCCCGAAAGGATGACGTCACCGGGCACCAACGTGATGAGTCGCGCGACGTCCGTGACGAGATAGTGCATGTCCCACGCCATCTCTTCCGTTGAGCCGTCTTGGCGAACGTCGCCGTTCACGATCGTACGCATGGACTTGCCACGAAAGTCCCACCCAGTGACGAGGCCCGGGCCAAGCGGACACAGCGTGTCGGCGCCCTTTACTCTCAACATCGACCCTGCGTCGGTATCACGAAAGTCGTGGAGCCCAAAGTCGTTAGCGATCGTGTAGCCCGCGATGTAGTGCGTGGCGTCGGCGAGCTTGATGTTGCGCGCCGTTCGACCAATGACGATCGCGATCTCTCCCTCGTAGTTCAAGAACTGGCAGTTGGCCGGGCGAACAACGGCGCCGTTGTGGCTGTTGAGCGATGAGACGGGCTTTTGAAACCAGGTGGGTGCGGGAGGGAGTTCGGTGCCGAACTCACGCACGCGCGACACGTGATTGAGATGGCAGCAGAGGATCTTCGTGGGTGACACTGGCGGGAGGTGCGTTGCGGTTTCCGCTTCGACGCGGCGCCCGTCGGCGGCCACCAACGCGTTACCGTCACGCGTGACTTCAACGACGTTGCCGTCGAGCAGAATGCGTCGGTACTCCACGTGGCCCCCAGAAATCGTTTGTACTCAAATGAGTATCCCATTTTACGAACAGGGTCGGGATTCTCGTGCTACTTTCGCAAAAGTCACCCTTGGAGGCTTCATGACGAGTTCATTCGACCGCGTACGGGTGTTATGGCCCGACCATCTGGGTCTCGCACGCGGGAAGTACGTGCCGGCGAGTCTCGCTGACCGGGGCGCTCGGCACTGCACGGGAACGTGGGCGCTCGGCTACGACCGTGTCATGACGCCCGAAACTCCCGGGAGTCACTGGCACGAGGGCCTGCCCGACTTCGACGCGGTCTTCGACCTGGCGGACCTACGACCGAGTTGGGAAGTGAACACGAAAGTCGTTGTGGCCGACCTCGTTCGAGCAGGTGAACCGTTCTCCGTCTCACCGCGCACCGCACTGCGCAAGGCGGTTGCGGACTGGCGGGCGCTCGGCTTCGAGCCCTACGTGGGTGTGGAGCTTGAGGCGTACGTCTTCGTTCCCGATGACAATGGTGGATGGAAGCCGATGGAGACGCCGGGGGCCTTCGTCTACGGCACTGGACCAGCGGTTGATCCCTTCGGACTGATCGACGCAATCTGGTCGGCGTGCGCCGAAGCCGACATACCTCTTGAGTCGGTCAACTCCGAGTACGACACGCCACAGTTTGAGTTCACGTTGCGCTACGACGACGCACTGAAGGCCGCGGATGACGCTTTTCTCTTCAAGGTTCTCGCGCGAGAAGTGGCACACCGCCTCGGCTTGATGGTCACCTTCATGGGTAAGCCACTCAGCGATCGCGGAGGGTCGGGACTGCACGTCAACTTCTCCTTTCGAAACTCCGACGGTCAGAACGTGATCAACGACGAGTCGAACGACGACGGGCTTTCCGCTCTGGCGAAATACGCCATCGGAGGGCTTCTCGAGCACCACCGCGCGCTCGCGGGACTCTGCGCACCGACGGTCAACGCGTACAAACGACTTCGTCCCGCGTCGCTCTCGGGCTACTGGGCGAACTGGGGTTACGACCATCGCGGCGCCACCATTCGAGTGCCGGGAGAACGCGGGAGCGCAGCACGACTCGAGCACCGATTGAGCGACGGTGCTGCGGTCGTCCACAGTACGATCGCCGCTGTCCTCCAAGCCGCGCTCCTTGGCGTCTCCAGTAAAGCGGACCCCGGAAAGGCGGAGGGCGGCAACGGTCTCGACAGCATCGACGCGACCGTGGGCGTACCGGCATCGTTGAGTGAGGCCCTCGACGTCCTCGAGGCCGACACGGCTCTCGTCGAGGCGATTGGCGGCGAGCTCGTGGCTCAACACGTCACGGTCAAACGAGCGGAGTGGGATCGTTTCACAGCTGCCACGACGGACTGGGAAGTTCGCGAGTACTTACCGTTTCTCTAGCGCCACGTGACGCGTACCGGCAGGTTCTTTATGCCGCTGATGAAGTTCGAGCGAAGGCGTTCGGGCTCACCGACGAGTTCCACCTTCTCCCAGCGTCTGGCGATCTCTTCGAAGAGGACTCTGAGCTCCAGGCGCGCGAGATGCGCGCCAAGACAGAGGTGCGGACTGTGCAGACCGAACGCCACGTGGTCGTTGGGTGAGCGGTCGGGCTGAAACTCCCCGGGACTGTCGAAGTGCTGCTCGTCGTCGTTGGCAGAGGTGTACCAGAGCACCACTTTGTCGCCAGCCTTAAGGGACTTCCCGTTGAGTTCCGTGTCCGCGGTGACGGTGCGACGAAAATGCATGGTCACCGTTGTCCAACGGAGCATCTCGTCTACCAGACTCTTTCGCCCTTCGAGGGTCATCGAAGGGATCGCGGCGAAGACGTCGGGTCGCTCGATGAGCGCCAGCAGACCTCCGGTCATCGTGTAGCGCGTGGTGTCGTTGCCGGCCGCAACCATGAGGGTGAAGAAGTTCATGAGTGCGAGGTCGTCCAGCGACTCGCCGTCGGCCGTCGGTTCTAAGAGTGCGTTCAAGATGTCGTGCGTAGGGGTCACACGACGCTCTTCGAGGGCGTGAGTCGCGTACTCGAAGAGCTCGAGCGCGACGGGAGAGCGGAAGGGGAGTAGCCGGTACGCCGAGGTGTCGACTTGATCAACCACGAACTCCGTGAAGTCGGGGTCACTATTGCCAATGAGGGCGTCGCCTCGTTGGACGAGCCACTCGAGGTCATCATCAGGTAGCCCCAAGAGGCGTCCTAACATGCGCATAGGTAACTCGCGCGCGACACGCTGGACGAAGTTGAACTCGCGTTCTCCCTCCAGCGAATCCAGCACCTCTACGGCGAGCTGGCGAACAGCGTCTTCGTACTCATTGACCGATTTCGGGGCGAAGGGGCGGCTCACGAGGCGACGGAGTCGGGTGTGTTCAGGTGAGTCCATCTCCATCAACGTGCGACGCGCTTCGAGTTCGTCGGCGTCCATGTCCTCGAGACGGATACCCTGGCGGCTCGAAAAGACGTCGGTGTTTCGACTCGCGAAGAGGACGTCGTCGTAGGTCGTGAGACTCCAGAAACCGCGACCGCCATCCGACTCCTCGGTCCAGTGGACGGGGTCGTGCTCACGAAGGTAGCGAAAGGTCGAACGTGGAACGCCGTTGAGGTACGTGTCGTGCGACGTGATGTCAGCTAGTGGTTCGTCCACGGGTACTCCCCAAGATGTTTGCTACCAAACGAGTATCCATTAGACCACAGACCGGGAACGGCGCGTACAATGGAGCCATGAAAAGGCCGCTGATCGGCATCACGGGGCGCCGCTGGTCGGCGTCGGTTCTGGGCACGAACGTTCCTCCCGCGATGAACGGCGTTCACTTTGACCTTCATTTCAGTGACTACCCGAGGTCCATCGCGCTCGCCGGTGGGCTACCCTTGGAGCTCACGCGGGACGCTGACGTTCTCGAGATGGTCGGGCACCTTGACGGACTCGTACTTACGGGTGGCGCCGACGTCGACCCGGACAACTACCGCCAAGCACGCGCCGTCAATCTCGGTGTCCTCGAACCTGAACGAGACGCGTGGGAGATCGCGCTCTTGGCGGCCGCGCGAGAGAGAGATCTTCCAGTGTTGGCGATTTGCCGCGGGTTGCAGCTCGTGAACGTCGTCTTCGGTGGCACGTTGCGCCAGCACGTGGAACTCGACGAGGGCGCAGGTCATCCTCAGTGGGACGTCGACGGCCACGAAACGACGCACAGCGTCAACGTCGTGGAAGGCTCGACGATATCGCGCCTGTTTCCCGATGAAATTGGAGTCAATTCACTTCACCATCAGGTAGTGGACACCGTGGGGGAGGGCCTCATCGTGTCGGCGAAGGCGCCCGACGGTGTCGTCGAGGGACTGGAGACGTCCGATGGACGCGTCGTCGCGGTGCAGTGGCATCCCGAACTCTTGGAAAAGCCTGACCCCACGTTCGTCTGGCTCGTGCGAGAAGCGAGCGAACGCCACTCGGCGTGAGCGGTACTTGACGTAGGTCGTTTGAACCCTTACGGTTTAGCGCGAACACCCTTCTCGGGTGTTCGTTGTCGGACCTAGGGGGGACATGGCAAGGGATGAGCAGAGGAAGACGTCACTAGGCGGTAAGCGAAAGCTCACGCTCATCGACACGATCGCGCAATCAGTCGGGTTAATGGGACCGGTGTTCTCGATCGCGTTCTTAGTTCCCTTGATCGTCGGACTCACGGCCGCTACGGGGACGGGCGCGGGCAACGCTGCGTCGCTCGCGGTGTTGATCGCCGCCATCGGCGTGACGGGACTCGGCTGGATCATCGCCGAGTACACGAGAAAGATCCAAGCCGCCGGTTCGCTCTACGACTACGTCACTGACGGTCTCGGTGGCCTCGTCGGCTCCGCGGCCGGTTGGCTCTACTACGCGGGCATGTTGGCGCTCGGCGCGGGTATCTTGCCCATGATCGGCGGCACCATTCACGACACCATTCTGAGTGAGTTCCACCGTGCGCCGCTGCCGTACTGGGTCTGGGACGTCGCCCTGCTCATCGTTGTAGGGACGATCATCTACGTGGGCGTCGCACTCTCGACACGAGTGCAACTCACCCTGGCGCTCATCTCGGTCTCAGTCGTCCTCGTCTTTTCGGTCTACGTCATAGTGAAGAGCGGGGGAGTCCACCATCTCGGAACCGGCTTCTCGCCCAATAGTTCGTCCACGCACTGGAAGGGCGTTTTCTTTGGCGTTTTGTATGGCGTGTTGCTCTTCACTGGTTTCGAAACGTCGGCCAATCTCGCCGAGGAGACCAATCGACCGGAGAAGAATATTCCACGAGCGGTGCTGACATCTGTTCTGGTCATAGGCGGTTTCTACGTCATCGGTTCGTTTGCGCAAGTCTCTGGATTCCACTTCAATCTGAACGCACTCGGCAAGAACGCCGGCGCGCCCCTCTTCACGCTCGCGGGACCAAAGGCCTCGGGTGGCTTCGCTGACGTTGGCATTCGTCGACTCGTCGAGCTCGTCGTCATCTTCGACATGATCGCCGTCCTCATTGGTTGCGCGGTCTCCGCCTCGCGAGGCATCTTTGCGCTGGCGAGGGACGTGCGTTTGCCGAGGTCGTTGTCGAAGATCTCGAAGTTCGGAACGCCGTCTGGTGCGAGTGGCTTCGTGGTCGTCATCTACGCCGTGATCATTGCGTTGGTGGCCTGGACCACCGTGTTCGCCATTCCGACGTCACCGCCACACGGACTACCCGAGTACGTCTCAATGTTCTCGTGGATGTCGACGTTCGGCGGCTTCGCGATCGCGGTGATCTACCTCTTCATCGCGGTCGGTGCGCTGCGCGGGCTTCGCGCGGTTGGCAAGTCCTGGCAGCTCTACCTCGCGTGCCTCGTCGGGGGACTCGTGACCATTGCCGCGATCTACGGAGCGATCTATAAGGTTACGGCGCCGACCGTCTGGGCTCCCTACAGCGCGATCGCGCTGTTGGTCGTTGGGCTCATCGCCGCGTTCGCCATGCCTAAGAAGTCAGTCGCGATGACGGATTTTTCTGGTCTCAGCGAGTCCGAGCGTGGTCCCGTCAAGCTCTAGGACGTTCTGTGACGGGGCGCCAACGTCGCCGGGACTTCGATACCTTACAGGTGGGCGAGCGCCATGCCAAGGGCGAAGAGTCCCGCGCAGGTGAGTGGGGTAGTGATGACCAAGGTGAGGGAGTAGCCCCAGTGATGTTCGCGTTGCAAGATCGCCGGTATCGCGAAGGCGGAGGAGAACGTGGTCAGTCCCCCACAAAATCCGGTTAAAACAATGTCGCGAACGTGGGCGTCCGCCGAACCGACAAGTCGATAGGCCGCGTAGCCAGCGACGCCGCTGCCAAGTGCGTTAGCTGCGACGGTGGCCCATGGTCGGTTCGTGGGGTGATGACGGCGTACGCCATACTCCATCAAGTAGCGAGCGACGCAACCCAGTGCGCCAAAAAGCGAGACGAGAAGCAACGTCAACGCCGGTGCCCCAACAGTCCCAACCACGCCGCGAGAACGCCGCTCAGAACGGCCCCCACAGCCACGCCAATGGCCCCGCCTATACAAACGTGCCAGATTCCTGCGATATCGACGAAGAGGCCCGAGTACGAGGTGAGCCCACCGAAGAAGCCGGTGATGACGAGGAGCCGGGTCAGATCGTTCGGGTCGTGAGCTCGAAGGGGCCCGCGCAAGAGGCGCGTGGCGACGAACACGCCGACAAAGTTGATGGCTAACAGCATCCAGGGAATCTCTTGGGGCCACGTCACGAAGCCTGAAGTCGGCGACGGCAAACGCTCAAGTCGAACAAGAAGGTCGCGCAGCAAGGTTCCGACGAATCCACCGACCGCGGTAGATGACAATGCCATTACAAATTCGCGCGGCTTTAGGGTGACGTTCGCGGACATGGAGTACTCAAAAACTAGCGAACGCGCTCTGTAGGGCAGTGTTTGAAGGGAAGTGCGCTGGTCTGTCCGCTCTAGTCACTTTCTTGCTGACTTTACATAACGAACATTATCGGCGATATACGGGTTAGTTCCTGTTATAGTGATGCGCATGCGACGGGCACTTTTGGCTGCGCTCTTTGTAGCGAGCAGCGTGGGTATTCTCGCGCTTCCGGCTGCCGCAGACACGCCACTCTCGTTGCCGATCGTTCTTTCCTTTGACTTCAGCGATAACTCGTCGTCGGCGTCCGCCAGCAATGGTGACTTTAATGTCATTGCCGATGTACTGCCAGAGCACACGGCTGGCGTCGTCCGCATGGTTGCAATAGCACCTGATAACTCCGGCGTTTCGAACCTTGTATGTGGTTTCCAATCCGTGCAGAAGAGTCAAGTGGAGTGCGCCTTCAACTTCGACGCCAACGGGGTCTGGACGGTGCGAGCCCAGTACGCCCAGGACGACAAGTCCGACGTCTCGTCCGTTTCCATCACGCGACTTCGCGTCGCGAATTAGCCGTGGGCCCACGGGGCCCGCATCGTTTCCGAGTCGTCTGGGGCGACTCCTTTCGCAACGTCACTCAAGATATCGTGCTGGCCCTCGACGTCGACGAGGCGCTGACGGTCGCCGACGAGCATCATCCTGAACTCCCCCGGCTTCGCGCAGCGTTTTTCGCCAGTGAAACCGACTGACCTACACTTCGCCTCATGAATTCACTTTTCGACGTCTCGGGCAAGGTCGTAGTCGTTACCGGCGGTTCCAGAGGAATCGGTGAGATGATCGCGCGCGGCTTCGTTAACGCGGGCGCGACGGTGTACGTCTCGTCTCGCAAGGCTGAGGTCGGTGACGCGTTGGCGAAGGAGCTCTCGAAGATCGGCTCGTGCACTTCCCTACCGGCCGATCTCTCCAGCGAAGCCGAATGCCGCCGGCTGGCAAACGAAGTTGGTGCGCGCGAATCACGTCTCGACGTCCTCGTGAACAACGCCGGCGCGACCTGGGGAGCGCCGATGGAAACGTACGACGACGTTGCCTTCGAACGGGTTCTCGCGCTCAACGTGAAGGGCGTCTTTCACCTCACGAAATTCTTGCGTCCACTCCTCGAAGCGGGCGCGACCAACGACAATCCGTCGCGCGTCATCAACATCGGCTCCATTGATGGTCTTCACGTGCCGTCCATGGAGACCTACGCCTACTCCGCGTCGAAGGCAGCGGTCCACCAGTTGACGCGCCACTTGGCGAAGTTCCTGGCACCCCTAGTCACCGTGAACGCCATCGCGCCCGGTCCCTTCGAGTCGAAGATGATGCACGCCACCCTCGAAGCCTTTGGTGACGCCATCGCCGACAGTGCACCGATGAAACGAATTGGTCAACCTTCGGACATGGCCGGTGCGGCGATATTCCTCGCGTCACCCGCCGCCAGCTACATCACGGGCGCGGTATTGCCCGTCGACGGCGGCATCGCGACACTGGCTTAACCCGCGGGCGCGCGACCGAGCGTGACCTTGATGGTCAAGTGCTTGGTGCCGCGCACGATGTGAAGAACGACCTGATCACCGGGCTTCAACGCGGAGGTGATCGAGCTGACGTCTTGCGCGCTTTGGATCCGCGAATTGTTGATGCCGACGATGATGTCGCCCTGCTTCACACCTGCTGACGCGGCGCCCGTGCCCGAGATCACGCTCATGACGACCGCTCCGCTTGACACGGTGAAGCCATACTGCTGTTGAAGTGACGGCGTCATCGACTCGATCTCGACGCCGATGAAGGCTCCGTGATTGACGACACTCTGGCCTGCCATCAGGGACTTAAGGAGCGACTGGATCGTGGCGACAGGAATGGCGAATCCGATGTTCTGTGTCGTCTCGCCGTCGGCCAACGTGCCGGCGACCGCAGTGTTCATGCCAATGACGTCGCCACGAGAATCGAGCAACGGTCCCCCGGAGTTACCGGGGTTGATTGCGGCGTCGGTTTGAATCATGTTGTTCAGCGTCTCTGAGGACGTCGACGTGCCGGCAGTGACCGTGCGTCCGAGGGCCGAGACGATGCCCTGGGTGACGGTGGGCGTTCCCGCGGCGAGCCCTAGTGCGTTACCAATCGCGACGACCGCGTCACCCGCGACCAAGGCATTGGAATTGCCGAACGTGACGACGGGCAAGTTTGAGGCGTTGTTGATCTTGATCAGCGCCACGTCGTCGATGGGGTTCGTCCCGATCAACGTCGCCGCCTGGCTCTTGGTGGATCCGCTTCGCGTAATGGTTATCGAGCCACCGTTCACGGCGGCGGCGATGACGTGATTGTTCGTGAGGACGAGACCACCCTTGGAGATGATCATGCCCGTGCCCTGATCCTCGGTACCGCTGCCCTTGACGTCAATGCTCACGACGGACGGAAGGAGGTTCTGGACCAATTTGGGAATGCTGAGACCACTCGGTAACACGGCAGCGGCGGGCGACGTGCTTACTTCATTTATGGTCACGCCCGGCGTGGAGGAAGAGTTCGGCGACGCGAAGTGACCAGCGAGTCCTCCCACCAACCCAGCGACGAGAAGAAGAGAAAGTCGCGTGGACCAGAGCCCGCGGCTCCTGCGAACTTGTGAAGCGAGAGGCGTCTCGTCAACAACTGTCGTGCGCGAGGGCGCGGGATCGCTGGACTCTTGCGACGAAGAACTCAAGGGGTCTCGCGTCGGCTCCGCTGCCGTCGACCAGCCGGCCGGTGTGGCTTCAAACGCAGGGCCGGGAGTGAACACGTGGGGCGACGTTGGATCGCTCACGCTAGGAACCACCGGCGTCGAATCAACTTCGTTCTCTCCGGAGTTATCCGGTGGCATGGTACTCACGGAGCCATGCTACGCAACGGAGTTTAAAATTGGACTAAGTGGCATCGAAATGTTTAGTTAGTGCCCAGCGACTAGATTAGAGCCCTATGTCTCGACGCATTGAGATCGAAATAACCAGTTTGAGTGGCGACCTCGCGACGTGGCGTGCCGCGGGTGCGAAGCTACCCAAGGGCGTCCTTCAAGCTTCACTAGTCCCCGGTGGACCCGTGATCGGCAACGTCTACCGTGCCGACATTGAGCAGTACATGGAAGGCATTGAAGTCCTTTCGGTGATGGCGCCAAAGACGGCTTCCCCCCTGGACCCGAAGAACGAACGCCTCGAACTCATCCCGGAAGTCAAGACGGGACCCGACGTCGTCGTCACGTACGCGCCTAAGGGCCGTGGCACTCGACGAGACGGTGAACGAAGCGACTCGGCTCGCCGTGACGGCGCACGTCGTGAAGGTACCAAACGTCCGAGCACCCGACGAGACCCCCGCGAAGGCGCTGGCGCGTCGAGCGAACGTCCCGCGCGCGCTCCTCGAGCCGATCACCCCCGCGGCGAGCGCGCACCGAGTGATCGACCATCGCGCGGGCCGCGCAGCGACAAGCCAGACGGAGCACCACGCACCGATCGCTCGACCCGAGCGCCACGGAGCGATCGAGGTGGTCGTCCGGCCCGTCCCGAGCGTTCACACGGTCCCCAGCAGCCACCACTCACCACGACGCACCGCAACGCACTCCTCGCGACCCTGTCGCCAGAACAGTTGCCCGTCGCTGAACAACTCCTTCGCGGTGGGATGCCCGCCGTTCGCACGGCCGTGGAGCAACAGAACAAGAACGCCTCTTCGCAGGGTCGACCAACGGTCGATCCCACCACCATTGATCGCATCGCCGAGGAGTTGCTCAATAAGACCAACCTCGCCCTCTGGAAGGACCGCGCCGGTGGCGCGATCGGAGCCGGTCGTGAGCTACGCCTGCGCGATCTTCGCGCCGTCGTGACGTCGGCGAAGACGGTCTCGCTTGACGAAGAATCTCGTGCCCAGCTCAAGGAGCTTCAGGTGTCGCTCACTGCTCGCGTGGAGCACCTAAGAGCACAGTGGAACGAGAAGCTCGAGTCCGCGATCAACTCGAAGAACGTCAAGGAGGCACTCGGCCTTGTCGCACGTCCGCCCGACGTTTCGACGCGCGTCAGCGCTGACGCGGCCGGTCGAGTCGTAGCGCTCGTCTCAGAGACGCTGAGCGCCGAACAAGATCCCAAACTCTGGAATGAGATCGTAGAACTCACGGCTGACACCTCCATTCGACGCAACGTAAAGCCTCTCGGCATTCCGACCGATGAGACCAGTCACGCGGTCGCGGTGCACAACGCGGGCGCAATCCCCGAATTGGCCAAGTTGCTCGGTATGAAGGTGCCACCACCACCTCCGCCGACAAGAATCGTTCGTCGGCCGCCTACGCGCCGCGCATCGTAAGCAAACGGGCTTTCCAGCCCAGCGACTCGTAGAGCGACTTCATCGCGCGATCCCCTGGCAGTGCGTACGCGTCAAGGGGCGGCGTTGAACTGGCGAGCAGCGTTCGTACAAGGGTCGTCGCTGCTTTTTTCCGTCGATGGGGATTCGCCACGTAGATCGCTTCAACGATCTGTTCTCGACAGACAACGAACCCGATGAGTCGGTCGTCCTCGTCGACGACCCACAGTGACGACGACGCGACCACTTCGCCCAATAGGTCACGCTCTTCGGTCGGCCCGCAGAGCGTTCGCAGTAAGGCAACGCCACCGCGCTTGACGATGACGTCTTTGTGCGCGTGTTCCCAGAGTATCTCGAGTTCGGGCGTCACAGCCGACACGAGCGAAACGTTCACGTTACGCGACGGGGTTCTTAGACACAGTCACGACAGAGCATGCTGGCCTTGTCGGCCAGTTGACTCGTCTTTTTGAGCAAGCGGCACGACTTGCAACGAAACTCGTCGTCCTGTTTTGGCAGGATCGCTTCAGTGGTGTCGAGTGTCGGATCCACCTCGAGGGGGGCTTCGTCGTCGTCCTCGGGAACAGACGTGCGCAAAATGGTCTCCGCAAGGACTTCATCGAGGGCCAGTTCGACGTCCGCGTCATCCACGACGTCCTCCTCCTCCTCAGGCACCACGACCGCCGCGGGAACGACCTCGTCGTCCTCCACCAGGGCCACGACGGCTATATCGTCGACGTCGTCAGCCTCATCGTCGTCGACCGCGTCGACGACGTCCTCCAACTCCTCTTCGCTTACGATCTCTTCGTCGAAACCGTCCGCGAGCTCTTCCTCGTCAAATACTTCGTCGCTATCAACTTCACTTGCCATAAATTCCTCTTCTGTAGCGCAGGCATTGTAAGGCCTTTTTGCCGCGGCGTGTGCCATTTGGACCTAAGGAGTCCATAAATCTCGGATTTTCTACCGATTCAGACGACTTCGCTCCGCCGCGCGCTCCGCTTCGAGACGTTCCAGGTCCGTTTCGGAGAAGTCCACGAAACTCATCGCGGTCGATATCGCCTCGTGACCGGCGGTTTCTCGGATCAATCGAACCATCTCGTGCGCGATTCTCCGATAGCTCGGATGGCCCTGGGGCCCGGATCGAAGCTCAATCAGGTGCATTGCCTCGCGGGCGTTCATCTGCATGACGTAGCGAATGCGAAAAGCGAGCGCCACGCAGTACTGGGCCTGGTCAGGGAAGTCTTCTCGCAGGTCGTTGAAGAGGTCTGCGGAGCGCTGCAAGGACTCCTGGTAGCGCTCGGCGAGTCCGGCCTCGACGACGACCTCGGGTACGTCAAAACCCAGGTCAACGGTGAGGGGCTGCCACTCGATGGTGAGCAACCGGTGGCGCTGCAGGTCTCGAAAGGCGCCATAGTCGCTGACGATCTCGAATCGGTAGTCGGTGCGTTCGAACGCTCGTCCTGGACGGTGTCGGCGGTTGCCGCGATCGCCCACGTAACTCGACATCAGTGACGCTCGTTCGATCGAGCTCATCGCGGCGACGCGTCGAGCGGCGGCGTCGTGCGACGTCGTGGAGTTGGCGAAGACGATGGCCTCGAGCACCCGAAGCTCCCCTTCAGGGTCGAAAGCAACGAGGCGAACGCACTCCCCCGGCGCCTCGTCGGCCACGTCGTGTTCGATCTCTTGCAGCAGTGAGTACGTGGCACTGCGCGTGTCGCGCAGATAGTTCGTCCACGCGACGCCACGCTCGGGAACGTCGAGACGCCTGAGAAACGAGGGAATCACCTTCACGAGTTCGTCGAGCATCATCTGGGCGTAATCGCGCACTTCGGGAAGAGGGTGAGCCCGCATGCGCAGCAACAGCGCTTCGTAGGCCTGTCCCGACGCGTAGATGCCGAGATTCGACAACGCGCTCGCGGGCAACAGTCCACGAAGCCCGTCGAGCGCCTTGGCTCGTATTGCTTGTCGGTAGACGAAGTCGGTGTCGGCGGGGGTCTTTGGGTACTTGAGCGTGAGCCAGTCCGTCAAGATCGGCAACAGCTCTCGGTACGTGTCGAACATGCGATCCATCTCACCGATGTAGCGCGCGCCGAAGCGCGATTCGAGTACGTCATTGTCGCGATAGAAGCGGTAGAGACCGTTGCCGAGTCTCCGGTCGTAGCCCAGGTAGCGCGTCGACTGTTCCAAGTAGCTCATGAGCCGACCTCGCTCGAGGACCTTGGTCAAGAGGTTGCTCGCCTGCTCGCAGGCCAAGTGCACGCCGCCGAGTTGCGCCACCGAATCGTCGCCGTACTCGAAGAAGATCTTCTGGTAGAGGTCGTCAGCTCGATCGAGACCGACCGTCGCGTCGATGCCCACGTCGCCGGCGAGTTCTAGGTCTCCCACGAACTCGTCGAGGAAAAGTCGTCGCAGGCTCTTCGACGATCTCGAGTAGCGCGCGAACAGGGCTCCCTTGACGACCTCAGGCAGGTTGACCAGGGCAAAGACCGGCGCTTGCAGATTCGTGAAGTACCTGCGGAGTACCGCCGACTCAGCGTCGGTGAACTCTTCGGCGACGTAGGGATGCATGAAGTTACGAGGTTAGAGGCGAATCTACTCGCGTGGGTGGACGCTCGAAGAGCCCGCGACGACGCTGCGGAGCACCGCGTCGCGTGCCTCGAGCGCGACGTCGGCGACCTTTGTCAAGGGTCGCATACGGCCTAATTGCTCACACAGATCGGCCACCTGCTTGGCGTTTCGAACGAAATCTCCTGGTGAGGTCTGACCGATCTCCGCGTCCGCGAGGTCCAACACGGTGCCCAGGGTCACGCCACGAGCCCACGCGGCGATGATGGTCGCGAAGTGACCGTCGGGCTCCTTAAAGTGCGGCACTTTGTAGCGCTCTTCGACGCCGCGCACGGTGGCGGCGATGACCGAGATCTCGCGAAGTCGTTCGCTGATGCTGAGCCGTCGCTCTTGGCCCAACCGGTCGTGGTGGACGCGCTTCTTCTTCGTCGACACTTGTTGAGCGGCGTTGACGGCCCGCGTCGATCGTTTGGACTCGTAGACGAAGCAGCTCAGGAGTCCCGCCAGTTCAGACGCCTGGAGGTCCTCGAAGACGCCAGCACTGATCGACTCGGCGATGAGGAGATCGCATTCGTGGTAAATGGATCGAAGGAGTTGGCCCTGGGGCGTCAACTGCCAACCACTGGCGTAGCCGAGCTCTTCCAGCACGCGGTGACGAGCGATCATCTGATCGGTGAGGGGGCGCTTGTGACCAGCGGGACGTCGATCGTTCTCGAACTGCGCGAAGGATCGCTGCACGACTTCGAGTGCCGTCTCGTAGTCGAAGTGGTTCACCAAGTTCGCGGTGAAGTTGTACGTAGGACGAAACGACGAACGAAGGTCCGACGGTGGCGCCAGTGCCACTCGGCCCACGTCGTGCAAGGATAGGTCGCTGGAGTAACAGACGATGGCGTGACCCTCGTCGTCGAGCCCTCTCCGACCAGCCCGGCCGGTCATCTGCGCGTACTCTGCGCTCGTTAAGAACTGACGGCCAGCGTCGGAGTACTTGGTGAAGCGCTCCAGGGCAACCGAACGCGCAGGCATATTGACGCCGAGCGCCAACGTCTCGGTGGCGAACACCACGGCGAGCAGATTGCGCTCGAAACAGGTCTCGACGATCTCACGAAACGCGGGCACCATTCCAGCGTGGTGCATCGTAATGCCGCGTCGAAGTGCGTCGATGAAGTCGGCGAACTCAAGAGCCTGCAGGTCCTCGTCAGAGAAGTCACGCAGACGCGCTTCGGCAATGCTCTCAATCTCTCGTCGCTGCTCTGGCTTGGTGAAGAGGAGACCGTCGCGGCGTAGTTGGTGCACCGCGTCGTCACACGCCGCGCGCGAGAAAATGAACACGATCACCGGTAACAGATCTTCTTGTTCAAGAGCTTGCATCAACTCGGAACGTCGAGGTGCTCGAAACGGCGGCGGCGGCGCGCCCGACTTGGGTCCCTTCCACCTCGCGCCTGGGCGAAAGTGGTTCGAGGATTTCATCAGGTTGTCCACGCGTTTTGCGTCGTCCGAGAGTCGCTGCCCGTCCAAAAGGTCGTGAATCTCCGCTGTCGGTTGTCCACGCTTCAGGTAGGCGACGTGGTTGTGCAACACGATGGGTCGCGTCTTTTCGACCACGATGGTCGTCGGACCGCGAACTTGGCCGAACCACTCGCCCAGGAAGTCAGCGTTGCCGATGGTCGCCGACAGTGCGACGAAACGAACCGAGGGCGGCGTGAGGATGATCACTTCCTCCCACACTCCCCCGCGGAAGGGATCTTGAAGGTAATGCACTTCGTCGAGGACGACGAGGCCAAGTGCCGTCAACTGGTCCGATTCGGTGAGCAACATGTTGCGAAGGACTTCGGTCGTCATGACGACGATGGGGGCGCCGCGATTCAACGACGTGTCGCCGGTCAGCAAACCCACCTGCGTCTCTCCGAAGAGGTCGCAAAACTCGTGGTACTTCTGATTCGAGAGCGCCTTCAGGGGTGTCGTATAGAACGTGCGCTGCTCGTGCTCCAACTCGCGGCCGATGGCGTAGTTCGCTACCAACGTCTTGCCCGAGCCCGTCGGCGCGCTGACGAGGACGTTGACGCCCTTATCAACGGCCTCAATGGCGTCGATCTGAAAACGATCGAGCCCGAAACCCAGGCCGTCGATGAACCGACGTCGGTAGTCGATCACGCTCACTTGTGTAGGAGCTTGCCTACGCCGACGGCAAGAAAATAGAAGGCGACGAGCGGTACGCCCAAGGCGGCCATCGAGAGCGGATCGCCGCTCGGCGTGAAGACCGCTGACGCGACCGTGATGGCGATGACCGCGTAGCGCCAGCTGCGCAAGAGTTGTTTGGGCGTGACGATGTTAGCGAGCTCGAGGGCGACGAGCACGACGGGAAAGAGAAAGGTGAGTCCGAAGATGAACATCATCAACAAGAAAAGGGTTAAGTACTGATTCGGGTTGTACTCCGTGATCAACGACGATCCGCCGATGGACTTCAGAAATTGAATGGCGTGCGCGAAACTGAAGTACGCGAGCAACATGCCCGCACAGAAGAACACCAGGGAGCACGCCACGAACGGGACGATGTAGCGCCGCTCACGGGCCTTCAGTCCAGGCGTGATGAATCGCCAGGCCTGCCACAAAATGATGGGCGACGAGAGGATGAAGCCAGAGAAGAAGCCGATCTTCACGCGAAGGGTGAGGCCGTCGAGAGGATTGGTGACCAGGAACTTGCAGTGCCCGGGCACGGCCGAGCAGTACGGATGCTGAAGGACCTTCAGGATATGTGGATAGAAGACGAAACCGAGGACCCCGAAGATGAGGACCGCCAACGCAATGATGAGGAAGCGACGGCGAAGTTCCGCAAGGTGTTCGGCCAGCGTCATGCCACTCTCGGCGCGGCGAAATTTTGACATCGAGTCTTAGTTCAGTGACGGATCGGGCGGCAGCGACTGTTCGTCGGCGCGTGTTGGAGGAGGCGGAGGCGGCCGCGTCGACGTGAGCAGTGATGGCGTCTCCTCGGCGAGTCCTCCCTCGGGCACGACGGGCTGATTGGCTGCGGCCTCCTTCGCGTCCACGCGGTCCGCCAATTGGTTCAAAAGATTGACCGGACTTCGTGCGATCCGCGCAATGTCGCCGGTACTCGGCAGGTCGGGAATCGCCTCACGAACTTCGGCTTCAACCTTCTCTTGAAGGTTCTTGATGGCTCGCCAGGCGGAACCCAGTTTGTGCGCCACTTCGGGCAACTTGTCCGGGCCCATCAGCAACATGACCACGCCAACTATCACCATGAGCTTTATTGGACTCAAACTGAACACTTCCCCAGTGTAGGGCGCGAATCCTCAATGATTAGGTGCGTCGCAGTGCGAACGAGGGACCAGAATCGCTCGAAAAGCCGGCCGGCGCGCGGCGTTCAGCCGTGTCGTTCGAGCGACGCCAGCAACTTCTGGAAACGTTCGTCTGTGCTCTTGAAGGGATCCTTCAAGAGCACGGTTCGCTGCATCTCGTCGTTCAATTTGAGGTGCACCCAGTCGACCGTGTAGTCGCGGCGCCAATGCTTGGCCGCTTGGATGAACGTTCCGCGCATGTGCGCGCGCGTCGTGGACGGCGGCGTCGTCGTCGCTCGCTCGACTTCTTCGTCACTCACCATGCGCTGGTAGTGCCCTCGAGCCGAGCGGCGATAGAAGAGACCTCTATCGAGGTTGGTGTCGTGATAGATCAAGTCGATGAGCGCGATCTTCGGGTCGCTGAGGTCGACGCCGCTTCGTTCGCGTTCGCGGTCGATGATCTGGAGTTTGGCGATCCAGTCGACTCTGTCGGCGAGACCCATGGGGTCGCTTCGGTACTGCTCGATCACCTCGCGCCACAGCCGAACGGCGTGCACTTGGTCGACGGGAAGGTCGCGGACCTCGACGAACTTCTCGGCGCGCTCACAGAGGTCCTCTTGGATCTCGAGCGCGGTTAAGTCCCGACCGTTCATGAGTTTGACGGGCTCCTTGCTCCAAAGGTCGTACGAGATGTCACGGAGCGCGTTGATGGGTGACGCCATTGCGTAGTCGCGAAGTTGGACGATGTCGTCTTCGATCATCGCGAGGACCACCGAAGCCGTGCCAATTTTTAGGTACGTCGCGAACTCGCTCATGTTCGAATCGCCGACGATGACGTGCAGACGACGGAACTTCTCGGGATCGGCGTGCGGCTCGTCGCGGGTGTTGATGATCGGTCGACTTCTCGTCGTCGCGGACGAGATCGCTTCCCAGATGTGTTCCGCGCGCTGGCTCATCGAGTACGCGGTCCCCTTGGCGTTGGTCACGACCTTGCCCGCGCCCGTGAAGATCTGGCGACTGATGAGGAACGGGATGAAGACGTTCTCGAGTCGACTAAGGTCTTCGATTCGTTCGATGCAGTAGTTCTCGTGACATCCGTAGGAGTTGCCCGTCGAGTCGGTGTTGTTCTTGAAGAGGTAGATGTCACCTCGGATGCCTTCGTCGCTCAGCTGGGACTGCGCGTAGCCCACGAGTTCACGAAGGATCGACTCGCCCGCCTTGTCTTGGGCGACGAGATCGGTCAACGAGTCGCACTCGGCGGTGGCGTACTCGGGGTGACTGCCCACGTCGAGGTAGAGCCGACTGCCGTTCTCCAGGAAGACGTTCGAGGAACGACCCCAGGCGACGACTTTACGAAAGAGGAATCGCGAGACTTCGTCGGGACTAAGACGACGTTGTCCCCGCAACGAGAAAGTGATTCCGTATTCCGTTTCTACGCCGTAGATTCTCCGTAACATGACGTGACCCGAGCCGACCTCAGCTCAGCAACTCCTTCACTTGTTCGTCCGTGAGTCGTATGAAGGTGCGCCGGTTGCCCCGGTCCTCGAGGATGCCCACTTCGAGCTCCTCGAGCGCGATGACGCGATCGGGCCCCGAGAGCGCGCTCGAGGCGTTGCGTAACGTCGTAGCGAGCGACTGCAAGGTGTCCTCGGACCGTGCGAAGCGCTCTTTGATCGTCTCGGCGTCACCGCCCAGCACCGCGAAACGTGGCTCATCGGAGATGGTGCCCTCGTAGGCAATCCGGTAGAGCTTCGTCGGGCGAAGTTTGTTTCCCAACTGCGCGACCAGGATCTCCACTTCGAGGGGTTTTTGTCCCTCCGTGAACATGTCGCCCAAGTGCTGGGCGTAGTAGTTCGCCAACGCGCGCGCGTCCACGTCCTCGCGTGAGTACGTGAAGCCCGTGGAGTCAGCCCAGCGGATACCGGCTTCGCGCAGACGGTCGAACTCGTTGTACTTGCCCGCGCCCGCGAACGCGATCCGGTCGTATATCTCCGAGATCTTGTTCAACGAGGCGGAGGGGTTCTCCGCGACCAGTACGACGCCCTCGTCGTAGATGGCCGCCACGAGTGAACGTCCTCGCGAGATGCCCTTCTGGGCGAACTCCGCGCGGTCCTTGATGAGTTGTTCGGGCGACACGTAGAAGTAGTTGCTCATCGCAACGCCCCGCCCGCGACGCCCCGGGATTCGGTCCGACGCTCATTGATGAGACGGAACCGCTCGCCCACCTCGGTGCTCACGAGCTCTTGGAAGCCCGCCTCGCTTACCGTGACCATCATGGGGAAGATATTGCGCACGAAATCCGGCCCGCCCGTCGAGGGGTCGTTGTCGCCGGCCTCGTAGAGCGCCAGGGCGCCCAGTTCGAGGGCCTCTTCACGGTTGAGCTCTGAGCGAAAGCCGAGGCGTAGCGCGCCCTCCGCGAAGGGCGAACCCGAACCAATGGTGGCGAAGTCGAAGCGCTCGTAGCACCCACCGGCACCGTCGTACTCGAAGATCCGTCCCACCCGGTGACTCGTGTCCCAGCCCGCGAGGAGGGGTAGCACGAGGAGTGGTGAGGAGAGATTGTTGCGTTGGATGATGGGCGAAAGGTAGTTGGCCTTTCCTTCCAGGCTGAGCGCCGAGTCGGTCATCTTCTCGTAGTGCTCGAAGGACAACTGGGCGATCTTCAAGAGCTCCATCCCCCGGGCTGCGCTGCCCGAGATCGCGAGGGCCGTGTAGCGATCGGCCGGCTCAATCTTTCGAACGTCACGGCTCGCTATGTAGTTGCCGGTGGCTTGACGGTCGCCGACCATGACGACACCCTCGTCGTAGCGAACGGCGATGACCGTCGTCGCGTGCGGCGCGTCGTCGTGGGTGGTCCGGGAACTCGGCGTAAGGCCCATCGTGTCGGCGTAGTGCCAAAACGAGGGTCCAGGATCTCCGTGCGCGCTGAAGAGCGGCAACCCCACTGCTACTCGCCGCCTTTTTGTACGTAGTTACGTACGAACTCCTCAGCGTTCTCTTCAAGAACTTCGTCAATCTCGTCGAGCAAGTCGTCGAGGTCGGCCTTTAACTGGTCGCCCTTCGTCGCGTCAACTGAGACGTCGTTCGAGGTCTCAGTCGTGCGCTCGCTGCGCTGTTTTTGAATTCGTTCTCGTTCAGTCATACGTCTGTTCTACCTGTCTAGTGCGTCAAGAAGTTCATTTGCCGTCGCACTTGTTTCTAGCAACTCCGAGGTCAGTGCATGGGTACCCCTCAAAGGATCAAGCATTGGCACGCGTTGGAGGGGTCCCTCACCAAGATCGAAGACGACCGAATCCCAGTTCGCGGCAACAATCTGCTCGGGATATCGCGCGACGCACTGTCCGCGAAAATATGCCCTCGTCGTCAACGGTGGATTGTGAACGGCTTCACGAACGTCGACGTCGCTCCACAGTCGGCGAAGTCCGACGCGCTGCGCGAGCGAGTGCGACGGGCGCAGGTCGTGGTACTGAAGGTCGATGGCGCGAAGCTTCGCGTCGTGATCACGCAACGAGTAGCGCTCTTGATAACCGTTGACGACACGAAGCTTCGCCACCCAGTCGACACGATCGGCTACGGCGTCGCGGTCGTCGCGCACGCCGTCGAGCATCTCGCGCCATTGGGTCATGATGAGTTCGACCTCGTCGCTCTCGCCAACCGCGTCCCCGCCGGTACTGCCCACGTAGTCCTTCGCCACGTGCCACAGTTCGTCTTGAAAGTCCCAGGCGGTACGCGACACGTCGTCGTCACAGGGCACTGCTTCAAGCAGGGTGAGGTCTCTCGAGAAGGCGCGCACGGCGTGCACGGGCGAGCGGGGCAACGCAGGGAACGACGTCGGGCCGAACTCTTCAAGGGCCGCGAGCAGCAACGCCGTCGAGCCCAGTTTGACGAAGGTCGCGGTCTGGCTCATGTTCGCGTCACCGATGATCACGTGGAGACGACGAAACCGTTCGGCGTCACTGTGCGGCTCGTCACGGGTGTTGATGATCGGACGCTTCAGTGTGGTCTCGAGACCCACGATCTCCTCGAAGAACTCCGCGCGTTGGGAGAGTTGGAACGCCGGATTGTGTTCGAGTGCCGCCTCCGTCTCCGCACCAACCTTGCCCGACCCGACGACCACTTGGCGAGAGACGAAGTGCGGAACCATCGCGCGCACAAGATGCGCGAACTCGACGTCGCGGCGAACGAGGTAGTTCTCGTGCGTGCCGTACGAGTTGCCCTTGCCGTCGGAGTTGTTCTTGTAGAGCGTGATGGCCTGCGTGGGATCGAGTGAGTCGTTCGCAATGCCGAGTGCTCGGCGCATGATCTCCTCGCCCGCGACGTCATAGAGCGTGGCTTCGAGTGGCGAGCGACACTCGGGCGACGAGTACTCGGGGTGCGCGTGGTCGACGTAGAGCCGTGCGCCGTTGGTCAGGACGGTGTTGGCGAGATGTGTTTCGACGATCGGGGCGAACGAGGTCAGGTCGACGCCGCCGCGCGCGTCCATGTCGGGCGTCTCACCGTCGAAATCCCAGTTGATCCGTGTGCGACCTTGCTGCGCGTAGGCGTTGACGATGATGCTCGACGCGGCGATGGGGTCGTAGTCCGGTCCCCCGGCGATGCCGTACTCCGTCTCGATACCGAGAACCTTCGCAATGGCCATGGTGCTAGAGGTACTGCCCGGTGCCCACGTGTTGGATGGAGCGACCACCCTTCTCGTCATCCTCTTCGCGATTGATCAGCGTTCGAATGAAGATGATCCGCTCGCCCTTCTTGCCAGAGATGCGCGCCCAGTCGTCGGGGTTGGTCGTGTTAGGCAGGTCTTCGTTCTCACGGAACTCTTGGCGAATCGACTCGAAGAGGTCCTCCTTGCGTAGTCCCCTCCCCTGATTGGCGATCTCGCGCTTCACGGCGATCTTCTTCGCGCGTCGAACGATGTTCTCGATCATGGCGCCTGACGCGAAGTCCTTGAAGTACAAGATCTCCTTGTCGCCCCCCTGGTAGGTCACTTCGAGGAACCGGTTCTCGTCGTCAATACGGAACATGGCCGACACAGTCTCTTCGATGATCAACTGCACGGCCTTGGCCCGATCACCGCCACCGAGTTCGCGCACCGTCGACTCGTCGAGCGGCAGGTCCACGTGAAGGTAGCGCTGGAAGATCTGCGCCGCCGCCTCGGCGTCGGGACGTTCGATCTTGATCTTCACGTCGAGTCGTCCCGGACGAAGAATGGCGGGGTCGATCAAGTCCTCGCGGTTGGTGGCCCCGATGACGATGACGTCGCGTAGTGACTCGACGCCGTCGATCTCCGCGAGGAGCTGGGGGACGATCGTCGACTCCATGTCCGAGCTGATCCCGGTGCCGCGCGTGCGAAAAAGGGAGTCCATCTCGTCGAAGAAGACGATGACGGGCACGCCCTCCTCGGCCTTTTCTCTCGCGCGCTGGAAGACGACCCGGATTTGGCGTTCCGTCTCGCCCACGTACTTGTTCAACAGCTCGGGGCCCTTGATGTTCAAGAAGTAGGAGCGAACGTTGCGATTGCCGGTCAATTCCCCGACCTTCTGGGACAGCGAGTTCGCCACGGCTTTGGCGATCAACGTTTTGCCACATCCAGGAGGACCGTAGAGCAAGATGCCCTTCGGCGCCGGCAGGTCGTAATCGTGAAAGAGCGCGCGGTGCAAGTAGGGCAACTCCACGGCGTCGGTGATCGCTTCGATCTGTGCGTCGAGCCCACCCACGTCCGCGTAACTGATGTCCGGTACCTCTTCGAGGATCAACTCTTCCGCCTCTTGGCGGATGAGTTTCTCCGTGAGAAGGTTCGAGCGCAAGTCCAACAACAACGCGTCACCGCTGCGCAGTTTCACCGAGCGCAACGCCTCGGCGAGTTCAACGACGCGCTCTTCGTCCGCGCGGCCATACACGAGGACGCGACGTTCGTCGAGCACCTCTTTCACGGTCACGACCTCACCCTGGCCGTCGGCGTCGCGTACACCGATGACGGTGAAGGACTCGTTCAAGACGACCTCGTCGCCGCGAGCGATCTGGGCCGGGTCAAGTCCGGGGTGAAGGGCCACGCGCATCTTGCGACCCGAAGCGAAGATGTCGACCGAACCGTCCTCGTTGAAGCCGGTGAACGTGCCGTAAACGGCCGGCGGTTGCGTCAATTTCTCGACTTCGTCACGCAACGCCGCGATCTGATCACGCGTCTGTTGAATGGTGATCGTTAGTTTTTCATTGTTGGAGCGACTCTGCGAAAGTTGGCCACGGGCCTCGAGGAGCTTCTCTTCGAGTAACTCAATGCGACGGTTGGCCTGATCGACGTCGCTCAAGGTCAGGTCACGCGACGAATTCGCGTTCACGAGCTCGTCGCGCTCGCCGCGAGAAGATTCGTTAAATCCTTGAGAACCGTCCATATCGCCACCCTAGGGGAGTAAGTACCAGGTCGAGAGGTCACGTTCCATCTTGTGTTCCCACTAGAGTGACTACACGCAATTCGCAACGGAGGACACGCAAATGAAGGTTTGGATTGACCAAGACCTCTGCACTGGGGATGGACTCTGTGAAGAGATCTGCCCCTCGGTCTTCACCCTGCTCGACGATGGTCTCGCCTACGTGAAGCAGGGTGCCGACGTCAAGAGCAGTCCCGGTGGCGCCGAAGGTGTTGCTGAAGTCCCCGCCGAGTTCGAGGACGCCGTCATCGAGGCCTCCGAAGAGTGCCCCGGCGAGTGCATCTTCATCGAACGCGGCTAGTTGTACTCAAGAAGTCCTACGAGACGTCGTGCCGACGTCAAGAATCCGGTATGCGCCACCATTCGGTGATCGGGTCGTACTGAACGTCCGTCAATGTGCCACGTGCGTCGAAGTATCTCAACGGTCTCTTCCAGGCCGAACGAGTTGTGGTGCAACGCCTCGCGAAGAAGCTGCGTCTGATTGATCGTCGGCAAGTACGCGAGGAAGATTCCCCCTGGGCGAAGCGCGCCTTCAGCGTGCTTCACAACGTCCCACGGCTCGGGCATGTCTAGAATCACGCGATCGAGGTCGACCTCGTCGATGCCTTGGGTCACGTCACGGATCTTCACGTCGTAGGCGACGTCGTCACCCAACATCTCGCGGACGTTCTTTTGCGCGTGGAGAGCGAAGTCTTCGCGGATCTCGTAGGCCGTGATGACCGCTCCGGCGCGCAAGAGCGTCATCGAGAGGGCGCCCGATCCGACACCGGCTTCCAGGACTCGCATGCCGGGCCCCACGTCCGCCTGCATGAGTATTGCGCCGAGGTCTTTGGGGTAGATGACCTGGGCGCCGCGAGGCATCTTCAACACCACGTCCGACAGGGTTGGTCGAAGTACTAAGAACGACCGCTCCGTGCTCGATCGAATGAGTGAGCCCTCGAGGGCCCCGATCACGTCGTCGTGCTGGACGATGCCGGCGTGGGTGTGAAAGGCCGAACCCTCTTTCAAGGTGACGAGGTAGTGACGATCCTTCGCGTCGATGAGCATGACGCGCTCACCTTCGCTCAGATTCGCACCCGTCACGCTTTCTCGCTCTTCGAACGCCTGGCGGATTTCCTCGAGCGCGAGTCGATGAAGCGGAAAAGGACGATCCCGAGCGCTATGGAGAGCCACTTGGGCGACTTCTGTGCCCACGCACGGCCGAACGCGGCGGCGGCCGCGATACGAAAGAGTCGGCGAAGCATCTAGGCCTTCTTGCGCGCGCGACGCGCGCGAAGCCGGCCCCAAAGATAACCCGTCATCACACCACCGAGACCGACGACGGCCACCGTTGGTTTCGACGACGTCATCGAATTGCCCATCTGTACTTGGTCGGGCAGGAATGAGCGCAGCGACGCTTCGAGTTCACGCCGCGTCCTTGTGTGCTCGCTCACTTCGACACCTTCAGTCGACGCTTCGCCGTCCCGCTGACGACGCGCCACGCCGTCAAGGCCATGACGACGAGAGCGAGGACTGCGACGATCACGTAGGGCAGCCACGAGAGCGATCCGTCAAGCACGCGGAACTGCCACTGCAAATAGCGCAGGGACCCGAAAAGCATCAGCACGACACCGAAGCCCACGAAGACACTTCCGACGGTGCCCCAGATCATGAAGCGCCCGAGGTCCTTCAGCGGTTTGATCGTCTCTTCTTTGACGTAGCGAATCGCCAAGTCGCGCAGTTCGTCGAAATCTCGTTGGAGCGACGCTCCTCGAAGGAATCGGCGCCACGTCGAGTTCTTCATGGCCCAAGCCTACTCAGTGCGTTCTTTTATGAGGTACGTCGAGCTAGCCGTGGCGATGAGCCGCTCGTCGTCGTCGGTGATCGTCGCTTCGAGGAATGAGATCACCTTGCCAGGTTTCAACACGGTCGCGACGCACGTCAGCTGGTCCCCGGCCCTGGCCGATCGTAGGAACGTGACCTTCATCTCGGTGTTCACGACCGTTACCCTGCGGTCCCCCGCCACGGTGACGGCTGACGCGCCCATCGCCGAGTCGAGCATCGCGGCGAGAAAGCCTCCCTGCACGCGGCCCGCGGGATTCAAGAATCGCTCGTCCGCTCGCGCGCGCCACACCGTTCGTCCCGGCACCGACTTGTCGATGCACGTCATGCCGAGTGTCAGGTCGCAATTCGGAGGAATTTGCAGCGCCACGTGGCGAGACTACTCGTGGGGCTGCTCGGTGGTGAGGGGCTTTTCGGTACTGTTCTAGTCATGACTGACACTCTCTACCCCGGCGCTACCGAGTTGGAAGGGCGCGTCATCCGTGAGATCGTCGCGGTCGCCATGGACGCACCGGCGAAGGCCAAGTCGGGTCACAGTGGCACGGCGATGGCCCTTGCACCCCTCGGCGTGATGCTGTGGGGTCGAATCATGCGACACGATCCCTCGAAACCGCACTGGCACGACCGCGACCGATTCATCATGAGTTGTGGACACGCGTGCATTCTGCAGTACGCCTTGGCGCACGAGTTCGGGTACGACCTCAGCGTCGGGGACCTCAAAGAGTTTCGCCAAGCGCATTCGAAGACTCCGGGTCACCCCGAGCGCGGCGACACCCCGACGATCGAGGTGACGACCGGTCCACTCGGCCAGGGGATCGCGAACGGCGTCGGAATGGCGCTCGCCGAGCGAATTCTGCGTACCGACCACGGTGAGGACCTCGTCGATCACCGTACGTGGGTGATCGCGGGCGACGGTTGCCTCGAAGAGGGCATCAGTCACGAAGCGGCGTCGCTCGCCGGGTCACTGGGACTCGACCGTCTGACCATCTTTTACGACGACAACCACATCACGATCGACGGGCCGACGGAACTCGCCCTGCACGACGACCCGGCCGAACGCTTCGCCGCCTACGGCTGGCACGTCGTCGTCGTCGGCGAACACGCCAACGACCTCGACGTACTCGAAGAGGCCACCCGTTCAGCGATCGCCGAAACCAGTCGTCCCTCGCTCATCATCGTGCGATCGCACATTGGCTTTCCCTCCCCCACGATGATGGATACAAAGGAAGCCCACGGGACGCCGTTCAGTGCCGAGGCGATTTCGACCGTGAAGAAGATCATCGGCGTGCCAGACGAGGCGTTCGTCTTCGATCCCGAGAACTCTCGCCAGCTCGTCGAGTCCATCAGCGGCCGCAGGGACGACCGCGTCGCGTGGGAGGCGCGCGTCAGTGCGGCGGGCGCGAAGGGAGCGCAGCTCCTGGTTCAACTTGACACGCACGGCGCCGCGACGGTGACGACGACGCCGAAGACCTACGCACCCGGATCAATGATCGCCACGCGCAAAGCGTTACAGCGCGCCATGGACGTCTTCGCGCCCCAGACGCCTGGGCTCACGGCCGGGTCCGCGGACCTGACCGATAATACTGGCGTCGTGCTGCAGGGCGCGTCCGCGCAGAGCGTGTCGGCACCCGGTGGCCGTCAGATTCACTACGGCATCCGCGAACTCGCTATGACCGCGATGCTCGTCGGACAGGCTCACCACGGCGGATTTCGTCCGGCCGGATCCACGTTCTTCGTCTTCAGTGACTACGCCCGACCCGCAGTGCGACTCGCCGCGCTCAGTCACGCCGGCGCGTTGATGGTGTACACCCACGATTCCGTGGGTGTTGGTCAGGACGGTCCGACGCACGAACCCGTCGAGCACCTCATGGCCCTGCGAGCAATGCCCAACTTGCACGTCGTTCGTCCGAGCGACGCCAACGAGACCCTCGATCTCGTCGAGGAGTTCTTGACCAGCGCGACGCCACCGCCCACCGCACTCGTCCTCACGCGTCAAGACGTCCAGGTCTTCGCTGAAAAAGAGACCGCCGCCAGTCGAGCGGGTGCACGTCGCGGAGGGTACGTCGTTCGAGAGCACGACGACGCCGTCTTCACGCTCGTAGGGACCGGCTCAGAGGTCTCACTCTGTCTCGCCGCGGCTGACGAACTCGCTTCCAGGGGTGTCGTCACGCGCGTCGTGGCGCTGCCGTGCTGGCGATGTTTTGACGTCCAACCCGCCGCGTACCGCGCCGACGTGTTGCGACGATCGACGCCGTCGGTGTCGCTCGAAGCGGGCGCGACATTGGGTTGGGCGAACTACGTCGACGCGTCGATCGGTATCGACGCCTTCGGGATGTCCGCTCCCGGCGACGTCGTCCTTGAGTATTTCAACATCGTCCCCGCGACCGTGGTCAGCCACGTGGAGCGCGTTCTAAGTGAGAGAGCATGACCAGTCTGAACGACCTGTACGCCGACTACGGCCAAAGCCCTTGGATTGACAACATTCGCCGCGATTGGTTGGTGGACGGCACCTTGGCGAAGTTCGTCGCTGACGGCGTTCGCGGGGTCACGTCGAACCCTTCGATCTTCGCGAAGGCCCTGGCGACGTCGACGGCCTACGACAAGCTCATTGCCGACTCGAACGACGACAACGACGAAGACCTCTTCGAGACGTTGGCGGTCCAAGACGTTCGTGACGCCTGTGACGTCTTGGCGGCTGTCCACGAGTCATCGAGGGCGGATTTCGCCGCGGGTCGTCGTCGCTACCTCGATGGCTTCGTCTCCCTCGAAGTCTCTCCTCGTCTGGCCCGCGACACCGCGGGAACCATCGCGGCGGCGAAGCGACTGCACGCCAAAGTCGACCGAGCGAACGTTGCGATCAAGATTCCCGCGACCAAAGAGGGACTCCCGGCCATCCGAGCGACGCTCGGCGCGGGCATCAACGTCAACGTGACGCTCATCTTCTCGCTCGCGCGCTACAGCGAAGTCATCGACGCGTGGGCCGCAGGGGTCCGTGACGCCCTCGACGCTGGTCACGACATCGGAGCGATCGCCAGCGTGGCGTCGTTCTTCGTCTCACGCGTTGACGTCGCCGTGGACGCACTCCTCCCCGAAGGCGACCCCCGTCGTGGCACCACTGCGAACGCGCAAGCCGCGGCGGCGTACGTCCTCTTCAAAACCAGCGTGAACGGCGACACGGTGAAGGCGCTCCTTTCCGACGGCGCGCAAGTGCAGCGCCCCCTGTGGGCGTCGACGTCCACGAAGAATCCCAGTTACGACGACCTGTTGTACGTCAATCGCCTGGTGGGTGAGGAAACGGTGAACACGATGCCCGACGCCACGTTGGCGGACGCGCTCGATCACCCCGACTTCGCCTCGTCGTACCTCCTCAGCAAGGAGTCGACACACGCGGCGGCGGACGACTTGGAGAAGCTCGCGCCCGACGTCGATCTCGACCGCGTGACCGAGCAACTCGAAGACGAGGGCGTCGCCTCGTTCGCCAAGTCCTACGACGACTTGCTGGCGACGGTGTCATCAAAGATGAGCACGTCCAGCTGACGCTTCGACGGCCCCGGACCAGAGACGTCGGGTCCACGCAACGTGTGAACAGTTCTTAAGGGTGGCTTCTAGGATGCATCCATGACGACGCTACGAGCCTCCACGACCAGGAATGAACTACTGACGGCGTCGGCGGCCTCGCTAGCGGAGGAGGCCTTCCACAAGGCGCGCGCCGCGCACGGATTCGTCGTGACGTACTCCCCCAAGGTGTTCATTCCCCTCACCAAGCTCTGTCGAGACCGCTGCGGCTACTGCACCTTCGCGCAGGCACCAGCGCACGTGGCGTCGCCGTACTTGAGTTTGGATGAGGTCATGGCGATCGCGCAGGCCGGACGTGACGCCGGATGTACCGAAGCCCTCTTCACATTGGGTGAACGGCCCGAGTTGCGCTACGACGAAGCGGCCAGGTGGCTCGCCGCGCGGGGCTATCACTCGACGGTCGACTACGTGGCGAGCGCCGCGCAGATGGTGCTCGAAGGAACTGGTCTGTTGCCACACGTGAACGCCGGCGCGCTCTACGCGCACGAACTGGTGCAACTGCGTTCGGTGAGCGCGTCGCAGGGAATGATGCTCGAAACGCTGGCTGACGTCACGGCGCACCGACTGGCGCCCGACAAAGTACCGCAGCGCCGTCTCGACACACTTCGCTTCGCGGGCGAGTTGAAGATCCCGTTCACCACCGGGTTGTTGGTAGGTATTGGCGAAACCCGCCAGGACCGCGTCGAGACACTCGAGGCGATCGCACTCGCGCACAAAGAGTTCGGACACGTGCAAGAGGTCATCGTGCAGAACTTCTTGCCCAAGCCACGAACGGCGATGGCGTCGCACCCACCCGCCAGCGAAGAGGAGTTTCACTGGACTATCGCTGTGGCTCGACTGCTCCTGCCTGATGACATCCATCTTCAGGCTCCGCCGAATCTCAGTGACGACCCCGCGCGACTACTCGAGTTTGGCATCGACGACTTTGGCGGCATCTCGCCCGTTACCGCCGACCACGTGAACCCCGAACGCGCGTGGCCCGCGGTCTCTTCTCTGACGAGTGAGTGCGACAAGCGCGGATTCCATCTCACGCCGCGACTGACCGTGTACCCCGAGTACGTGGGCGAACGGACGGACTTCCTCGACGAGAAAGTGCGTTCGTCCGTCCTGGCTCAAGCCGACGCGCACTCACTGGCTCGTAACGACACGTGGTACTCGGGCACCGATCACACGCCACCGTCAGCGCCGGGCTCAACGACCAAGACGAGCGAGGTGGAGAGCCTCCTCGCGCGCTACGAGCCGGGCTACGACTTTGACGCGCGCGAACTCGTCACTCTCTTCAACGCTCGTGGTGGTGACTTCAACGCCGTCGTGGACGTCGCGGACGGTCTTCGCCAGGACCTCGTCGGTGACGCGGTCAGTTTCGTCATCAATCGCAACATCAACTACACCAACGTCTGTACGTTCAAGTGCCGTTTCTGCGCCTTCTCCAAGGGACCATTGTCGCTGAACTTGCGAGGCGATCCCTACCTCTTGACCCTCGACGAGATCAGCGAGCGTGTCCGCGAGGCGGAAGAGCGTGGCGCCACGGAAGTCTGTCTCCAGGGCGGCATCCATCCCAACTTTGACGGCGACTACTACATCCACGTCGTCGCCGCCGTACGAGCCGGATCGCCGTCGATCCACATCCACGCCTTCAGCGCGCTCGAGGTCTTCGAAGGCGCCCGCCGTTCGGAGCAGGACCTCGCGACGTACCTGACGCGTTTGAAGGACGCTGGACTGAAGACGTTGCCGGGCACCGCCGCCGAGATCCTCGATGACCGGATCCGCGCAGTGCTCTGTCCCGACAAGGTCAACTCCGATCAGTGGCTCGAAGTCCATCGCACCGCACACGAGGTTGGTCTGCGATCGAACATCACGATCATGTTCGGCGCGGTCGAGGGACCCGAGAGTTGGGCCACGCACCTCCTTCGCACGCGCGATCTTCAAAAGCAGACCGGTGGGTTCACGGAGTTCGTGCCCCTTCCCTTCGTACACATGGCGACGCCACTGTTCTTGAAGGGCCGTTCACGAAAGGGTCCGACGTTTCGCGAAGCGGTCTTGATGCACGCCGTCGCGCGACTGCACTACGCCACGTTGATCGACAACATCCAGGTGAGCTGGGTGAAAATGGGCGTCGAGGGTTCGAGACGGATCCTCCAAGCGGGCGCCAACGACCTCGGTGGGACCCTGATGGACGAGAACATCTCGCGCGCTGCGGGAGCCACCCACGGCCAAGAGATGGATGTCAAGTCGCTGGAGGACCTCGTCGCACCGCTCGGGCGACCATTGCACCAGCGAAGCACCCTCTATCAGACGTTGTAGTCGTGGCGTCGCTCATCGAAACCCTCCTCGACGACATCGCCGAGGACACCGCCCTTTCGGACGATCGTCGCGCACTCCTGCACGACTTGCTCGCGCGCGTCGTCGCGGTCGCCGAGTCCGACGCGGAAACCAAGAATCTTCGGGTCGCGGTCCGAGCGGTGAACGAGCTTCTCGAAGCGTTCAACCTCTTCGAAAAGTGGAGTGACCGATCGAAGATGACGATCTTCGGATCAGCGCGGACCAAGATCGACAGTCCGCTCTACGAGATGACGCGCGAACTGGCCCGGGCCATGGCCGAGCGACAGTGGATCATCATCTCGGGCGCCGGTCCCGGGATCATGGAAGCGTCGGCCAGGGGTGCCGGGATGGCGAACACGCTCGGGGTCAACATACAACTGCCATTCGAACAGAACGCCAACGCCTACATCGACACCGTCGACAACCTCGTGACGATGAAGTACTTCTTCACACGAAAGGTCGCATTGACGCGCCCGTCGAACGCTTTCGTCGTCCTGCCGGGTGGGCTCGGCACCATGGACGAGCTCTTTGAGGTGCTTACTCTCCTTGACACCGGCAAGACCACGCCCGCACCGGTCATCTTGCTCGACACGCCTGACGGCTTGTTCTGGAAGCAGTGGATGATCTTCATCGACCAAGGCATCGTGCGAAATCACTACGTGGCGACCGATGACATGTTCCTCGTTCGCCTGACGACGTCGATCGCCGACACCGTCGAGGAGATCGAGCACTTCTACTCGAACTACCGCGACTTCGCCATCGAAGGTCCACGTGGCTTGATGTCGCTTCACCACGCGCCGACGCCCGAGCAACTCGACGAACTGCGGGTGAAGGTGCCGATGTTCAACGAAGGAGACGGCTACCGAGTCGAGAACCCCCAGACCCTCTCGTTCGACTTCGACGGCCGCAACTACTCCAACCTTCGCCAGGTGATCGATGTCGTCAACGATTGGGTCGACTAGTCCGTTTCGCTCCGTCGAAGGAGGTGTTCGGCCTTTTGAAGGCTCCGACGGACCTTGGAGAGTTGACGTTCGAGCTCGTTGGCGCCTTCAACCTCATCGCTGCGCAATTGCGCACGGACGGTGTCGAAGATGGCGTCGGCGACGCGACGTTCGAGCGCCGCGACCTCATCGGCCAAGTCGTCCAGTGACTCCACTAGTCGACGGTCACGACGTCGAGCAGTTCCTCGGCGTACTGAGCGCGCAACACCTTCTTGTCGAACTTGCCCACACTGGTCTTGGGCACGCTCTCGATGAAGGCCCAACGCTCGGGCAGCCACCACTTCGCCACGCGTTCGGCGAGGAACTCCTTGAGTTCTTGCGCACTCACGGTGGCGTCGGGCTTCAACACCACGCAACAGAGTGGTCGCTCTTGCCACTTCTCGTCGGGCACCGCGATCACGGCGGCTTCGAAGACGGCGGGGTGGGCCATCACCGTGACCTCGAGGTCGACCGAGCTGATCCACTCGCCACCGGACTTGATGACGTCTTTCGTCCGGTCGCTGACCACCATGAAGCCCTCTTCGTCGAGGGTGCCGATGTCACCGGTGCGCAGCCACCCGTCGCGGAACTTGTCGGGGTCGTCCACACCGAAATACGATCCCGTGATCCACGGGCCACGAATCTCGAACTCGCCAACCGTCTTGCCATCTCTGGCGAGGACGTTGCCCTCGTCGTCGGTGAGGCGCAACTCCACGCCCGCGACGACGCGCCCGGCCTTCACGCGGTAGTTGATCTCGAGCTCGGGCGGCGTGCCCGCGGGTGGAATCGACACCGCGGCCAGTGGGCTCGTCTCGGTCATCCCCCAACCTTGGAGCATGTCGAGGCCGTAGAGGTCGCGAAAGGCCTCAATCATCGAGCGCGGCACGGCGGAGCCACCGGCGAGAATTGCCCGCAAGCTCGAGAGGTCGGTCTCGGGTGTGGTCTCGGCGACTCGCAACACGTCGTTCCAGATCGTCGGCACACCGAGCGAGATCGTCGGACGTAGTTCTCGGATCATCTTGATTATCGGACCGCCCTGGAGGAACATCTGGGGCATGATCAACTCCACGCCCGCGAAGAACGACGTGTACACCGAGCCCCACGCGTTGACGTGGAACATCGGCACGATCAAGAGGCTTCGATCCTTCTCGCATAGTCCCACCGAGTTGGCGGTCATCGAGGCCATGGAGTGCAGCCAGGTCGAGCGGTGCGAGTACACGACGCCCTTCGGGTTGCCGGTGGTGCCCGAGGTGTAACACATGATCGCGGCGTCGCGTTCATCGAGTTCCGGCCACACGAAGCCTGGGCGCTCGGCGGCGACGAGTGTGTCGTAGTCCAGGGTCTCTCCCAGCACGCCCGTTGTCTCGGGTCCGTTCACGATGATGGTCTTGACCCGAGGAATCTGATCGCGGACCCGGGCGAAGAGTGGGGCCAGCGAGGCGTCCACGATGATGACCTCGTCGTCTGCGTGGTTGATGATGTAGACGAGCTGCTCGGGGAACAATCGAATATTCAAGGTGTGCAGTACGGCGCCCATGGACGGGACGGCGAGGTAGGCCTCCATATGCGCCTGGTTGTTCCACATGAAGGTTCCGACGCGGTCGCCGCGACGAACGCCCAACTTGGTCAGAGCGGCGGCGAGCTGCTCGGCGCGCTTCGCAATCTGCAAGAACGTCGCCTCGTCCACGCCCTCGGGCGTCACCGTGAAGACTTTCTTGTCCGCGTAGACGAACTCGCCGTGTCGAAGGATGCCACTAATCAGCAGCGGCGCTTCTTGCATCGTGCTCTTCATGATCCCCCTCGTAACACCATTGGCTCGATGCTACAAAACAGCGACGAGCCCCGCGCTCACCACGAGAGGCTGTACGGCTCGACGGGCGCGGGAAGCGCGCTGTCGTGTCCCGAGAGGTACGTGTCGACCGCGGACGCGGCGCTTCGCCCTTCGGCGATGGCCCACACGATCAAGCTCTGACCGCGAACGGCGTCGCCGCAAGCGAAGACGGGGCTCGCGCCCTCGATGTTCGCGACGCGCCACGCGTCGTCGACGGCCAAGGTGCGACGCGGACTGAGAAACTGTTCAGCGTTGAGCCCGAGGTCGTCGAGTTCGGGACCGGTGAAGCCCGCGGCGATCAAGACAAGATCTGCCGCAATGATGAAGTCCTCGTTGGTCACGTGGTCTTGCACCGTGAGCGATGACACGCGCGCTTCGCCACGAAACTCGAGCGTTTCCATTGAAAACCGACGCTCGCCGCCCTCGTCGTGGGCGGAGGTGGTCTTGAAGATTCGCGCCATGGTCGGCCATGGCTGGTCCGAGGGTCGTTCGTCCGGCGGTCGGTCCATGATCTCGATCTGCGTGACGGACGCGGCCCCCTGGCGGTGGACCGTGCCGAGACAGTCGGCGCCCGTGTCCCCGCCGCCGAGAATGACGACGTGCAGGTCCTTTGCGTTGATGACTGACGTGGTGCCGGCGTTCACCGCACGATTCGACGCTTCGAGGTAGGTCATCGCCGGGTACACACCGTCGAGGGACGCGCCGGGAACCGGGATGAGTCGTGGGATCGTCGAGCCAATTGCGAGCACCACGGCGTCGAAGCTTTCTTGTAGCGCGCTGAGCGGCGTTCCTCCGTTGCCAATGGTCACGCCCGTGAAGAACTCGACGCCGTCGTTGGCCATGACGTCGAGGCGGCGGTTTATGACCGACTTCTCCATCTTGAACTCGGGAATGCCGTAGCGAAGGAGTCCACCGATCGCGTCACTTCGTTCGAAGACGCTCACGGCGTGCCCGACACTGCGCAGCTGCGCCGCGGCCGCGAGACCCGCTGGTCCCGACCCCACGACCGCCACGCGGCGTCCGCTCTCCGGCGGTGTCGGTCGCGACACAGGGACGGCGTTCGCGAAGGCGTGTTCGGCCACTTCGTACTCGAGACGTTCGATGGTGACGGGTTCACTCGTGATGCCGAGCACGCACGCCGACTCACAAGGCGCGGGACAGAGTCGCCCGGTGAACTCGGGGAAGTTGTTCGTGCTGAACAGTTGGTCGGCCGCTTGAGCCCACTGGTAGCGAAAGACGCGGTCGTTGAAGACGGGTATCCGATTGCCCAAGGGGCAACCCTGCATGCAGAAAGGGATCCCGCAGTCCATGCAGCGTGCGCCTTGGACCGCGATCTCTTCGTCGCTCTGCGCTTCGTAGACCTCGTGCCAGTCGCGAAGGCGCACCGGGACCGGTCGGTACTTTGGTCCACGTCGATCGAAGTCGAGAAAACCCGTGACCTTACCCACCTTTGGCCTCGTCACGGATCCGCTGGTACTCCGACGTCTCGAGCCGGATGAAATTCATGCGTTCTTGACGCCAGTTCTTGAGCAAGCGATCGGCTTTCTTCGATCCCGTCTCATCGCGGAATCGTTCGAGAAGAGCGAAGAGACGCTCGTCGTCCTCGCTCTCGAGCAGCTCGATCTCGTAGACCCCGGCGCTCAGATGGTCGTGGACCGTGACGTCAGGGTCGTAGAGGTAGAGCGTGCCGCCCGACATGCCGGCCGCGAGGTTGCGCCCGACGTTGCCGAGTATCACGACGACGCCGCCCGTCATGTACTCACAGGCGTGGTCACCGGTTCCCTCAACGACAACCGTGGCGCCGGAGTTTCGCACCGCGCAACGCTCTCCCACGACGCCACTGATGAAGATCTCACCACTCGTCGCGCCGTAGGCGATGACGTTGCCCGCGATGATGTTCTCGTCACTCGCGAAGGTGGCCGATTCGTCGGGGCGAATCACGATGCGTCCGCCCGAGAGGCCCTTACCCGCGTAGTCGTTGGTGTCGCCACTCAGTCGGATCGTGAGGCCCGCCGGGATGAAGGCGCCAAGGCTCTGACCCGCCGAACCTCGTAGGTCGATCTGAATGTGGTCGTCGCGAAGGGTTCGTAGTCCCAACGCCCGCGTGACGGCGCTACCCGTCAAGGTGCCCACTGCCCGATTCACGTTGCGCACGTCGGTGGCGTAGCGGAACGTGGAGCCGCTCGTCGCTGCGGTGACGGCGTCGGAAAGGAACGCCCAGTCGAGCGCGCCGTCGAGGCCGTGGTCCTGTTTCACGCTTTGGCGGCGTTGGTCGGGCGCGACTACGGATAGCAGGGCAGAAAGATCGAGGTCGTTCGTCGGATCGCCCAGTTCGTTGAACGTCAGCTTCGACACGTCACCGATTACTTCGTCGATGGTTCGCGCGCCGAGGAGCGCCAAGTACTCGCGGACCTCTTGCGCGATGAACTCGAAGAAATTCTCTACGAACTCGGGCTTACCCCTGAAGCGTTCGCGCAACTTGGGATTCTGGGTCGCGATGCCGACGGGACAGGTGTCGAGGTGACAGACGCGCATCATCACGCAACCCGCCACCACGAGCGGCGCCGTGGCGAAGCCGAACTCCTCGGCACCGAGGAGGGCCGCCATGATGACGTCGCGCCCGGTCTTCAGCTGACCGTCCGTCTGAAGGGTTACACGGCTTCGCAGTCCGTTCGCGGCGAGCGTCTGGTGCGCTTCGGCAAGGCCCAACTCCCACGGGGTGCCGGCGTGCTTGAGCGACGTCAAAGGAGCCGCGCCGGTCCCTCCGTCGTGACCCGAGATCAAGATGACGTCGGCGTGCGCCTTCGCGACGCCCGCGGCGATGGTGCCCACCCCTTGCTCACTGACGAGTTTAACGTGCACGCGCGCCTGGTCGTTCGCGCACTTGAGGTCGTAGATGAGTTGCGCGAGGTCTTCAATGGAATAGATGTCGTGGTGCGGTGGCGGCGAGATGAGACCGACGCCGGGCGTTGAATGACGGGTCTTGGCGATCCAGGGATAGACCTTGGTCCCGGGGAGCTGACCACCCTCACCGGGCTTGGCGCCCTGGGCCATCTTGATCTGGAGGTCGTCGGCGTTCACGAGGAACTGACTCGTCACTCCAAAGCGACCGGACGCTACCTGTTTGATCGCCGAGCGCGTGTTGTGTTGAGGGTCCGACGTGTCGAAACGCTCTTCGTCCTCTCCCCCTTCACCGGTGTTGGACTTCGCGCCGAGGCGATTCATCGCGACGGCGAGCGTGGTGTGCGCCTCCTCGGAGATCGAACCGTACGACATCGCGCCGCTGCTGAAGCGCTTCACGATCGACGCCACGCTCTCCACCTCGTCGAGGGGAAGTGGCGACGTACTGGGCACGAGCGACAACAGTGAACGCAGCGTCAGTTTGCCTTCACTCTGCTCGTCGACGAGCGTCGTGTACTCCTTGAAGAGGTCGAAGCGCTTCTCGCGCGTGGCGTGCTGAAGCTTCTGCACCGTGCGGGGATTGAAGAGGTGGAGCTCACCTTCACGGCGCCACTGGTACTCGCCACGATTGATGATCTCGACGCGCTCGCCCACCTCGGGCTCGAAGGCGCTCGTGTGCCAGCGCAGCACGTCGTTCGCGAGATGCTCGAGCGTCACGCCACCGAGTCGCGAGTGAAATCCCGGAAAGTAGCGCGTGATGACGTCGTCCGAGAGTCCGACGGGCTCGAAGAGCTGTGAGCCGACGTAACTTGCGACGGTGGAAACGCCCATCTTCGACATCACCTTCACGACGCCTTTGTTGAGCGTCTTGCCGTATTTGTAGCGGGCGTCCGCGGCCGTGAGCTCGGTGAGTTCGCCCTCGTCGATCAGGGCGTCGATCGACTCATAGGCCAAGTAGGGACAGACAGCCGACGCCCCGAAGCCGAGGAGCAGCGCCACGTGGTGCACCTCTCGGACGTCACCGGCTTCGATGATGAGCGCGGCGTTGGTCCGTAGGTGCTCGGCGACGAGACGGTGGTGCACCGCCGAGGTGAGTAGGAGACTCGGAATGGCGGCGTGGGTTAACGAGGTACCGCGATCACTCAAGATGACGATGTTGACACCCGAGCGAACCTGATCGACGACAAGGTTCGTGACCTCGTCGAGCGCCTCCGCCAACCTCTCGCCGGCGGTGTTGTCGCCGTGCACCAGGAAAAGCCCGTCGATGGCCGTCGTACGAAAACCCTCGACGCCGGCCTGTTCGTTGATGTAACGGATCTTCTGCAGTTCATTGACACTCAAGACCGGTGACGCCAGCACGATCTGTTGACAGTGTGCTTCACTCTCTTGAAGGAGGTTCTCTTCTCCGCCGACGACCACGCGCGTCGACGTGACGAGCTCTTCACGAATCGCGTCGAGTGGAGGGTTCGTGACCTGGGCGAAGAGTTGGGTGAAGTAGTCGAAGATCGAGCGTGGCAACTTCGACAGCACTGGCAACGTGGTGTCCGATCCCATAGAGCCGATCGGTTCCTCGCCCACTTGCGCCATGTGGCGAATGATGAGGCGCAGGTCCTCTTCGCTGTAGCCAAAGCTCTCCTGCTGGCGAACGATGGAGAGGTACTCAGGTGCGAGCAACGACGTGGTCTCGATTTCGTCCAATGAGATCTGATGGCGATCGAGCCACTCCGCGTAGGGCGCTCTCGAAGCCAGAGACTCCTTCAATTCATCGTCTTCGATGATGCGGCCCTGTTCGACGTCGACGAGGAAGACTCTGCCGGGCTGCAACCGGCCCTTTCGTTCGATGTTCGAGGGATCGATCGGCAAGACCCCCACTTCACTCGCGAAGATGACGCGCTTGTCCTTAGTGACCCAGTAGCGCGCGGGGCGAAGCCCGTTGCGGTCGAGTACCGCCCCGGCGACGGTGCCGTCGCAAAACGTCACGGACGCTGGTCCGTCCCACGGTTCCATGAGACCCGCGTGGTAGCGGTAGAACGCGCGACGACTCGGACTCATGGTGGTGGAGCGCTCCCACGCTTCGGGGATCATCATGAGCACCGCGTGCGGCAGCGAGCGCCCCGCGTGCACCAACAGCTCGACGACCTCGTCGAAGCTCGCGGAGTCGCTCATGTTCGCGGTGATGATGGGCGTGAGTTCACTGACCGCGAGCGGCAGTGCGTCGCTCTCCAGCGTGGTCTCACGAGCGGTCATCCAGTTGCGGTTACCACGGACCGTATTGATCTCACCGTTGTGCGCGATGTAGCGGAAGGGCTGCGCCAGGTCCCAACGGGGCAACACGTTGGTGGAAAAGCGACTGTGGACCACGGCGATCGCCGACGTGAGTCGTTCATCGGTGAGGTCGTTGAAGTAGAGACGAAGCTGCGGCGAGGTCAACATTCCCTTGTAGATGAGTACCTGAGACGAACACGACGACGCGTAGACGTCCATGGCGTGCTCGATCACCTTGCGCGCGCAGTAGAGAGCGCGCTCGAGGGGCGCCGTATCGGCACTATTCGCTCGAACGATCAGTTGTTGAAGGAAGCGCGGCTCCGACGCCCTCGAGGTCGGCCCGAGGATCGAGGAGTCGACCGGCACTTCGCGCCAGCCACCCGAAGCGAGGCCCACGCGCGAAAGGGCTAGTTGGACCGTCTCTTTCACGAGCGTGAGATCGAGCGCCGGGGCCACCATCCAATTCGCCACGCCGTAGTCGCCCTTTAGGGGCACGGCGTCACCAAAGACGTCACGAATGTACGCGTCTGGCATCTGGATAAGGATGCCCGCGCCGTCCCCGGAGTCGACGTCCGAGCCTGTCGCGCCACGGTGCTCGAGGTTCTCAAGGATCGTCAACGCGTCGCGCACGGTGGCGTTGGTCGCTTGGCCGGTCAGGTCCGCGACCATGCCCACGCCGCAGGCGTCGTGTTCGAAAGTGGGGTCGTAGAGGTTTCTGGTCATGGCGGTTGTCCTGGGGCAACGCTGACCCGAAGTCATTATACCGAAGGGACATTGTGGCCCTGCCCCCTACGCTAGATACGTGACCGCGACGAAACGTGACGTGCTGATCGTGGGAGCTGGCGTCATCGGCACGACCAGCGCTTTCTTCCTCGCTCGAGCCGGTTGGCGCGTCACGCTCTTCGATCCCGCGCCCGGTTTAGGGGCCACGTGGGCGGCGGCCGGCATGATCGCGCCCAACGCTGAGGTGGCACCAGGCGAACAGGAGAACTTCACGTTGCAGCTCGGCGCTCTCGCCGCCTGGCGTGACGTCGCGCGAGCGATCCGCGAAATTACGGGAGACTCCCTCGAGCTCTTCGAATCTGGCACGCTTCTCGTGGGTTACGACGCCAGCGATCGCCGTCTCGTCGAGCAGTTCGCGCTGGTCGCAACGTCGTTCGGCGTCGAGACCAGCCGCGTCACTCGGGAAAGTCCCGAAGCGCTCTTTACGGGCGTGTCACCGCGAGTCGACGAGGGTCTCTTGCTCAGGGGCGACGCGTGGCTCGACCCCGACCAAGTCATGTCCCTCCTTGCGAAGGCCAACGCGTCCCTCGGCGTGAGGGTGGTGCGCGAGCAAGTACTTACCGCAACGACCGACGGTGATCACGTTGAGGTCACCACCGATGACCGGACCTTCCGAGGGGACGTCGGGATCCTCGCTACTGGCGCGCAGTCGCTCCCGCGGGGCGTGGCCGAGCGAGTCGGGAACGTCGTTCGACCCGTTAGAGGAATGACCGTGCGCGTCCAGGGTGTCGACCGTTCGACGTTGCCCACGCTTCGCGCGTTCGTACGGGGTCGCTCTCTTTACGTGGTCAGTCGGCCGGGCGGTTACTGCATTCTCGGCGCGTCGTCTGACGAAAAGGAGGAATTGGTCGTCGAAGTAGGCGAGCTCCAGCGACTCCTTCGTGACGCCCTCGATCTCGTGCCGGCGCTCGAAAGTGCCGCCATTATCGAGACTCGACAAGGTCTTCGTCCCGCGAGTAAGAATCTGGCGCCCTTCGTGGAGACCGTGGACGAACGGTGGGCGTGGCTGTCGGGTCACTACCGTCACGGTGTGACCCTCGCCCCGATCGCGGCGATCGCGGCGCAATCCTTCGCCGAGGTTCTTACTTGATCCACGTCAACGGCAAGGACGATACGTTCCTCGATGAATCAGTTGAGGCACTTCTTTCGCGACTTGGAATCGAACAGCGGGGCATCGCTGTCGCGCTCGATGGCGAAGTCGTTCGCCGCTCGGAATGGACGAGCACGGTCGTTCGCGACGGAAGCAGCGTAGAAATAGTTACGGCCGCGGCCGGTGGATAAGTGAGGAGTCACAATGGCATTTGACGAACTAATGGCCGCGCTTGATCAACGGATACTCGAAGCGCTCCAGGCGAAAGCGACGGGAGAGACCATCGCGTTCCTCTGCGAAGCTCGCGCCTGGTTGACCAATCCCGACCAGCCACACGGCGCGCACCGCCCAAGTAGTTGAGTCGCGCCGAGTAGGATTTACCCTTCACGGGCTGTGGCTTAGTTTGGTCTAGAGCGCTCGGCTGGGGGCCGAGAGATCGGGAGTTCAAATCTCCCCAGCCCGACCAAAGCGTGTTCGCACGCGTACCAGTGAATGGGCTCACCCCAAGGTAGCGAGGAATTCCGTCTCTGGAAACGGTGGACCATACCTGCTCGCCCTGTCAGAAACCGATGTGCCAGTGAGGGTGCGGCACGAAGAACGCAGAATCGCTGACCTTAGAAACGAACGTCGGCGGACCGAGTGGCTCTGAGAATGGGTCACTCGGATAGTGACCGCCCCCTCCCACGTTAAAGAGAAGGTCCACAATGTAGGGATGCCTGATCCTTTGACGCCAGAAGAGCTTGCGGCCGAGCACGCCAAATTGCGAAGCGACTTCGAGATCGTTCGCACCTACGGAGAAGAGCACCCCGATGATTGGACTGAAGCGCTCTTTGAAAACGAGCCAACGGTGCGCATTATCGTTCTTGTCGCCGGCTCACGTCGCGGACGCCACGAGCGAGTTTTACGCGACCTCGTCAGCCACCCGAACCGACTAGAGGTCCGACAATCGAGGTTCCCTCGACGGCGACTAGAAGAGATCGTGGACGAGGTTCGCTCACGATGGCGAGCCAGCGAACCCGAAACCTTTCTTTTCATGGGAATAACTCGGGGCAAGGTCACGATTCAGGTTCGCGCCGATCAGGAAGACCTAGCCGCCGCTCTCCTCGAAAAGTACGGCGACGCGCTGACCATGAAGGTAGGTGCGTTCGACTATCCAATGACGACAGAACGTATTCTCGACCACTCGTCGCACCGAGACACTCTCCGTTCAGAGATAGCACTGATTACGCAAGAGCAGTTGAACGTCGCTCTCGCAGGCGAGTTCACGGTGATTTCCGGCCGAGGCGAGCACGGTGCTTTGGAGTTCACGAACAACGGTCCAAACGAAGTAATCCTCGATACCAATGGAGGAATCACCGCGCGGGTCGTTGACCCTTCAAACGGCGACGTCGTTGGTGGCTTCGTCGGCGCTCAATCAATCCCCCTGTACCAATACTCGATTCCCTCGATGGCGACGATCAGCGTCCCCGTCGTCGTGGGCACTGCCTCGTTCAGACGTGATCTCGGGTACGCGGTACCGCCGGGAAACTGGGCGATCGACGCCATCGTCACACTTCATGACCTTGGGGAACGTCGACTAACTCCTCTACCCATCGTCATTCTCGAGCGCCAAGAATGAATACTGCTTGAGCAAAACAAGGTTCACGTGTAGTCGCGAATGGTGCGTTACGCGAGAGTTTGAATGAGTTCCTCAAGCTTGTCGTAGCTCGCCTGCATACCATCAATGGCGATGGCCGGATCGTCGAGGTGGCCGAGTGCGTGCTGGAACATCGACTCAAGACTTGACGGGTTCGTGAAGGTGAGCAACGTCGTCAACGTCGTGACGCCATTCTCCTCGTGCAGCGTCGTTGTCTCAATGGCTTCGTCATCGGGCCTCGCTTCGAACACCCACGTCGCCACCGTCCGCACGGGACGTTCGATCTCGAGAAAGGTGCCGTGGAAGGAACATCGCACGCTGTCATCGAAGACGCCCACGTGGCGGTACTCCCCACCGACGCGCACGTCGATCTCGCAGATCTCGAGAGCGTTCTCTCCACCGGTGAACCAGAGGCGTACGTGTTCCGGCCTGGTCAAGACGTCGAAAAGGAGCTCGACGGGCGCGTCGAACTTTCGAGTAACGAGCGTCGCGCGGTCACTCGGAAACTCAAGCGTGGCCGAGCCGTGTCGTGTGGTGGTCATGGAATCTCTTCCTTTCGCTGTAGGTCGGTGACGTAGTCGTCTAGTCGGTCCAGTCGCTTATTCCAGGATCGCTCGTACTTCTCCATCCAATCGTGCAGGGGACGCAGAGGCTCTTGGTCCAGTCGGTACAGTCGCCGCCGCCCGTCAGCACGACAATTGACCAGCCCGACCTTGCTCAACACGCGTAGATGCTTGGATACTTGTGGCTGCGCGAGACGCAGTTCCGCGACGAGCTCTCCGACGGGTCTCTCCCCCGCCACCAACACGTCGAGGATCTCGCGGCGTTGTGCCTCCGCGATCGCGTTGAAGACGTCTGAACTCACTGAGGCACGGGCCATGTAATTACTATATGCTGATATCGGCATATGTCAAGGGTCCCTCTGAGAAGTCCCCAGACGGGACTACCACCAATCCTGGACTGCTCGACCGAGTGTTTCGCTCACTTCCGTTCGCAGCACCATGGCAAGATCCTCTCGTGATGGGTCGCCGGAGCCGAAGCGGTCGGTTGCGTGAAAGAGGTCCCAAAAACGGATCAGACCGGCCTCCCCGTCTGAGTCGAACATGTTCGCCGCGAGGCGCTGCCACCGATACTGGTACCAGACGTAGTTCAACGGGCTCATCGGGTCGCCGCCGCCCGTGTAGTGAACTTCGAGATCTTCCAGTGTGCTGTAGCCCTCGGCACGGATCCGAGCGTCGAGGCGTGGACTCTGCGCTCCAACGGAGGAGAGCACCTCAAGCGTGTCCAGAGCTTCGGGCCGCCTCGTCGCGACGAACGCGTGCAGGGCCAGGTTGGCGAAGATCTCGCCTAGCCAGAACGTTGGCAATCTGAGATCCCCCAGCACTTCGAACGCGTGGCCCAGTTCGTGGATCGTGACGAGGTCGAAGAACGGCTGCAGGTCCAAACCACCGGCGCCGTCGGGGTACGTCGTAAGCAAGCTCGCGTAACCCGAAGGCGACGCCTCGTGAAGGTCCTCCCCCATCTCCCGCCAGAAGTCTCCACTCCCCGCGGGCATCACCACGATGCCGGGACGGACCTGCCCCTCGTCATCGTTGAAGAACGGGAGACCGTACGGCTGCCTGCTCGCCCAGTCCGCCTCGTCAGCAATGATGAGAGCGATGTCGGGCTCGACCCCTGAAAATAGGCGACCGAAATACCCGTAGGCGTCTCCCGCGATGTCGGCCGATGACCGCGCTCGTCCCAGTGATCCACGGCTGTAACGCACCTCGAACGGATAGCCATCTAGGCGTGCCAGCCCTGTTCCTATCGCCATGACGAGAATCTACTCAATCGATGTTGGGGTCCATCACGGCAAGGACAGCTGATGAACTCACGCTCAGCGAAACTGACTGCCAGAAACGTACACTTGGTCGAATTACGGATTGACTCGAATTTTGTAGGTGAGGGTGACTCTCTTGCGTGTCATGAGGAAGCTTTCATTTTTCGTGGGTTCTCTGCTGTTCGCCATTGGAGTCGTGCCGATGAGTGGTGCGTGAGTATCGTCGACGCACGTTGTGGCGACGGGCCACGCCACAGGCGGACACGCCGTCGCCGAGACCAACGCACAGATCAACAAGCCGTCCAACATCGAAGTGACCGTGTCGTCCAAACCCGAATTGGGCGGCTAAGTGCAGTGGACCGTAGGTTGCCAGAAGAACAACAAAATCATTCCATCCAAGAGCTATAAGAAGACCGTGAAGTTTCCGACAGTCGTCAACGTGAAGTTCACAAAGTCGTTATCCGAATGCTCCGAGGCAGCGAATGTTCAACTCGACGGAACCGGCGAAGTCACGATCTCTCTCGGATCCGCTGGCTGAAACACATTGGCGGTCTCGCACCGGCAACGTTGAACAACTGATCACGAGCCGTTGGTCAGCGCTGAGATCAAGAAGATCTCACGCGTCGAGATGAATTGGCCACTCGTAGCGACCCGCGTCGACGGGTGCTTCGCCCTTTCGCTCGAGGTAGCTCGAAAAACTCGAAAGCCACTCTTGGTACCAAGCGCGTAGCGTCGCGTTGATCTCGGAACCGGGAATGCTTTCGATCGCGGGATACTTCGCGATCATCGATTCGAAGACCAAGAGGCTCGCCGCGGCGTCCGCGGCAGCACTGTGAGCGCTCTCAATGGTGACGCCGTAGTTCAGACAGAGATCGGTGAGTTTCCGGGATCCTTTTCGCCACTTGTCGAAGTGACGATCGAGCACGAGGATGTCCATAACACCGCCTAGTGGACCGCGTTCTTCGAGGGTGGGAATCCCGAGGCGCCGACAGAGCGAATCCACCATCGTGAGGTCGTAGCCAACGTTCATCCCGACGATCACGCCGTCCGACGCCCATACCGACAGTAGTTTCGCGGCGATGCGCTCCACTGCGTCAACGAGAACGGTCGCGTTCGCGACCATCTCGTCGGTGATGCCATGAATCGCTGACGCGCCCGCAGGTATCGCCACGCCGGGATTCACGTAGCCGCCCTCGAGGAGGACGGACAGCGCGAACCCTTCGCGCGCGTTCTGGACGAAGCCGTACGAAACTGGTACGTCTCGAAATGAGCTGACGCCCGTCGTTTCGAGGTCGAAGCCCACGTAGTCAGTCACTTACACGTCTTTCATCGCTCCACGTTCACGCTAGTAAAACTTCGTGCGTGGAACGGGCCAATCGCTCACGCGTCGACACGAACACTGCGAGACCTACGAACAGTGCTGGCGCTATTAAGCGGCCTCGTTCTCGATGCGACCGAGTCGCCCAATCTCGGTGACGACGCGGTCGCCGGGCTTGAGGAAGCGCGGCGGCGTTTGACCCTGTCCGGAACCGTGGGGGCTCCCGGTGAAGATGAGGTCGCCCGGACGGAGTTCCACGACGTTGCTCAAATAGCTGACGATCTCCGCGACGGTGAAGACCATGTCGCTCGTCGTCGAGCTCTGATACTCGACACCACTGACACTGCACTGAATGGAGAGATCGTTCGGATTGGAAATGTCCTCGGCCGTCGTCAACCACGGACCGATCGGCGAGAAGTTCTTGTACGACTTGCCAAGAGAGTACTGAGCGGGCGCGCCCTGCATCTGCAACGTGCGATCGGAGAAGTCTTGTCCCACGCAGTAGCCGGCCACCGCCGTGAGGGCGTCCTCGAGGCTGATCTCTCGCACCGTCGCGCCAAGGACGACGACGAGTTCAGCCTCGAAGTCCGTCGTCTCGCTCGGGATCGGCAGCACGTCATTCGGCCCACAGAGCGACGACGCCCACTTGGTGAAGATCGTCGGCTGCTTTGGCAACGCGAGCTTCATCTCTTCCGCGTGGTGGCGATAGTTCAGCGCGACAGCGAAGATCTGCTGGGGCGTCGTGACGACGGGTCCAAGTCGAGCGTCTCCGTAGAGTTGGCCCGGCGTGGTGGGATCGGTGATCTCGGGCTTGGCCGCATGGAACCACGTCTGGAGCTTGTCGAGATGACGGATGCACTTGTCCACTGAGGTGGAAAAGGCGCCGTTCGACTGCGTCGCGACGTCGATAAGTCCTTGGTCCGTGACGATGGTCGCTCGTCCGGCCAGATTGGCAATTCGCATTGACACACGGTGCTTTCACTCTGGAGCAGTGCTCGGGGGGGGTCCGTTCATTTTACGGCACCGTGAGAGAGTGATCATCCCCCTCTCGGTGCCCGGTGCGTCACGACGCTCCCCCCAACGCACCGAAACAACCTCGAGAGCCACTCATGTGCGAGGCCCGTCGGTAGAATCGACCTTCAGAGGCCGGGGTGAGACCCGACGTTCGCGCGGTTGGGACCCGCGAAAAACGAAGTGCCAAGAGAGGGTGATCCCAACCGTTGGTTGGACACAGTATGGAGAAGAAGGACCCCTTCGTTCTACGCCACCTGGCTGAAGTGCAGCCCGAGCTGTGGTGGTTGGACTCCGACCCTCTCGAACCCGAGTCGAACGCAGCCCTGATTGGCGACCTGGGGGCCGATCTCTGTGTCGTCGGTGCTGGCTACACCGGACTCTGGACCGCCCTCTTGGCCAAGGAGCGAGACCCCCGACGCGAAGTCGTCGTGCTCGAACAGTACGAGACGGGTGCCGGCGCGTCAGGACGAAACGGCGGCTTCTGCAGCGCGTCACTCACGCACGGCTTCAACAACGGGATGAATCGCTTTGCGGACGAGATGCCCATCATCGAGCGACTCGCTCGTGAGAACCTCAATGAGATCGAAGCGACGATCGAGCGATACAACATCGAATGCGACTGGGAGCGCACCGGTGAACTACGCGTCGCGGTCGCGCCCTGGCAGTTCAAGGGCATGGTCGAAGAGGCACGACTTCGAAACGAGATGGGTGACCACGTCGAAGTGCTCGACCGCGAACAGGTCCAAGCACGGATTCATTCGCCTTCGTACGAGGGCGCGCTCTTCGACGTCGACGGCACGGCGCTCGTCGATCCCGCGCGACTCGTGTGGGGCCTCGAACGCGCGTGCCTTTCACTCGGCGTCAAGATCTTCGAGAACTCGAAGGTCACGTGGCTCGAAGACGTCGAGGACGCGGTACGCGTCCACACGCCCTACGGCGCGGTGACGGCCGCGAAGGTGGCGCTCGCGACGAACGTGTTTCCTTCGTTGATCCGACAGGCGCGCAAGTACGTCGTGCCGGTCTACGACTACACGCTCGTCACCGAGCCCCTCACCGACGAGCAGATGGAGAGCATTGGTTGGAAGGACCGCGAGGGCGTCGCCGATTCGGGAAACCTCTTTCACTACTACCGACTCACGAAGGACAACTCAATCCTCTGGGGCGGCTACGACGCGATCTACACCTTTCGAGCGAAAGCGCGTCGCGACTATGAGTTCAACGCCGAGACGTACGCGAAGCTCGCGAGCCATTTCCTCAAGACCTTCCCCCAACTCGCGGGCGTCAAGTTCACGCACGCGTGGGGCGGCGCGATCGACACCTGCACAAGGTTCTCACCCTTCTGGGGTACGGCCTACGGTCGCAAGGCGTCGTACGTCATGGGTTTCACCGGACTCGGCGTCGCGTCGACGCGCTTCGGCGCCTCGGTGATGCTCGACCTCTTGGACGGACACGACACGGAGCGAACCCGCTTGGCGATGGTGCGAAAGAAGCCCATGCCCTTTCCCCCCGAGCCATTTCGATGGGTGTTCATTCGTCTCACGCAACTCGCTATCGAGCGCGCGGACAGTCACGGCGGGCGCCGCAACCTCTGGTTGAAACTTCTCGCCTTGTTCAATCTCGGCTTCGACTCGTAACGGCGAAGCGAAGTTACTCTTCGCTGCCGTCGTTCTCTGCCATGAGACCCGAGATTGAATTCACGACGGTCGGGTCCATCAGCGTGGTCACGTCGCCGAGGGGTCGCTTCTCCGCGACGTCGCGCAGTAGTCGTCGCATGATCTTTCCAGACCGGGTCTTTGGCAACTCGGGGGTGAGGATGATCTGTCGCGGCTTCGCGATGGGGCTGATCACCTTCGCGACGTGCTCACGAAGCTCGTTGATTACGCCCGCGTGGTCCTTCTCGGCTTCGTCGGCCGACATCTTCAAGGTCACGAACGCCACGATGGCTTGACCCGTGGTCTCGTCACTCGCGCCCACGACGGCCGCCTCCGCGACGGCGGGGTGACCCACGAGTGCGTGTTCTACCTCCGTCGTTGAGAGCCGGTGCCCGGAGATGTTCATGACGTCGTCGATTCGCCCGAGCAACCACAGGTCCCCGTTCTCGTCGCGCTTGGCACCGTCACCGGCGAAGTACACGCCGGGAAAGCGCGCCCAGTAGGTCTCCTTGAACCGCTCGGGGTCACCGTAGATGCCTCGGGTCATCGACGGCCACGGGTGCGTGATGACGAGGTAACCACCCTCGCCGTTGCCGACCGAGTTGCCGTCGTTGTCCACGACGTCCGCTTGAATTCCCGGGACAGCTTTCATCGCGGCGCCGGGCTTCGTCGCCGTGATGCCGGGCAACGGGGAGATCATGATGGCGCCCGTTTCGGTCTGCCACCAGGTATCGACGATCGGACAGCGATTGCCGCCAATGTGCTCGCGGTACCACATCCACGCTTCGGGGTTGATTGGTTCGCCCACCGTGCCGAGCAGTCGAAGACTCGTGAGGTCGTGTCCCTCGGGATGTTGTTGGCCCCACTTCATCAAGGTTCGAATCGTCGTGGGTGCCGTGTAGAGAATCGAGACCTTGTTCTCCTCAATGATCCTCCACCAGCGGTCCTTTCCGCCCGAGTCGGGCAAGCCTTCGTACATGACCGACGTCACGCCGTTGATCAACGGACCGTAGACGATGTAGCTGTGGCCCGTGATCCAGCCGATGTCCGCGGCGGTCCAACAGATGTCCGTCTCGCCTTTAACGTCGAAGATGTCGTAGTAGGTCGTCGCGACCTGGGTAAGGTAGCCACCGGTCGTGTGAAAGATGCCCTTGGGTTTCGCCGTCGTACCGGACGTATACATGATGAGCATGGTGTGTTCGGCGTCAAACGACTCGTACACGTGGGTGTCACTTTGGCGTTCGACGACTTCGTGCCACCAGTAGTCGCGACCCTCTTTCCAGGTGACCTCACCACCCGTGCGACGAACGACGAGTACGGCGCGCACGTTAGGACAGCTCTCAAGTGCCTCGTCGACGGCGGGCTTCAAGGGACTCGGCGCGCCGCGTCGAAAGGCACCGTCCGCGGTGACGACGACTTGGCAGTCCGAGTCGAGGATGCGACTCGACAACGACTCCGCGGAGAAGCCAGCAAAGATCACCGAGTGCACCGCACCCAGACGCACCACGGCCAACATCGTGACGATCGCCTCGGGGATCATCGGCATGTAGATCGCGACGCGGTCGCCCTTCTTCACGCCGAGTTCGCTCAGCGCGTTGGCGGCTTGAGCGACCAACTTCTGGAGGTCCGCGTAGGTGATGGTGCGTGACTCCCCTTCGGCGTCACCCACCCAGTGGTACGCGACCTTGTCGCCCTTGCCGGCTTCGACGTGTCGGTCGACACAGTTGTACGACGCGTTGAGCGTTCCGTCACTGAACCACTTCGCGAACGGAACGTCCCACTCGAGGGTCTTGGTTGGACTCTTCGTCCACGTCAGTCGATCGGCTTGCGTTCGCCAGTACGCGACGGGGTCAGCTTCGGCCTCAGCGTAGATGGATGGTTGCGCGTTGGCCTGCGCCGCGAACTCCTTCGTCGGTGCGAAACTTCGCGTCTCTTCGAGCCATGCTTCAAGCTTTGCTTCACTCATAACGTCCCTCACTCATCGAATCGTGAATCGTGGATGTGTTGGTGCACACGCGTCAGCCGTCGGTCATCGTCGGCTGCAGTCGAGAGTAGTTCTCATTGTGGCGTAGATGCCAACAGCGCCCGATCCTTTCGGAACGGGCGCTGTCAGCGGTTGGGTCCGGTGGTAAACCACCAGTGACCTCTACGTTAGCCTCGCGGACCAACCGGTAGTACCACCTTGCCGTGCGTTGAATTAATGACTCCCGCAGCCGAGGCGTACCAGGCCGCCGCGGCGGTGGCGAGACCCGTGTAGCCCCCGATGTGAATAAGGGTGGTGTGCGGCGTTCCCCAGTTTCCAACGGCGAGGAAGATGAAGGTGATCGACAACAAGACGAAGACCAACAGCACTGCGTTGTTGACTTTCGTCGCCGCCACCGTCATGTACAGCGTGAATATTCCCCAACCGATCAAGAAAATAGCCACCGTGTCGGTGCCGCCCCCGGGGAGGCCGAACTTGACGAGTGCATAGAAAGACAGCCAAAACGCACCGTACGACGAAAACGCCAACGCCGCGAACGTGTTCTTGCGCACGAACTCCCACATTCCTGCAAGTAACTGCACTGACCCGCCGTAGAAGAACGCCAACGCCAGCGCGGACTCGAGTCCAGCGCCCTTCCACAAATTCGCGTTCGCGCTACTAAGGCAGAACGTTGTCATAGCGAACGCCGCCAGTCCTAGCGGACCGGGATCCGCAACTCTCTCATCAGCCATGAAATTCCCCCCAATAAAGGATCACCTCAGGCCACCAAGATGGTGGCCCGTAGATGATTTAACACCTCAGGACTCACCATTCGCTGGATTAACGAAGGTTTTGTGACGCGATTCACAAGGTCAGCCAATTTCGCGCCGAGTAAACGCAGTGATTGAGCCGCCTTTCGCGTCGGTTCGGCAATCAAAAATCTTTTGAGGAGAGTGCCCCGAATCAGTCAATCGCGTCGCGAAACGACCGGACGAACGCTTCGACGTCAGCGGGTGACGCGCCGTCGAGGATGATCTTGACGAGCGCCGAGCCAACGATCGCCCCGTCGCTGAACGACGCGGCGGTCGCCGCCTGCGCGGGAGTGGAGATGCCAATGCCCACGTACACGGGCACGTCGGTCACGTCACGGACCGATCCCGCCACGCGCGCGCCCTCCCCCGAGTCACTCGCGGCGCCGGTGACGGCCATGCGAGCTGACGCGTAGACGAAGCCCTCCGAGCACTGCGCGACCGCGCGAACACGCGACAAAGGCGTGGAGGGGGCCACCAGGAACACCGTCGCCACGTCGCTCTGGTCGCAGGCGGCGCGCCACTCGGCGGACTCTTCGAGAGACAGATCCGGCACGATGGTCCCGCTGAAGCCTGCTGATCGCAACCGACCAGTAGCGCGACTCAGTCCGTAGTGGAGGAAAATGTTGTAGTAGGTCATGGCCAGGAGAGGAATCTCCGTTTCGATCGACGCCAGTTCCTGACAGATCGATTCGAGCGTGGTACCGCGTTCAAGCGATCGCAAGGCTGCCTCTTGGATCACGACGCCGTCGATCATGGGGTCCGAGAAGGGAATGCCAATCTCGATGGCGTCGGCCCCACCGAGGACGGCGGCTTCAACGTGACGTGTCCAGTCCGGCGTGGCGCCGGCGACGAGGTAGGGCACCAAGGCCTTTCGGCCGTCGGCGCGGACCTTTCGAAGCGCCAACTCCAGCGATTTCACGACTCACCTCGCAGAATGGAACGAACCTGCGCGACGTCCTTGTCGCCACGGCCCGAGAGATTCAGTAACACGCTGGAACCCAAGGGCAGCCGTCCTCCCGCTTCCTTCGCGATCCACGCCACGGCGTGCGCCGTCTCAAGTGCGGGAATGATGCCCTCGCTCTCACTAAGGAGCGAAAGCGCGCCGAGGACCTCGTCGTCACCGATCGCGTAGTACTCGGCCCGCTCGGTAGCGGCGAGGTGCGCGTGTTCGGGTCCGATGCCGGGATAGTCAAGGCCGGCGGAGATCGAATGGGCTTCCTCGATCTGTCCGAACTCGTCTTGGAGCAAAAGAGAGCGCATTCCGTGCAGGACGCCGGGAGAGCCACTTCGTACGGCGGCGCCACCGGCCGCTTCGACGCCGATGAGTCGCGCGTCACTCTCGGCGAAACCCGCGAACACGCCGGCGGCGTTGGATCCTCCGCCGACGCACGCGACCACCGCGTCCGGCGTGTCCACGCCGAGTTCACGCAGTTGCGCCGCCGCCTCGATCCCGATGATGCTCTGGAACTCTCGCACCATCCAGGGAAAAGGATGCGGACCCATCACCGATCCCAAGCAGTAGTGCGTGTCCGCGACGGACGAGACCCACTCGCGCATCGCTTCATTCACCGCGTCCTTCAACGTCTTCGATCCCGACGTGACTGGAACGACGGTGGCACCCAGTAACTCCATTCGAAACACATTCAACTCTTGGCGCTTGGTGTCGACTTCACCCATGAAGACCGTGCACGAGAGACCGAGGCGGGCGGCCGCGGTGGCGGTAGCGACACCGTGTTGGCCAGCACCGGTCTCGGCGATCACGCGCGGTTTACCCATTCGTTTGGTGAGCAAGGTCTGGCCAATGACGTTGTTGATCTTGTGCGAACCGGTGTGCGCGAGGTCCTCGCGCTTGGCGAAGAGTTGGAGGCCGAGTCGTTCTGAGAGACGCGGCAGCGGCGTAACGGGTGTCGGTCGTCCAGCGAACTGACGCAAGACCGTCTGGTACTCATTGACGAAGAAGTCGTCATTCCACGCGTCGCGAAACGCCTCTTCCAATTCGAGACACGCGGGCATCAGTGCTTCCGGCACGAAGCGACCACCGAAGTCACCGAAGTGACCTCGCTCGTCGGGCTCACCCATCACGTGGTCGCGTTTGGTCACGTCACTCCTTGGTGGGAAAACGCACCGTGCGCGTTAGCAACGTAACGCCGCACAAGCTCGGCGTCCTTCTGGCGAGGACCGCTTTCGACACCGCTGGCAGAGTCCACGCCCCAGACGTTCGTCGCGTGGATGACCTCAGCGACGTTGTCGGGGTTGAGGCCACCGGCCGCGATCAACGGCACGCGAAATCCTCGCTCGGCCAGTCGATCCCAGGAGTGCGTGACGCCCGAACCGGGCCGGGGGCCATCGAGCAGCACGGCGTCGACGATGGTGTCGTCGAACTCGTCGAACTCTCGCCCTTCAATGTCGAGCGCCTTGACGAGGATCAACGACCGTTCGCGAATACTCGTGGCGAGTGCTTGACTCAACGCGCCATGCACCTGGACGACGTCGACGTCGAGGTCGTCAAGCATCTCGAGCACGTCGTCGTCGTTCTCGAGTCGAAAGACCGCGCACCGCAGGACGTCGCCACCGACGGCCGCGGAGATCTCGCGCGCTTGCTCGAACGTCACGCGTCGAGGCGACTCGCTGAGAATCAATCCGATAGCACTCGCCCCTGCGTTCACGGCGACCTCGGCGTCGGCGACGTTCGTCACGCCACAGACCTTCACGAAGCCTCGCTCGAACGTCCTAGGCACGAAGGGCGCTCGGTACCAACGCGAAGGCCTTCACCGTGTCGCTAGGATCTGGCGACGTCACGAACGCCTCACCCACGAGAACCGCGTCGAAACCCGCCTGTGCCGCTCGCTCCA